>Ga0306910_1000440_pt1 | contig 20251 bp, 29 predicted proteins | sample AntRauMFilla2698_FD_190438 | JGI IMG/M metagenome (GOLD analysis project Ga0306910, IMG submission 190438) | Saline lake microbial communities from Rauer Islands, Antarctica - Metagenome Filla 2 #698 (v2) (version 2) | ecosystem: Environmental > Aquatic > Non-marine Saline and Alkaline > Saline ... | reverse complement strand
AGTATCAAATACAGGCAAGAAAAGGTGGCGACCTTTCAAACATAATTGATATTTTAATTAAGTACGCATTCCTTACTTCTCTTTATGAGTACGCAGAGTACTCTACTGGTGATGTTGTTTTTACAATATCTGGAGGTGTTGTTTTGGAAGGTAGTATTGAATTTGCCTTTGGTGGCGACTCAATATCCATACCCTTACTTGGGGATGATGATGGTGTAATAATGTCCGCAAAGGTTAAAAGCGCAACTGAGAACGACTCTTCGTTCCCGTTTGTTATCGACCCACAGAATGAGATAGCAACCGCCAAGGAATACGGAAGCCAGTACAACGGAGAGATAACTTTTACTGGAGGAGGAACAAACGTTTTTTTTCCATCAATACAAACAAGTGGCGGTGCTTTAACTTCTGGTTTATCTGGTTATACAGATTCTGAAGAGGTTCCATTATCTACTATTGTTGACGAGGATAATAATGTCACAAGCCAGTACTTTGATATTAAAAGAAGAGTATTTATAGTAGTTCCTAACGACCAGTTGCCATCACAGTATAATCTTGAGTGGGGAACAGGAGATTCTTTTCCAAACGTACTTAATTCATTTGACGTTATAGCATCTGGAAACAATACTATACTGTCTACCGTTATACCAGTTTATCAGGAGTATGTCAATTTTCGAGTAAGGAATACCGCTAATGGAGAGACTGGTAGAATCGTTTACATAAAATCAAATTATGCTTTTGATCTTTATTTTTCTACTGACGAAGTAGTTGGTGTAGAAGATACAACCATAACAGCTGATTCTTTTTCTCTCAACTCGAATGGAGATATAGATTATCTCGAATACGAATTTAAGCAACTTATACAACTTGTTTCAAATATTACAGTAAATGATATAAATGACCTTGATGGAATTGATATACAATGGAGTACCGATAACTTTGTTTCTGATATAAATACAATAGACAAGAATGAAGCCTTGCTTGAGGATGGAAAGACTCTTGTTTATATACCAAACTACGGAGAGGCTACCCAAATAAGGTTTTCCGGATCTGGTTCTATTGGTGGTTCAAAACTTGTTGAAGTGCTGGCCCAATATCCATTAAACGTTTTTATATTTACAGACCCGATAACAGGAGAAGAAGACAGTAACCAAGTTCCGATAAGCACAACAACTGAAACTGATGGAGATGTGACGGGTGTTGAATATGATTTCAAGAACTACATTTATCTCAAAACAGATAGATCTGATCTTTCAACAAGTAATTTAGAGGCTCGATGGAAATTAGATGATGGGTTTGACACATTTAGCAACAATAATTCTATTGAAATTGAGGTATTGGATGAAGCTGATGACTTAATTAAGTTTCAGATACCCGTATATATCGAATCGTTTATTGTAGAATTGATTGATAACAATGTGAGTCATGCCAGTAGGTCTTTAGAAGTAACAGTAGAATGGGCGAATTTATCTTTTTCTTCATCAGATATGAGTATTTATGATTTTAGCTCTTCATTAGGAGATACGGCGTACAATTCTCAATCAGATATGAGTATTTATGGTTTTGACGCTAAATTAGGATATCTGACGTTCAATTCTCAATCATTAATAAATTACGATACACAGGTTTAATATGAAAACTATACTATTGCTTATAAATTCTACAATAACTGACTGGGGAGATGGGAATAGTCCTGCATCTCTACTTACGCATGATGATGGAAACGGAGGACCAGAAAGTGAGTTTAGAGGTGTTTTGTCTCCTAATTTTACAAATGATGTAGATGGTAATATCATAAATCCAGACAATTCAAATTCTGTTTTAAAATATAATAACGGAACTACCACGGCTCCTGTAAGACTTGTATTGAGTGAAGGAGACTCATCTTATATTGATTTGTCCTCTGTGTTTACTGGATGGACTCTTCCAACAACACCAATTACTACATTTTCAAATGTGGGTGGAGTTCCTGGTGATATTGGAACTTTTTTTGTAAAATTAAATGAAACAGTTCAAAATGACGGAACTGATGATTATTATGAAATATCTTTAGATGGATTTACATCTAATATTGTAGGAGCCAAGGCGACTGGATTTAAAGCAACAATAAGTATTCCAAATCCCGACATTCACCTAAGTTGCTCAAGAGCTATGGGGTTTATGTTCTTTGATAAAACAACAAGTCAATTTGAAACAGTAACCCTAAATGATGCTTCTATAAGTAAAGGTATTATGTTGCATCTTTGTCCCTACAACGGTAATCTTAATTCATTATATATAGCAAAGCATGCCTCCTCAAAGGACTTGACTGATAATTCTGACTTTTCATCGTTTGGGGGCACAAGTGATAGTAAAAGAATACACGAATTAACTTCGAGTGGAACCAATATTGATGGAGCTAATGATCTTACATTTGAATGTAATAAAAATGGATTTTATACAAAATTCTATCACATAACAAGTGGAACATCTTATTATGATAACGTTGTTGCAGATAATCTTTTATCAAATATAGATACTGACAATATAATACTCTTGCCATGTTTATTATTTAAAAATTCCGCAGATTCAGACCCTTATGCAAAACCAGAAGCAGAAACAACACACATACATTTAATATGAAATACTTTGAGCCAAATGAAATATTGCCGCCTGAATACGGCAATAGCCCGAGGTGGATTGAGCGCTTGATGAGACCCGAGATGCTTATTGTCTCGGATGCGCTACGTGATGCCTATGGCTCTATTGCCAAAAAAATAACAATTCCAAACGATACACTACCGCTTTTGTGTTATGTTTAGTAACATATATTAACCAAAGCAAATAAATACATATAATTGTAGAAAAATGTCACTACCTAAAATAGAAGGAAAAATAACATACGGAACAATACTAAGTACATTAGTAGTTCTCGGTTCCCTACTTTTTGCTTCTTTTAGCTTTTACACAAGTTCCTTAAATACATCTCTTGCTATTCCAGTAATAAAAGAGGAAATAAAGACAGCTATAGAAGCTCATAATAGAGACTTGGGAATAATAACAAAGAATCTTGATAGCTCCGAAAGATATACAAAAGAAGAGTACGTGTCCAAAGAATTATTTTACTCCCTCAGCAAAAAGGTTGACGATATAAGAAAAGATCAGAAAGAAGCAAATAGACTCCTAATAAAAATACTTAACAAAAAATAATCATGGGACTTCTAAAATTACTTCCAGTTATAACTGGATTATTCAAAGGTAAAACTCCTGACGTTGGAGAACAGATTGCAAAGACTGGCAAAAAGCTTTTTGGCGGCGGAGTCGCTACTGGTAGTGTATTCATGTATTTGCTTGAGAATCCAGAGACTCTTGAGTCATTTATGGCTATCGACCCATTTCTTGGAAAAGCTGTTGTGTATGGAGCAATAGTTGTTTCTGCCCTGAGCTCCTTGTCTGGGTTGTTCATGTACGCAGTAGGAAGATCACAAACGGAGAAGGAAAATGAATGATGGTATAAATAAATTTGATATAGGAGATACTGTTTTCTATATCAATAGAAATCGAGTTGAGAGTGGTATGGTATGGGGCAAGCATTTTGGAAGCGACTATCGCAAGACTACTGATATTATAACTTATGTCATGGGAGACGGTGTTAAAATAAGCTGTCACTGTGTCTTCTCAACCCGACAAGAAGCCATTGATTCACTTGTTGACATAGTATCAGAAAACAAATAGAAGAAACAAAATTTAGCTCTAAGACATAATAAAACCCAAAGGTATAATGAATTGCCTTTGGGCTTTATTGCTTGGTGTGCCTATTGCTGAGGCTCTGAGCTTAGTTTATCTTTGCACTCTTTGACCTTACTTTTTACAGTCTTAATCATTTCGGTACTCGATATACCCTCGCCTATTTCCTTGTCAAGAATCCTTGTGGCATGTTTGGTTAGTTGTTCTTTTTCATTCTGTACTTCAGGTCTGGAGCAGCAGTCCTTGCCAGCTCCTTCACTTCTTCGTCACTCTCGAACAATGTAGCCTCTTTTTTAGAAGCAACTATTTTTATTTTTTCATCCGATACTTTTTTGACAAAGAATCCTGTTTCTTGTTTTTTATCTGATAATACTTCTGCAATCATAGTTTTTAGAATAATGAGGTTTGTGTTCCTATTGCTTGTCTTTTGATATTTCTTTTTTCCTCCACCACCTCCTTTGTATTTCTGAATTTATGGTACTCGTTTCTATGCCTTTTGTGTATAGAGACACCCTTGTATTGCTTTTGCCATTTTAAAGCATCTTGCTTGAACTTGTCCCAATTACTACCATAGGTATTCTTGGTAACTACAAAACAGTTTTTAAATTCTACGAAGACAAACTTATCGTTAGATATAGGATTGACTCCTCTGTTTTCTATCTTTGACATATCGAAAGAATAGTAGTTGTATTGCGTTTCTATAAGAAAGCAAAATACTCTTCTTTTTTTAGCCATTCTTACAACTTCGACTGGTATAGCCCACATATATGAGTCATATCCATTCCAGAATATATTTTCATACCTTCTTATTGAGGAGAATATTTGAGCTGGCTCTATGTCTTTATTTAGATAGAATTTTGAATGTATTTTTCTGTTATGTATTTCTTGCTTTGCTTCGTGAAGTGTCTCCATAGCTTGAGTTTATTTAAAACGGAAGCTCGTCATCGGAGTCCTGTTTTGGATTCTGATTATTGTTTTGGGCTGTCTTTGACTGTTGCTGGCTTTCATTGATTGGCTCAAAAGAAAGACTCATAAATGTATCGCCTCCTTTTTTTGGCTTTTTAACCCAAGCGCTTAAGTAGCAGTCAACTCCATTGACATTTGCCTTTCCTTGATACTCTGGCCATTTTGAAGTATCTCGTTCATTTTTCTGTTCCTCTTTTCCCTTGTTTTTAAAGAGTGCTCCAGAATTAGAGTTGTCGTAGTTTTTATTGTTAGTCTCCATAAAGTATATCTATTAGTGAGTTTTGATTTTTGTTTTTGTTTTTTTGCTTTTTGATTCTCCTTGTCTTTTTTGAAACCTTCAATCTATGACTCGGAGTTGAATCAAAGTCTATTTTCTTTTTGTACTTAATCTTCAGGCATTCGTATCTCGGCTTCGTTTCCCCGTTGCCGAGAGTGCCCTTGCCATTAATCCAATCATCGAAGGAAACTTTTGCAGATGATGGTTTTGACTCGTTTATAAGTATTGCATGGTTGTAGCTATAAGCCCTTCTAAATTCCCTTAGAACAAAGTCCTCTGGAAGGTCTGAAGGAAAATGAAACGAGTTTAGTATTTGCTTCGTTGTCTCTTTCAAAATGGTAACTCCTTATCGTTTACGTCCATTGTTTTTGCTTTGTGATACTCGTTTGATAAATCAGATTTTAGAACTATCCTGTAGTCTCCGTCCTGAACAAAGTGAACAAAGTTATTCTCAAGCCTACTTCTTCTATCCTTTATCTTGGTTGCGAAAACTGAGTCATAATGAGCTACGGTATTTTGGTTGTCAGTATGCTTTGCTCCGTAATTCCATAACTTAACATTAAGACCGTCCTCTACTCTCAGTTCCCTGTACTGGTTTGGTCTAAAAAGGGTTGTAACTACAAAAGCATCCTCGAATATTTCAGTAGCTCCTTTTAGATCATCTTCCGTAAGAAGGTTATCCCAGCCTCTCTTTCTCTTGTCGGCTTTGTTGGGTTGTACGGGAAACTGTCCGAGTATATTCAGATCGTTACAAAGGTCTGTAAGCGTATTTGATACTTCTATCTGAGAGGCGTTCTTATTATCAAGAGGTATTCCCTTAACCTTTACTCTTCCCAAGTGATCTACATTCACGAAGCTAATATCGTAATGGTACTTGTAGTACCGTATTGACTGGACTATGTCATGTAGCCATCTCTTCTCGGTATCTATGAGAAGATTGTCAATAAGAGAAGTGTCATTCTTTGTGTATATCTGATTAGAAGCTCTCTTTGCCATTTCCATAGGAGTATCTTCGAGTGAGAAGTGGACTCCTCTATATCCCTGAGCCTGAAAAAGACTTGACATCATGAAGACGTAGTATGTCTTTCCGTGTCCGGGTCTACTAAATATAAGATTGGTTCCTCCTAAGTTTCTTCCGCCTCTTGGGTAAAGAACTTTATCGAATTTATCTACATTTGTTAATAACAATTCAAATTCTTCATCTTCCGAGAGTATTTCCGAAGGCTTTCTTGCCGTGTTCTCATTTTCAGAAAATAGATTTTTTCCGAACCCTTGCACATCGCTAAGTATGGTAGCGTACTCAATCTTTTCATCGAGACATTTTGCTTGTATTTTCTGGGCATTGTTATATACGTTTCTTAACTGGGTTAAACTTTTTAGCTCAGATGAATATATCTCGTAAGACTTATTGTCAACGAAGTGTATGTTATCTTCTATTTGATTTATATAATCTTCCGACTTTTCTATTCTCTTTGATAGAACATCTTCGACTACTTGTCTTGATACTGTTTCGTATTTTTTGAAGTATCTGTAAATTGTTTTATAGGCTATTTCCCAGCCCTTATCAACAAAATCTTCCTCTTCTATTTTTCCAGTTACGTACGAGGCATTCTCTTCCGATTTGAGAGCAAAACATACTACATATCTTTCAGCCTCTACGTTTCTAAGGTCGTTGAAGTTTTTCATATAATACTAAAGTTACCTCCTCCAGTGCCAGTTTCTTTCGACTCTGTATCTTCTTTCTCTTTGAAGATCAGGTTTTTAGCACTGACTCGCATTGAGAACTCTATTGTCTCAACCGGGTCTTCTACTTCGCAGAGCTTTTTAGTCTCGGACATTGCTGAGTAGTATCCAACTGGAGCCTTTTTTTGGTTCCTTCTATAGTCAAGCCACTTCTTATAAGTAGCTATTAAGCGGGTTGAGGATTGAAATACTCTTGGGCATTGAGCTATAGTCTTCTGTGTTAGCTCGAAAGGCTTTGACTTGGTTTTGTCAGTTATCGGCTCGTTTGTTTCTGTGGTATTATTTTCTTCTTTTAGTATAAGTCTGAATATGTTACCGCCAAAAATAGTAAGGTCTATAATATCTAATAGATATATATACTCTTTATTATATATATAGCCGACTTTTGACAGTTTCTGGCGTATTTTTGAATGATCTGCCTCTCTTATTTTGCATAAGTTACTATTCTTAAATGGGTTATCATACGTTAAGTAAGTTAAAGAAACTTTATAGGGGAGGCGCATTTCCGTTAAAGTTTCTTTATAGTCAGCCGACTTCTCGAAAAGTTTCTTTACTGAAATGGTGACTCTATTGTAAAGTTTCTTTAATGAGACACCCGTTTCGGAGTAAAGTTTCTTTAAGTTAAAGTCAGCCGACAATAAAGTTTCTTTATACTCCTGGGGTAGAGTTGTTAAAATTTCTTTATAGCTAAGTAAGCCGACTTTCTCCCTGTCTGACAAGTTTAAAATTACAGAATAATCATCATCTTCATGGTTAAATACTTCTATATCTCCAGCACTTTCTAATTTTCTTATAATTGAATTAAGAAACGAAAACTCATACCCAGTAGTATTTCCTTCTGTATCTTTCTTCTTTACATATCCGAGCATTGCGAGAGACTCAAAGGTTTTGCGGAGAGTAGGATATGTCATTGATCTCTCGTAGTCCTTGATGTTGTCGGTACTTGATTTTCCTTCGTTTATAAAGTCGCTTATTACTGTACACAGAAGCCTAAACTCGTTAGGCTTTAGATTCTTGCTGTTAGCCTCCCTAAAAATGAAGTCTATTAAACGTTGTTCCATAGCTTTTGGTTGGTTAAGTCTGTCAATATAATAAGTACTAATCTGTATTAAAATAGGCTAAATTTAAGCTCAGATAGCGTACAAATAGCACTAACTATACATTATATCATTTCATCTTTGTAAGCTCTTATAATCAATTTCTGAAACCGCCAATCTTATTTCTGGTGGCTACGTAAACTCCTATTGCATCCGCAACATTATCATCGAGTATCTCTTTTCCGTATAGCTCAGAGGCAAAATGGCACATAGAATGTTTACAAGCGTTACCCCTACCAGTCAAAGCCTTCTTAGCCTCATTTGGCTGAATTTTTACAAGCTCTATACCAAGCTCCATGCTTACCCTGAGAACTGATTCAAAGTACTTGCCGTGAGCCTGAGTAGCTTTTGTATAGGTAGAAAAGTTTAAAACTTCTACTCCTATTGTGTCGATAGCGTGATTGGTACAGATGCTTCTTATTTTATTTTCCATTGACATTCCGACTGTTTGAGTAGATGTCTTTTTGCATTTATAGGCGAGCTTCCAATCGGGAGACTTTCCAATTCCCCAAGCAAAACCCATATTTATTCCTAAGTCAATTCCAAGTATTAACAAAATAAACCTCCTTGATGTCCTTGTTTGAATGTTGCTTCTTCGGCAGTATCTTTGTGAGAAGATGTTGCTCCGTATCTCTGATTTTCAATTCGTATGGAGCCTTTTATGAAATACTCATAATCAATCTCGAGACCTTCGTACTTCATGCCCTCTGTTATGCAAGCTATCAAAGATGAGCAAGAGCCTGCGTTGGGGTCGAGTATGCTCATTCCTTTTTTTGCGTACTTTCTAAGTAGCCATCTGTAAACATAAACCGGCTTCTGCGTAGGATGAAATCTATTTTCCTTTCGCTTCATGTTTCCCTGAAGCATACCGTTCCACCTATACTTGCATATTCTTACAGCACTATTAAAAGATGTCCATGCTAACTCCGCATCGGCAAAATCATTCCCTCCATTATCCTTATCCCATACTACCCAAGCATTAGTAGCACCAAGCACTGTCCGTATATCAGGGAAGTCTTTATTACCGTAATTCCAAGTAACTGATTGAAAGTAGTTTCCTCCGAATATTATCTGATTCTTTGATACTCTCCTAAGATGATAGAAATACTCTTCGGATGGAATACTCTTATCCCAATCTTTAGGAGTATATTTAGTAGCCTCATATTTAGCCTGTCTTTTTTGACCTTTGAATCCAGTCTTTGCTCCTCTACTGTGATTCTTTGCGCCGTCTTCTCCTATTCCGTACGGAGGGTCTGCGATTGCAATATCAAACTGGTTATCTCTATAAGACCTTAGTTTAATTAAGTTATTCACAAGGAATAATTTTCCGTGATCTGTCTGGTGATATAGCATTTGTCATATTCTTAAAAATTATAAGGAGCCAGTATTTCAAAACCAGCCCCCTGTTTTAGCTATGGGTATTTTCTTAGAATTTAGCTCCGTGCTTCTTTTCCCTCGTTGCGTTGTACTTCATCTTGCCTTTAATATGATTATATATGTCTATCCCATACTCTCCGCAAAAGTCAAATATCCTGATTATGGTATCAGCAAGCTCGTCCTCCACTGTGTCCTTAACTGTTGCAGAAAAGAACTCTGGGTCAAGACCTTCTTCGTTATTCCACCTCTCGATCTCTTTTTTGTCTGCCATACCCTTCTTTCTCTGTGCATTTATTGACTCTGCTGCTTCGGATGCAATAAGGGCAAGTTTCTGGCTAATAATTTTTGAATCAATATACTCGTACATATATTCATCGCCACAAGAAATAGCGAACTTTAGCATTCTTTTGTCTTTATCCCAGAAACCTTTTTCGATTGCCATTTCATTAGACCTCCTAACCATCTCCCTGAACGCAGAATGAATCAGCTTGTCGGTTTTTTCTGTTATTTCTTTATTCATCTTCCCTAAGTTTATGTTTTGTTTTTTTGTTAGATTATCCATACTTACTTATCTTATTCGTTTTATTGGTTCCATTACTGCCTTGTAAAATATATCGAGCTCTTCGCTCTGAATTTTATGTATAGGACTTGTTGATTCTATTTTTTCTACAACCTTGTCATTGTTTAGCCCGTGGCTTGACGCTTGGCAAAGGTCTGTAAAATCCTTATGCTTTCCGTCAGATGCGGAATATATACTACAAATATCTACGACGTATCTTGATTTACCTTCTGATTCCTTTATTGCTTTGGCTGTTTTTAAGGCTACTTTGTACGCCTTTTTACTATCACAGTCGAGAAGAAGTTTTATTAACAATTCGCCTTCTTTTTCTGATTGTCTTATTGCTTGCGCTTGACGTTTTGTTAGGGATTTTACTTCTTCTCCCTGAATAAATCCGAGCACTTTTTGATTAAAGTCCATGAACTCTACTATTGACATACTCTCCCTTGGAGACTTTGCTACAAAAAGCAATCCAGAGTCATTGCTCTTGAATAACTCTTCTTTATATCCAAACATTGATTCACCAGCCCATGAACCCTTTACGTGCCTTACTACTTTTGAATGATCTCTTCTGTATAGCATAACACCGGTACTATATGGTATTGATAAAAAAGTTTCATTCAAGTATGATTTTTCGCCCATACCGAACTCAAAATCTTTATGCCTATACAAACCACAACCGAATGTATTTAGCGTCTCCTCGCGCCAGATGTGGTCGTAATAGCGCAAATAATTAACCCAAGTTATGCCCTTATTTTTGAATAGCCCAACATCTGATTTATGAAGTTTTACTTTTTCTTTTGTCCAGAAGTCTTCTGCTGGTGGCTTTGTTTCTTGTGGAATATCAAACTCCTTTGCGTCCTTAAGTGAGCGACCTATTATCTTCTCAACCCGTTCCAGTATAAAGCTAAGGCTCTCGTTTGTCTGCATTTGTAGCAGGTCGAATATATCTCCAGAAGCACCTCCATCCCCAAAGTCTCTGAATACTCCTCTATCAAGACTTATATTAAGAGATGGTCTTGTGTCTTTGTACGCAGGGTTTCGTATGTTATCAATCTGCCCATGATCTTTGTTTATATTGAATCCAAAAGATCGGAGTATCTGCGCCCTTTCAAACGGTAGTAGTTTTTTATTAAGCATCTTTTATATTGTATTTTTCTTTTATCTTTTCCCTAAGCTCGTTAAATACGGAATAGTTTTCTTCGGGAGAATCCTCTCCGTCCATAACCTGAGATACCATATTTTTCTTCTTTTGTATAAGCTCAAATATATCTTCCTCTATTGTGTTACGAGCAAGTATATAGTAGTTATTTACAAAGTGCTTCTGACCTATCCTGAACAGCCTATCTTCTGCTTGGTCATGTATAGTTGAAGTCCATCCAAGATCTGCAAACAAGGAGTTGTGAGCCTTTGTTAAAGTTATATTGAAGTTTGCCGCTTTGAGAGAACATACTATCAACTTGTACTCTTCGTTATCCTGAAACATTTCGTACTTCTTAAACTTTTGCTCAGGACTATCTTCTGCAAGTATTGAAAGGGCACCAAACCTCCTTTTTAAATATAGTTGCATTTCTGTTCTTGCTGAAAACACAACAAGTTTCTTGCCCTTGTTTCTTTTCATAAACATATCAACCCAGTCACCAGCGAACTTCTTTTTTCCTCTCATAGCTTCTGTTTTTAAAGCCTGAATCATCGCAAGGTCTATTGCCTCTGAGGAAACCTTTTCTTCTTTAGCAAAGTCAAAAAGCATTCCATTGACTTGTCTCCTTCTGTTTCTTTCATCAACTCCCCATTGTACTGGGTCTGATTCTGCTATTTCGTAACTATCTCCATTATCTATATCGCAGTATATAACTTTTGGCTCAGACTTGCCCTTCAGCTCTTTGTCAATCTCTTTCTTTTTCCTCCTTATCATACAGGTTGAAAGTAGCTTTTTGTTTAGCATCTTTAGGTTTGAACTTCCAGAGTTGTCTGTTCCGAATGGAGTATTTTTTGAATCGCAGTACGTTCTAACGTAGTTTTGATAACCTCCGAAATCGTTCATCCTTCCTATTATTCTAAGTTGGGAAACTATATCAAGTGGCTTATTCTCAAGTATTGTTCCAGATAAACAGAACCTGTATTCTATACCAGATGATAGCTTTCTTACAACCTTTGTCCTTCCAGCAGACTTGTTTTTAACCATGTGAGACTCGTCAACAATCAAGCCTTTAGCTCCTATTCTTTTAAGAGCATCAAGATTCTTTGACACCATCTCAAAATTTATGACGCATATATCTTCGCCAGAATAATATTGAGTAGCAAAAGAACAACTCGATCTATGAGGAGCCCATTTGTAAAACTCCTTTCTCCAAGATCTTATAGCAATAGCTGGGCATACTACTATTAGAGGGTATATGTTTCCAATCTCACAAGCGGCTATCGACTGGATGGTTTTACCAGTACCCATATCGTCAGCATTAATAGCCCTCTTGGTTTTATACATATATACAGCTCCAACCTTCTGCAATTCATACAACTCAAGATCTCCAGGAAAATCAGGTATTTCTACATCGTCAATAATCTTATTTTTATTAGCATCAATTCCGTCTTGCCTATGATTTTGAGCATCCTTAACTCTATCAAGAACACCATCCTCTACCTCGAAACCATGATTCTCTATGACCTTTCCAGTCTTTAGAGAAGAGGCTATCGTAACGGGGCAAGTCCACTCCTTTCTGCTTGGAACATACCGAGCTCCAGGAATAGACTTGACCGAACCGACAATCTCGAAAGAGAATGGGAAGCTAAACACAAAGTGCTCATACTTCCTTTTCTTCTCAATTCTTATTTTCATAATCCGAGATCTTTCATTACGTCAATATTTTCAGGAGAGTCCGGAAGGTCGTCAGCCTCAGTTTGATTCTCCTCTCTTTCAATCTGCTCTTTTGGCTTCTTTAGACTCTTCTTCTCTTTTTCAGGCTCAGGCTTCTCGTCAGAATTAAGAGTCTTAAAGTAGTTTAGTACTTCTTTCAGCTTGGTGGTTTCGTCTTTTCTTGTTCCTGCTAAGTACTGCTTCTTAATAGCAACATAAGCAGTGCGCCTGTCTATCTTATCTATATTTTCAACCAAGAACGCCTTGTACTTATCCGTGCCCCCCTTGTAGAACTCGACAAGCTCTTGTTGTTGATCTACGGTTGCGTACTCATCTTCTCCAGGAATAGCCCAGTTTGGCAATCTTGGCGTAGTGTAATTAAACCAAGTACCGCTTCCGTCCTTCTGGTACATCTCCCCATCACTATGGATAATAGCCTTCATATCTTTGAGTCTGTACAGATACCTTCCGATACCGAATGAAACAGCAGCTCTTTTAAGAGCACCAGAAATACCTCCTTTGAAAGATTCAAAGTCAGTTAGGTCTGCCCCATCGTATCGAGTTATCCATTCTCCATCAATACGAATCATTAAACCAATAGTCCATCCGTTAAGCGGAACCAACTCCTCCTGCTGTTTGTTTCTGTTGTACTTCTTCTCTTCTGTACTGTGCATATTGAGATCACAAGTCTGCCAGTTGCCAATTCCGAGAACCTCGTCAAGCCTATCCATAACAGATCGACTCGATACATACGGATACATATCGAGATCTTTAACTCCGTTTCTTTCCTTTAGCCTCCCAGGAATCCATTCTATTTCCTCTGGATAGAAAAGGCGAGATAGTCTTTCCTGTGTTGACTTAATCTCAAGTTGCTTCGCCTCCTCTTCTGATATTTCAGGAGCAGATTCTTGTGCGTCTTTTTTCTTATTTGATTCTTCTTTATTACTCATAGCTAAATTTATTTAAGTATTAATAATTTACCAGTTTACGACAACGATGTGCTCTCGGTTCTTGTTTGTTTCGTCTGGGTCAACATACCCAGTAACGACAGAAGAGCCATTCTCGTTAAAGTCTGCAATTTTCTCAAGACACTTTTTGTATATCATTTCGGCTTCATTCCAGACATTGCTGTTTCTGTGGAACTGGTACGGCTGAACATAATATGGATATGTCTTTTCTACTGCGGCTATGATACCGCCTTTGTGTTCGAGACCATTCTCTCTCAACCCGTCTCCATAAAAAGCTCTCTGGACGTGATACATATAATTCTTCATATCCCATTTATACTTCTCTGGACGAGCATCTTTTGATGTTTTGAGATCAAGCTCCCATCCGTTATTATAGTTATCAACCCTTCCCTTGCATTGAACGCCAGTATCTTTATCTGTCCATACTACTGTCATTTCACGCTGAGGATTCCCATCGTAGATAAGCTTGTTTGTTATCGGATTCTCCTTTAGGGATCGCACAATACTTTCAAACATATACCAGTCAAGTGTTGACACTATTTCCTGACCGTTCTTCTCAAAGTGCTTCTTAATCCTCTTTGCGATTGCTCCCCTTCCGTCCTCCATAAAGTAGAGATTTTTCTTATTTTTAAGAGCGTCATTTATCTTCTCTACATCCTGCTCTCTTAATAAATGAAAGTACTTCTCTATTTCATTTTGTCCCGGGAAAGGAGCGTGACCTTTTAGGAACTTTTCATGCTCGAAGACAAACTCATGAACCTGCCTTCCAATGTCGAGAGCCTTGGTTTCCTTATCTTTCCAGTTAAGGTAATGGAACAAGGAGTGTGTGTGTATGTGCTTCATTGACGAGAAGTTTACTGCGTCAATATCTACATAGACTTCAAATTCCTGATTAGGATATACTCCGTCTTTCATTTTTATTTTTTTACTCATAGCTTGCTTCGTTTTTTTTATTTATGGTATTGAGTCCTTGTCTATCAAGGTTAGGTTATATTCTTCTATAACTTTTGATCTTACCTTCTTTTCTTTAATCCAGTAGGCAAGATTCTGTATTGAAAAGTTTTTATTATTGCTTCTCTTCCTTATGATTTTGACGGCATCTACCTGACGAATCCATTTTTCTGTATTTATTTCAAGTACTGACATTTTTTTATATACGTTCGTTTTTTTACCCCAATATAGTCACAAATATATTTTAAGTCAATAAAAATTTTTATTTGGTAAAAATGTCAGTTGTATTTATATTTAGGCGTTCGCTATTCCTTTATAATAGCAACCGCACAAACAACCGACAAAAAAAACGAAGCAAAATTATGAAAACGATTAAATTTACTCCAGGATATACAACTGCAATCAGGAACAAGACTGTTCTCGACTTAGAGAAGTTTGTCATAACAGGACAACCCAACGAGTCTGCAGAAATAGGAAAATTCGGAACAGGCTCAAAACTTGCAATAGCCCACTATTTGAGAGAAGGGTTTGAGGTTGTTTTAGAGTTAGCATCCAACGGAACCCGAGTGATTTATGATTTAGTTATTCTCGACAACGGAACAATAGCTCTTAGCTCCGATGATGATTTAATTAGAACCAATATTCACAAGGGTTTTGGCTCACACACTTTTGACGATAAGAAGGCTCACCTTGAGATTATATACAATGCTCAGGATTATGGTCTTTTAGAAACTGGAAATATCTCATTCGACCCAAAAGACTCATACTACTTCAGAGTCGCTTCTGCTCAAGAATCTACAACTTTTTATATAACATGTCCAGAAGATTCAAAGGAGTTTTCATGCAACGTTATTGGTATTGACGAAGGAGAAGATCATGGGTTTGGATTTGGTAACGTGTTGAAAAAGGAGGATGGTTATCCATCTGGATTGATATTTTTCAAAGGCGTACAAATTGAAGAGGTTGAGGCTCCCGAAGAGTATGGTTTTAGCGTCAATATAACTTGCGAAATGGGAAGCAATGACTTTAGAAATTATAACTTCTCACGGTTAATGTCATGGTTTCTCGAAGTTAAATATATCATGTTCGGGAAACTGAGTAGTAGTATCGAGATTGATAATGTTATTGAAAGAATATTAAGCAGATACAGAGAGCCAGAATTAGTAGATATTCTTTTTATTAAAGAGCTGGCAAGGAGCTATCGGATAATTTCCTGCCCACTATCTCTAAGACCTTCAATGACAGAGGATGCAATCGTAATACCAGAAATGGTGTTCGATGAGTTAGCCAAGAAGATTGAACTTCCATCACCAGAAAAGTTTTTGATAGAAGAGCCTTGCGAAGAAGTAGTTAATGACATGCAGAAAATAACGGAGATAGCAAACTATCTTAATGTAGATATTGTATTTGTTTCAGAATATTCTCCGTTTTTCGGGCACATCGAATACTGCCCTTCTTTAGCGACAAGCTTATCCAGAAATACACTTGTTGTCAAAAACAAGGCATTCTGCAAAAATATTAGCAGTATCAATAATATTGCAAGACATCTTATTAATCTTATTCAAGAGAACAATAATAACATCCCAGATTCTTACACCGCAAAAGAAGAAATTATTAGCGGTTTTATTGATGCTTCTTTTGATTATCTGATAAAAAAGTCGAGGGTTTAGAAATGAAAACTATAAGACTTTCTACGCCTCGCGGATTGTGCCTTGTTGAGAGGATGGAGTATGGAGGACACAGGGTAGAGATGCCCTATATCTCCATTTCTGAGTGTTGCGATATACTCGCAAGGATTCCAAGATTCGGAGGAGTGCCTACTGTTTTATATACGGTTGCAGACCATGCTCTTGCAATGAAAAACTTCTTGCTAAAAATAAGCAAGAACGGTCAAATTCCTTCATACGTTTTTTTCGAGCTTTCTACGTTTGCCTTCTTTCATGACATTGCGGAAGTAATTACTGGAGATATAAAGTCACCACTAAAGTCTCCAGAGCAATACGGAATTGAGTGCGAAATAAGAAGAAAAATGATGTCAATGTGGATGGAGCATTTGCCTCCGCTCGAAGCTACATTTGGCTTGGTAAAAGACCTTTACGGTAGCCTTACCTGTATGTACGAGCAGGGAGCTTGCCTTGATAGGCAATTTTCAAGAGCAGAGCATAGTTTTTTAATGAAGTACGACTATGACAGTGATAAAAAATACAATCCGATAGGATGTTATAATTCTGACAAAACAGCTCCATCTAAAATAGAAAAAGAGTATAGAACAACTATGCTAATTTCCGTAATGGAGCAAGTTGGAAATGCAGAATACATACAGAACTCCATGCACAATAGAGAAGCTGTAGATTTAAAATCAAATAAGCTAAAACAAGAAATAAGAAAACATATACAATGTCTGACAAAAAAGAAGACTTCGGAAGAAGCATTCAGAAAATTAGGTCTTTAATAGATCACGAGCAATTTCCTGGTCAATGGATTACTCGACTTAATAGCGGAGAGCTTGTTATCTTGAGTAACGATACAGTAATTGCTTGGTTTTACTTGAGGTACGGCAAAAAAGCAGAAAGACATCTCAATGATGGGTATATAGACTGGAACAAACATATACCAAAACCAGAGGAGTCCTTTTTCCATAATGCAGTTAGCGTAATTGCTGGCTCCGGAATTAAACACGCAGTAAAAATTGCGTACCAGAACGGACACAAGTTTTTCGCAATGCAACTTCAGCAAAAAGGAATATTATAATGGGTATTATAAACACAAGAATGACACTATCTGCTATTGACGAGTTGTTTGAGATGTGCGGAATACACTCACCTCTCAACCCGATGTATGCAGATTCTCCAGAGAGTAACTATCTCGACTGGACTATACTTTCTGATGGGGAGATATATCTCGCTTTTTGGCATAGCAAATACGTAGAAGAAAAACATCAAATGGTAGACCACGACTCCATAAAAATAATTGGAGGTGATTCTGGGTTTTTTGGGTCTATATATAGCGATCCTTTTTCTGCTGTTAGATACGCAAGGAGTCAGTCTGGATGGAAGAAGAAAGACCCGATTTCTATGGGAGGAATGATTTCCGTTATAGAAAAATGCGAGAAGGAAGCCTCGATAGGGTTTGAGTATAAGCCAGAAAGGGAGAAGTACATAGATAGGCTTAGTAACCAGATTATTTATATATCTTGGGATAATCACTTCTCTCTAATACGAAAACCAACTGCTGGCGAGGACGAGTTTTTCATCAGCACTGGAGACCCTTCGTTCACATCGTTTAAAGTTTATCCAAAGATATGAGTATTGTGAATCATTCAATAAACTACGTTTCGAGAGATAACAAGCTATTATGCTGTTATTCTTCTGGAGGATTTTTGATAAACGCATTTTCTTATCAAGACGTAGAACCGAAGCAAATAGTTAAAGACTTCGGATATTCAAAAATAATAATAAACGTTCTCCTTGATGAAAAGGCTTTCGAGCAGGTTCTTTTCGGGGCGCTAAATTCAAACAAGTTAACGAGGTGTTAGTATGATTGATAAAGTAGTCAAAAAAATATATAGGACCATATTAGGAGTAACAGACTTCACGGATATTGAGTATAATGCAAAAAAGTTTATACACAAGAACTACAAGAGTAATGTTGACTTCTATCTTACGCACAAAGATTTTCCGCACGGTCTACCCCAGATGGGAACCATAACAAAAAAAAGCCACTACTGGTTCAGGCTGTCTTTTTTTGCCTCCAAGCTTGGGGCTGACATAGGAATTGTTTGTTTCGACATTAGATACAAGGATGCCCAGAAAACGCCTTTCGGATACTTGTTTCAATTTTCAAGTTCAACAGTAATAGAAATAGTAGAGAGATAATATGTACACAATTACACAAACAGAAGCAAAAAATAGATTTTACGAAATTTGCAAGGATAGCGAAGTTGTAGAGGTAAGATACTACAAGGATACCGTTGCCTATATAGTTCCAGCCGAAGAGATGGACAGGCTAAAAGGTCTTGAAGACGCAAGGCGGTATCACGAAATGACAGCAGCCGGTTTGAGAATATATAATCGTCTTTGGAATGTAGTTGGCAGATCTACTACAATGTCAATTTCAGAGAAGTCTGACATCCTTACCAAGTGGCTCGTTGAGAAGAGGCTTATCGTTTTCGATATGATAGAAGCCAAGATTAGAGAGTGGCAGGATGATATGGCTCAAGACGAGAATAAGATAGACGAGAGGGCTGTTTCCTTGATTGTAATGGGCGACCTTATAGACAAAAATCTTGGAATAAAGAAATAGCAAATTATTTTAGTCTTGTGTTTGGAATTGTCGGTTGACTTTGTTATCTTTGAGTCAGCCGTCAATTTTAGGCTAAAATTACTAACAATACAAAATAGGTGAATTGAATGGATGCTGAAGAAAGAATGTATAGAGGCTCGGAGCAAGAATTGAAAGATCTTAGTTTTGAATATGCACTCGAATGGTCTCGTGAAAACCCAGATAAAGTCTGGGAAAGATTCCAGTCCAGATATAGCAATATGTTTGCAAAAGAACCTGGAGATGAAGTTGGTTGCTACACAATAGCTACGCTGGAAGAATTCTTCAATCATAACATCGAAGACGAGGACGCTTCGCCAGGCAAAAAACAGGAGCTTGAAAAGGTCTGGAAATACATTGACGGCATCTTGTATGGTGTCGTAGTGAGGCACGAGCTATGCACTATACAAAGTGTTGTGCATAGTGCGGATTTTGAAAACGAATTTTAATCTTAAATATAAATAAAATGATACGAGAAATGTTTGAAGATATGCCGATTGTGAGCAGTATAATCGCAATAGTAATTTTAGGACTTGGATTTATCTTAATTGACGGAATTGCGAGCAAACCCGAAGCGTTTTACGGTAATGTGATTGATAAGCATTATGAAGTAGAAAGCCACAGAACAGGAACAGGTGTAGGTGTAACAAGCAGCGGAAAAACTGGCGTAGTTATGACTTTTGAAAGTGAGCCTGAAAAGTTTTTGTTAATGGTAAAAACTGAAAGCGGAAAAATAGTTACCGTAAAGTGCGAGCCTGAATTATACTACCAAAAGGAAATAGGTGAACGAATAGATTGTAATGCATACAAAGGTTTATTTACTGGAATGGTTTGGTCGTTGTATGGTGTACGGTAGCATTATGCACAACGAGTAATAAATTTTAATTCTAAGCCGTTTCGCCGTTATGGTTTATATATTGCATGCCTATAACCGCCAGCGTTTGTAGGTGGAACCATGACAGCTCATACGGTTAATTATATGGCGAGGAGCCTATGAAACGTTTTCTATATTGCATTGAAATATCTTCTAACAACGTAGGCTATCACCAATAAATATATCACACAAATAACACACTTCGCATAATTATGAAAAGAACTTTTGAAATATTTGACAAATACGGCAATGAATTACATATAGATGATGTTCTTACTATGTTACCAGCCGAAAGCGAATTAGATGAAATAGCTTTTAGTAAGTATGGGGATGACCCAGATGGCTCAATACAGTTTAACTTGATTAAAAGGATGGCTTTTATTGAAGGATGTAAATTTATTTTACGATTGATCAAAGGCAATTAGCCACAACGGATTACGGCTAAGAAGCGTAGCCTTAATCACGCTTCATTTAAACAAAAAAGTCGCATGGCTATGCTTTTTAGCCAACGTTGTGCGCGGTTTTATTATGGAAAAATACAT
>Ga0306910_1000437_pt1 | contig 20330 bp, 6 predicted proteins | sample AntRauMFilla2698_FD_190438 | JGI IMG/M metagenome (GOLD analysis project Ga0306910, IMG submission 190438) | Saline lake microbial communities from Rauer Islands, Antarctica - Metagenome Filla 2 #698 (v2) (version 2) | ecosystem: Environmental > Aquatic > Non-marine Saline and Alkaline > Saline ... | reverse complement strand
GCTCAAAAGCGTACGGTGAATAACCCCGACTGGATGATTATGAAAGTTGTTCCGGTTATTCCCCCTGAACTACGTCCGTTGGTCCCACTCGAAGGTGGTCGATTCGCGACATCAGATTTGAATGATCTTTATCGTCGTGTAATTATCAGAAATAACCGTCTGAAACGACTTATTGATATTAAAGCTCCTGATGTGATTCTCCGAAACGAGAAACGCATGCTTCAGGAGGCTGTTGACTCATTGTTTGACAACTCGCGAAAATCAAACGCTGTACGGAGCAATAATCGTCCGCTGAAATCTCTCAGTGATATGCTGAAAGGTAAATCAGGACGTTTCCGTCAGAACTTGCTTGGTAAGCGTGTCGATTATTCAGGCCGTTCCGTAATTGTTGCCGGTCCTGAGTTGAAAATGCATCAGTGCGGTCTACCGAAAGAGATGGCTGTTGAGCTGTACAAACCATTTGTAATTCGCAGACTCATTGAGCGCGGATATGTAAAAACTGTTAAGAGCGCCAAGAAAGTTGTCGATCGACGTGATAACGTTGTTTGGGAAGTACTTGAGAACGTGATTAAAGGGCATCCTGTGATGCTTAACCGTGCTCCCACACTTCACAGACTTGGTATTCAGGCCTATCAACCCGTATTGATTGAAGATAAAGCGATTCGTCTTCACCCACTCTCATGTACTGCGTTCAACGCTGACTTTGACGGTGATCAGATGGCCGTTCACCTTCCTTTAAGTGATGATGCTATTCTTGAGGCATCAACTCTGATGCTGGGATCACACAATATTATGAGTCCTGCCAGTGGCGGACCTATTGCGGTTCCTTCTCAGGATATGGTTCTCGGTATCTACTATCTCACCAAAATGGGTGATGGTAAAAGAGGAGAAGGAAAAACGTTTGAGTCAACTGACGAAGTAATTATTGCTTACGATCAGGACAGAATTGACATGCACGCAAAGATAAATGTGCGTATCAAAGTTGAAAAAGACGGCGAAGTTCAAAAAGAAGTAATTAAGACATCAACGGGACGTGTTCTCTTCAACGAGATTATTCCCGAAGAGATGTCGTATAAGAACCAGACTTTTGGCAAGAAAGAGCTTCGTAAGCTGATTAGTGAAGTATTTAAAACAGCCGGTACACAAGGCGCTGCCAAATTCCTTGATGAAATGAAAGCCCTCGGGTATGAAACAGCTACCATGGGTGGTATTTCTTTCAGTTTGGCTGATATTATTATCCCTGATGAAAAAATTAAGCTCATTGACAACGCTGAATCGGATGTAGCAGAAATCCGTGAGCGTTATGAAATGGGTTTCATTACGGATAATGAGCGTTATAACCAGGTAATTGACAAATGGACCAGCGTAACAAACCGTGTTGCTGAGACATTGTTCAAGGCACTTACCGAAGATCGGGAAGGATTTAATCCGGTGTACATGATGGCCGATTCCGGTGCCCGTGGTTCTAAAGAGCAGATTCGTCAGCTCGGCGGTATGCGTGGACTGATGGCCAAGCCTCAGAAAAGTTCCGGATCATCGGGTAACGAAGTAATTGAGACTCCGATTCTGTCTTCATTCAAAGAGGGATTGACCGTACTTGAGTACTTTATTTCTACTCACGGTGCGCGTAAAGGTCTTGCCGATACCGCTCTGAAAACAGCTGATGCCGGTTATCTTACACGTCGACTCGTTGATGTTGCTCAGGATGTGATTATTAATGAGGATGATTGCGGCACATTGCGCGGAATTAAAATGCGAGCGCTCAAAGACAATGAAGACATTGTGGAGAGCCTCGAAGAGCGCATACTCGGACGTACTTCAGTACATGATATTTATGATCCTCTTACAGATGATTTAATCTGTGAGGCGAATCAATTAATTGATGAAGTTGTCGCGTCCAAAATTGCTGAAACTTCTATCGAAGAGGTCGAAATTCGTTCTGTACTTACCTGTGAATCTCCACGAGGAGTTTGCGGTAAGTGTTACGGACGTGACCTTTCCCGCGGAATTGATGTTCAGACGGGTGAAGCCGTTGGTGTTATAGCAGCTCAGTCAATTGGTGAGCCTGGTACACAGCTTACACTCCGAACATTCCACGTTGGTGGTACTGCTTCCCGTATGGAGCAGGAGTCGCAGCATAAAGCGAAGTTTGAAGGAAAAGTTGAATTTGAAAACCTCCGCGTAGTTGAACATGACGACGGTGAAGAGCTTCACAACGTTGTGTTAAGCCGTGCAGGAGAGGTTAAAGTAGTTGACGACTCCGGTAAAACTTTAATTACCTACAATATTCCTTACGGTTCAGAAATGTTTGTAACCGAAGGAGATGTGGTTCCTAAAGGAGCTCAGATCTGTAAGTGGGATCCGTTTAACGCACTGATTATTTCAGAGCAGGAAGGTGTTGTTGAGTATAAAGACATTATTGATGGAATTACCTTCAGTGATGAGACAGATGCTCAAACCGGTCACAAAGAGAAGGTTATTATCGACTCTAAGGACAAGAATACCATTCCTACCGTTGTTGTTAAGGGCAATGACGAGCGTGTTAAAGAAACAACACTACCGGTTGAATCTCACTTGATTGTAGAAGATGGCGAGCAGGTTGAAGCCGGACAAATTCTGGCTAAAATCCCACGTTCTGCCGGAAAATCGAAAGATATTACCGCTGGTCTGCCTCGTGTGACCGAGCTGTTTGAAGCTCGTCCGCCAAGCGATCCCGCTATTGTGTCTGAAATTGCAGGTGTTGTTAAGATGGGAGCACGTAAGCGTGGTTCTCAGGAAGTTATCGTTACAACTAAAGACGGTTCCGATTCCAAAACATACCTTGTTCCGCTTTCAAAACTTATCCTTGTACAGGAAAATGACTTTGTGGAAGCAGGACAACAGTTATCTGACGGAGCAGTTATGCCACAGGATATTCTGAACATTCTCGGACCATTCGCGGTACAGTCATATCTCGTGAATGAGATTCAGGAAGTTTACCGTCTGCAGGGTGTAAATCTGAATGATAAGCACATCGAGATCATTGTTCGAACCATGATGCAGAAGTCTGAGATCACCGATCCGGGCGACACCATGTATCTGGAAGGCGACAAAATCGACCGCTTTGAGGTTAACCGAACTAACGATGGACTCATCGGGAAGTTTGTGGTAACTGATCCGGGCGGAAGCGATGTCGACCATGGCTCACTACTCGACAGACGAGAAATTCGCGAAATTAACGGTCAGTTGATCGCAGATGGCGAAGAAGAATTGAAATCACGTGAAGCCAAACCGGCTATTTCACGACCAATCCTGCTCGGAATTACCCGTGCCGCCCTCTCAACGGAGAGCTGGTTATCAGCGGCTTCCTTCCAGGAAACAACAAAAGTACTTTCACAAGCAGCTATCGAGGCAAAAGAAGATCGCCTGATGGGACTGAAGGAAAATGTTGTGGTTGGACAGAAAGTACCTGCCGGTACAGGACTCAAGCGTTACCGTAATCTTATTGTTGGTTCAAGAGCCGACATGCAGGAAACAGAAGCTGCCAGTAAAGTGTTTGAAGCACTTGGCGCTGAAGGCGGAAGCTCTGAGTAAGAGTTCTTCACACGATAAAACAGTTATAAAACTGAATTCAAAAAAGCCTCATGCACTTGTGTATGAGGCTTTTTTTGTTGGCTGAGTTTCCTTTACATTTGAACTGGATTATTCTGAATAATCCGGGTTAAACATCAGAAACCTACATTGCCACATTTTTAACGCATTAAGCCGAAAATATATGGAGTCCATTTCCCGATCAGCAATACCGATATGGCGTATATCCGGTACATTTTACGCGCTTTTTTTGCTTATTTCAGGCGGAGTGACATGGTTCACGTTACGATTTCCCAACCTTGAATCATACTGGATAGACGCCGGGGCGGGAATGGCAATCTTGTTCATCATTGGAGCGATGGTTTGGGTTATCCCGCAAATAAGGTGGAGTCGGTGGAAATATCATATCCATGAGGATTATGTTGAGATTCAGCATGGAATTGTCATCATTGAGCGAACATTAGTACCTACTAAAAAAGTACAGCATGTTTCAACTGAGCGTGGACCTATTCAAAGAATGTACGGAATGGCAACAATATCGGTACATACAGCCGCTACAACGCATCAGATACCCATTATCCCCGATGAAGAAGCGCTTGAAGTAAGAGACCGGATTGCAGCGCTGGCAAAACTGGGAGATGCCGATGTTTGATTTCAGGCGTCAGCATCCACTGGCTATTTTGTTGCTTTCTCTGAAGGGAATAGCAAATTCATGGCGGGAAATGCTGCCTTTGATCGTGGCGGTGAGCTTTACCGGCGTGTTTGAATATTTGGAATACGCTTGGGTATTACTTTTTCTGATTGCGGGCTACGGCGTGGGATATTGGTGGAATTTTACTTACCGGGTTGAGAACGGACAGTTGATTATTCAACGCGGGATATTCTCAAAGAAGCTGACACAAATACCGAGAAAAAAAATTCAAACAATTGATATTACCTCGGGAATATTACAGCAATTATTTCGGCTAAAAAGGGTGAAAATTGAAACGGCTGGTTCGGATGAAAACGCTGTTCTTCACGCTGTTACTGAACATGACGCCACTACTCTGATAGATGCACTTTCACTTGATGATAGCGACGTTAAAAGCCATACTGAAGAATCTGATATAGATTTAGTAACAACAAGTGAATCCCGGAAACAGGATAAAGAAAAGACGCTCATCTATGAAATGAATGTCAAATATCTGCTTATTCAGAGCGTGACTTCACCCAGTATTTTAATTCTGTTTGGTGGATTTTTCTATATCATCGATTTAGTTCAGGATGTAAACGGAGGCTCCGGTTCTTTTGCCGCAGTCTTTGAAAAGCTTTTTGATGTTGCCAGTCTTTTTCCGCTCATCAGCTCGTTATTGCTTATGATGGCTTTGTTTATGATTGCGGTATTCTATACGCTAATCAAAATGGGGAATTTTGAGTTGTGGAGAGAAGGAGATCATCTGAAAATTACGAGAGGAATACTGGAAACGAAACAAACCAGCGTGCCTATTAAGAGAATACAGTGCGTAAAAATGAAGAGAAATATCCTGTTTGAGCTGATGGGACTTGCCAGGGTAGAAATTGAGTCGGCCGGGAGTCAGGAAGAAGCAAATAATATGGGGACGATTCAATTGCTTCCGGTTGTATCGTTTAAAGACTTTAAAAAAATGTTGCCGGAATTGAATTTAGGAGAATATCCGGAAGATGATCTTTTTAAATACCATGCTTCTGATCGTTCCCTGTTCCGATTTACCTGGCACGCGGTACTTTTTCCGGGTCTTATTTTAGCGGGACTTCTTTGGTTTGAAATTATTAACTGGCCGTGGCTGCTGATGTTGCTCCCGTTTTTTCCTTTAGCGTGGTGGCAAAAAAAGACGAATAAAATCGGAGTAAATGAAACAAAGGTTTTTCTTCAAACCCGGTTAATAGGAATACAACTGGCTATTATTCCGTGGAGAAGAGTACAAACCATGGAATCGCGGGCAAGCATCTTCATGCTGAGAAATAATTTTGAGGATGCCGTGGCTCACACCGTAAGTGGTTCGCGACAAAGTGCACACAGAGTGATGGGAATGGAGCGTGGTACGACAGACGAAATTTACGCCACTATTCAAGAGCATTCTAAGACAACCTCCAATAAGGAAACGGGATAAATGAAAGCCCGCAATAAAAAAGCCCCGAAAAATATATTTCCGGGGCTGAATCTCAATCAGAGGATTTAATTTATTTCAGAAATAAACCTTCCTTCCTATTTCAGGGATTCCTGTAATTTATCCCAATCGGCTAAAAAGCGCTCTAAGCCAAGATCTGTTAATGGATGCCTCAGTAGCTGCTCAATTACTTTTAACGGCATTGTGACCACGTCAGCTCCCAGCTGGGCGGCTTGTGCCACGTGCATGGGATGACGGATGCTGGCAGCAAGTACTTCTGTTTCATATCCATATTGATCGTACAGATTCACAATTTCAGCAATAAGCTGCATTCCGTCGGTAGAGATATCATCCAAACGGCCTATGAATGGCGATATATAGGTTGCCCCGGCTTTTGCGGCTATAAGTGCCTGCGTGGGAGAGAAGCAAAGAGTACAATTGGTTTTAATTCCTTCATCAGAAAATGATTTAATTGCTTTAATCCCTTCTTTAATAAGTGGAACTTTTACCACTACATTGTCGGCGATTGCCGCGATCTTTCTTCCCTCTTCCATAATCTCATCGTATGTGGTTGAGATTACTTCAGCGCTTACATCACCATCAACCATATCACAGATTTTCGCGATATGTCCTTCAAAATCGGAAACGCCCACTTTCATACAGAGGCTGGGATTGGTAGTAACGCCGTCGAGAACACCAAGGTCGTTGGCTTCTTTAATTTCGTCGAGATCGGCTGTATCAATAAAAAACTTCATAAATTGGTAGTATTACGTGTTCTTGATAGTTGTAGTTTTGCTCGGGCTTTCACCAAATTTTTCTTTGTAGCTGCGGCTAAAATACGATAATGAATTGAAACCTGTAGCCAAAGCCACTTCCGAGACATTCAGATCTGATTCGGTGATCATTTTCCGGGCTTTATTTAACCTAAACTCCTGAACCACGCCAGTGGGGGAGAGTCCGGTTATCTTTTTGAGTTTGCGATAGAGTTGACTGCGATCTATGAACAGTTGTTCAGCTATAGTTTCAACAGTAAGCTCGCTGTCGAAATAGGTTTGCTCGAGGAGTTCAGAAATCTTGTCAATAAATGGATCATTATAGGGCAGAATAGTGCCGTTATTTTCTGAATTAGATGAGGGTGATTCTTCCTTCTGTTTAAGATAATGCTCTCTGAACAGCGTAGAAATGTGCTCAAGAAGTACACGCGCATGTACAGGTTTATGCAGCACGATATTAGCTCCTGCTCTCAGACTATTGCTGTGTATGGCTTCTTCGGTTGCGCCGGTAAGCAGTATAACCGGAACATTGAGACCTGTTTCCTTAATTTTTGAAAGGAGTTCGATACCCGACATTGCAGGCATGTAGTAATCTGTTATGATAAAAGATGGCGGCTGTTTTTTTATGTGATCCATCACTTGGGTTGGGTCGTCAAGGCTTATAACGTTGTAATAGGGTGAAAGCACGGATTTAAGAAATGTGCGGGTTACAAGTTCATCATCAACGATAAGAATACTGGCTTTTTCTCCTGTTTCTTCGCCGTTTTCTAAGGTTGGGGAGAAAACATCGATATCCTTCCGGTCAACCGTGTTTTGAAACGAGGAATAAGTCTCAGACTCAACTAATGGGAAGATACTTCTGATAATCAGTTCGTTGGCGGAATCGAAAGCGGAAATGTGTGTATTAACAGGCTGCATAAATGTGATGAATTCTGAAATCTTGTCGAGCACAACATCGGGAGCAGGACTTGCCTTGTGAACAGGAACTGAAAATTTCAAAATGACTTCATCAGATTTGGTTTGAACCTGAATCTGAATGGTGGTATCAGAAAAAGTATGTTGGGATAGCAATGAAAACAACCCAAACATTGTGATATCAAAGAAGACCGGATCGGTTTGAATGATAAGTTTATGTTCATTTCCTACTTCAACTATAACAGGAACACCGGTATTATCAGCCCACTGCTTAATGTGGCGTCCAAATGGTAAAAGAACAGTGTTTACGTTGATTTTGATGGGTTCCCATTGTTGATCAAACTTTTTGGGATAGGCATTCAGTCGATTGGTGATATAATTAAAAAAAGCGGTTCTGAGCTGAAAAATTCCATCAATAAGTTGTTTACTGGTGTTCTTATCAATATTTGGAATATGTAATGAATCGGCCAGTGGGCTGAGTATTTGGGAATATCTACTCCGAAGCTCCAGGTATTCTTTCTTTAAATCTTGTTTCTGAAGCTCAACCTGTTTCTCTAAACTTCTATTCTTTTCAAGCAGCGTGCTTTCTAATGCTTTGGTATCGTTTTGATATTTTTGGAGAGCCATTTGCAGCTGATATTCCCGTTTTGAGTGGTCGCGATAGACTATGAAAATGCCACTTCCGGAAAGTCCGAGAAACAGAATTATTCCGAGTAGCCGCACCCACCACAACTCGTACCAGTAACCCGGAATTAAAACTTCAACTGATGCCTGATTATTTTCCCAATTCTGTCCGTTTATGCTCGCCTGTACCTGAAATTGCAGATTTCCGGACGGAAGATTGGATAAGAGAGCTTCACGACGGTCGCCGGTATAAATCCAATTTTCCTGGACCGGTTTGAATCGATATCGAAAACGAACATTCTCCGATTCCCGAATATTGAGTGATGTATATTTAAATGTCAGAGTACGGTGGTATTTATTCAGGTTTATCTGTTCGGGTAAAAACTGATAAAGGCTGTCGGATGTCTTTATGCTTTCAATTTTAACCGGAAGTTGAACCTCAGTAAGCTCAATGGAACCGGGATCAATTTTTACAGGTCCGCCCTGAGTTGGAAACCAGATATTGCCATTTCTGTCAACCATGCCAGCCGGTTGGACTCCGCCGTTCACCTCACGATTGCTTAAACCGTCTTTTTCCGTATATGCTACCGATGAGATGCTTTTGCGTTGTCCATTGGCAAATTCCCCCAACTCATTTTCCCGAATCCAGAAAATCCCCTTATTAGAGCCCATCCAGAAGCGCCCGAATTCATCCTTAAATATTTGATGAACGCCGTTACTGTACAAACCATCTTGTTCGGTAATGCGGGTGATTTCTGTAGGCTTATTCTCATTAAACCGAACATGATTTAACCCATTATTCTCGGTGGCAACTAAAATTCGTTGTGTTTTTCCATAGCTCACAGAGTCGATATAAATATCGCGAACAAAATTACTGCTCAAGCCGTCGCCTATATTCAGATGCTTAACTTCTCCGCGATTGATGAAATAGAGACCGTCTCCGTTGGTTCCCATAAACATGGTCCCGTCACTGCTTTCCTTAAAAACACGCACAATACGCGTAGTTGGAATTGGAATGAAGCCAACATTTTTCCAGTCTTCGTCCGAAGATTTAAAAAAGACCCCTTTATCAGTCCCCACCCATATGTTTTGGTCGGTATCTTCGTACAGAGCGTAAACAGAAAGATTATCGTAGGAAGTAAAAGTGATTGGCTCGTATTTATCATTCACATATTCAAACAGCCCGTCCATGTATGTTCCAACATAAAATCGTTTAGTATAACTCTCGAGAAGTGAGAGCGTATAGGCACCGGGATCTATGCTGTAGGGCTGAACTACAGGTTTTACGGTGCCATCTGGATAGATATATGTAATAAAATCCCCGTATGATCCTGCTACTATCGTTCCGTTTGAACGTTCGGTAATTGGATAAGTATTTGTATTGATGAATCCATCGTTGTGAGTAAACGTCTTGAATTTATTTTTCGTAAGGAGGTAGATGCCGCTGTTTGATGTAATTGCCCAGATGTTGTCCTGATCATCGGTATGCAATGTTCTTATATAATCGTTCTCGGGCGCAAAAATAAATTCGTTGGCTTCAATGCTCAGCCCATTATAAAACCCCATCAGGATATCACCTGCGGATGTGACATTTATAGGGTTTCCGGAGGTTGTGCGTCCGGTATGAGCCGGAAGTTTTTCAAGTTTTTGACTATCTGTGTGATAGATGAAAAAACCGTCTCCCTGTGAAGAGAGATAAATTTTATTATCAGCGTAATGCAGATCGGTGAGAACAATGGATTCATTATTAAAGATTGGAATCCGTGTAACCTCTTCTCCATTAACACGGTAGATGTTGTTTTTCCAGATTGTATAATAGGTTTTACTTGATGGAACAGATGCAAATTTTAATATAGTAAATTCATTTCGAGGCGATACATCGATCGTTGAAATACCTCCGTTATAAATCCGGCCGATTCTGGAACGCAATCCTTCATACCAAAAGTCATTTTCGCCAACCTGTATTGCATTGATAATATTATCCTTCACAAGGTTAGGGAAGACCCTTTTGAGCTCTCCGTTTTCGTAGTTCCATATTCCATCATTGGCGGCGATGATGGTGTTGTCTCCGGTTCCTTTTGAAATTTGATTGACAACGGATGTGGAAAAGCTTTCATCCGGAATAAGCAGCTCAAACTCCCCGTCTTTAAACAGAACAAGTTGCCCCTGATCGGTATGAAGTAGTAGTTCGCTTTTGCCGGTCTCCGTGAGATAAATAAACCGGTTGCTGATGCTTGCATTATCTGAGCCTGCATTAGGCTTGAAAGTAGTGAATTCATCTCCATCAAAACGCACCAGGCCATCGAAGGTTGAAATCCACAAATAGCCGTCCCTGCCGCGCAGCAGATCACTCACCGAATTTACGGGCAAACCATTACTGTTATCCCAGTGCTGAACTACATAGGATCCTCTCTCAACCAGTATTTCTGATAAGTCTTGCGCCTCTGAATTCTGAAGTCCTGCTGACCAGAAAATGAGCGCCAGGTAAACAATAAAACGCATTAACAGTAGCTAAAATGGCGATTTGCATCATGTGTGCAACCTGATGCAACATAAGTTAAAATGAATATACAACAAAATTGAAAGCATCTGCACTGCTTGTTAAAACTCCGTGATCATAAATGTGCTTTATTTGTATTGTATTTCACTAAAAGTCGATGGCAGGCTGTAAATCATGCATGTTTGTTAATCGATGATGAACTAAAAACACAGGTCAAGCAATGAAAAAAAAGACTATGAATGCAGGTAAAAGTGCCTTTTGGATGGCATGGGCAATTGCCTCAGTTATGCTGATGCCGGCTATGGCTTTCGCTCAAAATGGCGAAGTGCAGTCGCGACTAACCGTACAGAAAGTAATTGTTTCTGATAGCGGAGAAGAACTGGAAGCTGTTAGTAGTGTAAAACCCGGAGATACAGTTGAGTATCGATTGGTGTACACGAACGAGCGGACAGATCAAATTTCAAACTTAAAACCCGTTCTGCCAATTCCAATGGGCATGAACTACCTGGCTGAGACAGCGAGTCCTTCTCTGTACGCTGCAAGTCTTGTATATGAAGGCGGCTTTGAATCGGCACCGCTGATGAGAAGAATCACCCTCGAAAACGGTGAAAATATTGAAGAACTGGTAGATCGTTCACAATACAAGCAGCTTCAGTGGCTGATATCTGATCTCGATCCCGGTGAAACCGTTGAGATTAGCGTGCGCATGCGCGTTGCCGATACAAACACTGCTATCCGGCCTGACCTGGGTAACAAATAATTTTCAGAAGATTAACTAACTAAACCAAACCAAACAATAACATAGACATGAATGCTATGAAACACACATATAATACATTGACATCTGCTCTTATGCGGATGTTTGTTGGGTTGTTTGTGGTAGCCGCTATCGGGATGTTTACTCCTGATAACGCGTTAGCCCAGACAGCACCGGATGCGGGTACCTTAATTGGTAACCAGGCATCTGCGACTTACGATGATGCCGGCGGGAATTCCCGTACCGTTACATCTAACGTAGTTAATACCATTGTTCAGCAGGTTGCCGGCGTAACAGTCGCAACGGCTCAATCCAAGCAAGTGAGCCCGGGTGGACAGCTTTCCTTCCCGCACAGCATTACCAACAATGGTAACGGATCAGACAGTTATACAATGACTGCTGTTTTAGGTACAACACAGGATTTTACTCCGACCTCTATTAAAATCTACGCTGATGCAAACAGTGACGGGGTTCCGGATGATTTTATTGATCTTGCCGGTTTAAATACTCCTAACATCGGCGCTGGTGACAGGTATGATGTTGTAATTGTTGTTCAGGTTCCAGGAAGCGCAACTTCAGGACAATCAGCTGACATCGATTTCACCGCTACGAGTGTTTTTGATAATGGCGTATCTGATGCCCTTACAGATGCTATCACAGTAAGTGACAACGCTGTAATTAACGTTACTAAAAGTATGAGTCAGAATTCCGGTGCACCAGGAAGCGGACCTTACACAGTAACGCTGACGTACACCAACTCTGGTAACAATGCTGCTACAGCCCTTTTATTAACTGATCAGCTTCCATCCGACATGAACTATGTTGCCGGAACAGGACGCTGGAGTGAAACCGGATCAACAGCTCTCTCAGATGCTGATGATGTCGATCAAGCCGGTATTGCGTACGATTATAACATAACCACAGCAGGTGAAGTTACAGTAACCATCGACGATGTTGGTGCCGGTCAGTCTGGTACTCTTACCTTCGACGTAAATATTGATGCCGCCGCAAATCCCGGAACACTGCAAAACACAGCCGGATTTGAGTATGATGACGGAACCGGAACCGCGGGACCGTTTAATTCAAACACGTTCAACTTTACCGTGCTTGAAGATTATGGTGTAAGTGGTACAGGTGATACAGTTGCCGATGCAGCTCAGGGTGCAACGGTTTCGTTCACGAACACATTTACAAACGATGGAAATTCAACCGATTCGTACAACATTACTGTTGCTAACGACGGAACAGAGGGATTTCCTGCAGGATCAAGCTTTATCCTTTACAAATCGGATGGCGTGAGTCCATTGCTTGATACCAACGCGGATGGTACACCCGACACAGGACCTGTAGCTCCGGGTGCCGACTATGAAGTTATCCTCAAAGTTACGCTGCCAAACGGCGCAACAGGAAGCGGACCTTACAAATACAACAAAACCGCTACTTCAATCAACGACGGAGCAACAACCGTAACTGTAGTTGATGAGTTGACAACCATTACAGGAAGTACAGTGGACTTGACTGCTGACGATGTTGTGGGCGGTGGAAGTGTTCTCGGTGAAAACGCAGGACCTGAAGGAACTGCCGTTAAAACAAACACTGAAAATCCGGGAGTAACATCCACGTTTACCTTGTTTGCGAATAACACAAGCGCTGTTTCTGATAACTATGACATTGCTGTAAGTACCGATGAGACGTTTGCTACAACTGTACTTCCAAGTGGAGTTACAGTAACCTTTAAAGACGCCGGCGGATCTGTTATCGGTAATACCGGAACTATTAATGGTGGGGGCGATAAGCAGATCACCATGGAAGTAAATCTTCCCGCGAATGCTCCTCCCGCAACGAACTCTTATTACGTTCGCATTAAGTCGCCGGGCAGTACTGCGGAAGATATTATCCATGTAGCTATTGAAGTGAACACTGTTCGTGAAATTACGATTTCACCAAATAACAGTGGCCAGATCTTCCCCGGTGGTTCTGTAACTTATACTCATACCGTTAAGAATAATGGTAACGTGAGTGAAAACACAGGACCTTCAGCAGTTGCGTTAGCGCTAACTAATTCCAACACTGCATTCAGCGCTACAATGTATCTGGATAGCAACAATAACGGTGAAATTGACACTGGTGAGCCAATTATTTCCAGCGCTGCCGACCTTGGTACATTAACAGCAGGACAATCCAAGCAAATTATCGTGAAGATAACAGCATCTCCGGGTGTATCTGACGGATTGAACAACACCACAACTGTTACCGCTACTACAACAGGTGATGTAAATGGAATTACTCCTCCTGCGGCAGTAACAGCTAATGATGTTACCACTGTAATTGGAAGTAACGTATCTCTTGTAAAACGTCAGGCCAAAAATGACTCAGGGAATGATGGAAATCCTGTCGGAGCATTTAGCAGAAACGATGTGAATGCGGAACCGGGTGAAACCATACTGTACGAGATCAAAATCAAAAATCTTGGTACAACCAGCATCTCAAATGTAGAAATCAATGATGCTATTCCTCCATATACCTCTTACGACAATGGTGGCACTTATGCCGCGGCCGTAACCGGAGGTTCTAATACTGTATCCTACGATGCGGGTTCTGAAACACTGACCGCCACAATTCCAACGTTGGCAGCCGGTGCGGAAGTCACCTTCACTTTTGGAGTGACTATTGACAACTAATGTCTAAGAAACCTACCTAACCTACAACATCCAAAACATCATTTGAGGGGGGATTTGACCGTTCCCTCTCTTCTCTTTTTAAAAAATTAGCGTCACCTGATTGAAACAAACTCTTAGCCATATTGCTTTTCTGATCTGTTGCCTTCTCGCCCCATTGGCGGGAAGCGCTCAGCAGGTATTGCCGGGTGGTACAGAGATTTTAAATGAGGCGCAGGCGCTTTTTGTCACTCCTGAAAACATAGAGGGGCGTGATACACTCGTATCAAACCGGGTGAAAGCTACTATTGAAATTAATCCCTCTATTGAATTACTGGACGACCAAAACAAGCTTTCGTTATCTGGTGAGTCAGTTTCTATTGAACACACACTTTCCAACACAGGAAATGTACCAGTTACAGCAGAAATGGAACTCTTGAATACTGAGGACGATAATTTCGACTTTGAAAGCCTGACGGTTGAGTTCGAGCAGATTTCTCAGCAGGAAAAATCAGTTCAAAACGCCACGGGTTCGGTGCTGATTGCACCGGGTGAAAGCTATCGCCTTACCGCTTCAGCCAAAATACCGGCAACAGCTTTGCGTGATGAATTCGGAATCTTTACGGTAAATGTGAATGTGCCGGAGTTTGATATATCTATTCAAAACACCGATACCGTTCTTATTCTGGCCGCTACTGAGATGGCATTGACGAAGCGTATCGTAACGCCCGATGCTGTTCAGGGAGATATTCTCGGCTACGAGATTGAAACCACAAATACAGGTGATGTAACAGCACTCGATATTCCTGTTCTGGTAGATGGGCTCACCGAGCGTTATGTATTGTTGGAAGATGTTATTCCCGCTAACACAACCTTTCATTCATTTGCCGAAATGGATGCTGAAATTACACCACTCATCCATGTAATCGGTATGCAGGAGCAGGCGTATCTTTCTGAAGCTCCCGAAGATCTCTCTCAGGTTGATAAAATTGCCTTTGGAATGCCTGAGGTGGAAGCTAATGTCACTTATATGATGGCGTTCAACGTTCGGATCAACGATAACGCTTCGGGTGATATCGAGAACGTGGCTAAGGTAACCTACGATAACGGACTCGGACAGCAGGTGGTAGATGAAGTTTCAAATCTGGTGACATCGCTCTTGCCGGCGTATGAAGCTAATATCTTCTTCTACACAGACAACTCGTTTACTAACAAAACAAAAACAGGAAACGTAGGTGCCCCGCTCTTTCTTCAGGCTGATGCCGCGGGCTGTAATATTAATGGCGCAATAGTTGACAGCACCAATATTTTACTTACTTCAGACCTCACAGGAGATATGGAGCAACTTCTCGGAATTGAAACCGGTCCGAATACGGGCGTTTTCAGAGTATTGCCGGAAGTTCCAACCCGCGATTACAAAGAGCATCCCGTTGAAACCTTCAACCGAATCCTGGAAACGACGGAGAATGATAAACTCATCGCTGAGCTCGAAGAGTGTAGCGCTCAGGGCCAATCAGCCGAAATAGTTGCTGAAGTTACCGTTAATCCCCGCGGAGTATTATTTAATTCAGAATCTAATCAGCCAATAAGCGGTACTAAAGTTTCACTCTTCAAAGTGGAAAATGACGGTACATTAACTCCGGCAAATGTGCGTGGATTTAACGGAAACGAAACGCTTTCATCAGAAGTGCTGACCAATAATCTGGGCGAATTCAGATTTCCGTTCTTAGCTCCCGGCAGATATAAAATTGAGGTTGAAACTCCAAACACATACAACTATCCGAGCGCGCTTTCTCCGATGCAGCTTCCGTCGGGACGAAGAATTAATGATGAAGGTTCATACGGAGAGATTTTCGAGATCACCAACGCCAACGGACCGGTAGATTTTGATATTCCGCTCGACATCAGTGGAGTGGGAGCAATGAAGCTGGAGAAAGAGGTGAACCGAACAGAGGTTGAAGTGGGAGAATATGTCACCTACGCCATCTCAGTCACCAACCTGATTCAGCAAACCATCACAGGAGTACAGATTGAAGATGAAATCCCGTTTGGGTTCTCATTTATCGAAGGCTCAGCAGCCTTAAACGACAGCACTGTTAATGATCCGGTTGGGAGTCCGGGTCCTGTGCTGCGTTTTGGAATCGATTCGCTGCAAATCGGCGAATCCACCACGCTCACCTACAAACTTAAAGCAGGTCCTGCGTCTTTAAAAAGTGACGGAATCAACACCGCTATTGCCACCGCCAACGAACTGATTGAAAAACTCAGTAATACAGCAAAAGTAAAAGTGGAAGTAAGAGGCGGCGTTTTCAGTGACGAGAGCTATGTAATCGGTAAAGTATTTTACGATAAGAACAAAAACCGCGTACAGGATTTCTGGGAGCCGGGAATTCCGGGCGTGCGTCTCTATCTCGAAAACGGAACATTTGTGGTTACTGATGTGGCCGGGCGTTACTCACTGTACGGTGTTTCTCCCCGCATGCACGTGTTAAAAATGGATCTGACCACACTTCCTGAGGGTGGCGTTCCGCTCGTGCTTGATAATCGTCACGCCAACGACGCTTCATCGCGTTTTGTGGATGTTCACAAAGGCGAACTTCATAAAGCTGATTTCGCCATTTGCGGTTGTGAAGGCGATATAATGCCGGAAGTTCAGATGAGAAGGGAAAGAGCGCTTGCTCCAAGCTTTGAGATGCAAAATACTATTGAAGATCGCCTTAAACTCGATTCTCAAAAATATCGCCCCGATGCCAAAGCCGGACCAAGTAAGGGAATTGTGAACGGCGATAAAAAATCGTTTGAAGGAGTAGCTGAAGATCAGGATGGCGTGACCGAAGAAGATCAACCCATCTTACAGCCAACCGAAATGGAGCAGGAAGACCGTTTGGTGGTATCCGACTGGCCATCACTTGAAAAAGTGTTGAATCCTGAGGAGACTTTTCTTGGCTTTGTGGATATCATGCAAGGCGACACGCTGATGAAAAACAACACCACTATTCGCGTAAAAGGACCGCTGGGATCAAAATTCCGTCTCTATATTAATGGTGAGCAGCTTTCTGCTACAAGAATCGGACGTCAGGCTGAATATGGACAAATTTCTATTTGGGAATATGTCGGGTCTAACCTGAAAGCCGGAATCAATGAGCTTGCCTTAAGTCAATACGATCCGTTTGGGAACAGACGCGATAGTCTTGCCATCGTGATAACAGCTCCCGGAGAATTCTCATCATTCAAAATTGAGCGCACCAAAAATCACGTTCCCGCCGATGGTGAAAGTTACGCTGAGTTAACCATCAAACCGGTTGACAAAAAAGGCGTTCCGGTGTATGCCCGACTTCCCGTCACCCTCGATATTGAAAGTGGTCAGATAATGGTGGATGATTTAATGGCTGATGATCCCGGTGTTCAAACCTTTATAAATGGCGCTCCTCTGAAAATCAAAATCAGAACGCCTCAGGAAGCTCAGAAATCGAAATTCAAAGTTTCATCCGGTACTGTTGAAGAGCAGGCTGAACTTACCTTCATCCCCAATCTTCGTCCGTTAATAGCAGCGGGTATTATTCAGGGAACCTTGCGGCTCAGAGGCGGATTATCTGTGAATCCTGTTACAAGAGACGACGGATTTGAGCGTGAATTACAATCTCTCGCCTATCACAACGGTGGTTTTACAGCCGACGCCAGAACCGCCTTTTTCATTAAAGGAAAAGTACTGGGAGAATATCTCCTTACCGCTTCATTCGATTCTGAGAAAGCTGAAGAGGAAGAGATGTTCCGTGATATTCGCCCTGATGAATTTTATCCGGTTTATGGAGATGCTTCCATTCGTGGATTTGACGCTCAGTCATCAGGAAGATTATTCGTAAAACTCGAGAAAAATCAAACCTATGCCTTGATTGGTGATTTTGGAACGCAGGAAAATCGCCAGAATGTAAAACTGGGAAGCTATAATCGCTATCTGAACGGTGTTAAAACGCATTTTGAGAACGATAGGGTAACAGCAGATGTGTTCGGATCTCAGTCAGGTTCAAAATTAGTGATTGACGAACTGGCGGCATTGGGAATCTCAGGACCTTATGTTGTAAGTGAAGCGCCGATGATCAGAAATAGTGAGCGCGTTGAGATTGTTACCCGAGACAGAAATCAGTCATCACTCATCATAAACCGGGAACCACTTACCCGTTGGGTCGATTATTCTATTGAGCCTTTCAGCGGACAAATGATTTTCAACGCACCGGTACGCAGTTACGATGAAAATCTGAACCCACGATTTATCCGTGTTTCCTACGAATCAGAAGACATCACCCAAACCTATTTTACAGGTGGAGCAAACACGCAGCTGAAAATAACCGATGCGGTAGAAGTGGGCGGAACAGTAATCAGCGATCCTAATCCTGAGCGTGATTTCAAGATGGCGAGCGGAAATACATCCGTAAAAATTGGCCAGAATACAACGGTGACGGGAGAATTTGCCGGAACGGATGATGAACAAGAGGGAACAGGAATGGCCGGACGATTAGAGATGCGCCATCGCGGAGCTACTGTTGACGGAAGAATTTACGCCGGACGTTCAAGTGAATCGTTCTACAACCCGTTTTCAACTTTAGGTCAGGCCCGAACCGAAGCCGGAATGAAAGGAAGTGTGAATCTCGGAAATAAAACAGCTATTCAGGCCGAAGCCATTCACAGCCGAAACGACACTACCAATACCGGACGTGACGGCGTTATGCTGAACGTACAGAAAGGATTTGGCGATATTCAGGCGCTGGCCGGTATGCGCTACTCACGTGAGTCAACGCAGCAAAACGAAGAAATTGAAAACGTTACGCTTCGCTCCCGACTTACATCAACCATTCCATTCTGGAGAAAAGGGCAGATTTTTGGTGAATATGAGCAGTCAATCTCAGATGTGAGCAGAAAAATTGCCGCTATCGGAACAGATGCCCGGATTGGCTCCATCGGAAAATTCTACGCCCGCCATGAATTCATCTCAAGCATGGGAAATCAGTACGGATTGAATAACGGTCAGCAGCAGAACAGCACGGTAGTAGGACTCGAATCGAACTACATGAACAACGGTTCTGTATTTTCAGAATATCGGGTACGTGATGCCATTGACGGACGTCAGGCTCAGGCTTCCATCGGATTACGCAATCAATTTAATATTACAGAAGGATTTGGTGTTCAAACCTCTTTCGAGCGAGTTCACACCGTTCAGGGAACAGCCATGAATGAGGGAACAGCGATGAGCCTCGGCGCTTCCTACACCGGAGCCGAAACCTGGAAACTAAGCGGACGTGGAGAAGCGCGTTTCAGCGAGCGGGGCGATGTGTATTTGAATTCACTTGGCTACGGACTTCGCCTAACCAATAATTGGGCATTTTTAGCACGACATATATTCTCACTTCAGACCAGAGGTGGTGGGAAAAATCGACTCCAGGAACGACTTCAGGCTGGTTTCGCTTTCAGAGATTACACCGCCAGCAGATGGAATGCCCTTACCCGCTACGAATTCAAATACGAAGACAATCAGCAGTCAGATATCGGATTGAAACGAAATGTGCACGTGGTTTCAGCTCACGTAAACTATCAATTTAATGATGATGTGATTCTGAGCGGAAGAGCAGCCACAAAAGCATCTTTCGAAGATGCCGGAAATGGAAATACAGATCTGTTGAATATGAATTTACTGGCTGGTCGCCTGACTTACGATATCACTAAAAAGTGGGATCTGGGAACAAGTGCGGCTGTGTTATCCGACGGAGCATTTGAGTCGGCTGATTACAGAATCGGAGCTGAAGCGGGATTCATAGCCGCGACAAATCTGCGCATGGCGGCGGGATATAATTTCTCAGGCTACTACGATCCCGATCTTCCCGCGTTTGATTACACCCAGCAGGGCCCGTATATCGGAATGAGTTACAAATTCGATGAATACACCATCAAAGGATTGTTTAACGACGATCAGCCCTCGGCAAGAGAGCGATTTATATGTATTCCATGCGAGCCGGTGCTTGTTAAACCAAACTGGATGACCTTATCGCTCCCTGATCTGGATGTGCCTGAAATTCTCGATATTACCGCACCGGCACCGTTTTTTATGCCCGATCGCATTCACTTTGCTCTTGCCCGTCATTACATCAGTTTACGTTCAGCGGCATTGCTTGATTATGTTTCAACTTATCTGCGCCGCATGCCTAACGAGCCAATCCACGCCTTGGGTAACACTGACAGCAGAAACACGCTCTCATACAACTTTCGTCTTTCAACCCGTCGGGCTGAAGCAACTAAGGCATATCTGATCGGTTCCGGAATTTCACCCGATCGCATTATGACTGAAGCTCGTGGAGAAGAAAATCTGCTGCGTGAAGATGACGAACAGGATATTATCCGTCAGGCTGAAAACCGCCG
>Ga0306910_1000436_pt1 | contig 20381 bp, 16 predicted proteins | sample AntRauMFilla2698_FD_190438 | JGI IMG/M metagenome (GOLD analysis project Ga0306910, IMG submission 190438) | Saline lake microbial communities from Rauer Islands, Antarctica - Metagenome Filla 2 #698 (v2) (version 2) | ecosystem: Environmental > Aquatic > Non-marine Saline and Alkaline > Saline ... | reverse complement strand
ACATCGAGATGTTTTACAACCCGACCCGCAAGCACACCAACAACGGTATGCTGTCGCCGGTTGACTATGAAACCAAACAAAGGAAAATGAACGAGGCAGGTGTCTAGGAAACTAGGGACACCTCAATGCACGTTACAGCAAACGCTGCCGCTTACGCACAAAAACTGATCGATACTAAGTTTAATGCCTACGTCTGTTGTTTGTTAGTATAAAAATAAGCATATCGAGACGGGCTTAAACCGGTTTGCGATGCGCACCGGGTCAGCCACTGCAGATAGCGTCGGCAGCTGTGTGGGAGAATTGTCTAAGTTATCGACCCCGTGTGAGTTCGGAAGATCCAACTTTATTGATAGACGAGACCCCAAGCTGGCCCAATGCGCGGACAAGTTCCAATTTCAGGATGTCCATTGCGCGCTGTGCGCCCTCGGCTCCTCCCGCGCCCACGCCGTATGCCAGCGCCCGGCCCGCGAGCGCAAAATCTGCACCATGGGCTTTTGCGCGCAGAATGTCGGCGCCTCGGCGGATACCGCTGTCCAAAATGATCTTGATGCGCCCCTCAAGAGCTTCGACAATGGGCGGCAGCGCCTCGATCGTTGGCGGGCCAAATGCGACCTGACGACCACCGTGGTTCGACACGACAATGCCGTCACACCCCAAATTTGCACATTTTACCGCGTCCGATGGATGCAGGATGCCCTTGACCAAAAGGGTCCCCTTCCAGCGGTCGCGCAAACGTTTCAGATCGTCCCAGGTGAACCCCGGCGTGATCAGTGTTTTTTGCACATCGGCATAGGATGTGGCGGACTGGAGCAGATCGGCGTAATTGGCGATATTGGGTTTGCCGTGGCGCAGTGCCGCCAGGGACCAGATCGGATTTGCGATCAGGCCGGCGACCACGTCTGGCGTGAACTTGAACGGCACGGCGAGTTGGTTGCGAATGTCGCGGTCACGCTTGCCGGCGGCGGGGACATCCGCGGTCACCATCATGACCTTATAATCGGCAGCCTCCGCCCGCGCGATCAGCCCCTCCGTCACGGAGGCATCGCTGGAAACATAAAGCTGGAACCAGCCGTTCCCGGCTGCTGCCTCGGATAGTTGCTCAAGCGTGGTGGAGGCCGCCGAACTGGCGACGTAAGGCATGTTCTCGCGCGCGCAAAGCCGTGCGAGGATCAGATCGGCACCGGGCCAGAAGGCGTTGAGCATCCCGATGGGAGCCATGCCGAACGGCGCATCGAAGGTCTGACCGAACAGGGTCGCAGAAGTGTCGACATCGGACACGTCGACCATGTAGCGTGGCGTCAGCTCGACTTCCTCGAAGGCCTCCACATTGCGCCGCATGTTGCGCTCGGATTCCGCACCACCATCCACCAAATCGAAGGCAAAGCGCGGGATGCGGCCTTTGGCTCGGGTCCGCAGGTCGTCGATTGAGGCGGCGCGGTCCAGCCCCATCAGATCGACCAGCCGCCGTCGATGGCAAAGGCCTGCCCGGTGGTGAAGGCAGACATATCGCCCGCCAGATAGCAGACCATCTCTGCAATCTCGTCGGGCGTGCCGAACCGGCCCATCGGCTGGCGCGCGGTGAAGGCGGCGTGGGCCTTGTCAAAATCCCCCGTCGCCTTGAGCCGGTCTTTGAGCGATGGGCTCTCGACCGTGCCGGGGCAAATCGCATTGCAGCGAATACCATTTTGGACGTAGTCGGCAGCGATGGATTTGGTCATGCCGATGATCGCCGCCTTGGACGCACCATAGGCAAAGCGGCGCGGCGCGCCTTTCTCGCTCGACACGATAGAGGCGATGTTCACGATGGAGCCGGAACCCTGCTCGAGCATGCCCGGCAGGACTGCTTTTGTGACCTGAAACAGGGATTTAGCGTTGAGGTTGAACGCGCGGTCCCAGTCGCCGTCCTCACAGTCGAGGATCGTCCCGTCGTGGACCCAGCCCGCACAATTCACGAGGATCTGTATCGGTGGCAGAGATTTAATAAGTGCCGCGACGGCCTTTGTATCCAGCACGTCCAGCGCGTGACCTGCGATGTTCTGATGACCTTCGGCGACGGATTGAACGGCCGCCCCGTCGATATCGGTCGCGATCACGGTTGCACCACGTTTCGCCAACGCCTCAGAACTCGCGCGGCCAATTCCGTTGGCGGCGGCGGTCACAAGTGCTGTTTTACCTTTAAGTGATTGTTCCATATGTCCTCTCTCAGCGCGCAAGCCAACCGCCATCGACGGTCAGGGTGCTGCCATGGCAGTAGGCCGCGGCATCGGATGCCAGAAAAACAGCAGCCCCGGCAATTTCCTCTGGTTCTGCAAAACGACCGGCGGGAATACGCTCCAGCAACGCCTTGGAGCGATCCGGATCGTCGCGCAGCGCCTGCGTGTTATCGGTGGCAGTGTACCCCGGTGCGATCGCATTCACGTTGACGCCGCGCGATGCCCACTCGTTACACAAGGCCCGCGTCAGCCCGACCACTGCGTGCTTGCTTGCGGCATAGGCCGGAACCATCACGCCGCCCTGCGAACTCAGGACAGACGACACTATAATGATCCTACCGCTGCCTTGGGCGACCATGTATCGCCCTGCGGCCTGCGACAGCAGCCAGACGGAATCGAGATTGACCGACAAGACGCGCCGCCAGTCCTCCAGCGGCATATCGGTCGAGGCTTCGCGGTGGATAATGCCCGCGTTGTTCACGAGGATATCGAGCCCGCCCAATGCATCGCGGGCAAAGCCTATGACGTCTGCGGCGGCGGCCTGATCCATGCCGTCAAAATCCGCTTTCACCGCAGCAGCCTTTTGGCCCAATGCCTCGATCTTAGCGATGGTTTCGTCAGGCTGGTGGCTGCGATAGGTCAGCGCGACATCGGCACCGGCAGCGGCAAGGGCAAGGGCAATGCACTCACCGATGCCCGTCGCACCGCCGGTCACCAGCGCTTTGCGGCCTGTGAGATCAAACGGATTTGCCATACTCAGTACCGATTCGCGATGGGCAACTCTTCCGCCGGGAAGAGCGAGATCACCTCGCAACCAGTCTCGGTCACCACAACCTCCTCCTCGATCCGCGCGGCAGAATAACCGTCTGTGGCGGGGCAATAGGTCTCGAGCGCGAAGACCATGCCGGTCTTGATCTCCATCGGATGGTCCATGCTCACGGCGCGGCTGATGATGGGTCGCTCGTGAAGCGCGAGGCCCAGACCGTGGCCGAATTGCAGGCCGAAGGCTTGATCTTCGTTGGCGAAGCCAAGGCTTTCGGCGGTCGGCCAGACGGCAGCCACCTTGTCGGTCGACACCCCCGGTTTGATCATCGCAATGGAGGCGTCAATCCATTCGCGCGCTTTAACGTAGGCGTCGTTCTGCGACGGCGTCGCCCGCCCGACATTGAAGGTGCGATAATAACAGGTCCGGTACCCTTGATAGCTTTGAAGAATATCAAAGAACGCCTGATCGCCGGGGCGAATCAGCCGGTCGGTAAAGTTGTGCGGATGCGGGTTGCACCGCTCACCGGAGATGGCGTTGATCGCCTCCACGTCGTCCGACCCCATCTCGTAGAGCATCTTGTTGCTCAGCGCGACGATATCGTTTTCGCGGATGCCGGGTTTCAGCTCCTCGTAGATCATGTGATAGACGCCATCGACCATCGCGGCGGCTTGCGTCAGAAGCTGGATTTCGTCCCAGTTCTTGATCTCGCGCGCGGCCAGCATGATTTGCTGGCCATCGACGACATTCAATCCTTCCTCTTGCAAGGCGTGGAACATGGCAGTTTCGGCATAATCGACACCAACCGGCATATCGCCCATGCCAGCATCGCGGATCAGACCCGCGATCTGCTTGGCGTATTTCTTCATCAGGCCAAATTCGGGCGGGATGGTCCCGCGCATGCCCACCACACCGGCCAGACAATGGCTCGGCTCCAGCCAATCGGAATGCCGCTTGTGGTGCTCGGCCGCAGATCCGAAATCCCAGACATAGGGGCTATCGTCCCCTGTCAGCAGGCAGAAACGACACATCTTGTCGCGCTCCCACTCACCGATTTTCGTGGCCGACACGTAGCGGATGTTGTTCACATCAAACAGCAGCAGCGTGCCCGCTTCCGACGCTTGCAGCGATTGACGTGTGCGGGCCAGACGGTAACGGCGCAGGCGGTCGTGGTCGATCCTGCACTCGAAATCGACCGACATGTGACCCCACGCGGGGAGACGCTCACGCCACTCCCAGTTGGGTTCCAGATCCTGGGGTGTGAGCAGGTTCGGCATCAAGGCACGTGACATATCATTCTCCTTCGCGAGGGCGCGCCCTCGCGTTGTTTCAGGTGTTTAAGCGAAAAGCGGTTACTGGATGCACCAGCCCCCATCGATGTGGATCATCTGGCCGGTCATGTAGTCGCTGTCGTCGGAGGCCAAGAACGAGGCGGTGCCCACGATGTCTTTGGGGTAGGACACCCGTTTGATTTGCAAGGCATCACGCACGATGTCGTCGTAGGCCTGACCCTCGCGTTCCTTGAACCCGATATCGACCAGATCCTTGTCGAGTTGTTCCCACAGCGGCGTAACCACGACACCCGGCGCATAGCCGTTGACGGTGATGCCATGCTCGGCCAGACCAATCGCGCCGCAATGTGTCAACGCCAAGCAGCCGTATTTCGACGTGCAATAGACCGTCACATCCACCAGCGGTTTGCGCGAGGCGATGGAGCCCACGTTGATGAGTTTGTAGGGATGGCCCTCCATCGGGCCCTGCTCGATCATCTGGCGGGCAGTTTCCTGCATGCCAAGCCACATCGCCTTAGTGTTGACGTTCATGATCATGTCCCAGTTGTCTTCATCGATATCCATGAAGAACCGCGGCTTGTTCAGGCCCGCGTTGAAGACACCGACGTTGATCGAGCCGAAGGCATCGACGACAGCGGCGACAGCGGCCTTGTTGTCCGCGCGCTTGGTCACATCCATCTTGACGGCGATGGCCTTGCCGCCGCCCGCCGCGTTGATCTGGTCGGCCATTGTCCGGGCCTCACCCTCATCCAGATCCCCAAGGCAGACATTGGCGCCCTGAGCGGCAAACGCTTCGGCATTGGCCGCCCCCATGCCGCGTGCGGCTCCGGTGATCAGTATATTTTTGCCTTCCAGACGCTTGGGGTCCATGATCTTTCCTCCTTGGATATCTTATTTCTTGTTCGGCTGTATCAGCGCGTCGGCCCGGGCCTGGGCCGTTCTCAGCGCCTCGCGCGGAGTGTTGATGCCGCGCAGCATATCGTGAAACTCCTCGCCCAGAATTTGGGTGATATCGCTGATTTCCGGCACGGGCGGGCGCGGCCAAAATTGCAGCTCATCTCGCCATGACATCTGGTCCACCGCCTCGAAAATCGGCGAGATGCTCCGCACTTCGGGGTCGGCACACACAGAGTAGCGTGCGTTGGTCCGGCTGCCGTTTTGCACATAGAGTTTTTGCGCTGCAGGCGACGTAAACGTGCACAGCGCATCGACCGCTGCGGAAATGCGATCCGGCGCAAGGTTTGCGGGAATGCCGAGGACATAACCGCCCACTGGCGCGATCTGACGCCCCGTCGGTCCGGCAGGATGTGGCAAATAGCCGGTTTGTCCGTAAGCAGGCGAGTTTGCGTCCTGCTCGAAATAGGGAGCGAGAAGAGTGTACCCGTAAGCCATGGCGATATTACCCGCAGCGTAGGCGCGCACACGCTCGTACCACGACATCGACAGAATTTCCGGCGGGGAATAGCGGAGCAACTCCAGCAGAAATTCCGCCGCACGCAGGCCCGCGTCAGTATCAATGACGGGGCGATACTGACGCTTGGCCAGATCATCCGTGTCGAACCCGCCTGCAATGGGCTTGAGATCCAGTACAGGCTGACCAAAATCGGCCAGCGCCATCAGAACCGTGTGACCCAAGGCTGTCCCCCGCGCAGCGTTCCACGCAAACCCGTACCGCCCGCGTGCCGGATTGTGCAGCGCCTTTGCCGCATCAAGAAGCTGGTCCGTCGTCTGCGGCGGCTCCAACCCGGCCTCTGCAAACAGATCGCGGCGATAGAACAGCAACTCCGGTGTCGTCTGCGCAGGCGCACCGAAGGCACGTCCGCCCCAATGAACAGCTTTCCAGCCCGAGGTCTGGAAATCGGCGGGATCAAGTTGGTCGAGGTCCATCACCTGATCCAACGGCATGAGAACGCCCTTGCTGGCGAATTCGCCGATCCAGGGCAGATCGACCGCGAGGATATCATACAGGCTGGTGTCACGCTGGGCGTTGCGCAGGGATTCCTCTCGCAGGCGGTCGATGGAAAAGGCCCGCTGGGTGATCTTGGTCCCGATGACCTGCTCGAATTGGCGTTTGAGATTATCCATCACCATAAAAGTCGGGTCGCCATGGGCCAACACACGGATCCCGCCGGGCGCCTTCAGCGGCACGGCCCGCACGCGGAGCGGTGGAATGGACTGCGCGGCCTTGTAACTGCCGCCGAAGTAGTAGTCCTCCGATTCCCCGGAGGCGGCCTTGCCTGCGAACCTGCGCTCGGCCAGTCGGCCCACGCGGCCAGCGATCAGCACCCATTGATCCAGTAGCTTCTCACTGGGATGGACGGAAAAGCTTTTCCCGGTCTTCGTTCGCGGGCGCATCTCGATCAGACCGGCGTCCTGCATTTCCTTCATGCGGCGGGTCGCGGTCGCATAGGGAATCCGGCTCGCATTGATCAACGAAGTCGGCGTGATTGCCTTTCCCTCAAAGTGCCCCCGCAGCAGGTGCATCGCCATCCGCAAATGCGGGCTCGGCGTCATGACATCCAGTGTCGCTTCCAGCTCATCGCTGAAATCCTCGATGAACGAGAGTATCTCAAGCGTTTCGGTCAGCGCAGGTGGCGCGGCCGGTGTGCTCAAAGTATGTCTTGCCATCGCATTCACTTTGGTTCTGGATCCTTTGGCCTTACGCTGCGCGTCCGGTGGTGGCACCATGTCAGCGTTGGATGATTTATTGGTTCCCATTGTCTCGCTCCTGAGGTTCGCCGAGTTTTTATCCAAAGCGTAGGGAGAAAATGTTCATATTGAAAAAGCTATTATCCAATTCGGATATTTTTACCGGGACCTACAAGGTAAAACTGGTCAACCCTAAGGGCGTTCGTCTGTTTTACCGGACCACGATTCAAAAGCGTCCGGGAGGGACGATTGAAGAATTACCATCCATCTTGGGAGGAGACCCGAATGACACTTCGCACGACACTCATCGCATCAACCGCCATCGTTCTGGCAGGGGCCGTCAGTGCCGAAACCATGAAAATCGGCATCACGCAAAACAACGTCGGCGTGGACAGCTATCAGACCACCTATGAGAGCGCGTTCATCGCAGCCGCCGCGGAAAACGAGAACGTCGACGCGGTTGTTCTGGATGCGGGCGGCGACGTAGCACGCCAGATTGCCCAAATCGAAGATCTGATCCAGCAGGAAGTCGACGCCATCATCATCTGGCCCACGAACGGTGAGGCGGTCATACCCGCCGTGCGCAAGGCGCATCAGGCGGGCATTCCGGTCGTCGTGACCAACTCCAATATCGCGGAGGCCGGTTTTGATTTCGTCAAATCCTTCTCGGGCCCTGACAACATCACCCAAGGCGCGCGTTCGGCCGAGATCATGTGCGACAAGTTCAAGGACATGGGGATCGAGAGCGAAGCGCAGGTCGTGCACATCACCGGCCAGCCTGGCTATACCACCGCGATCGAGCGCGCCAAGGGGTTTGAAGACCGCATGCCCGAGGTTTGCCCCGATGTGACGGTCGTCGACACACAACCGGGCGACTGGAACCGCGAAAAATCACAGCAGGTGATGGAAGCTTTCCTCGTCAAATATGACGACATCGACGGTGTTTATGCGGGCGATGACAACATGGGCGTCGGCGCACTGAATGCCGCCAAGGCCGCCGGGCGTGATGGCATCATCTTCGTCGGTGCGACCAACTTCGCCGTCGGCTACGAGGCGATGGCAGCCGGGGATTACTGGGGCTCGATTTATCAGTCCCCTGTCGATGATGCCGAAGCGGCCCTGAAAACCGCCATCGACATTCTGGAAGGGAAAGAACTGCCGTTCCTGAACTATTTCGACACCCCCAAGATCACCCAGGACAACATGGGCGACTATACCAAGCCCGTGTTCTAAAGGGTTCTCCCCGTTCGGGGCGCGGTCAACCTGCGCCCCGGATGGTCTTCATTTCCAAATTTACTCGGGGGATATGCCGCGTGGGTCGACTTCAGGAAAGAGTTTGCATCGTGACAGGAGCTGCACAAGGCATCGGCCGCGCCATTGGCGAAGCGCTGCTGGACGAGGGCGCCAAGGTCTGTTTTGCTGATCTGAATGGTGAAAAAGCAGCGCAGGTTGCGGAAAACAACCGCAGTAGGCTGGACCGGCCGAGTGCTGGCATAATGTCCCAACAGGTCGATGTGACGGACCGCGAACAAGTCCGTGCAATGATCGCACATACGGTCGAAAAATTTGGACGGCTGGATGTGAAATTCAACAATGCAGGCGTGAACAAACCCATGAACTTCATGGATGTCACTGAGGAGAACTGGCATTTCATCATGGGTGTCAACGGTCTTGGCTGTATGATCGGCATGCAGGAGGCCGCCCGCCAGATGATCGCCCAGGGGGGTGGCGGCAAGATCATCAATACCGCCTCGATCGCAAGTAGGCAGGGTTTCGACAACGTGGCCCCCTACTGCGCTTCGAAATTCGCGGTGGTCTCGCTGACCCAGTCAGCGGCCCGCGACCTTGCAAAACATGACATTACCGTCACGGGCTTTGCACCGGGCGTGGTGGCGACAGAGATGTGGGAGCAGGTGGACAAAGACCTCATGGAGATCGGCGCCGCAGAGCGCCCCGGACAGGCGATGGATGAATTCGCCTCAGAAATCCTCAAAGGCAGGGTCGCGACGCCGCACGACATTACCGGTACGACGACGTTCCTTGCGTCACCGGACAGCGATTACATGACCGGTCAGATCGTCATGATCGACGGCGGAATGACCTTGGTCTGACCAAAACGAACGGCAGGTTTCCTGTCGTATGCGCCGATACGTTCGGCGGCCTCAGGGAGGGGATCATGGCAGGCGTTACCAAACAACAGATCGGGAGACTTCTCGCGAAGCAGGGCATTCTGATCGCCTTCGTGGCTTTCATGATCGGCTTTACCATTGCGAACCCAAAGTTTTTGACCCCCGACAATGTCTTGAGCGTTGTCAGATCGTCCGCGATCCTCGGGGTCATGGCACTGGGTGTGACCTTTGTCGTCATCAGCGGCAATCTGGACCTGTCCGTGGGATCCATGATGTCATTCTCCACCATCGTCGTGCTCGATTTGCATGACAAGGTCGGGCCTGCGCTGGCCATTCCGGCGATGTTCGCCATGACACTAGCGTTGGGCGCGCTCATCGGGTTTCTGGTGGGCTACCTCAAACTCAATTCGCTGATCGTGACGCTTGGCATGCTGTCGGCCATTCATGGCCTGACGCTGACCTATTCGGGCGGCAAGAATATGGACATTGCAGACAAGGAAGGAACCTGGTTCAGCATCTTTGGTCAAGGCACGGCCCTTGGCCTGCCGGTGCCCATCCTGATCTTCATTGCGGTGGCGGCGTTACTCGGCCTCATCCTCGGCAAGACGGGGTTCGGCCGCAAGGTCTATGCGGTCGGCGGCAATGGCACGGCGGCGACGTTTTCGGGCATCCCGCGCGCGCGCACCGTCTTCCTCTGCTACATGATGTCAGCGGCTTGCGTGGCGACCGCGGGTCTCATTCAGGCCAGCCGCTCTTTGGGGTCGCAGAATACCGTCGGTCAAGGGCTCGAGCTTGAAGTGCTCGCCGCCGTGATCCTGGGCGGTGCGTCGCTTCTGGGTGGCTCGGGGACGATCTTCAAAACCGTGATCGGCGTTCTGATCCTCGGGTTTATCCAGAATGGATTGCTGTTGATCGGTTTGCAATTCTACGTCCAGTTCATCGTGACCTGGGTCATCATCATCCTTGCAGTCTGGCTCGATATCGCGGCCAAGCGCGGCAAGCTGATGTCGCCAATCGCGTGAGGGAGGAAACATCATGAAACCGGGTACACTGTCGGCCGCACTCAAAAGCGGCGCAATCTGGGGCTTCATCGTGCTGGAGCTGATCTTTTTCAGCGTTGCGGGTGAGTTCTTGTCCCTCTCGGACAAGGCCTTTATGGATTGGGAAAACATGTTGCTGCTGCTCAAGCAATCGGCCCCCATCGGCATCATCGCGATGGGCATGACGATCGTCATGGTCAACGGCAACATCGACCTCAGCGTCGGTGCCACATTCGCCATTGCGGCGATTGTGCTGCTCGACAGCATGACATGGCCCATCTTTGCCGGTTTGGGCGATTGGGTGATCCCCGTGGCGTGGGTGCTGGCGCTCGCGGTCGGCACCCTGCTGGGCGCGCTCAACGGGCTGATCGTCTGGAAGACGGGCGTCGATGCCTTCATCGTCACGCTGGGCGCCATGCTGGGCTATCGCGGTTTTGTTTTCATGTTCAATGGCGAGCAACCCACAAGCCACCTGAACTGGACCTTGGTTGATTTCGCCGAAGCCGAGTTCCTCGGTCTTGCGACGGCGTCGTGGTTCCTGCTCGCGGTGACGTTGGTGATCTGGTTCGTGATGGCCAAGACGGTCCATGGGCGCAACGCCTATGCCATCGGAGACAACCGCGAAGCAGCCGTGAACGCAGGCATCCGTGTCGGGCCACATATCATGATCAACTTCGCCATCATCGGCTTTCTCGCGGCCCTGTCAGCCGTAGTGTTTTACTCCGAAAGCGGCTCGGTCAATCCGAATGATGGCCAGCTCTATGAGCTTTGGGTGATCACGGCGGTGGTCCTCGGCGGCACCAAAATCACCGGCGGCGCGGGCAGCGTTATCGGCACACTCGGCGGTGTGATCGCCATTCAACTGTTGCGCAAGGGACTGGGCCATATCGGGGCGGATACCTCCACCGTGAACCTCGTGATCGGTCTCATTCTCGTTGCGGTGCTCATTCTGGACAGACAGCTCAACACGAAGGGCAAAGAGGAGTTGAAGGTATGACCGATGCAAAACCCGTCCTGCGCCTTGAGGATATCGTAAAGACATTTCCGGGGGTGCGCGCGCTCGATGGTGTGTCCTTCTCCGTCATGCCCGGCGAGGTTCACGCCCTGATGGGCGAGAATGGCGCCGGAAAATCGACACTGATGAAAGTGCTCGGCGGCATCCACCAACCCGATGGCGGCACGATCTACATGGGCGACGATGCCGTTGTAATGGCAGGCCCGCTGGAGGCGAAGGCCAAGGGTATCGTGTTCATCCATCAGGAACTGAGCCTCGCCGAGGAGCTGAGCGTTGCCGAGAACATCTACCTTGGCGAATTGCCCACAAAAAGTCTGGGGCGCGTGGATTGGGCGACACTCGCCGACAAGACCAACGCCATCCTGAAAAAACTCAACGTGGGCTTTGACGCCAACACGCGGGTGGGTGATCTGTCCATCGCCAACCAGCAGATGGTCGAGATCGCGCGCGCGCTGACCGTGGACGCCAAGGCGGTGATCTTCGATGAACCCACCGCATCGCTGACGGATTCAGAGAAGGTGGTTCTGTTCGACGTCATCGCTGATCTACAGGCGACCGGCGTCGGAATCATCTATATCTCGCACCGGATGGAGGAGATCTTTAAGATCACAGACCGCGTCACCGTTCTGCGCGACGGTCAATATCAGGGCACGGTGGAGACAGCGGACAGCACCGAGGAATCGGTCACCCAAATGATGATCGGTCGCACGCTCGATCTGAGCCGCAACGCATCGCACCACGCGCTTGGCGACGTGGCCCTCGAAGTGCGCGGGCTAAGCTGCGGCAAGCTTTACCGCGACGTCAGCTTCGAGGTCCGCAGAGGCGAGGTGGTCGGCTTTTACGGTCTTGTCGGCGCAGGCCGGACCGAGATTGCAGAAACGCTTTTCGGTCTGCGTAATCCGTCGGGCGGAGCGATATTGCTGGACGGTGAGGAGGTTCGCATCAAATCGCCCGCCGATGCCATTGCGCGCGGGATCTCGCTTGTGCCCGAAGATCGAAAGGGACAGGGCCTCGTCCTTGGCATGAATTGTCGCGACAACATGAGCCTGCCCCAGATCGACGATCTCAAGGCAGGCCCCTTTGTGGCCAATGGCGCCGAAATGGCGATCTTTGACAAGTATCACAAACAACTCGACATTCGCACGCCGGGCTGGAAGCAGCAGGTGGGCAATCTGTCTGGAGGCAATCAGCAAAAGATCGTCATCGGTAAATGGCTGTCGATGCACCCCAAGGTGTTGATCGTAGACGAGCCCACGCGCGGCATCGACGTGGGCAGCAAGTCGGAGATTCACAAGCTGCTGCGCGAACTGGCCGCCCAAGGCTATGCCGTGATGGTCATCAGCTCGGAGATGCCCGAAGTTTTGCACGTCTCCGACCGCATTGTTGCGATGTATTCAGGCAAGGTCATGCGTACCTTTACGTCCGAGGAGGTCACCGAAGACAATCTCATACAGGCAATTTCGGGTATGACATCCGAAGAGGTGGCGTGATGAGGACCTGACCCAAAGGGTCGGGGCGGAGGGGCAAGGATTGTGTCCTCTGTCGCTGCACCGGCATAAATTGGGCGATCCCAGGCCCGGATAGAAACCAGTAATTCGAGGAACTTACTATGAAACTACTTCGCTATGGTGCCCCCGGGGCCGAAAAACCCGGTTTGCTCGACGCATCTGGCCGGGTGCGGGACCTGTCACATGTGGTGAACGACATCGGCGGCGCGGCCCTGCGGCCGGATGCTCTGAAAAAGCTGCACGAGATTGACGTTGAAACGCTGCCTCTCGTCGACGGTATTCCCCAAGAAGACCTGCGCTTGGGTGCCTGCGTCGGGGGCATCGGGAAATTTATCTGTATTGGTTTGAACTATGCCGATCACGCCGAGGAGGCGGGCATGCCGATCCCGCCCGAGCCGGTGATTTTCAACAAATGGACGTCGTCCGTCGTCGGCCCGAACGATGCAATCCAAATCCCCCGCGATTCCGTAAAAACAGACTGGGAAGTTGAACTGGGCGTCGTCATCGGTGAACCGGGTACCTACATCGACGAAGCAGACGCCCTACGTCACGTCGCAGGTTTTTGCGTGATCAATGATGTTTCAGAGCGTGAATTCCAGATCGAGCGCGCCGGAACCTGGGATAAAGGCAAGGGCTGCGACACGTTCGGGCCAACGGGTCCATGGCTCGTCACGCCAGACGAGCTGGCCGACATCGACGATCTTGACATGTGGCTGGATGTTGACGGACAGCGCCAGCAATCCGGCTCGACCGCGACGATGATCTACAAGGTGCCGCATCTGATTGCATATTGCAGCCGCTTCATGAGCTTGCAGTCTGGGGATGTGATATCAACCGGCACACCACCGGGCGTAGGCATGGGACAGTCGCCACAACGCTTCCTGAAGGGGGGGGAGCAGGTGAGCCTGGGCATCACGGGCTTGGGTGAACAATCAGCCACGGTTCTGCCTTACAACCCTTAAACACTGCAATGGCAAAAGCCTTTGTGTAAATTATCCGAGTGTTTCCAAAAATGATAGCGGAGCCTGGTTGTCAGAAGCCATTTCAGTGTTTCTGAAAAGACCTCAGGCTCCGCGATCTTTTTTCTGCTAAAGTGAAGCCTACTGGTGCAATCGATGCTCATTTCCACGCAGAAGAAAGCCAGATTTTCCATCGGCGCGTGAGCTGCCGCCAAGTGATGCTTTTCGAGTTGCCGGCGTTAAGACACCACTGGTCTTCGTCTTTTTCCGATCCAATTCGATCAGCTTGCCTTCAAACGGAAGCTATCAGTGGCGCAGACCAATGCGGCAAATCATCGGTCTGATTAGAATCAAAAGACCGACATACCCAAGCGACATTTCAGGTCTAAATGCCCGTTACAACGGTTGCGTCACCGGGAACAGGAATGGCGCGGTCTTGCTGGCGGTGGACTTGGCCACCTCTGCCGGTGGGCCTTGTGCTACGACTTTGCCGCCTTCGTCGCCGGCACCGGGGCCGATATCGACGATCCAGTCACTCCGTCGGGCCACGAGCATGTTGTGCTCGACCATGATGATGGAATTTCCGGCGTCAACAAGTTGCTCAAGCTGCGCCAGTAGCAAGGTCACATCCGCAGGGTGCAGACCCGTCGTCGGTTCATCCAGAACATAAAGCGTGTCTGTGCGCTGTGCGCGCTGTAGTTCCGTTGCCAGTTTGATCCGCTGCGCCTCGCCGCCCGATAATTCTGTCGCGGGCTGACCAAGTCGCAGATAGCCAAGACCGACCTGACGCAAGGCCGTAAGCGCGCGCAGGATCGCGGGGTCGTCGGCAAAAAATTCGTGCGCCCGCTCAACCGTCAGTGCAAGGACTTCTGCTATGTTCTTATAACGGTAGCAGATCTCGAGCGTTTCATCGTTGTAGCGCTGCCCCCGGCACGTCGAACAAGGGGCATAGACACTGGGTAGAAACAGCAATTCGACACTGACAAAACCGGCACCTTCGCAGTTCTGGCAGCGGCCCTTGGCCACGTTGAACGAAAAGCGCCCAGCGTCGTAGTGCCGTGCCCGTGCCTTATCCGTTGCGGCGAATATCTTGCGGACGTGGTCGAACAGACCAGTATAGGTCGCCAGATTGGAGCGCGGCGTGCGACCGATGGGTTTCTGATCCACCACGACCAAACGCCGGACGTGCTGCATACCATCAACGATATGCCCCTGGGTCTCGGTCTCCGGTTCGTGCTCAAGCAATTCCGGCGCGTTCCCGGCGGCTTCGACCTCTGGCTTCTGCCCTAAGGCTTCACTGACGAGTTCGACCAACGCTTGACTGACAAGGCTGGACTTGCCGGATCCTGACACGCCCGTCACCGTCGCCAGCACGCCAAGTGGCAGGTCGACATTGACCCCCTCCAGATTGTTGCGCGTAACATCCGCCAGACGCAACCAGCCTTTCGGCTCTCTGGGGATACGGTCGCCCGCGCGGGTGTGATCGAATAAGTGCCGTGCGGTATGCGAGTTTTCGACCCCGCGCAGGCCATTGGTCGGGCCGCTGTAAACCACCGTGCCGCCCTCGGTGCCGGCATCTGGTCCGATATCCACGATCCAGTCGGCGTGGCGGATGACGCTGGTATCATGCTCGACCACGAACACGGAATTGCCTGCGGCCTTCAAATCATCCAAGGCACCAAGCAACGCCTGCGTATCAGAGGGGTGCAACCCCGCCGACGGCTCGTCCAGCACATAGACCACACCGAAGAGTTGTGACCGGATCTGCGTGGCCAGCCGCAACCGCTGTAATTCTCCCGGCGACAGGCTGGCGGTATTGCGCTCGAGCGACAGATAGCCAAGGCCAAGCCGTGTCAGCGCTGCGATGCGGGCCATGATGTCGTCGGTGATACGTTGCGCCACGATTGTCTTTTCGGGTGTCATATCGTGCGCCGGCGGCTCCCTGCCCGCCGCTGTGCGCAGCAGAATGGCCAGATCCCGCAACGTCAGCCGCGAGATCTGAGCGATATCAAGCCCTTGAAACGTGACCGAAAGCGACTCGCTCTTCAGCTTCTTGCCGTCGCAGGTCGGGCAGACGGAAATATCCATGAACTGAGAGACGCGCTTTTTCGTACGCGGGCTTTGCGTCTTGGCATAGGAATGCAACACGTAATTCCGCGCGCTCGTGAAGGTGCCCGTATAGGTGGGCGAGCGGTTTTCTTCCCGGGCTTTGCGCGTCTCGGTCGGTGTCATTCGCGCATAGACTGGCACTTCGGGCGCGTCATCGGTGAACAAAATCCAGTCGCGGCGATCCTGTGGCAGATCCTGCCAGGGTGTGTCGATATCATAGCCCAGCGAAATAAGGATATCGCGCAGGTTCTGCCCACCCCAGGCCGGTGGCCATCCGGCGATGGCGCCGTCACGGATCGTTTTGGTCGCGTCGGGGACCAGCAGGTCTTCCGTTACGTCGAACACACGCCCGATGCCATGACAACGTGGGCAGGCCCCGTCGGGGGTGTTCGGCGAAAATGCATCCGCATACAGAATGATTTGCCCCTCCGGGTAGTCACCGGCGCGGGAATACAACATTCTCAAACCATTGGAGATCGTCGTGACACTGCCCACGGAAGACCGCGCCGAGGCGGTGCCCCTTTGCTGCTGCAAGGCGACAGCTGGCGGCAGCCCTTCAATGCTGTCGACGTCAGGTTCGCCGACCTGGTCGATCAACCGTCGCGCGTAGGGCGAGACGGAGTCCAGAAACCTCCGCTGCGCTTCCGCGAAGAGCGTGCCGAAGGCCAAGGACGATTTACCAGAGCCCGAAATTCCGGTGAAGACAACCAGCGCGTCGCGCGGCACATCGATATCGACGTCCCTGAGGTTGTGAACACGCGCGCCCCGCACCCGTACGCAGTTTTCAGGCCCGTCTGGCATATTTTGTATTCTGCTAAGTGTAATCCGGAGACCTCTTTTGCTTTTTAATTTCTCGCGAAAATCATCAAATCTGGCGCCCAGCTAACATACCGCGCCCAAATTGAAAAACGACTGATACTGACACACATCCGGATCAGGCTCAAAAGAGGATCCGGTTCATCGTGGCAAGGTTTCCTGCCCGACCACTCGCCAAACTGGTATCGGCATCCTTCGATTAACGCCCGATCACAATATCAGCGCGCAAACCTCCCAGTTGATCGGACACGCCAAGCCGCAGCACACCGCCATGGCTGCGTGCGATATCAACGGCGATCGCGAGGCCAAGACCGACGCCGCCGCCCTTATCCTGATTGCGCGCCGGATCAAGACGGACGAAGGGCCTCGTCGCCTGTTCACGCTGGTTTTCGGGGATGCCGGGGCCATCGTCTTCGACACGGATGCGCAGTGTTTTATCCGTCAGCATCACCGATACTTCGGCGTGTGCGCCGTAGCGTACCGCGTTGGAGATCAGATTATCGACCGCACGCCGCATCGCGACCTCACGCAACAGCACTGTCCCCTGCCCTTCGCCCTCACGCAGCATCAGCGTCACATCGCGCCCGCCCCGTCGGGCACTCTCCACAATGTCTTCGACCATCTCGAAAGGATCTACCGGCTCAGGCTCCCCTTCGGCAGCGCCTTTTGCAAAGCTCAGAAATTCATCCAGCATGCCCTGCATGTCCGCCACATCCCGTAACAGCGGCGCAGCCTCTTCTTCGTCCAGCATCGCAAGCCCGAGGCGCAACCGGGTCAGCGGTGTGCGCAAATCATGGCTCACACCCGATAACATCAGTGTGCGCTGCTCGATGTGCCGCTCAATCCGGTTGCGCATGTCGACAAAGGCATGACCCGCCGCGCGCAGCTCGACCGCACCGGCGGGCGTATAGGGAAGATGGCGCCCGCGACCGAAAGCCTCCGCCGCGCGTGCCAGCCGTTTGATCGGGCGCAGCTGATTGCGCAAATAGATAATCGCGATCACCGTCATGACGATGCCGAAGACGATGGTATAGACGAACATCTGGTGGGGGTTCGCCGCTGAAATGCGCCGTCGGTCAAATTCAATCCGCAGCAAACCGTGACGGCTGTCCGCAAAGATAGCGACCTCGCCCCCCTCCACCAAATCCATCGCCACAAAAGGGGCAAACCGATCCGACAGCCGCTGCGTCGCGACCCGACCGGAGTAGTCGTACCAGCGCCGCTCGTTCACGGCCTCGCCCGGTGCTGCGGCCGTCACGGCGATGTCCAACAGCCCCAGCCGCGACTGAACATCGGACAGGCCGGTGTCTAGTGTAGGGGCAGCCTCCATCACCTGCATCACCATCGCCAATTCGCGCAGGACGGTATCGCTCATCTGGAAGGTGACACCTTCCAGATGCCGCTGCGCGAAAATTACCGTGACCACTAACTGCAAAAACACCACCGGCAAAAGCAGGATGAGAGCGGCACGCCCGTAAATGCCGCGTGGCATATAGTGTTTGAGCAAGTCGATCGACATGCGCTAAACGTAGGGCCTCACCGCTCCAAGCGAAAGGCCTAACAATGCTTCCACCCAATGCCTTCGACCCGCCCGTTGGCGTGGCCGAGATACTTGAGCCGGGCCTGCGCCGGGTCGTGGCGCCAAACCCCTCGCCGATGACCTATCGCGGCACCAACACTTATCTGCTTGGGACCCGCGCATTGGCCGTCATTGATCCCGGCCCAGACAGTGTGCCACATCTGGAGGCCATTCTGGGCGCGGTAGAGACCGGCCAGCATATCAGCCACATCATCGTTACCCACACACATCTTGACCACTCACCCCTTTCACGCGCCCTAAGTCAGGCGACGAATGCCCCGGTTCTGGCGTTTGGGACCGCACAGACCGGTCGATCCGAAGTTATGCAAAAACTAATGTCAGCTGGGACCGTCGGAGGCGGCGAAGGGATCGACCACGCATTTGTACCAGACGACATTCTGCACGATGGCCAGATCATTGCGGGCGACGGCTGGTTGTTGGAGGTGATACACACGCCCGGACATATCGGTAACCACATCAGTCTTGCGTGGGGTGAGGCCTGCTTTACCGCAGATCATGTGATGGGCTGGGCGTCGTCGCTTGTTTCTCCTCCCGACGGAGACCTTAGCGATTTCATGGCATCCTGCGCCCGCTTGCAGGCGCGGAACTGGCGGGTGTTTTATCCCGGGCACGGCGGCCAAGTGGATGAGCCCGCCGCGCGTCTTGCCTGGCTCCTCGGCCACCGCCGTGCGCGGGAGGCGTCGATTCTGAGTGCACTTCGTCTGGGCCCTGCCACCGCTGCCACCCTTGCCGCCGCGATATACACCGAAACGCCACCCGCACTTCAGGGCGCCGCGACCCGGAACGTGCTGGCGCACCTCATCGATCTAAACGGACGCGGCCTGGTCGAGATCGAAGGCACCCTGTCCGAAAGTTCGGTATTTCACACTTTCTCGGTCGTCTGAAGTTTTTCCTGAAAAGGTGGCAAATCCCTCTGGACGCGCCAAAACACCCTCGCTATACGGTTCGGACCGTTCCGACGTAGCTCAGCGGTAGAGCAGTTGACTGTTAATCAATTGGTCGTAGGTTCGATCCCTACCGTCGGAGCCAAAATAAGCCCTCTAGGTCAATGACTTAGAGGGTTTTTTATTTTCTAGGGATTAAGCAAAAATGCTTCTGGGGAACACCGGGGGAACAGGCGGTAATTTTAGGTGCCTGCCAAAATGTCGCAGGCCGGATCACCAGCACGAATCCGAAAAGTAAGAAAGAAAGCACCGCTCTGGCACCTAACCCGTCCTCTTATTTCGACGATGCTTTGATTGAGCTCATGAAACTTGCGAAACGCCAAAAGTCTATCTAGCATCTAAGGTTAGAAATAAATGGGGATTAAAATGACGCATTTCTACGGCCTGAATTTTTGCGCCAAACATACCAAGCTCACTATAGCCGCCGCGCTGATTTTACTTGTTGCCGCCTGCGGGACGCCAACATCTATCCAGCCCACCACTGTGGCTGCGAAACAGATGTCATTCATGCAGAAGACAATTGCCGATAACATGCGCAACCCAGTCGATACTCAATTTCGCAATATGCAAGCTTTCCGTGCCGCTAACGGTTCAACCATATTGTGCGGCGAGATCAACGGTACCAATGGTTTTGGCGGATTTACTGGCTTCCAGCCGATGGCTGCTCGTTTTGATGGTCAGCAGTTGAATGGAATGGATGTCGGCGAACTTGGTTCTCTTTGGTGCAATCAAGCACGATCCGGCACCATTACCATGGGTGCATAAGAGAAATGATCCCCAGCCCGCCGCTTACCGGCGACGGGCTGAGTGAAAGCGGCCTATAGCTTGTGCTTCAGGAACGCCAACGGCACCGCCCGGCGCTCCACGACGCGGTTCCAGTTGGTCGCCTCGCCAAGTTCGGCAATCGTCGCGCTGTCGCCAACAACACTGGATTCCTGCCAAGCAAAGCCCGCCGGGTGCATCGCCAAGTTCACACGACTGTGCAGAACCTGTTGCCCGCCGCCGTTGCCTGCGCTCGGTTTGCTCTCGATCTCGGTTCCCTCGGCAATGCGCGGCGCTGTCATGCCCCAACCCACTGCACCAGCCCCGAACAAAACAGACGTATAATCGCCCGTTAGCACCGGCAACAGATCATCCACGATCAAAGCCATGCCGCGATAGGTGGCAATCATGCCGCCTTGGCTGTCTGGCACATACTCAATCGCATCAGATTTCAAGATCACTTTGTAGGTATCGGAGTGAACCCCCATTGCAGATAGCCCGCCCATCTGGTCGCCAAGGGTTCCCGCCGCGTCGATCACCGCCGCAACGCTAAACTTGTTAGCTGCGCCCGTTTCGCCAGTG
>Ga0306910_1000434_pt1 | contig 20408 bp, 19 predicted proteins | sample AntRauMFilla2698_FD_190438 | JGI IMG/M metagenome (GOLD analysis project Ga0306910, IMG submission 190438) | Saline lake microbial communities from Rauer Islands, Antarctica - Metagenome Filla 2 #698 (v2) (version 2) | ecosystem: Environmental > Aquatic > Non-marine Saline and Alkaline > Saline ... | reverse complement strand
AGTGAAGTATTCTTTTACCGCTTCAAAAAGGTCGTTTGCGGAGGTGACTTCAACTTTTTTAACTCCTGCGGGCACCTCTACGTCGATGTGAGCATGGATAAATGTAACGGTTGCTCCCAGTGAAATGGCTGCCTTGGCCATTGCGGCACCCATTTTTCCCGATGATGGATTGGAGATGAACCGAACCGGATCGATAAATTCTCTTGTTGCTCCGGCTGTAACAATTACGTGTTTACCGGAAAGTGGTTTTGAATCAGACTGAAGAGAGAAGCTACCTGAAATGATTTGAACGGCTTTTTCTCCGATTGTTTCCAGTTCGGGCAGGCGACCCTTGTCTTCTAATCCGCTGGCGAGATAACCGGTTTCGGGCTCAATAATATGAACGCCGTCGTCTTTCAACGTTTTTAGATTTCTCTTAACAGATGGATGCTCATACATGCCGCCGTCCATAGTCGGGCATAGAAGCACGGGACAACGGGCAGCAAGGTAGATAGCCGTTAAAACGTTATCAGATGCACCACCAGCTAACTTCGAGAGCGTATTGGCTGTACAGGGAGCAATGACAAATAGATCGGCCCACTCTCCCCATTGAATGTGTTTGCTCCAGTCGCTTTCGGGAGTATCCGAAAAGAGGCTTATGGCGACAGGATGGCGGGAAAGTGTTTTAAACGTTTCCTCGCCAATAAAACGAGAAGCCGACGCAGTAAGCGTTACGCGAACCTCGGCTCCTTGTTTTTGAAATAATCGTAACAGTTCTGCAGTTTTATAAGCGGCAATTCCGCCGGTAACACCTAAAATTATGCGTTTACCGTTGAGTGACTGCATAGGAACATGATTAAAATTTATTCTTCGTTACGACGATAATAAACTTCGTCATCCATCATTTGATTGACAGAGCGGATAGTTGAGTGAGGACGTTGCTCAAATTCTTTTGAGATATTTTCCTGCTCCTCGTTGAAGGTAAAATCATCTTCGTCGTCAAACCCTTCGAAATATTTGAGTTTTTCATCGAGTTCCAGCTTGTCCTGTGCCGCGATTTGACGGGCACGCTTCGACATAATAGCGATGGTCTCGTAAATGTTTCCGGTTTTCTGCTGAAGAGCTTCTACATTAAGTGTTTTACCAGACATAGTGTGCGTATGTGATTACTGTGAGTTATTCATAAACGACCGAATAATTTCTTCGGCCTCTTTTTGTGCTTGATCAAGCTTGTCGTTTATTACAACGACATCAAATTTATCCTGATAGGTAATTTCTTTTTTTGCGCGATCCAGGCGTTCCCGCAATGTTTGTTCGGTCTCTGTTCCGCGATCTCTCAATCGCTGCTCGAGTACCTCAAGCGAAGGCGGTTTTACAAATATGGCAAGACAATCATCACCATACATCTGTTTGACATTCATTGCGCCTTCTATTTCAATGTCAAGCAGGCAAAAATAGCCAGAATTTAGCTTTTCTTCAACGTCTGATTTGAGCGTTCCGTACCGTTTTCCTTTATAAAACTCTTCCCATTCCAAAAAATCTTCATTCTCGATGCGTTTATTAAACTCTTCTTTTGAGATAAAGTAATATTCTATTCCGTCTTGCTCACCGGGCCGGGTGGGGCGGGTAGTAGCTGATACTGAAAAAACGAGGTTATCGATGGATGAAAGTACATATTTTGCAATGCTCGATTTCCCGCTTCCGCTGGGAGCCACAAGCACTACTATTTTTCCTTTTTGCGACATGAATGATGTAGTCGGTTAGTGTGAGTGAGATTTCAAACTGATGAATTTTGTGCTCAAAGATAGTGATTTGATGAGCGTTTATTCTACATTTTGAATCTGTTCCCGGATATTTTCTAAAACCTCTTTCATAGAAACAACGGCGTGGGCGATTTCTGAATCGTTGGCTTTTGAACCCATAGTGTTGATTTCCCGGTTCATCTCCTGACTCAAAAAATTGAGTTTTCTTCCCACAGGTTCCTCTGATTCAAGTGACTCTGAGAAGAGTTCGAGGTGACTTTTCAATCGGACAATCTCTTCGGTGATATCGAGTTTGTCAACCAGAACGGCAATCTCCATTTCGAGGCGTTCCACATCAATACGATCGTCTTCTACAAGGTTTGTAATACGGTCGGTGAGTTTTTTTCGTGCTTCAGGGATGCGCTCCTTGGCTCTTGTTGTCACTTTTTCAAGGGCTTCGTCGATCTGTTCAATGCGTTTTTTGAAATCTGTTTTAAGATTATCTCCTTCACGTTGACGCATCGTAGCGATCTCCTGACTTGCCAGATCAACCGCTTTCATCACAACTGTCGCAATTTTTTTGAGCTCTTCTTCGGTTTCCTCACGTGGCGTGAAAATATCTCTGAAAGTAAGCAGGTGTTCAATAGTGACATCCTGAGTAATTCCCGCGATCTCTTTGGTATCTTTCAGAAGATTAAGATAGCTACGCAACACTTTCTCATTTGTCTCAATCCCGATGTCGGCTTCATCCGACTTTTCTACCCGAATATTAACATTGAGTTTTCCCCGCTGAATATATTTCTGGATGATCTCCTTAACGCCGGATTCAATACTTTTCAGTGATGAAGGAAGGTATATAGAGATATCGCAGTAGCGATTGTTTACAGATTTGATCTCAACGGTTGATGAAAATCCATCTTCGGAATATTCGGCTCTTCCAAAGCCGGTCATTGATGCTAACATAATTATCCTGTTTCTATAATTTTCTGCTTAAATATATGCGATACATTTTCTTGATGGTCTGTTCTTCATGACCTTCAGGCTCGCGTCCGCTATACACAATTTTTTTGTACATAGAGGTGATGAAATCAATTTCGTGATCGCGCATAATTTCATGGCGCTGTTCATACATTTGGGATAGAATGCTCTTCAGGTCCATTTACTTCTCAATTAAAGTGATGAATTGCTGTGCTAATTCCTCGGCCTTTTCTTTAGTTTCGGCTTCAGTATAGATTCTGATAATCGGTTCAGTATTCGATTTTCTGAGATGAACCCAGCTTTTGTCGAATAAAATTTTAACTCCGTCTGTTGTGTCAGGATTCTGATCGGCGAACTCTATTTTGATCGATTCCAGAATTTCATCGGCGTTAATACCTTCGAGAGTGGCTTTGTTTTTTGTGATGACAAAATTCGGCAATCCTGAGCGATATTCTGATGCGGTAACTCCGCGTTCAGCCAAAAGCTGAAGAATCATGGCGATTCCAACGAGTGAATCACGTCCGTAATGGAGATCTGAATTGATAACACCACCATTCCCTTCACCACCGATAGCAGAATTCACAGCGTGCATTTTCTCAACAACGTTTATCTCACCAACAGCCGAGCGGTGACATTCCACATCGTGATGTTTAGCCATTTCGTCATTAATCATGCTGGATGAAAGATTCACCACAACCGGTCCTTTTTCGTAATCGAGACGCAGATCAAGCGCCGCTGGTAAAGTGTATTCTTCGCCCCAAAGCTTTCCATGTTCGTCCACAACCGCTAAACGATCGGCGTCGGGATCAACCACAAAACCGATATCAACCGGATTTTCTTTTATGAGCGTACAGATCTCTTCCAGATGCTCCGGAAGCGGCTCGGGATTATGCGGGAAAAGTCCGTTGGGCGTGGTAAAAATTTCGTTCACGGTTTCAACGCCGAGGGCTTTGAGCATGGCCGGAACAGCAATTGAACCGGCGCCGTTTACAGCATCAACGGCCACGCTGAAGTTTTGCGCTCCAATAAATTCTGCGTCGATGTAGGGGAGGTCGAGTATTTTTGTGATGTGATAGTGGAGCAGGCTGTCATCAGTGGTAATTTCTCCAATTTGATCGTAGGGTTTAAAATCAAACGCTTCACGTTTGTGAATATCGAGCACCTGGGCGCCTTCATCAGCAGATAAAAATTCACTTTTCCCGTTGAGTAATTTCAGCGCGTTCCACTCAGCCGGATTGTGTGAAGCGGAGATGATAATTCCGCCATCGGCGTTGTGTTTTAAAACGCCCATTTCCACCGTTGGGGTTGGGACAATGCCCACTTTTACCACATCGCACCCAACGCTGGCGAGGGTTGAAACCACGATATTCTCACATATTTCTCCTGTGGTTCTGCTGTCTCTTCCCACAACCACTTTTCCACCGCCAATCCACGTGCCATAAGCAGCAGCGAAAGTTGTTAAGTTCTGTGGAGTTAAATCTGTTCCAAAAATGCCCCGAATTCCAGATACGGATACCATTAGTGCCATAAATAGGTGTTGTTTATACTGTTATGATTTGAATTATTTTTGTCTGAATGTCTTCTTATTTCAAATTATTCACTTTTCTGTTCTCTTATTTTCTTTTGTCTCAACGCCTGCTGAAGTTGCTGAAGCCATGGCTGAAGATTAGGATAGCGTGGATCGACATTATTAATCTTTTGTGCCAATTCATAAGCTTGTTCAAAATCCCCTGTAAGAGCGTAAGCGCCGGATAAATTATACAGCGATTGAATGTCGTCAGGATCGAAGGTTAATGACTCCTGAAGGTACTGAATTCCTTTCTCGTAATTTTTGTCATTTACCTCGATTGAGCCCAGCATACGGCAGGTATATTCCGTTGGTTTAATATTGTATGCGGTGAGGAGAACGGATTTTGCTTCATCAAATCGCTGCTTTTTCATCAAAATCTGTGATGCCATTTTAGGAGCAGAATCATTGTATGGGATATCGCGCATGAGTCCGAAATATTCCGATAGCGCTTTGTTTTCATCTCCTGATGTTCGGTAATATTCGGCCATAGTAACTTTGGCTTTTTCCCAGGTCATATCGTTATTAACAACCTGCCACGCCAGAGAGTCAGCTGCTGAAAAGGGATTATAGCGTGGTATTACTGTGGGTTGCTGATCAATCGGAACAAACGGCCAGCTGTTCATCAAACTCCGAATGCGGTGAGCTCCGATTAGTGAATCGAGTTCTGTTAGATAACGTTTCTGATCGTACTCATTCCACGAAACTACTCTGTCTTTTTGAAGTATGGGCTGCCATTCCGGATAATCAAGTACCGCTTTGGCGTAGAATTTTCCCATCAAAAAATAACCGTGGAGATTGGGATGAAGATGCTCCATCATCAGATTATTACCAATAATACCGTGCGATGAAACGTCTCTGTAACCCTGATCAACATCCACGATTTGAGCGTTAAACTTTTGAGCAAGATCATTTATAACTGTATTGAACTCAGTGGGAGCCCGGAATCTCAGAGCGTCGAGTTGACGTGCGTAAATATATTTTTCCTTTGCTTCGGTGAAATTCCCTTTCTCATAATACATCTGCTCAGCCTCGGCGTAAACTTCATCAGCAGGAGGATATTGATCTGTTCTTACTGATACAAAGGGCTCATGATCTCGCTCATTACTGGCTAATGTACCCACAAAGACAGGTATTCCTGCATCAGACGCCTTTCTCAAAATCGCTTCAAGATTGCTCTCAAATTGATTGAGTCCCGCTTCGAACAGATCTGATTGATAGATGATTTCCTGCTCCTTCACTACCCGCGACATCAGCGTTCCTCCCTGATCTTCTGAAGGGCTGAACATAACTTTCATCAGATTCACGTAAGCGTCGCGAATAAGCATAACTGTTCGAAGGTTTTGCAGGTTCAGATAGAACCGAACCAATCCCGGAAGTTTGCCCAAACTCTCAGAAGATCCCACGCCAAGAGCTCCGTAAAACTCATTGTGTCCGGCGTAGATGAGAATTCCATCCGGTTTTTGCTCTAAAATTTCGTCCATTTCATCATACAGCGTGTATGAGTTGATTGCTGAAATCCCGGTGTTAATTACTTCAACTTCTTTGTCGGGCATGGCGTCGATCAGAACATCCTCAACCACGCGCGAAAAGGTGGCGTTGAAACCAAAGGGAAAAGCAGCCGCGGAAGATCCGCCGATGGCAAACAGGCGAAATCCATTTTCAGGCTTTTCGGCTAAAAAAGCGTCACGAGAGGGATTTGGAATAATGCTGGTGTTGAAAAAGTAACGTGCGGCGAAGTTGGGATTCGGGAAAAGATATTGTTCGTTAAGTTCTTCAGGTTGAATGAATAGATCTGTATTTCCCTTGTAGTCGCTGAATCTGAGTCCTGCTTCAAGCAGTAGAAAAAAGAGGATTGGGATGGCAAGCAGAATGACCGTGAAAAGCTTTTTCTTTGCAGAAGAGATCTGAACCGGTTCTCTAAGTTCGTCTAAATAAGCTTCAATTTCGGAAATGTCGGTATTAAGAGCGGAGGCAATTTTGGAAGCTCCTTTTCCTTTGTTATCCGCTATGTATTTCTTCTGTTTGTTGGTCAGGCCCATGCGCTTTGTTCTAACTGCTACTCTGTTTTGTTATTAGAATTGTCTGTTAATCCACTTTCCACTGCGATTCAGACTCGCCCGAAGCGATGTTTTCAAAGCGTGCCATTGTAAAGAGCAGATCACTGAGCCGGTTCAGGTAAGCGATTGTAAGTTTGTTTAATTCGGTTTCTGCCAAAGCCCGTATAGTCAGGCGTTCAGCCCGGCGGCAAACGGTTCGGCAAACGTGAAGATGCGCGGCGGCGGAAGTCCCGGCGGGGAGAATAAAGTAGGTTAGCGATTCAAGTGATTCATCAAATTCATCGATGAGCGATTCGAGCTGAGTGATTTCTTTCTCTGAGATGCGTGCGATTTTCTCTTTCTTACTCACAGGAGTAGCCAAATCAGCGCCAAGCGTGAATAATTCGTTTTGAAGATCGCGGCAGGTCTGTTCAATTTGTTCAGATGGATTATGGGAGCGAACAACGCCAAGGTGAGAATTTAATTCATCAACGGTTCCGTAGGCTTCGATGAGCGCATTAGTTTTGGGAACTCTGTTTCCGCCAAAAAGTGAAGTTTCGCCTTCGTCTCCTTTACGGGTATAAATTTTCATAGCGTCTGCGTGTGTAATTCGGTCTTCTGTTTATTTTAGAAGAGTGATTTTACGCATTTTAACCTGATTGCCAAAACGAATCGCGACAAAATACACTCCGGTGACCAAATCCTGCCCGTTAATTGAAATAGTATGAGTTCCGGCTGAGCGCTGATTGTCCACCACCGTTTTTAACTTCTGTCCGATAGAATTGTAGATCTCAACAGAAAGATGTCCACTTGACGGAAGCTGTAATTTCAGATTAGTAGCGGGATTAAAGGGATTGGGATATGCTTCTGAAATTGAAAATTCTGTTGGACGATTGGGAATGTCAGATTCTTCGTTAGAGACAAAAGTGGAACCTAAACTGTGCACCCTATTGACATCCGCATTGAGCAGTTCTGTTGTATTTCCAAATTGGTCGGTAACTTTAATGTCGGCTGAGGTTGCTTTGTTTAATCCAATGGTTAGCTCGGCCAGGTTTTTTCCGAATAGTGATGTTTTTCCCATTCTGTACGATTGCCTCACCGATTCTCCATTAATGACAGCTTCAACTTCTATCAAAGATCCGGGAGAAAGAATCTGTACATCCGATTCAGGTTGAACCGCGCGCAAGGTTATCCAATTGGCTTGCTGATTGCCTTCATTCATAAAAAGTGTTGATTGGTCGAGATAATTACCAATCAAAATATCCTGAAAACCATCGCCATCGTAATCAAACGCTGTTGCCCCAAGGCTGGAAACTTGTTTGTTGGTGACCAAATCACCTGAATTAATAATCAAAAACCCTTCTCCGCCCGTGGATTGAAGCAGTTTGTTGTTTTCTGAAAAGGTTTCCTCGGTGAAGAACAGATCCTTAAACCCGTCGGCGTTGAAGTCAAAAACAAGGACATCTGAAGGAGTTCCGGCTATCTGTGTAAAGAGTTCGGTGTGCATTTGGGTGAATGTTCCATCACCATTGTTTTTCCATAATTCGGAAGGATTGTCGGCAGTGTAAGAAACGAGAAGAAGATCCTCTAAGCCATCATTATCATAATCGAAAGTCAGAACTCCCTGTGCTGAGAAAGTGCGATTGGTAATTCCGGCTACTGTTCCCAGTTCAAAATCATTATTCTCATTCTGGAAATATACGTCGATAAGATCTCCGTTTTGAGAATTTCTCTGAACGACTATCAGGTCGGTTAATCCATCATTATTCAGATCACTATTATTTAAGAAAACAGCTGAGTTGGACCGGTTGATAAAATCATCATCCGGATGATTTGTTTTTGGCTGAATGGTGCCATCTGCAGATCCTTCCAGAATTAAATTCTTTTGAGAGCTGCTTCGTGCGATGAGAACATCGTTAAAGCCATCCTGATTGTAATCGGTTATAACAGCGTGTGTGGATTTACTATTGCTGATGAGATCAGAAAAAGGAAGCTCTTCAGTTACATAGGAGGAGGTAAAGGGCTGTGTTATGAGCGCTATGTCATCCCGCCCGAATGCGGAAGCAAACACATCAAGCCATCCATCATTATTGAGATCACCAATGGCGAGATTTCTGATTGAATTAGAAAAACTTCCTAAAAATGAGATCTGCTCGGTTGAACTTCTGTCTTTTGCCGTATAAAAGAGGTGAGAAGAGCTGTCTTTCCGCTGGAAGAAAAGTTCATGGTCTGATCCGTAATTAATATCGGTGAACAGCGGTTTTGAGTACGCATTTTCAGTAGTTAAAAAGGGCTCGGTTATATTGAGAACCTTTCGCTCAAACTGTGCTGGTTGGGTGCGAATGTCACTGGTCAGTATAATATTGTTCAATCCGTCAAGCGCGGAGGATTGGATGAATAAAGTATCGGTGTGAGATCCCAGATAAAGTGTTCGGTCGGGAAAATATTCAAGGGCAACATATCCGGTATCCCGCCGAACGATACGCTCAGAAAACCCGGTAATCTGCAGATAGGGTTTGTTTTCGGTAATGGAAGAAATAGTCACATCAGCCTCTCCGATATTGGCGATGTACAAGGTGTCGATTGTTTTTTCCTCAAGTTGAGAAATTACGGGATAAGGTTGCTCGTTGAGCAAAACCATTTTTCCCCCCGGCGATTCTTTAATGTGGTGATAGCGATTAATTTGATTGCTGTTGAATGATTTTTGCTCAATCAACCCGCTTGACCATTCAATAGTTATGTTGGCTGAAGTCGCGTTTTTTAATCCCACATTTATCCGAAAGGTTTGCTGTGAACCATGTCCGTGAAAGGGGGAAATTTCGCGGTATTGTGAAACCACAGGTCCGCCCTGATCCAACCGGGCACGAATAGTAATTTTTGCGTTAAAGGGTTCGGGATAGAAAGCATTGGTTTGTTCGAGTGTGAATCCAAGCCAGTTGTAGCTTTCATCAGTATTTTTAAAAACGACTACTGGTTCTACGCTTGTATTTCCCATCATCAGCACATCCAGGCTGCCATCGTAGTTGTAATCCACCATGGTTCCGTTCAGCCAAAATCCCAGAGAGCTCAAAATCGGTACGCTGTTTTGGTTAACCTTTGAGAACTGAGTTTTTCCCTGTTCATCGGGACCGTCATTTCTGTATAAAGATGGGTAGGCTCCAATTCCACTTGAACCGGTATATTCAACCACAAGCAGGTCGAGATCACCGTCGTTATCAATATCACCCCAGGTAGCCGAGCGGGAATGAAGCACATCTTGGGTTGTGACATTCTGGACGGATGAAAATTGATTATTCCCCTCGTTTTTAAACAGAAGGTTTCGGGCGGTTGAGCCTCCGATTGTCTGATAGACATCAAGCAGCCCATCGTTGTTGTAATCGCCTACGGCTGCACTCATGCTTGCCGTAAAGCCTGAAAGCGGATGGCCAAATGTCTCGCGCAAACCAGTTTCTGAACCACTATAAAAATGATCCTGCTGGAAAGAGAAATTTGATCCGTTTACCTGAGAATGAATCTCAAAAACATCAACAAATCCATTTTTATCAAAATCGAACGCGAAAGAGCTTTGAGTACTTCCATACGTGTCGGTAATGTCGCCCCCGAGGCGGACATTATTCTGATTATTTTGATTAAAAAAATTACTATAAAAGAAATTAAGTCCCGTTTTAGTTGCATCAATGCTTTGGAGTCCATCTAAAAGGCCGTCTTTATTGTAATCGAAAAAATTATAGTAAGAAACTCCCCGAAAGCTGTTTGCAGCATAAACTCCCTGTAATCCCGTACGGATTATTGAGTCTTGTTCGGCATCATATTTAAAAGCCCAGGCTCCACGGTCAAAACGATTAAACCCAAAAATGATCTCATTTTGATCATCTAAATCCTGATCTATAATATTGATGTGCCCGATATTGGATACATTTAATTCTGTAAGAATTTGATGATTGGATAAATCCCAGCCGGATGAGTCCGGATTGTAAAAATAGACCACGGGGTTGTAGCCGTTTGCGGCAAGAACCAGATCGTCGAAATCATCATTATTAATATCACCAATGGCGAAATGAGAGGGAGATACGTCTACAGTGTCAAAAAGAGTGGGACGTACTTTCTCAAAGGCAATCTGCGCTGTTGAATTCTGGAATGAAATGTGCAACAGTACAATTGTGATAAGCAGCGAGTAGAGCCAGAAAGGCTTATTTAACAAACTTGAACTTTGATTTTGATCACTCATTCGTGATATTTGAACTATGTGTGAAGTAAACTGGTGGATGAACTTTCCTATGATGAGGAAAAAAATCTCTTTTAAAAATACGAATTTTGCTCTCCTTATTCTATTGATGGGACTGTTTTTGGTTCCCGATTTAGTTTCGGCACAACCGTACAGTTCAACTGCGAACCGTAGCAAAAAAACGGCGTTGCTTCCTATTTATTTGAAGAAACATGCACATGAACGCCCTCCTAAGTCAACGCAAGAAAGACTAAAAAAGTTTGAAGAGTATATAGATTACTTTACCTCGCTTAGTTACACCCGGCCGGGTTTTAAAGTTGATGCTAATTTTATTCGTGCTCTGGTATCCGCTGAATCAGCTGCAGATCCGTATGCTGTATCTAATAAAAACGCGATTGGATTATCTCAAATCACCATAGCAACGGGAAAAATTGCCGCCAAAGAGCTGTATAAGACCAAATACGATTTTGATCATGTTGACGAAGAGCGGTTAATAAATCTACAGGAAAGTGACCTGTACGATCCGGCAATAAATTTGCTTATCTGTACTTATCTTATCGACAAATATATCCGTAACTATAAGGGGAATTTGGCATTAATCATCAGCGCCTGGAATGCCGGTCCCGGGGCAGTACGTCAGTATCGTGGATATCCACCCTACAATGAGACGCTTACGCTCATCGCGCGGGTAAATGCTTATTTTAAACATTATCAGAAGTTCTATATCTGATCGGTGATCGTCTTTTTTTAAGATTATTTAGCTTTAAAAAAAGCTTTCTGAATCAGAATCCATTTCTTTTTATATCACCCAAAGCATCTCTATTCATAGGTTTAACTTTCAGCAGAAGCTGTTTGTTACGTCTGATTTTGATTTTATTGAGGTAATCAGGGAAATCTATATCCCGATTCTCAACCTCTTTTTTATTCCATTTCAATACTTCTTACCTTTGTTGTTCTCAAAAAAATAACCCTATCTAAGTTTAAACTATGAGTGTATTAGTAGTTGGATCAGTAGCATACGATGGAATCGAAACTCCTTTTGGAAAGGTTGATCGCATTCTCGGCGGCTCCGGGACCTATATCTCCGTTACAAGTTCTTATTTCACCGAACCTGTCCGACTGGTGGGCGTGGTTGGAAACGATTTCGCTGAATCTGACATCGAGTTATTAAAAAGCCGAAATATTGATCTTGAAGGTTTGGAGGTAGATTCATCCGGAAAAACATTCTTTTGGGCCGGAAAGTATCATTTTGACCTGAACATGCGCGACACTCTCGATACTCAGCTTAATGTATTTGAGCATTTCAATCCTGTAATCCCTGAAGGTCACAAAAACAGTGATATTGTGTGTCTCGGAAATATTGAGCCCGGGCTTCAGCGTAAAGTGTTAGAGCAGGTTGAAAACCCCGATCTGACAATCATGGACACTATGAATTTTTGGATTGAGGGAGCAGGTGAGTCGCTTAAAGAAACTCTTAAGCTGGTGGATGTATTAATCATCAACGATTCTGAGGCTCGTGAGCTTTCAAATGAACCCAACCTGATAAAAGCAGCGGATGCTATTAAAAAGATGGGTCCAAAAATCCTGGTTATCAAAAAAGGTGAACATGGTGCGCTTCTCTTTACCGACGGAAGCATGTTTTCTATTCCCGCTTTCCCCATAGTTGATATTTACGATCCCACAGGCGCCGGAGATACTTTTCTTGGTGGATTTGCCGGATGGCTCGATAAAACTGATTCATACAGTGATGATAATTTACGTCGTGCTGTTACTTTCGGATCTGTGATGGCTTCATTCTGTGTCGAAAAATTTGGCCCGAACCAGTTGCTTGAACTTACAGATGCTTCTATTGCACAACGCTACAGAGCATTCAGGAACTTAAGCGAAATCCCTGAGCAAAAACTTTTCAAAATTTAAGCTGAGGATTAGATATGATCGAGATTATTGGATATGCCGGATTAGTTTTATTACTGGGAGCCTGGGTGCCGCAAACGGCAGAAACACTTAAGCAGGGTTTTACACCTATAAATTTACCATTCGTGATTCTGTATGTCACCTCATCTTTCTTACTGGCTGTTTATGCCTGGCTTCAGGATGACATGGTCTTTTTTATTCTCAACGCACTGTTAACGTTAGGAAGTGGAATTAATCTTTATTTCAAATTATGGCCCCGAAAAGCTGCGTCTTAGCATCACGAAATAAACACAAAATTGAAGAGCTTCGTCAGCTTCTTGTGGATCTGGACATTGAGCTGAAATCATCGCTCGATTTTTCAGGACTTCAGGAAGTTGAAGAGGACGGTGAAACGCTTCAGGAAAATGCGTTTAAGAAAGTGTTTTATACCTACTCAGAAATCGGTTTGCCCTCGGTAGCTGATGATACAGGACTGGAAATTGATGCCCTTCAGGGAGAGCCCGGAGTGTATTCAGCCCGTTACGCAGGTGAGAATGCCACCTATCAGGATAATGTTAATAAATTGTTGCTGGAATTAGAGAATTGCAAGCAGGACCCTCCATTTTCCGCCCGATTTAAAACCGTTATCGCCTATAAAGATGACGAAACCGAATGGTGGGGAGAGGGAGTTTGTGAAGGAAATATCATCCTGAAACAGCGTGGAGAAAATGGATTTGGCTACGATCCTGTGTTTGTACCTGAAGGCTACGAGAAAACATTCGCTGAGCTTGACGCCGATACCAAAAATAAGATCAGTCACCGTGGACGTGCTATGGATAAATTCATTTCATGGATGAAATCCCGTAAATGATGATATTATGAAATCTGATCTCTTTAAAAACATTTTTTCTAACAAAAGCAGCTGTGATATAAACGGCTGTGGAAAATGCAGTCTTCAACCCTTTCTGTGGCTGCTCTTCATGCTGATTGTTTGGCTGGCAGGTTGATTGGTTGATTGATCGGAATTCTAAACTCGCCTTAGTTGAGATTCGGTCATTTTCATAACTTCGTCGGGAAGATTTCCTTAAAAAAAGTATCTTCGCATCTTAACTAATCGATACTGATCAGACCTACTACTTTTTACTATGGCAAAAAAATCGTTTAAGGCTCCCAATACCATTGTTTTGATGTTCATCATCATGATTTCTGTAGCCGGGTTAACGTGGATCATTCCAGCGGGAGAGTATGACAGAACCATGCAGGACGGCAGAGAAGTAGTGGTTCCTTCGGGTTATAATGAGGTTGAAGGCGAACCCGCAACCATTTTTGATCTTTTTTTAGTGCCTTTCAAAGGGTTTACAGAATCGGATGCCGTGGCCATTATCGTATTCATACTATTTGTGGCGGGTAGCTTTTCAATAATTGAAGAAACGGGAACCCTGCGACAAATTATTCAGCGGGCAGCACGATTTTTTAATCGGAATGAGAAAGTCAGGCCGATGTTTATTCCTTTCTTCATGCTGCTGTTTTCCATAATGGGAAGTACGTTTGGTATGAGTGAGGAAACGATTGTGTTTATCCCGCTTTTTGTGGGACTTTCATTGGCATTGGGTTACGATGCCATTGTGGGAATTTCAATTCCTTTTATCGGAGCGGGACTTGGATTTGCGGGAGCGGTGTATAATCCTTTTACAGTTGGAATTGCTCAGGGATTGGCTGAAATACCCATATTTTCAGGAGCTGGTTTTCGATTTGTGCTTTGGCTCACTATTACTTCTGTTGGAATACTCTTGATCTCTCTTTACGGAAAGAAAATCTATAAAAATCCTGAACTGTCATCGACTTTTAAAACAGATAAAAAAAGAAGAGAAGAGTTTCATTTCAACTTAGACGAACAATCACCTTTAACCGGGGCTCAATGGGCTATTCTGATGATGTTTCTTGGAGGAATGGCGTTGTTGATTATCGGCGTGAAACTCTGGGGCTGGTACATTATGGAACTGGCTACGTTATTTTTGGTGATGGGAATAGCTGCCGCGTTAATTTCACGTATGGATGGCGATACTGCTGTTGATGCTTTTATCAAAGGAATGAATAATGTTATGGGTGCCGCCATCGTGGTAGCTCTATCAAAAGGCCTGTTGATTTTAATGGCGGATGCCAAAATTATTGATTCTGTTTTACACTCGCTTTCTTCTGTCATTGGAGATTTGGCTCCCGTTGTTTCAGCAAATCTGATGCTGGGTGTTCAAACGCTCATCAATTTTTTCATTCCAAGTGGAAGCGGTCAGGCTGCGTTGACCATTCCTATAATGGCACCACTGGGTGATATCATCGGGCTAAGCCGGCAGACCATTGTGTTGATCTATCAATTAGGTGATGGAATAACGAATTTAATTATTCCCACTTCGGGTGTAACGCTTGGAGTACTGGGAATGGCTAAGGTTGAGTGGGACCAATGGGCGAAATGGTTACTCCCTAAAATTCTGGTTCTGTACGGAGTTGCGATGGTGTTTATAAGCGCAGCAATTGTGATTGGATATTAAACGAAGATGCTCATGAATGAACACCACGAATTAACAACGGAATCGATTGAAAATCAGATTCTGGCTAATTATTCCTCTCTTCCCAAAAACCAAAAGAGTGTGGCTGATTTCATTATCAGTAATATGAATGAAGCGGCTTTTTTGTCAGTCATTGAAATTGGTAAAAAATGTGGCGCATCAAAAGCTACCGTGGTAAGGTTTGCTCAGGGCGTTGGCTATGACGGATTTCTGGATTTCAGGAATGCGCTTCACAAAGCGGTTCAGGATAAGTTTACGCATATAGAGCGTTTCCCTCTGGAGGAAGAGCGTGGAAACAAACAGGTAATTAATATCGCTAAACAGGATGTCCATAATATCAATACCACACTGGAATCTTTGAATCAACAGATTTTGAGTGAGTTTGTGGATGTTCTTTCGGGTTCACATACCATATATACGTTCGGAGAAGGTATGTGTGAGATGTTGTGTGAAATGCTGAGTTACTTTTTGAGCAGAATCGGCCGCCGGAGTCAGCCTCTGAATTTATCATCCGCGCTCTATGAGCGTGAGCTGCTAATGGCATCTGAAAGTGATTGCCTGATTGTTATGTCTTTCCCGCCTCATAAAAGAGAAGTGTGCGACGCTGCTGATTTGGCGAGGGAACAGGGCGTTACGGTTTTGGCACTGACCGACAGCCGAAAAGCTCCGATTATACCAAAAGCAGATCACAGCCTGTTAGTCAAAACCGACAGTCAGTTGTTTACAAAGTCATTCTCGGCCATTTCGATGATGATAAACGTGTTGGTTCACGAGCTGGCGACGATTGATAAAAAAGAGACGATACAGTTTCTGGAACGATCGAATGAGCTCCTGAAGAAAAACTACAGATACAGGAAAACGTGAAGCTTATAGAAGATTGATCCTGAAATGCTTCCCAATATTCAATCTGTAAACTCAGAAATCCTGATGCTAGTTCAACAAAACAAGGACTTATACAAGTTACATCGTATAAGAAAAAAGTCGCAATAGAAACCAAATTGAATCGAAATAATAGCCCTGAATGCGGGACGGCAGAGCCTCCGACCGGCCGGCGGACTTGAGGTGGATTGGTTTTACAGCAATTTTACGACATCTAACTTTACATTAAGTCAGGAGTTCTGAATCTGAATATTCCTAAAGTTCTTCGATATCCAGTCCGATTCTGCGCGCGCGTTTTTCCCACTGTTTGCGTGCCCATTCCTGCATATCATCGATGTTGTCGAGCTCATCCATGATCTCGAGTCCCAGTAGCGTTTCCACGCAATCCTCAAGCGTTACAATTCCCTGCATTCCTCCAAACTCATCAACCACAAGAGCAATTTGTTCTCTTTCATACAGAAAGCGTTCAAATAGTTTGGGAAGAGGGAGCATTTCCGGCACGCCGATTATTTCACGTTTAAGAGTAGAGAGCTGTTCTTCTCCACGTTTTTTGATGAGGGCTTCCAACAGGTGGTCTTTGAGGAAATATCCGGTTATACTATCAATTTCTTCATCGTAAAGTGGAATTCTTGAAAAACGAATTTCATCGTGTTCTGAGTAGTAAGAATCTATTGAGTCAGATTCTTCGGCAGCATAGACTACAATTCTGGGGGTCATGATGTCCTTCACTTTAATCTCATCGAACCCTAACAAATTTCCTATAATTTTTGATTCACTTTTGGCAATTGCTCCCGATTGTTCTCCCAACTCTGCCATTGCCGTTATTTCTTCGCGACTCAAAACGGAATCATTTCCTTTTTTGAGAAGGCCTGTAATCCATTCACAGACAATTACCAGAGGGTAAAGTATAAAAATGAGGACGATCAATCCCTGAACAGCAAAAGGAGCAAGTGTTTTCCAGTAATTTGCCCCCAGTGTCTTAGGAATAATCTCTGATAGAAATAAAATGGCCAAAGTGAGCAGAATTGAGACTATGGTAAGCGATTCCTGTCCCCAAATAATTTGAGCCTGCGCACCAACTCCTGCTGCGCCAATAGTGTGAGCAATGGTATTTAAAGAAAGAATAGCCGCCAGTGGACGGTCGATATCTTTCTTGAGCTTTGACAATCGTTCACCAAAAACGGTTCCCTGTTTTTCATGAACTGCCACATAGCTTGGTGTTACACTCAGGATAATCGCTTCAAGAATAGAGCAGAGAAAAGAGAATCCAATTGATAGCACCAAAAAAGCAATTAGTAAAGAATATTCCATCAGATCTGTAAAAATGAATTAAGTAGAAAAAAAAAGCCCTGAATGAATTATTCAGGGCCTTAAGATAACAGAAATATATACTGTTTTATTCCCTTTCAACGAGATTATAGGCGATATCAGTTCCTAATCCCATCGGATAGCCTAATTTAATAAGCATTGCTCCCATAGGTTCAAGATAGCGGGCATTGGAAAGTTCTCCGCAGTTTATCGCTTCAAAACCACAATCGTCAGCCAGTTCCCGAACCATATCTCGGGGTGCCTGATCGTTTGTAGCGTAAAAAATGCTTCCTTTTTGTCCGTTGAAATCACCACCGCGCATCAGGTTTTCGGCAAAAACGGTGTTGAAAGCTTTTACAACCTGTGCATTGGGAGATTTTTTCGCAATGTATTCTGCGCCACTGGTTTTAATACCATCAATTATTTCATATGAATCGGGATCGAGCGGTAGGGTGCAGTCGATAAGCACACGACCGTCTAAATTACCCATCTCTTCAAGAGCGTTATCCACTCCCAGCCAGGTAACCGCCAAAAGAATTGCCTGACCAAAATCGGCCGCCTGAGCCATTGAGCCACCCTGAAAGTTGGGTCCCATCATATCAGCGAATGATTTCGCCCGGCCCGCATCACGCGAACCAAACATAATATGATGACCTGCTTTTCCCCATTGTTGTCCCAGCGCACTTGCCATGCTTCCTGTTCCGATTATTCCTATATGCATTTAAACTCCGTATTTTGTGAATGTCTTAATCTTAAAGCCGTTGTTATGTTATAGCTCTTTTTTTTGATTTTCTCAAGTCTAATAAAATCAAAAAGTATAAAAGTCCAAATTACCAGTGTCGGTACGTGTGAACTATAATGGTAACTTTGAGAGCTATTGTACTAAAAGTGGATTAAAGTAACAGATATTGGATAGATAAAAAACTCAATTTTACCAAACGAGTTTGTAGGTAATTTTACCTATGTGCGTGAATTAATGAAGATGCTGATGAATCCAGGCTACATGAGTTTATGGAGAGCTCGGCTGAGGAATCGACACTTCGACTAGCTCAGTGTAGATTCTTCAACCTCAGTACTTATCTTCAACCTCAGTACTTATCTTCAACCTCGGTACTTATCCTCAACCTCAGTACTCATCCTCAACCTTATTCTTAACATTAGCCTTGGCTTCAGGCTCAATCTTGTCTTCATCCTTAGCCTTAATTTCACTATTCGCCGTTGTGCAAATAGCAAAGACTCCTGTATATTCTGCGCATGATTAACGAACGGATTTTACACAACAAACGAAAACAACTGGTTGAGCAACTTCGCGAAAAAGGAATTTCGGACGAAGATGTTCTTTCAGCCATCACCCGAGTAGATCGTCATCAGTTTATTGATACAGCATTGCATCATCGGGCGTATGATGACAGGGCACTTCCTATTTTGGGGAAACAAACTATTTCACAGCCGTTTACGGTGGCTTATCAAACACAGTTACTGGAGCTGGATAGAAATGAAAAAGTGCTTGAGATCGGTACCGGTTCGGGATATCAGTGCGCAATTTTGTGTGAACTCTGTAATAATGTATTTAGCATTGAACGACTGGATGAGTTGTATCAAATGGCTCGCGGGAATTTGACGGAACTGAACTACCGGCCGCGACTCAAATTGGGTGACGGAACCGAGGGCTGGTCGGCATATGCACCGTACGATGCCATTATTGTAACTGCCGGTGCGCCCATTGTGCCTGAAAAGCTGAAAGAACAACTATCGGTTGGCGGAAAACTGGTAATTCCTGTAGGCGACCGAAGTTCTCAGCGCATGCTGAAAATTACCAAAAACAACGACGACACATATAAAGAAGAAGATTTTCATGGATTCAAATTCGTCCCGCTTATCGGGAAAGATGGATGGTAACTCAGAGCAAATGAACGAAAGTAATTCAGATTCAGGAGAGAATAATTCCGGCACAGAGCAAACGTCGTGGTCAAAATATCCGTTGAACGCCGCTAAAGGTTTTTTAATGGGAGCGGCTGATGTGGTTCCCGGCGTAAGTGGCGGAACGATGGCTTTGATTGTGGGAATCTACGATAAGTTGATTCATGCCATCACCAGTGTGGATGCGCAGTTTATTAAGCGACTGTTGTCATTTAAGCTAAAAGATGCACTTGACCGCATCGACTGGCCATTTTTGGTAATGTTGTTTACCGGAATTTTGGGCGCCATTGTATTTTTTACCCGTATTGTCCCTCTTCAAACATTGATGTTCACTCAGCCTGAACTCATATACGGATTGTATTTCGGCTTGATTACCGGTTCCGTGATTTTATTGATCTACGTCCTGAAACAAATTACGTGGGTAAGTTTAGCGGGATTGGCGATTGGAACTGTGATTGGCTATTTGGTGGTGAATTTAGTGCCTACGAGCACACCAGAAACACTTCCGTTTGTTTTTATGAGCGGATCAATTGCCATTACGGCTATGATTTTACCGGGAATTTCGGGCTCTTTTTTATTGCTGATTTTAGGTAAATATCAATTCATTCTCTCACAAATCGCGGCTTTGGGCGGACCTGAAACGTGGTCGGCCATCACTATGCTGGCTACATTTGCGGTTGGGATGGTTGTGGGACTGGCACTGTTTTCGAGAGTTCTTTCCTGGCTTCTCGATCACGTTTATCTCTTCACCATAACCGTTTTGATTGGATTCTTGATCGGTTCATTAATGGTTATCTGGCCTTTTCAGGAACGAGAGTTTAAAGAATTTTCCGAAGAAAAAACAGTTGTCGCTGATCAGCAGCAGGTTGAGGAATGGAGGTCGATGTCGAAGGAGGGACCGGAGTATTTTGAGGTTTTGAGTCAGAGCGGAGATGAAGTCACTGTTAAACGTGTAAAGCGAAAATTAATTCATTCTGAGCCATATTGGCCTGATCAAACAGAGATTGAGGCGGGAGAAATTACTTCAACAGAAAAATGGACTGGTTTCGGGGCTATTTTTGTCGGATTATTTATCATTGCTGTGGTTGGGAAGCTGGCGGATACAAGCACAATTCTGAGGGTTTAGAGAAGGAATAAATTAGTAGAACAGAGGGATTGAAATCTAAATTATCGAATCACAGCATCCATTCTATAGGTAACAGATGCAGGATTTTTAATCCCACATTATTCCAAAAACCAATTCCGGGTTCTTTAGTGATAACTTTGTAGGAATCACTGCTTCGTTGAATCCAGTGAAGGTTATTTTTTGGGGTG
>Ga0306910_1000432_pt1 | contig 20469 bp, 10 predicted proteins | sample AntRauMFilla2698_FD_190438 | JGI IMG/M metagenome (GOLD analysis project Ga0306910, IMG submission 190438) | Saline lake microbial communities from Rauer Islands, Antarctica - Metagenome Filla 2 #698 (v2) (version 2) | ecosystem: Environmental > Aquatic > Non-marine Saline and Alkaline > Saline ... | reverse complement strand
AAAGGTTTGATGTGAGTTAAAATCAGCCGAATGTGACTGAGAGGAAAAAGGAAGATGCTTTTTGCGAGATATAGTGATTTAGGATTTTATTTCACTCCCTCTCAGTCTCCGACGATTGATTTTGTTGCTCGACACAGACTCTTTGCCGTCGGATCCAACTCTCCCATAATACGTATATCATGAAGTCACGACTTTGGGGCGGGAGAGCAGTGGTCATTGCAAATTTTTTAGAATGGCACCTCTGCTACTGGGTACTTCTACCCATGCGATTGGGAATCTCTTCCCATTGTATTCATGCTTCAATTCTTCCACTTTTGCACTGTGGGTTCTCAGCCTGATGACGTGTAATAAAAAAACTGTGGGTTCAGATGAAAATTATGATTGTGGATGACCACAGGGATATGCGTAGTGTCTTAAAAAACATGATCGAATTATCGTTTGCTGAGGCCGTGGATTCCTTCATAGAATGTGAAAGCGGGGAAGAAGCTGTAGAACAGTTTCGGGAGCAACATCCGGATTGTGTAATTATGGATTTCCAGATGCACAATATGACTGGTTTTGAAGCCACTCAAAAAATCATGGAAATGGATGGGAAAGCCAAAATCGTAATTGTTACAAGCTACGATAGCCCCTCAATTAAAAGTAAAGCCGAACAACTGCACGTGACAGGATTTGTGTCGAAAGATAATCTGTCAGACATCTATCACATCTTACAACCTATCATTCAATAAAATAAACAGGTTATGAAAAAACTGGTATTGTCTATCGCGATTAGCATCGTCTCGTTTTTGTCACTTGTTGCTCAACCAACGGTAACACAGAAATATCCTGAAGAGAACAGCACGAATTACAGTGTGAGCTCTTCTGTATTGGTGTACTTCTCGGAAGCGATGAACACCTCGACGTTTACGTCAAGTTCGGTGAAACTTTTTGGTTCTTCAGGCAAAATCTACTCAGGAGCAATCACCTCAGGATCTACCTTCGTGAGATTAAATCCCGATGATGATTTTCTGCCCGGCGAAAAAATTACGTTTCTGCTGACAACAGATGTTGAGAGTGCTGGTGCTGTGGCTTTGGCAAATCCCTTCACGTACAGTTTTCATATTCAAACAGCGGATATTGGTGTCTATTATGATGGAGTAACGACCTTTGGTGCAGGTACAACGGTATCCGGTGCAGCTATCGCGGATGTAAACAATGATGGTCACGCTGATCTGATTTCCGCAAATAATGGATCAAATAACGTATCTGTGCTCATTAACGATGGCAATGGATCGTTTGCGTCGGCCGATAATTATGCCGCAGCTTCCGGTACCTACAAAGTGGCAAGCGGTGACTTTAATGCCGATGGCCATGTCGATATCGCTGCTGTTAATCAGAGCGCGAATAATGTTTCGATCTTTCTTAACGATCAGGATGGTACGTTTGCCACAGCAGTAAATTATTCAGCAGGAACCACACCGCGAGGAGTGGAAGTGACCGATTTGGATGGTGATGGTGATCTCGATCTGGCGATAACAGCAAACTACGATGACAGTGTCGTCGTACTGGCTAATAATGGAAGTGGGGTGTTTGGATCTCCAACTAAGTTTCGTGTTCCTGACGGTCCTATCGGATTGACTACCGCAGATGTGGATAAGGATGGTTTGCAGGATATTATCGTGGCTTCTATAGGTGCTGACAGTGTTTCCGTCATTCGCAGCTTTGACGGCATCCAGTTCTATGCGGCAGTCACTTACTTAGTCGGTGATTCACCTTATGCAGTTGAAGCAGCAGATTTTGACGGAGATGGGTGGATCGATCTTGTAGCGACGAATAAAGATGACAACAATGTTTCTGTGCTTATCAATGATGGTGACGGAACATTTGGGAGTGCAACAAACTATTCGGTTCAGGGTGATCCGCGTTATTCTGCGGTTAGTGATATGAACGGAGATCAACATTTAGATATCGTAACGGCGAACTATGGAAGTAGCTCGGCTTCTGTTCTAATAAATGACGGAGATGGTACTTTTGCGACAGCTGTGAATTACGGAATAACCGGCAGTCCGCATCATGTTGTTCTGGGTGATCTGGATGGCGACCGGGATATCGAAATTGTGACGGGGAACTACCTGAACAGCACACTTGCGGTTGTAAGCTTCGAATACGGTGCACAGATAACAGGATTCTCACCATCACGTAATTCGATTGATATTTCTGCATCATCAAACATTACCGTTACGTTTGATTCTGATATGGATCAGACTACATTGACAACCGACAACATTGTTGTCACAGGCTCATTTCGAGGTACGTATGACGCAGCCATCACCTACGACAGTGGATCTAAAACAGCGACTTATAATCCGACGAATGACTTTCTCGCTGGCGAATTGATTACGGTATCTTTTAGAAATGGTATTGAAGACAGTGAAGATCAAAAGCTTCTTGATCCCGAATCATATTCATTTACCGTAGCTGCGGATGGCGATGCCGATTTTGGCTATCCAAGAGGCTACACAACATTTGCTTCCAATTCAGTTCTGAGTTCAGTCGCTGCTGATCTCGACAACGATGGTGATATAGATTTTGCCAGCATTACACCGACCAGTAATTATTTAACTGTTTTCAGAAACAACGGTGATGGAACATTCGCCACAGGAGTTGATTATTCGTCTGTTGGTTTTTCAGCGACAAAAAGCGTTACCTCGGCCGATCTTAATGGTGATGGTTATATGGACATCATAACCGGAAATAATTTGTCCGGGGGGATATCCATATTTTTAAATAATGGTACAGGCGATGCTTCATTAGCCGCTAAAACTGATTTGAGTACTACGTATGGTGTAACAGATGTCAAAGCAACTGATTTTGATCTTGATGGTGATCTTGATCTTATAGCATCCACCAATGGCCCCAGAATTTTAATTCATTTAAATCAGGGGTCAGGTACGTTCGCTGCGCAGGAGGAATACATCACAAACACCGGCGGACTAAACAGCATTTTTATAGCAGATATAGATAATGATGGCTGGCCCGATGTGGTCTCGGCTCATGGAAGTATTGATAGTGTTTACGTGCATAAAAATAACAAAAATGGCTCATTCGGTGGTGGACGTACACTCAAAAAATCTGTTACCTATCCGCATCATGTAATAGCCGGAAATTTTGATAACAATGAGATTTTGGATGTATTGGTAACTAATCGTGATACCGACGACGTCAAAGAGTTCTCATCCAACGGAACCGTTTCTATGTTCGATGAGCAGACAATTAATGTCGGGGATACTCCAGGAGGATTGCAATCAGGAGATTACGACGGCGACGGAGATTTGGATGTTCTTGTGGCAAATAAAAATGATGGAACATTTTCTGTCCTCGTGAACAATGGGAGTGGTGGATATACAGTGTCCACGTTTACAACCGGTGGAAACCCTAACGACATTGCTCTTGCCGATTTTGATAGTGACAACAAATTGGATGTCATTACATCAAATACTGACGGAACGGTTTCTGTTCTACTCAATGGGAGTGAGGGACCTTTTGAGGTTTCCTCTGTAACTCCGGGCAATGGTGCGAAAGCAGCGTCTGTATCTTCAAATATTGAAATCAAATTCAATGAAGGAGTAAGTAGTTCTACACTGACCAGTACAAATATCAAGATTCGCGGTTCTATGACTGGGTTGCTGGGTGGAGCGTTTTCCTATAGTTCGGGAGACTCTACGGCTACTTTTAATCCAACAAGTGATTTCGAGTATGGCGAACGTATCGACATGGTTATCACAACGGGTGTGGAGAATGAATTCGGATATAATCTGAACCGTAATTATACAGCGTCATTCACCGTAGCCACCATAGCTGATAATGGTGGTGTTTTTAGTGTGAAAACAGATTATAACGCTGGAAATGGTGCTCGTGATGTCGCTCTGTTTGATATAGATGGCGATTCTGATCTTGATGTGCTAACAATCAACTTTGACGCAGATAGTCTCGCTGTAATTAAAAACTCCGGCGACGGTACCTTCGTTGCTCCTGTCTATTACTATGTTGGTAATGAACCAACTGCTTTTGCGATAGGAGATGTTACGGGTGATGGTGATTCGGATGTGGTTTCTGTAGCTAACGAATCTGTATTTTCCGTATTGGAAGGAAATGGTGACGGTACATTCAACGCACGAACCACTAAATCTATATCTGCGGTAGCCAGTGATATCTCACTCACCGATATTGACCTCGACGGAGATTTGGATGTTGTTTACAGTAAAGGCACCCAAATTGAACGTCAGTTGAATGACGGATCCGCGAATTTCAGCAGTACGTATAGTTATGGAACCGGGGAGATCGACGTATATACAATTGATGTAGATAGCGACTGGGATATTGATCTTATTTCAGCTAATCAAAATGCGGGATTGAGCACACTAAACCTGTCTTATACTGACAGTACCGGAAATTCCACAGGTAGTAACAGCTATTCATCAGCTGTAAACCCGACCGGTATCGCGGCCGGAGATTTCGATAACGATGGTGATGTTGATATTATCACTTCAAACCTGGGATCAGGAAACGGTTCGTTCTCATATTTCGCCAATAACGGAAATGGTACTTATGCAAGTAAAGTGGACTACACCATTGGCAGTAGTTCTGAAAATCCACAGGATCTGGTTGCCACAGATGTGGATGGTGATGGTGATCTCGATGTCATAATAGCAAATACAGATCATGACAACATTATCCTGTACACCAACGATGGCTCAGCAGCCTTCACAAAAACAGGTGAGTACACAACGGGTGATTCTCCTTACGCAATCGCTTTCGGAGATGTGGATAATGACGGAACCGTTGATGCTGTTACCGCCAATTCAATAGATGACAATATCTCTGTTCTTATTGGTGCCACGCCACTTGAACTCTCATCGTTTACACCAGTCAGACATGACAACGCTGTAGCGGCGAACTCAAATATCACATTCACGTTCAATCAGGATATTGACGAAGCGACAGCTACAACGACAAATATTAAAATTGAAGGAAGTATTTCAGGTTCAATCGGAGGAGTATTCAGCTTTGACACAAACAGCGATGTATTAACATTTAATCCAACCAATGAATTTTTAGGTGGAGAGCAAATTTATGTCACCATTTCAACTTCAGTTACAAGTTCCTCGGGCGCTACATTAAACGGGCGTGAGGATTGGTCATTCTTTGTGGGTGCTACACAAGGTGAAATTCTTTCAAATACGACCAAGTATGGAAATAAAGGCGATGTACAGGATATTGCTGTGGGAGATATGGATAATGACGGTGATGCTGATATCATAACCGCTGAAAACGGTGGCATCTATGCAATCGGTTATTATCAGAATGATGGTAATGGAGTATTTAGCTTTGTTGACACGATAAAAGTCGCAAATGCGAGCACAGTCCGTGAAGTTGCGTTAGCTGATTTTGATCAGGACGGATACCTTGATGTTGCAATTACTGTTGATGCTTCGTCGGCATACGTAGAGGTATTTATAAATGATAAGGCAGGAAATTTTAACGCTCCGGTTTCTTACACATTCTCCGAGAGTTATCCGTTTGGTTTGGATGCGCTTGATGTAAACTTTGATGGTTATCCAGATATCGTAACTACCGAATACGGTTCGGATCGAATCCATTATTTGCTGAATGATGGTGACGGTACCTTTACAGCGCAAACACCTGTAACCGTTGGTGGTGGAGCTTATTATGATGTAAAACTCGTTGATGTTGATAATGATGGTGATCAGGATATAATTTCAACAGATTATGATGATTACACGATCTCGGTCGCTAAAAATAATGGTGATGGGACCTATGCCTCTCATACAGCCTATAACATGGCTAATTCAACAGATGATTACCCTGCGTTCATCTCGGTGGGCGATCTTGACGATGACAACGATCTGGATCTGGCTGTTTCGCAGGGCGATGCCGGATTTACAATTTTCTTCAATGACGGTAATGGTGCTTTTTCTTCAACACAATCAAAGACCGATGGTGCATTGGGTATAACCATGCTGGATATCGATTCGGATAATGATGTTGATATTATAACTGCTGAAAGCGGAGTAATAAATACCTATCTGAATTCGGGTGGCGGTTCACCAACGTTCACAAAATCCAACTATTCCGTTTCAGCGGGAAGCGTAAATATCCGATCAATAGAAGCTGTTGATTTGGATTCAGATGGCGATATAGATATCGCTGCCGGAGCATATACTGATGTCATGACAATCATGAACGGCGAATTGGTGAATGTGACTTCTGTGACTCCATCGCGAAATAGTTTGGCCACTGCTGTATCATCTGATATTACAGTGACATTTAACACTTCTATGAACAGTGCTTCAATGGTTGATTCCACGGTTATTGTAACCGGTTCAGTAAGTGGTGTAATTGATGGGGCTATTTCATATTCGTCGAATACAATGACGTTCAATCCAACGGCAGATTTTAAAGCCGGAGAGCAGATTTCTGTAAATCTGACCAATGAAATTGAGAGTGCTTCAAGTTCATTTTTGTACTCACCATTCAACTTTGAGTTCAGAACTGCCGCAAGTGGAGATGGATACTTTTCATATAGAGATACAGTAAAATTAAAAAACACCTATTTCAACACGGCCTATCAAGCCGATGTGGATAACGATGGTGATGTGGATGTCTTAAGCTGGGAGACCGGTACGGATACAATGATCGTGTTTAAAAACACTTCCGGTACACTTGCGAGAACATCTGACGCTCTTTATATCGCAAACTTCAACGATTTGAAATTTGGCGATCTCGATGCGGACGGTGATATCGACTTTACCTATCAAAAGTCGGGCGATTCCAATCACTATTTCGCTTTGAATGACGGAACGGGGGTTTTTACCGATTCCGGAACGAGTGTGAGTACAGCTTCACCATCTAACAGTAGAGGATATATTTTAAAAGATATTGACAGCAACGGGTTTCCTGATTTGATTTATAGTATAGGTAACCAATTAATGTATGTCAGAAAAAACTCTAATGGTACATTTTCAAACGCTACTACTTACAATACAGGATTGTATCCGGCTAAGTTAGAAGCTGGTGATATTGATAACGACGGTGATTTGGATGTGCTTTTTTTGGCTGATTCCAAAGTAAAAGTCATGACTAATGATGGAGGTGGTAACTTCTCTGCCGGATCAGCATACACTACATCCACAACAGCTGATGAGATAAAGCTGGCTGACCTGAATGGTGATAACTATCTTGATATCATCACCATGGAAGATGACGCGGATTACTATTTCGAGATCTTATTGAATGATGGTGACGGAACCTTTGCCAATGCTGTTAAATACGCAACCACATCTACTTTTATATTGAATGGTTTTGATACCGGAGACATAGATGGCGATGGTGATCTGGACATCGTACTTGTTTCAGATGACGATAATGCAAGTACAGAGCATTACCTGCTTGCGTATAACAACGGTTCCGGCGGATTCGGCTCTCAGGTTATCATGGATATTCCCGATGGCGCTCCATACAACTACTACAGTCTGTCTCCGGATGTATTTCTGAATGATATGGATGGCAATGGTAAGCTCGACCTTGTAACAACACTCTCTGATGGCAGCAACGATTATCTTGCATTCTTCGAAAATTCAACACTTTTAAGTTCGGCTCCGTCTACTCAGATAAGCAGTCTGTCTTTGAGTAGTAAAACCTATAACTCGTCCACATTAACATGGACGAATGGTGACGGATCACGTCGTTTGATTGTGGTTAAACAAGCAGGTTCAGTTACTCAGGATCCGGCAAATAATGGGAACTACTCGTCGGATAGTGATTTTGGGTCTGGCAGCAATATCGGAGATAATACCTTCGTGGTTTACTCCGGAGCGTTCAGTTCAACAACAATTTCGGGGCTTTCGGCATCCACTGAGTACACGGTGAAAGCTTTTGAATTCAACGGTTTGTCGGGCAGTGAGCAATTCCTCATATCCGGTGCGCCATCTGTAACTTTCACAACAAATCCACCTCCAACAATTTGGGCAATGGATGCTGACTCGTTGGTATTTACTAAAAACGATAATGCCGACTTTACGCAATCCTCCAATTATGATAAAATTACGCCTCAGGTTTGGTTAACAAGGGGATTGAAAAAAGGTCTGTTCAACTATAAAACCGAAAGTGCTTATGATGATGACGATTATACCTCACCCGAAGGAACAAAATGGGCATTAGGCACAACCAGTGATGGTGTGGAGACTCTAATTTTTGATACCTTCTACAATACATTATCCAGCAGTATCGGTGATAATATTGTAAATGCTGACATGGTGATGTATATCGAGGAAGAAGACCTGTATATCGATATTGTATTCCGTTCATGGACTCAGGGTGGTGGTAGTAATCAGGGCGGCTTCTCCTACACAAGAGCAACCGGTGATGCTGCAATCGCGAATCCAACAATTAATCCTGATACGGATGCGGGATCAACGGTCGTCTTTAATGGCAGCAGTTCAAAGGTTGAAATTAAAACGAATGTCTTCGTATCTCCCGAAGGAGTCAGCAGTGGTGGCGGCGGCGGTGGTGAAGAAGAGTTCAAAACAAGAGGCAGTGGCGGCCAGCTGCAGGATATCGGTTTAACAGCCGACTTCACCTTAGAAATGTGGGTGAAACCTGCGAATAGCTCTTATGTTGGTGGCTTTCTTGTATTTGAGTATGCAAGTAACGCCGGAAAAGTAGCTTCTTACAGTGAACCATTTATCATCGGTGTGGACAACGGTAATTTTTATGCCAGTGCTTATGATGAGAGTTCCAATTCTGACTCAACGATTGCAGGAACAGCTGCTGTTTCCAGCAATCAATGGTATCACGTAGCCGTAACATTTGATTACGACTATTCAACGGACGGATTCACTATGAAGATGTTTGTAAATGGTACGCAAGACGGTCCTGAAAGAAAGATTGGTGATTTCTATACCAGCCGTGATGGTATTTGGCTCGGATATGATGAAACCAACTATTTCGAAGGTGAAATAGATGAGTTCCGTATTTGGAGAACAGCGAGAACAGCCGATTCTCTGAGAACCTACATGCACCGAACGATTAATAGTTACAATGAAGATCTATTAGGCTATTGGCAATTCAATGAAGGTTCGGGCTCAACTGCCACAGATGTAATGACATCAGAAGTAGCTGCATTGACAAATGTAACATGGACCGATTCAGAGATTCCGATTGGAAATGGTACGGTGAGCAGCACTTCATCATTCCAGGGAACAGATGCAACCGTAGGTAACGCAAAACTTTCATTCCCTTCTGATCAATTTGACAGTCCGGTAGATGTGTACGTTTCAGAAGTTGAATCCCAGCCCAACGCTTTCCCGAATGGCTATACAGCCGGTTTGGGAGGAAAATATTTTGTGATTGAGCTTTTCGGTGATCCGGGAACCTTCAGCGCGGACGTAACGCTCAATTTTGGTGCCGCCAACGTAACAACTGATCACAAGAACAATCCGGGAACGTTGAAACTCTTCAAGCGTGAAGGAACTTCATCAGGCAGCTGGACATCTCTCGGCGGAGCAACATCAGCCGATGATGCCACAGGCGAAGTCACATGGACCAACATCACTTCATTCAGTCAGTTTATGGCGGCTGAGGGCGATCCCTACGATCTCATTCAGCTTGCTGATAATTCAGATGTTGTCGCGTACGATGACAGTGTGTTTGTCTTTAGTTCTTCCTTTTTCAGTTTGAACGGTAACTATGCCGATACAACACTCAAAATCAGTGTAAACAGTACACCATCAGGAACGTTATTCATCGATAAGAACGCAAATAACAGCTACGATGATGGAACAGACACTCAGTTAACATCGGGCGGAGGAGAGCAGGATTACACCGCAAGCGGATCTGAAAAACTGATCTACTCTTCATCCACACTTGGCTACGAAACGGTTACGGTAACGCTCAAATCAGCCGATTACACCGATTCTGTGCCGCTTGAGTTGCTTACTGTTGAGGGGAGTCCGACTATTTCGGGGACAGACAACGAAAACGCCTGGCAGCTGATCACCAATCCGTTTACCACAACTATCGGGACGCTGCTCGACAGTATCTGGACACAAGGCGCAATAAATTCGGACGCTCCGAATGGACAGGCAACAATCTATAGCTATACTTCGGAGACGTCAGAATTCAAAAAAGTCACCACCGACCTCGACACCACAAAAGTGCTTGCGGGAGATGGACTCGCGGTGTACATGTTTGCTTTCAATGATTATGCGGCAGGCATTCCGGCAGATGGCGGCTGGCCTAAAACACTGCGAAATTACGGTACGCCCCTTGGGACAAGCGTTGATTTTACGCTCAAAAATGTGGATCACGACGGAACAGCAGGAACTTCCGGCGATGAAGGATGGGTACTCGTCGGAAATCCCTTTGGCTGGGCCGTTTCAGCCGATTCGGTGATCGCCACTATCAAGCGCGATGACGCCAGCGCAAACAGTTACCTGTATCGCTGGGATGTATCAACCAACAACTACACTTTCTTCTCAACCGGTGCTGTTCAGCCCTATGAGTCTGTGTTCGCCCGACTGGAAACATCCGGCGTAACAGCAAATATTACGCTCGATCAGGACGACCGCCACGCGAGCGGGTCAAAAGAGGTTGCTAAGGAGTTCTTTACTCTGCAGCTCACACATCCTGAAACAGGATTGACGTCGGCTTTCCTCCTCGATGTGGATGAGAAACGATCGGCGGGAATTGATACATACGACGCTTATTACCGCAACTCCCTCGCGGCAGAGTACGCGAACATTTACGGCAAAACGGGCGATCAACGGCTGGTGCTGAACGCGCTGCCGGTTTCTCTTGACGAAGAGCTGGAAATACCACTTCACCTCGACGCCACGGTGTCAGGTTCATTCAACCTGAACTGGAATACAGAAATGATCCCCGAAGGCTGGGAATTGTTGCTCCGCGATGAGATCACAGGAAAGAGCATCAGTTTAAATGAACGGGAAATGATGAGTTTCACCACAGAAGGAAAACTGAGCAAGAAGCATCACTTTGTTTCCGCTCTCACAGCCTCATCGGAAGATAAACCGCGCTTTACACTTATTGTGCGCTCAGACATCATCACAAGTCTGGAAGAAGAGGCGGGAATACCCACAGAAGTGGAACTCTACCAAAACTATCCAAATCCGTTTAATCCGTCCACGGTGATCAAGTTCGGCGTTCCTGAAGTCACAAACGTTCGCCTTGAAGTGTTTGATCTGCTCGGAAGACGCGTAAAAATACTGATGAACAACGAAACCAAGGCGGCGGGACGCTACACGGTTCCGTTCAACGCTCGGGATCTCGCTTCGGGAATATATTTCTACCGACTCACAGCAGGACAAAAAATCATGATGAATCAAATGACGCTGATTAAGTAAATGATATTCTGAAAACTCAAAAAAATCTGCTGCGCCTCCGGATTGTTGGATGGGTAGAAACACTTCCGGTGGCGTGGCTTTTTTTTAAGTACTCATACTCAGAACCTCAGCTCACATTCAATCACACACACATTAAGATTCAGGAAACCAACAAATCAGAAAGGGTACTACTATGAAAAGTCCACACTCTCGTTCAATCACCATATTCCTTCGCTCTCTGTGCGCGGTGCTGTTCATATTCATCCTCATTATGTTACCGGGTTTTCCGCCCGAACTCCTCGCTCAGCCGGCGCATCCAATGGACCCTTCAGCCGCTCCGATTGACGGCGGACTTCTGTTCCTGGCTGCCGGCGGTGGTGCGTACGCGATAAAAAAACTGCGCGATAAGAAGAAAGAGTAAGCAGGAAAATTTCATCAGGTAATTGTTTCAATCAATCAAGGATGGGAAACACACCAGGCGTGAGGCGTTGATATAATTCGCTTCACGCTTTTTTTATGAGCGCACACCGAAGTGTGTTTTTAGAAAAAAAAGATTGATTAGTGAGTAGCACTGACCTGAGTTCTACTCTATAAAGTTTGTTTAACTGTGACTCAAAGCTACCATGCTCCGCTCCGAAACTTGCGGGCTTGGTTTGAATGCATCCCGGGTATTGAATGAAGAAGGTTTTTTAAGACTTGGAATAAGTCACAAAGAGATCAACTTGCGGGAGAAATGGAAAATCTACCATCAATCTGAATCAACGAAAAGTCCCGGCGGGACCAAAACATACGGTAGCCTAAGGCGAGGACGATAATACTTGTAAAGTTCCGGCGGAACGCAATGAGACCAGCTGTGAAACTATTCAAAATTTGAGAATACGGAAGAAAATATCAAAGTATCACAACTCCGACCGGCCCGGGATTGGTTCCTCTTGTCGTTACAAAAAGAACAGACCTTCATTCAATGATGCATCTAAGAAGTTCTTGATATTATTCCAACTCGGTTCCAACGCAGATTCCTGTATAAACCTATACCGAAAGAATCATGCAGATGTCAAAAATAACGCTTCCGAATAGTTCGTATTCATGTTCTTTGATCAATTCAATTGCACATGATGGTTTTTGGTTTAAATTAAGTTTACTCAAGAGAATACGGTTTAATCGAAGAAAAAAAGTTTCTTCAAATTCTAAAATCCTATAAACATTCTTCAAAAAAATATTCAAACCGATCATGCAAAGGCAACAATGTTAATCCGTCTCATGGTAGGATCAGATTTCTTGCCGATGGTATTCAAAAATTTCTCTATCCATCTGCCCGCGGCGTTGGCCGGTTTGAAAGTATGGGATTTCCCGCCCCTGATTTTTTTGACAATTTCACAGGTGTGGTTGAGATTCTGGCCGGAATCTTAATTTTAGCCGGAATGATTACACGAGGCGGTGCTCTGCTGACCTTCTGAATTATGACGGTTGCTATTATAGTGACCAAAATTCCCATCGCCTTCGGAGTGAGTTTAGGTCCAATTGTATTGCGTGACCTCAGCACCTACGGATTCTGGAGCATGGCTCACGAAATGCGCACCGACTGGGCAATGTGGCTGGGGAGCCTCTATTTAATGATTAAAGGCGGCGGGAAATGGTCATTTGATCTGAAGTGGCAAAATAAAATGGACGAGTAACGTGGGATTGGGGAATGTGCTTGAGGATTTGTACCAAGAATGATTCAAAAGTTCGCCCGGCCCAGATCGAAAAAAAATACTCTGACTTAGTCAAACCCCGACTTCCGAAGTCACTTCGAAACGTGCAAAAACGGCAAAATAAGTTCATTAGCGCTGCTTACGACGACTACTGAAGTCTTCTCCTGTCAAGCCAAAACTACATAGTCGCGGGCTTTCGGATTTAATATATCTTCTTTTACAGCTTCCGTATTCAATTGTACAAAAACGCTAATTATTCCAAAATACAAACAAATCTGTAGCAGAAGATGATTCAAACTACGAAAATATTACCCCCGGCAGATTCTCACTCCCTCGTTTCCTATATTAATTTGAATACAAACTTTTCATCATTGCCCGTTTATGATTCCATCTACTCTTGGCCTCTACACCGATTTTTATGAGCTGACGATGGCTCAGGCGCACTTTAACGATCAGCGTCACACAACCTCTTCAGGATTTGACTATTTCTTCAGAAGCAATCCTTTTAACGCCGGTTACACAATATTCGCGGGACTTTCTGACTTGCTGGATGGACTTGAGTATTTTCATTTCTCCGATGAAGACTGCGCGTTTTTAAGGAGTGAGGGTTTTCAGAATGACTTTGTGGATTATCTGCGTGATTTTAAATTTTCCGGCTCCATCTATAGTATGCGGGAGGGAGAGATTGTTTTTCCTAACGAGCCAATTGTCCGCGTGGAAGCACCAGTGGTTGAGGCTCAGATTCTGGAAACGTTTCTGTTGAATATTCTGAACTTTGAGTCGCTTATTGCCACCAAAACCAATCGCATAGTACAAGCTGCCAGAGGAAAGGCGGTGCTCGATTTTGGACTGAGACGTTCTCAGGGCTTCGGGGGATTTCACGCCTCAAAAGCGGCTATAATCGGTGGTGCTCAGGCTACAAGTAACGCATTGAGCGGCAGAGTTTTTGATATTCCCGTATCAGGTACACAAGCCCACGCGTGGATTCAGTCGTTCGACTCCGAACTGGAAGCATTTCGGAGCTACGCCCGGTCATTTCCCGATAAATCCGTCATGTTGGTTGATACCTATGACACACTCAAGAGCGGAATCCCAAATGCGATTACGGTGGCTAAAGAACTGGAAGAGAAAGGCCACAAAATGGTGGGAATTCGCCTCGATTCGGGAGATTTGGCTTATTTGAGTAAGGAAGCCAGAAAAATGCTTGATGAGGCGGGATTTGACTATGTAAAAATAGCGGCTTCAAATCAGCTGGATGAGCATCTTATTCGCAGTTTAAATGATCAGGGCGCCGAAATCGATCTCTACGGAGTGGGGACTTCACTTATAACCGGTCAGCCTGATGCAGCGCTCGATGGCGTGTATAAAATGTGCTCGTTTGATGACACTCCCCGCATGAAGATCTCTGAAAATATTGAGAAAGTGACCCTTCCGGGACTGAAATCTGTGAGTCGTTTAACTGGTGACGGAGTCTTTCGTGGAGATGTGATTCAGCAGATAGATGAAGCAAATCCAAAGAAAATGATCCACCCGCATCAGGAAAAAAAACAGCTTCAAATTGACGGATTTGAGAGTGAACCCCTGTTATCAGAGGTTGTCAAAAATGGGAATGTGTTGGATGGAGCCATGAAGACTGCGAAAGAAGCCTCGGCGTACAGAGATGAGCGCCTGAGGAAAGTCACCGATGAGTACAAGCGATTTGAAAATCCGCATATTTATAAAATTGGAATCAGTGAAAAGTTGTGGGACGCACGTGAGAATTGGATGAATCAATTATAGTATTCGTAAAGGCTTGCATGAAATTATTTTCGGCTTAAAATAGTTTAATATATTGAGATACATAATGTTAAAATAAATCAGTCAGAAGTATGAACGCGTTACTAATTGTTGATGTACAGAACGATTTTTTGCCGGGCGGTTCGCTCGAAGTTAAAGAAGGTGATCAGGTTATCTCTATTATAAACAGATTGATCCCGCATTTCGATCTGGCAGTGGCCACGCAGGACTGGCATCCGGCTAACCATGGTTCATTTGCCTCGAACAACGATACTGAGCCATTTAGTGAAGGAGAATTAAACGGCGTTGATCAGGTTTTTTGGCCCGATCACTGCGTTCAGGGGAGTCGTGGCGCCGAAATTAATAAGCAAATTGATTTAAATAAGGTTTCCGCAATTATCCGCAAGGGAATGGATCCCAAAGTGGACAGTTACAGCGGCTTTTTTGACAATAAACGTCAGCACCGTACGGGACTTGACGGTTATCTTAAAGAGCATGATGTGGATACGGTACACGTAGTTGGACTTGCGGCAGATGTCTGTGTGTACTTTACGGCGATGGATGCGTTGGATCTCGGCTATAAAACCGTACTGGTTGAAGACGCCATAAAAGGATTGAATCCTTCAAAAGTTGCCAAATGTAAAAATGAGTTTGCCCATAAAAACGGTATGATCATGGACAGTACCGCAATGCTGGGCGGAAGCTAAAAACTAACGATTAAATAATATAGCTATGTCAGGAATTAAAGAGTCAGACTGGAAAAAGTTTAAACCGCTGCGTGATAAAGCCCTCGAACGATTTGATCTGCAAACATTTAAGGAGGTAGATGAGGTTATTCACCAAGTAGATAAGAACACGCGGGAGCGATATTTTGACCTTTATGATGTGGTGGCAAAACGGGACAAAATGATAGAGCAGTTATTTAATCATTTTGGGCGGTCAGAAGCCATAACCGATATCGCCAGTTTCTACGATCTTGGTTTAATTGAGACTGAGGAACTTGAAACATTTTCTGAGGAAACGCGGGATGAGGTTCACAAATTCATCAGTTTCTGGAACCGGGATAAAGATAATACATGATAATCACGTATTTAATTTAAGTACGTGATTATCAGTATCGTGGTTTAGGTATGAAATTTTGCCCTACTCTTTATACTTGCTCCACTTTTCCTTAATCTTTTCCAGTTTGGATTGTTCTTTAATATAACGCTCAACAAATCCACAGGCGGTGCAAACAAAATTTTCAAAAATCGCGTTGGTGAATAGCGTCACGGGAAGTGTATTACTTTGAAAACTCCCGAATTCCCCCACCGTGCTTTCGCGAACATAAACTTCATTTGATCCACATTTAGTACACTCTCCTCTTTTCATAATAATGTTATTTGTATTTGTTAATAATGAAGATGCATTAAAAACATGGTACACTTTTCAGTCCGAAAAAGAAAGTTAATTAATTATAATAAAGCAGAGACTATCACGCTGAATGTGTTGATGTAATATTTTATTACAAAGCTCTATCTATTTGATAATATTAATATTGTTTTATGCAAAAAAATTGCGGTAAATATTTAATTTTTTGATTTTAAAAATTAAGTTATGTTCCTGATATATCTTAACTAAATCAACCATATGCCTTTATATCCCGTTTTATCTCGGTTACAGAAACTGGTAAAATTTCCCGCAATTTTTCTCTTTCTGAGTTTAATGTTGGTGGCTTTAATTACAATTCCCGCCAACTCTCAATCTATTACGGTAGGTGATGGAAGTTACAGTACATCATTGCCACCGGGGGCGATAGGGCCATCAAACACTAGCGGCGCATCAATCAGTCCTAAAGTATCAGCTGATTTTTCACAGCCTGTTCAAACCAACGATTTTTGGAGCAGTTTGATTTTTCCGTTTTCAGGTAATCCGCACTCAACCGTGTTGTTTGCGCACCCATTACAAATGAAAGCTGAAGCATCAGGCATGGAATTGGGTTATACATCACAGCACGTGCTGGCCGGAAGTGATTATCTGTACTCGTACAGGAATCAGCTTACGGTTGGAGTGAAGGGAATGAATTCATCGGAAACGGTGACAGAAAGTTATGGCGACTGGACAGTTACAGCTCTCTGGGAAGACAACAGCAGGTCGCTACGCGCTACATTCGGACATGGCTTGCCCTTTGTGTTTTTCAGATTAGAGGGTGGAGACGCTCAGATTTCAACCAATTCGGCCCCGAATGTTTGGTATCAGGAGGGAGCTGTTTTGGGGATAACGGTTAATGGCGCTCATTATGGCGTTTTCGCTCCGGTGGGATCATCATGGAGTACAGGAAGCAATTTGGAATCTCAACTGAACGGAAAAGAGTATTTATCAGTGGCACTTTTGCCCGACGCCACGACTGAAACGCTTGAAATGTTTAAGGATCACGCTTACGCTTTTGTTACGGACAGCCGGGTGGAATGGAACTATGACGAGCAAACCAACATGGTTACCACTAATTTTACGTATGAAACAGAGCTGCTGGAATCATCTGATGATTACGTGAATGAAACTCTTTCAGCGCTATACCGCCATCAATGGCTGTATTCGCCCGATATCCTGACTGACCACACCTATGAGAGTCCGCGTGGAGAAATGAAATTACGTCAGGGCAACACGTTTTCAACCAATATCAGATTTTCCGGAGTTTTACCGGCACTACCCGATCGGGGTGATTATAACCGGGAAGAATTGCGATCGTTTGTGGAGCAAGCATCGAACGGAACGCTTGGCGTAAACGGATCGTACAACAGCGGTAAAGAGATGGCTCGGTTTGCCAATCTGGTGTACATCGCGGATCAGATCGGTGCTGCGGAGGAGAGAGATTATTTTCTGGCGCAAATGAAAACACGACTGGAAGATTGGCTCACAGCAGGCGGAGCTCAGGAATATTCGTACAATCAGGAGTGGGATGTGCTCACAGGATATCCATCCGGTTTCGGAGCGGATAATCAAATTAACGATCACCATTTTCATTCAAGTTACGCAATTCAAACCGCGGCGACTATTGCCCGGTACGACAGCGCCTGGGCATCGCAGGAAAACTGGGGCGGAATGATAAATCTCCTCATAAAAGACAGTAATAACTGGGACAGAGGGGATACGCAGTTTCCATTTTTGAGATCTCATGATGCTTACGCGGGACATTCGTGGGCAGCCGGACACGCCGATTTTGCTGATGGAAATAATCAGGAGTCGAGCTCTGAGTCGATGAATTTTTCCACCGCAGTAGTTTTGTGGGGAGAGATTACCGGACAGGATGACCTTCGCGATTTGGGTGTTTTTCTTCACTCAACCGAAATGATTGCCGTTGAAGAATATTGGTTTGATGTAAAAGAGGAGGTTTTCCCGGATGACTATCCGCATGTGGCACTTGGCATGGTTTGGGGCGGAAAGGGCGTCCATTCTACGTGGTTTGGCAATAATCCGGAATTTATTCACGGAATTAATTTCTTGCCTCTCACGGGTGGTTCATTTTATTTGGGACGTTATCCCGATTATGTTGAGAAAAATTACGATGAAATAGTTCAGGAAAAGAACGGTAAGCCCGAAGTATGGAAAGATGTGCTTTGGCAATATTTATCTCTCTCCAATCCAGACCGGGCGTTGTCACTTTATTACAACGACTATAATTATAATCCGTTTGACGGCGAATCGAGAGCGCATACGCTGCATTGGCTGTGGAATATGAAAAAAATGGGTCATCTCGATACAACTGTTTATGCCGATATTTCTACGTATGCCGTTTTTAAAGATGGGAAAGGCGATAAGACCTATATTGCTTACAACGCAAAGTCGAATCCGCGCATGGTTACGTTTTCCGATGGCTACACAATGATGGTTGCCCCGAAGCAGATTGCAAGTGAATTTACAGGTGAGGATACATCTGAGGGTCCGATTGCAACTCTGATAACCGATAAAACAAGTGGAAAAGCACCTGTTGATGTACATTTTGATGGCGGAAATAGCTATGATCGTGGTGGCGGTGAAATTTCTTTTAACTGGGATTTTGGCCAATTCGGAAGTAGTTCCGCTGAAGATACCACTGTTACATTTGATGAGATTGGAACTTTTTGGGTGTACCTGACTGTGACAAACGAAGAGAGTCAATCGGCAAGTGATAGTGTGCTCATTGAGGTACGTGAAAACGGATCGGGATTCAACGGAACCCCGTTTGTGGTTCCTGGAAGAATTGAAGCCGAAGATTACGATCTGGGAGGCGAGGGGATTGCCTATCACGATGTGGATGAAAATAATATCGGTCTGGCTTATCGTCCCGATGAAGGCGTTGATATTGAAGGCGCCAGCGGCGGCGGATTTGACGTGTACTGGATTGTGGATGGCGAATGGATTGAATACACATTTGAGGTAGAGGAAGATGGAAATTACATCTTCACTCCGTTTGTATCGACCGTGCCGGGATTTGGCTATTTTCATCTCTATGTTGATAACGAAGATATCAGCGGAAGGAAAAATGTTAGCGGAACGGGCGGATGGCAAAGCTGGAGTCCGATAGAAATTGATGAAATCTATCTGGAAGCGGGCGTTCACCGTATGCGCTTCGAATTTGGCTCAGATAGCGACAAAAATGGCTGGTTGCTGAGTTTGAACTACACAGATGTGAAAAAATCACCAACCACCAGCACAGAAGACAATCTTAAACCAAAAGCGTTTACGCTGAAGCAAAATTATCCAAATCCATTTAACCCCTCGACAAACATCGTTTATTCTATTCCTGAATCGGGGATGGTGACATTGTCGGTATTTAACACATTAGGTCAGAATGTTTCGACTCTGGTGAGTGAACAACAATCTGCCGGTTCGTATTCCTATCAGTTTCAGGCACAGGGAATCCCAAGTGGAATCTACTTCTATAAGCTGGAATCAAACGGACAAGTGCGCACAAATAAAATGCTGTTGATTAAATAGGAAGGAAAGGAAAGGAAAGAATAGAATCTTGAATCATTCATCCTGACCACTTGCTGAAAAATAAATCCATACTGAGTCCGCCTACCGGACGGAAAGGGTGGCGGGATGGAGTTAAATAAGGTTCACCCACGTTATGAAACAAAATAGCAGGGAAAAATTGGAATTCTTGATATAGGCTATTCCCAATAATGCTTCGACGTGGCTCAGCATGGATTATAGCCACAGCTTGGATTTCAGAGTAATAACTGATTGAAATACACTGAAAAATTCTCTCCCACTGGTAAGAAGTAAGTCCATCCTGAGCTCAGTCGAAGGGTGGCGGGATGAAGTTCACTAAGGTTTACCCAGCTTTTAGTCACAATGGTTCTTATTCCGGTAAACTACCAGGTAAGTATTGCGCGGATTGATTCACCGAAACGCCGATACTGAGCTGATCCGCAAAATAATTTTCACGCTTGGTAAAGATTCCGGTACTCACCAAATCGCTCTCTGAAACAGTCCAGACTTCCTCATCACGAAAAACTAACACTCCATATTCGGCTGGTGCGGTTCTGTCTTCTGATTGTGCCAGAATTACACCTTGTTCTCCGTTAACCAACCGAAGCTCATTGTCTTCTGAGGCGATGATGACAAGTTCATAA
>Ga0306910_1000427_pt1 | contig 20614 bp, 13 predicted proteins | sample AntRauMFilla2698_FD_190438 | JGI IMG/M metagenome (GOLD analysis project Ga0306910, IMG submission 190438) | Saline lake microbial communities from Rauer Islands, Antarctica - Metagenome Filla 2 #698 (v2) (version 2) | ecosystem: Environmental > Aquatic > Non-marine Saline and Alkaline > Saline ... | reverse complement strand
TGTGGATAAAACGAAATAAAGCCCACAATTCAGATAGCACAATCCACCGGTCGGACGGCGCTGTCGTGGCGCACGGGTTTTGGGTGGGTTCAGCCGTCAGACCGGGAAGGCGTTGCATAAATTGTAATTTCAGCTCATAATCGCTGATTACCAGGACTTCGGATGTCTTTCACATCAGCAAATAGTTGAGCAGATCCACTGTTCTCTCGCCTCAAGTGTGAAATTTTGAAGACTGTTTTTTCGACAATTTTCAACTCACAAATTCAGAATCTTTCAGAAAATATCTCCAGGGTTTATTCACATATTCTTCCGCGTAATTGATTCCGACTCTGGGTGAACTTTCAATTTCCACATCTGAAAAATCTTTAAAATGCTCAATCCATACTAACGGATTACCTTTCGAATTTTCACGCAAATTCTGCCTGTTCAGCTTCATATCAATAGCCATAGCATCAGACAATCTTCCTGGTCCGGCTGAAAGTTTCGGCGTGATTTTCTTCTGATTTCGACGCTTCAGCATTATTTCTTCTCCCGAAACCGGTTCAACAGCTCGAATTAATACAGCGTGGGGCAAATCCTTCGGACCTGTTACCACATTAAACAGATGATGAATACCATATATCAAATAGACATAAGCATGTCCGCCCGGCAGGTACATCGTTTCGGTCCGCTTGGTACGCTTAAAATTATGCGCGTGCGAAGCTTTATCTTCGGGAGCTTTGTAAGCTTCTGTTTCTGTGATCATACCCGATACAACATTCCCATCGGTGTCTTCTGTACACAGTTTTTTTCCGATCAGATCTCTGGCAATAGTTAACACATCATCATTGAGATAGAATGATTCGGAAAGAAGACTATCAGGATTCATCCTTGAGTTGAGCTTTATTAAAGCGAACATCGTAAAACGCCCGTGCGGCAATGGCGCTTATGGTAAAGGTAATTGCACCGTATAATGCCCACAAACCGAGCATTAACACAATAGTATAACTCTGATAGAGATATTGGTATTGCGTTAAAGCGTGTCCCACGTAAAACCCAAAGAAATTTCGGGCAATTTCAAATAACAACGTATACACAAAAGCACCGAATAAACAGGTTAATCGCTCAATATTGCGGCGTGACACGTATCTAAAAAAGACATAAAAAAGTAGCACATTGAATAATACAGGCAAAAACACGGCAATCAATTCGTAGAAAAAGCCAAGGTTTAATTCAATATTTAGAAAAGGAATATAAATTGTTTCGGAAGCCACTATCGAGATTACTGAAACCACCACGCTGAAGAAGATAAATACGCCACCAGCCACGCCGAAAGCGATCAATTCATACAGTAATTCTTTGAAAAAATCTTCATTCTCTTCAATATCAAAAATATCGAATAGAACATGCTTCACAGCGGCAAAAAGTCCGAGTGATGTGAATGTTAAAATGCCAAAACCCAATAATCCATAGACCCGGCGGCGTTCTATAATGGGGTTGAGCAGATTCATTATCTCCAATTGCAGATCAATAACTCCTTCTTCTCCCTCCAACAAAATTCCGGGGAGAAAATCCTGCATAAATCGGGTTAATTGCTCCAATGCCTGTTCATTCGACAGCACAAATCCTAAAATAGAGGTAATTATAAGCGAAAAAGGAATAGAGCTTACAATCAGGTAAAACGTTATGGCGGAAGCATTAAAGAAGACGTGTTTTTCAACAAACAGATCCCAAAAACGTTTAAAAAAGAGAACAGTCATACTCATAATCATGCAAGCAGATAAGATTTCAATACATTTCGATTGACTGCTATACCACGTATATTCCCCATCTTGTACTCGTTTAATAATGAGGCACATTCACTGTACCATGTTGGCAATTTTCTAAACATAAGTCTTGATGATCGTCCATAAATATCGGCAACCACGTTTAAGAATGTTAATTTAGTCGCCAAGAATAATTTCCTGAATAATATAACATTTCCAATCCATTAACCCATCGACAGATTATGGCTCGCAAGAGTAAGAAACAAACTCCTTTAATGAAGCAGTATGAAGAGACGAAGGCCAAATATCCCGGCACCATTCTTCTGTTCAGGGTTGGGGATTTTTATGAAACCTTCGGGGACGACGCTGTTCTGATCAGCAAAGAGCTGGGAATTACACTCACCAAACGAAACAATGGTGGAGACCAAACTCCACTGGCCGGGTTTCCATATCACTCACTCGACACGTACTTACCTAAACTTGTTCGCAAAGGTCACAAAGTTGCTGTTTGTGATCAAACCGAAGATCCCGCTGAGGCAAAGAAACAGAACAGAAAAATTGTCAACCGGGAAGTGATGGAGGTGGTAACTCCCGGCGTAGCGATGTCGGAAAAACTGCTCGATCATAATAGAAATAATTATCTACTGGCGGTTCACATCAGCGGTAGCACGGCAGGTATCGCCTTTTCTGATATCTCAACGGGAGAGTTTGGGTTGACTCAGGTTTCCATCAACGAAATCCCAACGCTTCTGGCTACTATTCAGCCATCAGAAATTCTGATTCCTAAAAAGAAAAAAAATAGCTTTACTGAAGATTATCCAGGGTGGAATATCTCCACTATGGACGACTGGGTTTTTGATGGGAGCTATGGCTATGAACTTTTGACCGAACATTTTGCCACTCATTCACTTAAGGGTTTTGGCGTTGAGGAACTGCATCTTGCTCAAACCGCTGCCGGAGTATTACTTCATTATGTGAAAGAGAATCAGAAATCGTCGCTGGGACATATTCGACGCCTTTTTGCGTACGAAAACACCGAGTATATGCAGCTCGACCACTCGACCAAGCGTAACCTTGAACTGACCTCGAATATTCACGCAGAAACCAAGGAAGGGACGCTCATCAGCATTCTGGACGAAACGTGCACCGCAATGGGCGGGCGCATGCTGAGAAAATGGATTATGCGCCCGTTGAAACGATTAAATCCCATAAAACAGCGGTTGAATGCCGTTGAAGCACTTTACACCAATCATGATATTCGGGTAAAACTTCGGGAAGAGTTGGATCAGGTGGGAGATCTTGAGCGCATGATTTCCCGAATTTGTGTGGGTAGAACGAATCCGAGAGATGTTTATCAGTTGAGGCTGTCACTTGAGCAAATTCCCAATATAAAAGTATTGATCACTCAAAATGACGAGACGCTGATTAAGAAACTGAATGGTCAGCTTTCGATGGTGACGCAGGTTCAGGAGCGTATTGCACGGGCTATCCAGGATGATCCGCCGGGGAATACACGTGACGGTGGATTTATTGCAGACGGTTATAACGAAGAACTGGATGAACTCAGAGATATCGCCAAAAACGGGAAAAATTATCTGGCGAAAATTCAGCAGCAATTGAGTGAAGAGACGAAAATCCCATCGCTTAAATTGGGTTATAACAAAGTGTTCGGGTATTACATTGAAGTTACCAACGCGCACAAAGATAAAGTCCCGGAGACATTCATTCGCAAGCAGACATTGGTAAATGCCGAGCGCTATATCACGCCGGAATTAAAGGAGATTGAGGAGAAAATCCTCTCAGCGGAAGAACGTATAACCAAGCTCGAATCTGAGCTTTTTCGTGAATTATGCGTGTTTATCGCCGAATCATCCGATCCTATTCAGCAAAATGCGGAGGCCATTGCGCAGCTCGATTGTATTCATAGCCTGGCAGAAATTGCATTCCGCAATAACTATAACAAGCCGTCGGTAAATGAATCAGATCTGCTGGATATTAAGAAAGGACGTCATCCCGTTGTGGAAAAAACGCTGCCTGTGGGTGAACCTTTCATCCCTAACGATATTAAGCTCGATAACGAACACGAGCAGATCATGATCATCACCGGCCCCAACATGGCCGGTAAAAGTATTGTGCTACGTCAAACCGGATTGATAGTATTGATGGCTCAGGTGGGAAGCTTTGTTCCGGCTGAATCGGCTTCTATTGGTCTGATTGACAAGATTTTCACCCGTGTGGGTGCCAGTGATAACCTTGCCGCCGGTGAAAGTACTTTTTTAGTTGAGATGAATGAAGCAGCTAATATTCTGAACAACGCCACTCCTCGATCTTTAATTCTGCTCGATGAAGTGGGACGTGGAACAAGCACCTTTGACGGACTTTCTATCGCGTGGTCAATTGCTGAATATCTGCACAACCAGTCAGCTGTAGCAGCAAAGACGCTTTTTGCCACGCATTACCACGAGTTGAATGAACTCGAACAATTGTATGAGCGCGTGATCAACTACAATGTGAAGGTGGAAGAGCACGAAGGCAAAGTCATTTTCATGCGCAAACTGGTAAAGGGTGGAGCAGATCACAGTTATGGTATTCAGGTTGCTTCCATGGCGGGACTACCCTCGGTTGTGATTGAGCGGTCGAAGGAGATTTTGGGCAATCTGGAAAGTCACAGCCTCGACATCACCAATAAAAACGGCAAGCTGACGGAAGGCGCACAAAAGAAGAGCTCGGCTCGGGAGGCAATGAAGAAAGTGGACAAGCAGGAAGCTATTCCACAACTTTCATTGTTTAACGGAACGCTTGATCCAAATACCGAAACTCTTTTGGAGAAACTGGGTGCGGTGGATTTGAATCGCATTACACCTATCGAGTCGCTTTTGCTACTGAATGAGCTGAAGCGACTGGCGGATTGATTTGGCTGGTGGTTTTCTATCTACCACAGCTTTTTTGTTTCTCGCTGATTTTCGCGGAGTGTTACGCTGAGTTTCGCAGATATACATTTCTTAGTGAAACACCGCGAAAATCCATTTTTCTATAAATTATTTACAATTCTTATAATAGAACTCTTCAACGATGATACATTAAAATTAATGAGCAATCCCAGTTTTTTGTTCGACAACTTCAAATAGGTCAGTAATTGTTTGTGATGTACACCCAATAGAGTATCCACTGATTTTATTTCCACAATAACTCTGTTATTTACAAGGAGATCAATTCTAAAACCTTGTTTCATTTTGATGCCTTCATAAATAACGGGTACGCCTAATTGAGCCTGAACATCATATCCTCCCGTTTGCAACTCATAAGCAAGTGCCGTTTCATACACCGATTCCAGCAACCCCGGTCCGAGGTTAGTATGTACTTTAAACGCAGCGCCCCGAATGGCGTATGAGATATCATTTTCATGCATATTATTCTGATTTCAGATTAGTTTTTATCACAAAGTTTGGCACTTAATTTCCCGGTTTTCCATTTCTCAGCGAAACTCTGCGCACCTATCCGCGAAACTCAGCGAGAAACCTTTTAGCCATTACACTATAAAAATAATTTACAATTACTTATGAGCCCACGCGACAAATATCTTTTTGTCTGAAATCAATTCACAGCACCTTAACAGGATAAAGAAGAACCTGATTTTGAGGTTTTGGGAGATTGTTGGTTATTCAGCCATCAATTCACAGGAAAATGAGATTTAAAAAAAGGCGGAAACCATTACTGATTTCCGCCTTTTAAAAATTTTGTGACGAATTTAATTGCTAATTATTTGAATCAGAGAGAACTAATCCCATCGACGTAGCTGCAACATTCACGTTTCTGATACTGTACCCGAATTCGTTATTCAGTGTATTAATAATCAGATTAGCTACGATAGCATGTCCTTTATTTGTGGGGTGAACACCATCAAAGCTGAAGAGATCTCCCGGAATCGGATCGTATCCTTCACCCGCTTCATCAACATAACCGGGCTCGCCGCTCACAAAATTATTAAAAATTGTATTAAACGTTGCGTTCACATCTACCAACACAAAATTATCGTTCGACGCTACTGTGTTAGCGATAATGCCATTAAATGTCTGAACAGCGGTTATAGCTTGTACCAATTCTGAGGAACCATCCGGTTGAGGACTGGTTGGGCCGTCAAGAACGAGATTGTCAGGTACCGGAGTTTGGGGTGAAACGGGTGGATTAACCTGGCCGGCCTGAACTTGTCCCAGATAAGTTTGGGCTGAGAGTAACAAAAAGTCACTTTCCAGCATGGTACGAGTACCACTATCAGTTTCTATATAGATGTCCATGTAAACCCCGTTCTGTGGATCCACCAATAGCTGATACACGCCATTATTGACTCTCAGTAATTGCTGAGCGACTAAACGGCCATTGGTTAAAAACACAAATGGAATAGAAGTCACATTCGGGATGTTCATAAACGCGACTTTTGTCCCAAGTCCGCCCAAAGCCTGAGCAGATCCCTGAAAAAGTTGCTGAAAGTTAGCCGTTGGTGTAATTGACTGACCTTCTCCACCACTGGTGACAAAGCCTAAAACATCGTTATTACCAAGCCAAAACGTAACTAAGTCCGGATTTTGCGCTGCAACCAGATTATGAATATTGGGAGCGGCAGAGCTTGAAAGTTCATCTCTCATCACAAGTCCGTAGTACGGATTAAAACGGGGATCAGTTTGATCAGTTGCCCGTGTGACTAAATCTCCGGCGTTACCGGGGTTGAGATAATCAACAAGAATAGAACCCGGAATACCCAAATTGTCGTATGGGCGGGGTAAATTTGCATTCAGCGGGCTGCCTGAATCAGGATTTGGCTGGATGCTGCTTGTTCCAAAGTCCGCGAGTTCGAGTCTTCCCGGTATGAGTCCGGGACCTGATACTAATGGATTTTCAAAATCACTAATAGCCAGCTTTTCTGCCAGCATATTGGCAAAGCTGCTTTTTTGTCCCTCCTCATACAGAGCGTTATTTTGAAATCCGGCTGTAAGGCTGTTACCTACTGCCACATATTTTGAAACATCTGACGCCGGTACTTCAGGATCCACATCCTCGTAATCGGTACAACCAACGAAACCAATTACAAAGACCGACAGTAGTAGTAATGGTGTTTGCTTAAAAATCTTCATAGTTATATCCATTTATAATGTCATTGAAAATGCGAGCCCGAAAATATTCGCATAGGTGTTATAGATTCCCTTCAAAGGATTTCGGGGTTCGTCAACCTCACGCTGTTCTCCACGAATAAACGTGTAGTACATATCTACCGCAAAGTTATCATTAAAGGCATACGTTAAACCACCTGAAAACAGTAAACGGTCGGTATCGGGGAGAGTGGGATCAATGGTATAATCGGGGATAGGATTTTTATCAAAACCAATTCCACCACGTATCATCATGTTTGATACTTGTGGCAACCCGTATTCCATACCTAAACGTAATTGAAACACATCTTCATAATCCCGGATAGAGCGTAAATCCTGCAATACGGCCGTTTCATTCTCAAAATCGATAAAGAGTTCATCGTAACTCGACCATCCCCACCATACGTAATCGAAATTTACAGTAAGATGTTCTACAGGTTCAGCACTGATTCCGGCTGCCCAGTGAGCAGGTGTCGTAATGGTTAAACCACCTGTCGTTTCGGGGAATACAGATTCAGGAAGATCAGTAAACTCTGCATCACCGCTGAATTCAAGTTCAAGCTGACTTTTGTAAGAGAATCCAAACGAGAGTTTTGAGATTGGTCGGTATATGATTCCGAAGTTGTATCCGTAGTACAGACCGTCAGTTTCTCCTTCCAGACGAATCATGCCGTCTCTGTTTGCAAAGTCTGTAATCGCTCTTTCCAAGGTAGCATTTCCAAGGAACCCAACCTGGAGTCCCGCACCAATCATAATATCACCGGCACCAAAATCGGGGAGCTTATAGGCAACCACAGGATTTGCCACGGCTGTTTGAATGCGCGTCTCGGTGGAATAGGAATTTCCTACCCAATCCTGATCCCATTTAGAACCTAATCCAAAAGGAGCATAAACACCAAGACCAAGGGTTAAATCATCCATAATCTGATGTGAAACATAAATATTTGGAACAATGAATTCCTGAGTTTCCATATCTGTCTTTTCAACAGATGGAAACGGGCCTCTGAATGATGTCCGGGGCGCAATCATTACTCCGCCGGCATGCACATGTGTGCCCGAAAGCTGAGCTAAACCTGCAGGGTTAAAGAATATCGTTGAAACGTGATTACCATTGGCAACATAAGCTCCCATCATTCCGCTGATGCGTACACTGGCTTCATAAAGAGCAAAGCCACTTGCATGAGCTGATGTTATACTTATCGCCAAGGCTACGAGAGTTAGTAGCACTTTTCGCATATACAATTACCTCCGTTAAGGATTAATTAATTTGTTAGTACCCAATTTTAAATTTCCATGATGGAAACGCTTCCAAAAATAACAGGAACACTGACTAATTCCATTAAATCATGATTTTATTTCGTAAAAAATATACCAATCCCCCTAAATAACCAATTATCAGTCTTATTTCAGTAGTCAAAACCCTATATTTAAAACTGCAAGTATGATATTTTAGCTCGCTTTTACTATCTGATCAGGAAACTGTCAGATTTTAAGCATTATTGAAACATTAAAAACTATCTATTGTTCACCTTGTTTTAGATAAGTGATTTTGTTTTTCATCTACAATTATCAACCAAACAAGTTCAGATAACAGATTGAATTTCACTGATTCAAATTTCATTTATGGCATGGTATAAAGACTGGTTCGACAGTCCCCTTTACGATAAACTTTACGCCCACAGAGACGATAACGAAGCGGCGAAACTTGCAGAAATGATTACTCAAATTGCGCCGCCGGAACAATTTCCGAAAGCGCTTGATTTAGCATGTGGCAGAGGGCGCCACAGCATTAATCTTTCCAACCGGGGGTTTAGCGTAACCGGAACCGACCTTAGCCCCAACGCGCTCGAAATAGCCCGAAAAAAGGCAGAACAAGCTCAGCTCAATATTAACTTTATTCGGCTCGATATGCGAAATTCACTTCCCGAACGGTTTAATTTGATCGTGAATCTTTTTACCAGTTTTGGGTATTTTGAGGAAGATGAAGAAAATCTCAGTGTTGTCACATCCATGGCTAACATGCTTAAGCCAAATGGATTGGTTGTAATAGATTATCTTAATTGTACTAAAACCGCTCAGGGACTTGTTGAGAAGGAATCGGGCACCCTCGATGGCATATCATATTCTATCTCACGATGGATAGAAAACGAAATGGTCTTTAAAAAAATGGAATTTGTCGATAATGATAATCAAACTCATTCGTTCATCGAACGCGTAAAGCTATACAATAGAAAATGGTTTACTTCGGCTCTTTCTAAAGCCGGACTTCAACCAGTACACTACTTTGGAAATTACTCGGGCGATGAATTTCAACCTGAAACAAGTCCTCGTTTAATTACCATCGCTCAAAAACACGACTGATCTCTCTAACTACCTACATGAAGCTTCGGATTCTTTCCGCTCTTATCATCCTGTTCACGGTGTCGGCATTTTCAACCACAAAAGCCCAGACAACCTATAGAACTGACTGGTTCGACCATACCAAAGACTGGTACCTGATTGTAACCACACAAACGGGTATGCACACTATTGATATGGGTTATCTGATAGGACAGGGATTTCCGGATAACAGTGTCGATAAAGATGATCTTCAGGTTTTTTACAATGGAAAAGAGATTCCAATTGAGCTTCGTCAGCAACAATCCGGTCCGATAGCCGAGGGAGATTCTCTGATTTTTTTTGGAAAAAGAAATGATGGAAAAGATGAACTTTGGGCGTATGGATACGACGAAAAAAATCAGGCAAACGATTACTATTCTGCTTACTACGATTCGTCCTATTATTGGGTAACCTACAGCTCTGATGCTCAGCCACTGAGATATTCAGAAGAATTCCCAAATCCCACAAACACTTTTTTCAGTGGATACCGCGATACTGTTCATCGACAAAATAACACAAATGATTACTATCTGGGCCATGGAAACGAGGCTGAGCTTTCAACCATTTCTGAAAGTGAGGGTTATTACTGGTATTCAATCGACCTCGCAGCAACTCAATCGAAAGATGTAGACCTGAACGGTAATATGAATTATCTCGCGCTGGTTGACAGTGCCATCTATGTTCGATCGAGGTTTGCCAGTCGTTCGGATGGACTGCGCACTTCACGCATTAATCTTCGCTATAATAAAAACGGTTCTATTGCCTATCACACTATTGGTGAACTTGAATGGATTAACAAGGGAGGAGCGGTTGCAACGGGCGAGGTTTCACCGGTCGATTTGGTCAACTATGATAATCTGAACTTCACTTTCAAACTCATTAACGGTAACTCCGGCGGAACTTTTCAAAACGCTCATTTGGTCAATTTCGACTTTTTTGAATACAGTTATTTCCGGGAGTTTGGCTTTGTTAATAACAACCTTCAGTCTCATTTCTACATTCGTCCTGATGGATTTCGATCGGTAAAAATGCAGAATAGCGGATTGAACGATAAAGTTAGCATATACCTCCCTGACGAAGGCCGAAAAATTGAAGCTGTTGCGGAAGAAGATGGTGCGGTTTTTCTGGATGACCAGACTGCCAGCAAGCGCAAACAGTACGCTGTGGTTAAAAACAATGGATTTCGATCTCCTGTTGCCCTCCATCGTTATCAGCCACAACAAGACCTTCTTTCATCTTCCAACAAAGGCAGTTTTCTAATCCTTACCAGAAGAGCTTTTGCTGAAGAAGCTCAGAATTACGCTAACTACCGTCGCCTTAAAAATAACATCAGCACAAAAGTTGTGTTTATGGATGATGTTTGGCGCATTTTTGGATATGGAGAATACATTCCTGTCGCGCTGCGTCGTTTTCTGAAATACGCATACAATGAATGGGACGAGCCACCGCAAAATGTATTTATTCTGGCAGATGGAGTGACACAGTTTCGCAACTCTTCCATCTCTCCCAACCAAATCCCACCTTTTGGATATCCATCATCCGACAGTTGGTTTACCATGAATTTCAACTCCGATTCAGATTGGTATCCTCGCATAAATATCGGGCGCTTGACTGCCCGGATTCCATCTGAAATCACCGCTTATCTGAGTAAAGTCTCTCAATATGAAAGCAACCCGCTGGAATATGAATCCTGGCAAAAAAGAATAACCTTACTTTCGGGCGGATTAGAATCTGCGGAGCGTCAGATTTTATTCAATCATAATAAGCTTCTCGGAGACATTGCCAACCGCTCTGAGGTTGCTGCCGACACCATTTTGATTGGAAAAAATTCCAATCAACCGCTTGATGAAAGCTCCCGTGAGGATTTAGGTGACATCATCAATAACGGAACATTTCTCCTGCATTTCTTCGGTCACTCCTCCCCTGACAGCTGGGATTTACTAACTGACAATCCCAATAAATATCAGAATAGAAACCGGCTTTCTGTGGTTCTTTCACTTGGCTGCTATTCCGGACTATTCGCGCAATCAAACAACAGAGTTATCTCAGAACAATTTGTAATGGCTCCCAACGCCGCCGTGGCATTTATTGGCGGATCTGGGCAGGGAAATGTGTCTTCACTGAGGAATTATTCTCGCTATTTTTATCAATCCATTTTTGACAAGCGTGAGCGGACTTTAGGAGATGTGGATATCTATTCCCGTCGTCAGATGGTTATTCAATACGGCGGCTTGATCCCTGTGCTCGATTTGGCTCTTGTTCAAAACTCAATGCTGTTAGGAGATCCCGCCATACGTCTCGCCCTTCCGGAACAACCGGACTACAGATTTGATTTTGATCCTATGAGCGTTGACCCTGATCCCACTAATTTAGCCGACAGCTCTTTTCAGGTGTCGCTTAAGATTCGGAATCTCGGAACGCGTCCAGATCGTTTTATCCCTGTTCACTTCAACCGAAGAAATCCTACGGGAATTAACAGTCTTCAAATTGCTCGCATTCCGCCCGTTGGTATCACAGGAAATATCGATTTTACAGTTGATCTCGGGAAAGAAGATGCAGGTGAGCACGAGTTTAGTTTTGAAATTGATCCTGATAATGAACTCGAAGAGTTTGATGAATTCAACAACTCTTACAACGATAATCACGTCGTATTCTCAACCGGAGTTGATTTAATTTATCCGAATCAAAAAGGTATTTTAACGAGTTCACTGCCTGAATTTGTGCTCTCAACTCCCTCTGTTTTTGACGGGTTTGACATTGTTGTTGAGCTTGACTCAACCGAAAACTTCTCCAATCCAATCGCCACCACCCGATTAAATTCGCAGCGGGTAAACATTGTTTGGGAGCCCGAAAACAGACTTACGCATGGAAAAGAATATTTCTGGAGAGCACGTGTTGACAAACCCGATGAAATTAACTGGCGAACCGCATCTTTTCTTGTTGATACAACAACCAGTGGAACCTGGTGGCAACAGGCTCGCGATAATTTTTCAACTAATGAACTAAACTCCTCTCTCCAATTTGACGCTGAGGATAACTCCTTCTCATTTAGTGAAGTCAACTTAGATATTCGCACCAGCACGCTCACTTACTCCAAGGCTAATGAAGCTCAATATCGTGCCTATCCGGCTTCAGCCTTTGTTAATGGTGAAGAGATGGGGCGTCTCAAGATTTCATTTTATATGATTGTGATTAATGGCCTAACGGGAGAAATCAGAAATGGTATTGACGCTCAGGGTATTCCACAAGGTCAGCATTATGATATTCATGCAGGAATTTTTGATAATGATGGATCATTGTCAAGAAGCAGATTTATTCAGGATCTGAATGCAGTCAGGCCTGGTGATTACGTGATTATACGTGTTCGTAATTTCTTTCTGATTGCACCTCAAAACCCGCTTTTTAACGGTCCTGACGATCCTTTACTTGCCGCTCTCAGAAGTGTCGGAGCTTTTAAAGCCGCTGGTGGAACCAACGGTGATACTCCATCACAGCTTTCAGCCGCCAACGGTTATATTCTCTTTGGTAAAAAATTTGCCTCCCCATCGGATTATAATCCTGATGAAGTATCAGAATACATTGTCAGAAATGGGATTTTTGAGGCAGATACCACGCTTTCTTTCAACACAAGCGAGGGAATTATGTCAAGTCCGCTTATCGGTCCGGTAAGTGACTGGGAGGAAATTGAAGGTCGTGCCACTTTGATTGATCAAACCGGAAAAGCATTCGTTGATGTGATTGGCTACGAAGCTCCGGGTATTGGAGCGCAGCGACTGACAACCATTAATCCTTCAGGATTAAACAGCACATTTTCCGGTTCAATTTCTTCAATCAACGCTCTGCAATATCCCTATATCAGACTACAGGCGAGGTTGAATAATCCCTCCCGAAAAACACCACAGCTGGAAGACTGGAGGGTCCGTTATGTTCCTCTCCCGGAAATCGCCATCGATCCATTTTCTGTAAATACGCAAACCGACACGCTGGAAGTCGGCTACCCATACGACTTCTCCGTTAATGTGCGTAATATCGGCTTGAGAGACGCCGACACCGTGGTGGTAGAATATCTCGATGTTTTTCAACCATCTGACGGAAATGCAATCGTAAATCTTGTGAAACGTGATACCGTTTTTAATCTGGAGTATTTCAACAAACCTATCAATCGGGTTCCAAGAACCACACGCAGAAGCGATGTCACAGTGCAAACCGTTGGAAAACAGGGAAAACATCAGCTTCAGGTACGTTTTAGCAGCGAGTTTCTCGATCAGTATTCGTACAATAATTACGTTTTTAAAGATTTCTTTGTCAGAGAAGATACCACAGCTCCCACTATTGAAGTTTTTGTTGATAACCGGTTTTTGCCCCCTGTAAATCGACCGATTTTAGATAAAGAAAACCCCAACCTGAGCTACGTCTCGACAAATCCTGTAATCGATATTTACTGGAAGGATAACAATCCGCATCTACAGCTGAATGATACTTCTCTGATAGAGATCAGAACTTTTTCCAGCGACCCTTCTCAATACACAAGCTATACCATTAACGATCCGGAAATAACATTTGTCCCCGCTAACTCAAGCCGAAATGAGGCTTATGTTCAGTTTAAACCTGACTACAGCAACGTGAAGGATTCTGTTATCACACTTCAGGTATTATCGAGTGATTTCTCAGGAAATCTTGCCGAAGACAGCCGGGATGGATATATGATCAGCTATCGTGTGAGCAATCAATCGGGCATGACCAGTTTCTATCCCTATCCTAATCCGATGTCATCCTTTACCAATTTTGCCTTTGAACTGCAGGGGCAGAATGTTAATCAGGTTGAGCGGTTGAAAATTCGCATGTACACGCTCTCGGGCCGACCGGTTAAAAGTGTTGATCTCCTCGAAGATCAGTTTCTTCTGAATGACGGACGTTTACGCATAGGCTGGAATGTCTATCGTTGGGACGGGCGTGATGATGACGGTGATCCCCTTGCCTCAGGTGTCTATCTCTACCACGTGGATTTCCGTGCAGACGGCCAAAAAATAAACGTAAACAACAGCAAAAGCGTGGAGAAGATTGTGATTTTACGGTAGATTGTCAGAATTATGAGAAAACGCAAAAGCAATTCTATGAGGTGGGACAATTGGGATTACAGAATGGCCGGATATTATTTCATTACAATATGTACAAAAAACAAAGAACATTTCTTCGGACAAATTGAAAATAGTGTGATGTGTCTGAATGATTTAGGTTCTGTTGCGCATCAATTTTGGAAAGAAATCCCTACTCATTTTCTATTAACGAGAACAGACCAATTTGTAGTGATGCCCAATCATGTTCATGGTATAATTGGATTAACAATGGCTCATGAACGTAAATATTATTTAGGATTGTCCGATGCCCATCTACCGTCAGGGGAATTTCATGAAATTCCCCTGACGGTAGGCAATAGAACAACAATGAAGCATGGCAGGCAATTTAGTAAACCAAAAAAAGGAACAGTTTCTTCAATAATCGGTCGATACTAATCTGCTGTTTTAAGATACGCTCATTTAGAATTGGAGATCCACCATTTCAAATGGCAACGGTTAATGCACGACCACATCATAAAAGACAAAACTGGCCTCAACAATATCCGCAATTACATCCAAAACAACCCCGCCAACTGGCATGATGACCGTTTTTATGCCTGATTATCTGTATCAGAATCTTCTGATCCGCCACGCTTTGCTCTGAAGTAATTCAAGCCAAGAATAATCCCCATATACAGCAGCGTGGCCACCGAGGCTGAAAGCATATTTTGTTGGGTCGATGTTTCGGGATACAAAACAAATACCCGAAGCGTAAGATAAATGCCATAAAAAATGGCGGCGTTTATGACAAGTCGTTTAAATGGATAATTCTTCAACATAATCCTTGATAAGGTAAAATTGAGATTCTTTGTTCTTCTGAACAGATGACGATTTGGTTGATTAAACAAGATGTGCTTTTAAGAGGAATTATTCACCTAAAAAATGCCACCATAACAGAATAATGCTGAAATAACCGCCTAAACTGACATACGCATCCCCGAAATAAAAAAGCCACAGTTAATAAGAGCTCATCTAATTAACTGCGGCATATCATTTTATTGCAATTCTAACTGAGTCAAATCAACTATCAGAAACTCATTTCCAGCATTCTGTCGAGTGATTTTTTAGCTTTCACACGAATATCCTCAGGTACTTCAATCTGCCATTTATCTTCACGGAGGCAGTATAATGTATCCTCAAGAGTAATCTGATTCATATGCGGGCAACGAACACTGCATAATCCCAGAAATTCTTTATCCTGATTTTCAGCGGCAATATTATCAGCCATTGAGCACTCTGTCAACAACAGATATTTCTTTGCTTTTGTGTCGGATACGTACTTTATCAAAGCGCTGGTGGAGCCACTGTAATCCGAAGCGTCAACCACTTCAGGGGGACATTCGGGGTGTGCTAAAATCAGTGTTTCGGGGAATTGCTTGCGCACGGATTCAATATCCTGAACGGTAAATTGTTCATGGACTTCGCATTTTCCATCCCAAACAATCATGCCTTCCTGACCTTTTTTTATTCCCTGATCGGGGAAAATTACTTTTTTACCGGTTTCTTTGGCCACATTTTTGGCGAGAAATTCATCCGGCAGACAAATAACCAGATCAGAATCGAGCTGACGCACAATATCGGCGGCATTACTTGACGTACAGCAGATATCAGTTTCAGCTTTTACATCTGCGTATGTATTGATGTAGGTGACAACCGGAACGCCGGGATATTTGGCTTTGAGGTCACGCACATCCTGAGCGGTGATGCTTGCGGCAAGCGAACATCCTGCTTCTTCAACCGGGAGTAAAACCATGCGGTTTGGGTTGAGGATTTTAGCTGTTTCAGCCATAAATCTTACGCCACAGAAAATCACTCTGTCGGCCTGAGTTTCGGCCGCAATCTTACTTAACCCCAGTGAATCGCCCACATAATCGGGGATACTGTGGAATAGCGCGGGCTCCATATAATTATGTCCCAGAATGACGGCATTTTTCTCTTTCTTAAGCTGATTGATCTCGTAAGCCAGCTCCGCTTTTATTTGAAGCTCAACCTCGGGGACTATCCTGCTAAGTTTTCGTTTCATCAGCTCAAAGGTTTCCTGAACTGATGTTGCGTCCTGTACTCGTTTTGCTGTTACTTCCATGCCTGCAAAAAATGTATTTAAAAATAAAAAAGGGAGACTGAATATACTTCAATCTCCCCGAAATGCTTTAATGATTGATATAAATCATCTGAAGCTTATTTTTTTTCTTCATCATCTGATTCTTCATCAGCATCGTCTGAGCTTGTTGCGTCGGCTTCTTCCGCTTCTTTTGCGGCGGCAGCTTCTGCTCGCTCTTTCTCTTCGAGCTGTCCTTTAAGATCAGCCAGTCCTGATACCTCACCAAGGGTAAGAGCATCTGGTGTTGAAGAGGATTTTTTCTTCTTGCTGCTTCCTTTGGATGATGAGCCGCCAGATGATTTTCCGGATCCACCTTTCTGAACCTTTCCAATCTTCTTCTGACTTACTTCAATTGATTTAGATGATTCGTCACATTCGGTGACAACCACTTTAATCTCATCTCCTTCTGAGAATGCTTCTTTGAAATCATCGCCTTCAAACTCAGCTTCGTTCTTGTGCATAAACGCTTCTGCGCCTTTTCCAAGATCTACAAAGATTCCTTTATCAGTGATTTTACTCACTTTTCCGGTAGTCTCAGTTGCTTTGGCAAATTCTTTCAAATAAGTCTCCCATGGATTGGTCTCAACCTGCTTGTGACCCAGTGTGATACGACGATTGTCGAAGTCAACGGCGAGGATGATAACTTCAAGATCCTGACCTTTGTCAACTACATCACCGGGATGGTTGATTTTATCGGTCCAGCTGAGATCTGAAATGTGAACAAGTCCGTCAATTCCGGGCTCGAGCTCAACGAATACACCAAAGTTGGTGAGGTTGCGAACTTTTCCGGTATGCTTGGAATCGATTGGGTAACGATCGAGGAGATTATCCCATGGATCATTCTCAAGTTGCTTAACACCGAGTGAGATCTTCTTCTCTTCTTTGTTGATGTTCAGCACAACGCATTCGATAATCTGATTACGCTCAACCAATTGTGACGGATGTTTAATATGCTGTGTCCAGCTCATTTCTGAGATGTGAACAAGTCCTTCAACACCACGCTCAAGCTCAATAAATGCACCGTAATCGGCGATTGAGACTACGCGACCCTGAACTTTGTTGTTCTCAGGAAACTTGTCGTTGATAGCGTCCCACGGATGCGGCTGAAGCTGCTTAAGTCCGAGTGAAATACGCTTGGTTTCTTCGTCAAACTCAAGAACCACAACGTTAAGTTTTTGATCAAGTTGTACAATTTCTGATGGATGCTCAACACGTCCCCAGGAGAGGTCGGTAATGTGAAGCAATCCGTCAACGCCACCAAGATCAATAAACACACCAAAGTCGGTGATATTTTTGACATGGCCTTCGAGAATTTGTCCCGGCTCCATAGTAGCCAGAATTTCCGCGCGCTGCTCTTCGAGGTCAGACTCAACAATGGCACGGTGAGAAACAACAACGTTTTCACTGCTCATGTTCAGTTTAACAACCATGAATTCCATGGTTTTGCCAACGTAGGCATCGAAATCGCGAACGGGTCGAACGTCGATTTGTGATCCGGGCAGGAAGGCATCGATACCTTCAATATCCACAACCATACCACCTTTAATGCGACGCTTGATATATCCTTCCAGAATAGTTTCGTTCTCGTAAGAGTCTTCGATAAACTGCCAGGTACGGAGCGTGTTGGCTTTTTTGCGGGAAAGAATGAGCTGACCTTCGCGATCTTCCACTCTGTCGAGGAATACTTCGACTTCATTTCCAAGCTCAAGTTCTTCAGGCTTTCTGAATTCGTTAACCTGAATAATTCCTTCTGATTTGAAGCCGATATCAACGATAACGTACTTCTCATCGATACCAACAATAGTACCTGTTACAATCTCTTTCTCGGAAATTTTGCTGAGGGTTCCCTCATACATTCCAACGAGCTGATTATACTCGCTGTCATCATAATCTTCTGAAGCACGCTGAAGCTGATCGTAGGTATAAACCCGGTCGGCTTCAATTTCACCGTTATAAACAGGGATGGGAGCTTCTTCAACCACTTCTTCCATCGACATATCTTCAACTTCTTCAGGAGAAGGAGTCTCAGATTCTTCTTCAGTCGATGTTTCTTCTTCTGTTTCAGTTTCAGTGTCAGTATCAGCAGCAACAGCTTTTTCTTCTGTTTCTGGTTTTACTTCTTCAGTGGTTTCCTCAGCTTTAACAGCTTCGTCTTTTACTTCTTCTTGTTCTTTAGTTTCTTCGTTTGCCATGTATAGTATGTCTGGAAGTGTTTGCCGCGATAAAGCAGAGACAGCCGCGATATCGGGATTGTGGTTTATGTTTTAGTTAAGAATTTCTGTCTTTTCTCGTATTAGATTTATGATCGCTTTTACCTGATCGTTAAAATCCATATTGCTGGTATCCAATTCTACGGCATCGTCTGCTTTTTTAAGCGGGGCGATGGCCCGGTTGGAGTCGATCTGATCTCTCTCCTTTATATTATGAAGAATTTCTTCAAAGGCGACGTCTTCTCCGGCAGCCTGCTGTTCATCAAATCTGCGATGAGCTCTGACTTCAGCATCCGCGATCATGAAAATTTTCAAATCGGCATTGGGATAAACAACGGTTCCGAGATCTCTGCCGTCGGCAATGTATTTTCCGTTTTCGGCAATTTTCCTCAGTTGTTTGTTTACCCGGTTTCTTACTTGCTCCATCGCGGCAACATTTGAAACGTTCTCAGAAACGCGTTGCGTTCTGATCTGCTTGGTCACATCACTGCCATCGAGCCATGCCTGAAATCCCGAACTTGAAAACTCAATCTGAATATCAGCTTTGTTTAGTTTCTCAAAGAACTCTTTTTCCCCATCAGTATGCAAATAAATAAGCGTGGCGATTCGATAAAGCGCTCCCGAATCGATGAATCCGATTTGGAGATTTTTAGCTATCGCTTTTGCTGTGGAACTTTTTCCTGATCCTGCCGGACCGTCGATGGTTATAATCATAATTTGAAAAGATCTCAAAGTTATTGATTCTGATCGATTCTATCAAACAATTTCTTGTATCTATGATAAAATCAACTTAATTTTCAAGGCTTATAAATTTAGCCTTTTTTAAACTAACCGAATAACAGAAAGCATTTTTCTATGCCACAACATAAATCAGCTATAAAACGAGCTCGTCAAAATGTAAAGCTCCGTGAAGCCAATCGTCAGAAACGTTCTAAAATGCGTACACTTATCAAAAACGTGTACAATACTGAAGACGCAGCACAGGCTCAGGAAGCCTGCAAACTCGCCATTAGCTATATCGACCGTATGGTGGGAAAAAACTTGTTGCACAAAAACAACGCAGCTCATAAGAAAGCCCGCTTGACCATCCATGTCAACTCGCTCTCTTAAGAGTTTACTTTTTTTTCGCCCGCTCACTCCTTTTACTGACATACCTAATATTCATCAACCATGAGTAACCGAAAAGCAGCCCTTGTCATACTTGACGGCTATGGCATTGCGGTAAATCCTGACGTCAGCGCAATTGATAAAGCGAACAAGCCATTTATCGACTCATTGTTCGAAAAATGGCCACACGCAAAATTAACCGCATCAGGAAAAGCTGTTGGATTGCCGGAGGGACAGTTCGGAAACTCAGAAGTTGGTCACCTGAATATAGGCGCAGGACGCATTGTATGGCAGGAAATCTCCCGCATCAATAATAGTATTGAAGAGGGTGATTTTTTTGAAAATCCGGAATTATTAGCCGCTGTTGAGCGGGCAAAAGAAACCGGAAAGCTCCATATCATGGGGCTTTTTTCCGATGGAGGCGTTCACAGTCACAACGAACAGCTCTACGCACTTCTCAAACTCGCTAAAAAACACGATATCAAAGATGTATTCGTCCACGCTCTTACAGACGGACGTGATACTGATCCCAAAGCCGGACTTCGATATGCTCAGGAATTTCAGGAGCAGGCAGATAAAATCGGCACTGGTGAACTCGCTTCCATTATCGGGCGTTACTACGCCATGGATCGCGATAACCGCTGGGAACGCATCGAATTAGCTTATCGTGGATTGGTAAACGGCGAAGGTGAACAATTTGATTCTTTTGAAGAAGCATTCAAAAAATCCTACGCAAATGGAGTTACAGATGAATTCATCAAACCGGTCATTTTAAATGATGACCCACGAGCGAGAATTCAATCTGGCGATG
>Ga0306910_1000425_pt1 | contig 20748 bp, 14 predicted proteins | sample AntRauMFilla2698_FD_190438 | JGI IMG/M metagenome (GOLD analysis project Ga0306910, IMG submission 190438) | Saline lake microbial communities from Rauer Islands, Antarctica - Metagenome Filla 2 #698 (v2) (version 2) | ecosystem: Environmental > Aquatic > Non-marine Saline and Alkaline > Saline ... | reverse complement strand
CAAGTTACTTAGATGAAACCTCAAAGAGCTAAAAAATCACCCGCCCACTAAAGCAAACATCAGCAAATTAGTGCCCATGCGGAGCGCCTGAGTCCTGAGTGAAGATGGCGTATTGTGGATTTCGGGATCTGCCCATCCGTCGCCGAGATTGGATTCGTAAGCGTAGAAAAGCACCATACGTCCCTCATAAAAAAGCGCAAATCCCTGCGGAGCTTTGCCATCGTGCTCGTGGATTTTAGGAAGTCCGTCAGGAAAAGAAAATGGCCGTTGATAAACCTGATGATCAAACGGCAATTCGACTAATTTTGAGTCTTCAATAAGATTATTGAGCAGGGGACGAATGTATTCATCCAAACCATAATCGTCATCTATGAACAGAAAACCGCCGCGTTTTAGCCATTTCGAAAGATTTTCGCGTTCAGCACGATTCATCGTCACGTTTCCATGACCTGTCAGAAATGCAAAAGGGTAATCAAAGAGATCTGAAGATCCCACATCTACATTATCATATTTGTTAGTTACCGGAAGGTCATAATTTGATTTTGCGAAGCGAATCAGGTTGGTAAGTGCAGATGGATCATTGTACCAATCACCGCCGCCCTGATATTTAAGTCGGGCCAGAGTTGTATTGCCATCCTCCGATTGCGCTGTAACAGGCGAAATAATCGCGGAAATTGAGATAACTAAAACTAAAAAAAAGATTCGCAGAAACATGGGCTTTGTTTATTTTGGCTGAGTTGAAAAAAAGATAACAATCTTATAAGCTTATTATGAAAAAACATATAACCACACTTTTTATTATTCTTTTTTGGGTGCCGATTATTACGTTAGCTCAAAGTCAGGTTGAGCGCGTTGAGCCCCTTTTTTGGTGGGCTGATATGCCGGTTCAGGATCTTCAGATTATGCTTTACGGAGATGATCTCGGGAGTTACAGAGCAACAACCAATCATGAAGGAATTCGAATAGACCGACAAATCGCGGTTGACAGCCCCAATTATCTTTTTCTTTATCTGACGATTGATAAGGATGTACAACCTGGAAATATTGCGTTTCAATTATCTAATGAGGATGATTCGTTTGAACTCGAATATGAATTGAGAGATCGAAAACAGTCGCAGGGAAGAAATGGATTCAGCAGCAGTGATGTAATCTATTTAATGATGCCTGACCGTTTTGCCAATGGAGATCCGACCAACGACGAGATTGAAGGCATGCTGGAAGGATCTGATCGCTTAGATCCCAATGCCAGACACGGCGGAGATATAGCGGGAGTAATGGAGCATCTCGATTATATTGATGATTTGGGCATGACCGCTATTTGGTTCACTCCGGTTTTTGAGAATGATATGAAGCCTGAATATGGAGCTTATCACGGCTACGCGGCAACTGATCTCTATAAAATTGACCGTAGATTCGGCAGTAATGATGAGTTTATTGCGTTGGTTGACGCCTGTCACAATCGTGGAATGAAAGTGATTATGGATATGATTCACAATCACATCGGCGACCAACACTGGTGGATGGACGATGTGCCGACCAATGATTGGTTTAACTCACTCGAAAAATATGGTACAACTAATTACCGCGGAGTTACAGTTTCGCATGATTACGCCTCAGAATATGACAAGAATAAACTGGTAAAAGGCTGGTTTGTAAATGAAATGCCCGATCTGAATCAGGACAATCCATTGGTAGCTGATTATTTGATTCAAAATACACTTTGGTGGATAGAGTATTCAAACATCGACGGCATAAGAATGGATACCTATGTGTATCCGGAAAAAGAGTACATGGCCCGCTGGAGTAAGGAAGTTTTGGAAGCTTATCCCGATTTCAACATTGTGGGTGAGGCATGGGTAAATACTGTTGCTCACGAATCATACTGGCAGTATAATCACAGCGCTTCGTTTGATGGATATAATAGTCATTTGCCGAGCGTTACCGATTTTCCGATGGAATACGCCATCAGGGACGCTTTTTCGCAGGATGAAGGTTGGCTTTCAGGATTGGCGCAAATCTATTACACGCTGGCACAGGATCATCTCTATACCGATCCGCAAAAAAACGTGATCTTCCTTGATAATCACGATCTGAACCGATTCTACGATCAGATTGGCAGGGAGAAAGACTTTTTTAAGATGGCCTACGCTTATCTGATGACAACCCGTGGAATTCCTCAGGTTTATTACGGAACTGAGTTGATGTTTGGTGAAAAGGAAGGCGTTGGTAAAGACGGTGCCAAACGTCCCGATATGCCCGGTGGATGGGAAGGAGATGAGCGCAGCGTGTTTACCCAAAAAGGTAGAACAAAAGTTGAGAATGAAGTCCATAGCTACGTGACGAAGATTTCAAATTGGCGTAAGGACAAAGATGTTATACACAATGGAAAACTGCTTCAATTTTTGCCACAGGACGGTGTATATGTGTTCTTTCGGTATAATGAAGATGAACGCGTTTTGGTGATTCTCAACAAAAATGAAAAATCAGCTGAAATCAGTCGTGAAAAACACATTGAGATGTTGCGTGGATTTTCAGAAGGATATGACGTAATGAGGGACAAAAGCGTTGATGTGAGTAAAGACTTCAAAGTCCCCGGAAAAACCACTACGATTATTGAACTGAAATAAACTATAGTTTTTCAGCTATCGTGATAATGTCAAAAATCCGGAGCCGAATCTGTGAAATCAGATTTTTAAGCTTCGGATTTTTTTGAGTAACAGGGCATATACTGAGTAATATCAGAATCAACATTCCATGTCATGAAAGGAATTCTCACTGAAATCATCCCTGTACTATTTTTCAGATGTGTTCATTTAATTAATTGTTGAAACATCAGCCGATAATAACTGTTCGGAATAATCATCTGCTAACTGAATATCTCAGGAAATCCTGTTATACTTGGGGCTGTATTAAAAAGCTTCTGAGGACTGCACAAATTTTATTATGTCGAACAAAAAAATTACCGAGTATTATCCCAATCAACGTCACGAAGTTGGTCTTTTTCGCATCTGGGTGATTGTCATCAGAAATGTGATCGCTTCGAAAGATCTCATCTTTCAGCTGTTTAAGCGTGATTTTACAGCACAGTATAAAAAGTCATTCATCGGACTTGGCTGGGCTTTTATCATGCCGATTTTTGGTATCGCCTCGTGGGTGTTAATGCAGATGACGGGCGTGCTTCAGCCGGGAGATGTGGGTGTTCCGTATCCGGTTTATGTTCTTATCGGGAGTAGCTGCTGGGGTTTGTTTACCAGTTTTCAGGGCGCCGCGGGGAGCACATTGACATCTGCCGGTGGATTGCTGCAGCAGGTGAAGTTTTCTCACGAAGCCATTTTATTTAAACAGATACTGCTTCAGATTGTAAACTTTGCCATTTCATTCACACTAATTCTAATTGCCATCTCTGCCTTTGGATATCCACCCAAATGGCAAGCTATATTTTCGCCCCTTCTCATGATCCCCATTTTTTTCTATGGAACTACCATTGGATTGGTCATGGCGATGGTAAATGTTGTAGCGGTTGATATCAGCAGAATTGTGGGACGTGTGATGCAGTTTGCCATCTACACAGCACCTATTGTGTATTCACCGAATATTGACAACTGGTTTTTACAGCTGATTAATAAATGGAATCCGCTTACCTATCTCGTGTGCTCCATGCGAGATCTTTTTCTGTATGGCAGAGTGTACGATTGGCAGGGATTATTGATCTCAAGCGCGATTGGATTTTTTGCCTTTATGTTTGTTTGGCGCATGTTTTACGTCAGCGAGGATAAACTTGTGGAGCGCATGATTTAGATGTGTTCTCATCATTTTCTGTAGCTGAATAAATATTAGAAAACCGCTTCCAGAAAAGTCGGTAAATGTCTGAAATTTGTGATAGGTTTGCACTCAAAAATTGGTGTAACGGGAACCCATCACATTATGAAGCACATTCTGATTTTAGGAGCCGGACGCTCAGCTGCCGCTCTCATACATTTCCTGAGTCAGCAAGATGTTCAGGTCCAAATTGTTGATGTTGATCAGCAAATTATTAAACGATATGAAAGTCGTTACGAAAATGTGACGGCAACTTCTCTCGATATTTTTGACGATTCAGCACGTATTAATCTCATCTCTTCGGCTGATTTAGTCATTTCAATGCTACCCGCGCGATTTCACATTCATGTAGCCCGGACATGTGTTGAAGTTGGTAAAAATCTACTAACCGCCTCGTATGTTGATAAAGAGGTTGAAAAGTTAAAAGATCAAATTGAAGAAAAAGGATTGCTGTTTTTGTATGAATGCGGACTCGATCCCGGTATTGATCACATGTCGGCCATGCGCATTATTGATGATGTAAAAGAGCGAGGGGGAACGGTTACATCATTTATATCAAACACTGGTGGACTGATGGCGCCCGGATCAGATGATAATCCCTGGCGCTATAAGATTACCTGGAACCCACGTAATGTTGTACTCGCGGGTAAAGGAGGAGCAGCTATTTACATGTTGCATGGAATTTACAAACACATTCCGCATCATCAGCTTTTTAAGCGCCTCTCAGAAATTGAAATCCCCGGCTTTGGTAAGTTTGAAAGTTACCCCAATCGAGATTCTCTCAAATACATCAATCTTTATAAGCTAAAGAATGTAGAAACGGTTCTGAGGGGAACGTTGCGTCGTCCGGGATTTTGTTCAGCCTGGAATGCTTTTGTCCAGCTGGGAATGACTGACGATAGCTACAAGGTATATCAGGTGAAAGAGATGACGTATAACGATTTCACCCGAACCTATCTGCCGTACAGTAAACTTGATCCCAAAATCAATTTTGCCAATTATCTTCATCTCAGTCCAGATTCTTCCGAAATGGAAAAAATTGAGTGGCTTGGAATTTTAAAACATGAACTGATCGGACTTGAGGAAGCCACGCCGGCTCAGGTGATGCAAAAACTGTTAGAGGAGAAATGGAAAGCTCAGCCTGATGATGAAGATTTGATTGTGATGCAGCATAAGCTTGAATACGAAATGGATGGAGAAAAGCACAAGGTGATTTCATCGATGGCTCACACAGGAAGTTTTGAGACTCTCACAGGAATGGCACAATGCGTTGGTTATCCGTTAGGAATAGCGGCGATGGGAATCTTAAACGGAGAAATTGAGATGAAGGGACTTCACATTCCTGTAGAAAAGCAGATTTACGAACCTGTACTGGAAAAACTGAAATCACTGGGAATCGATTTTATTGAAGAAGATGAAGTGATTCCCGTTGTTGATGAGTAAGAATAGGCCCAGAGTGTTTGCTCGTTAACGTCATTCCGGCCCCGGTGCCGGAAGGTGAAGAGGGCAATCAGGTTTAGAATAGGCCCACGTTGTATTAACACCATCAAAAACTTCACATGTCAATCTGCCTTCCCAAGGTTGAAGCTCCCAAGCAGGTCAGATTCCGCAATAAATGCGGAATGACGTCTTTCTGGGCAAGAAAGCTAAGTCCCACCGTCATTCCGGCCCCGGTGCCGGAAGGTGAAGAGGGCAAACAGGTTTAGAATAAGTCCAAGTCGCATTACAACCATTCAAATCCTTCGCATGTCAACTTGCCTTCCCAAGGTTAAAGCAAATGAGCAGGTCAGATTCCGCCCCGAGGCTTCGGGGCGGAATGACGAATTCACTGTGTGATTTCGATAGATACCATCATTCTCTCCAGAAAGCGTAAGAGAAAATTACCAATACAGTGAATAATTCAAGTCGTCCGATCATCATGGCGAAAGATAAAATCCATTTGGCCGGACCCGGAATGAAGGCGAAGTTTTCTGAAGGGCCCACATCTCCCCAGCCGGGACCAATATTTCCAAGGGTGGCGATGGACGCTCCCAGCGAAGTCATTAGATCCAATCCAAAAGCGGACATAATCAGGGCGATAAATCCGAATAAACACATATAGAGAACAGAAAAACTCAATACGGCACGCATCACTCCGGGATCAACAACGTAATCGCCGATACGAACAGGAAGAATGGCTTTGGGATGAACAATCTGCTTAATCTCTCTGAATGAGTTTCGGAATAAAATCAACCAACGAATCATTTTAGGGCCACCGGCCGTTGATCCGGCTGAACCACCGGTAAAAAAGGCCATGAACAGAATAAACATGGCTAACGACGGCCAAAGTTCATAATCATAAGTTCCAAACCCTGTGGTTGTAATAATTGACACAGCCTGGAAAGAGCCGTAACGAAGCGCATCGGCTGCCTGCATTCCCTGCTGAAAAATCAGTGAAGCTGTGATAGCTCCAATGGCAATTAAAGTGACAAGAGCGTAAAAACGCAGCTCACGATTGTCAAAAATACCCCGGCCTTTTCCGGTCATTAATTTGAAATGAAGAGCAAAGTTCACTCCGGCTAAAAACATAAAAACGGTAATTATAGCATCTACGTAGGCTGAATTAAAACCGGCTATACTCGCGTTTTTAGTTGAAAATCCACCTGTTGCCATAGTAGCAAATGCGTGATTTATCGCTTCAAACCAATCCATTGAGGGATGAACCCAAAGCAGTAAAAATTCAATAAAAGTCAGCGCAAAATAAACAGCCCATAAGAGCTTGGCTGTTTGCTGAACGCGTGGAGTAAGTTTGTCCGATTTGGGTCCGGGAGATTCGGCCTGAAACAATTGCATGCCACCAATTCCAAGAAGCGGTAGAATGGCAATGGAAAGGACAATAATCCCCATTCCGCCCAGCCAGTGAGATAACGATCGCCAGAAGAGAAGAGAGTTTGGGAGATTTTCGACAGCGGGATTAGTTTGTCCCGTGTGTGTCGTTCCTCCAAAAATAGTTGCGCCCGTTGTTGTTAACCCGCTCATGGTTTCGAAAAAGGCGTCGGTGTAGTTTGATAACACTCCGGTGAGCATAAACGGAAGTGCGCCGACGAAAGAGAGCGCCAGCCAGGTTCCCGCAACAATTAGCATCGCCTCGCGAATTCTGACTTCCCGGTCGGGTTTGAAGAACCAATAGAGAGAACCGCCGAGAATAAAAGAGATTCCGGCTGATACTAAAAAAGCCTGCCAGGTATGTTCATTGTAAACTAAATCGATGAACATGGGCAGCAGGAGAGCGAATCCTAAAAAGAAAATGAAGGAACCAAGCACACCAAGAATCATTCGGTAATCTATGGCGGAAGTTGAGGTGGCGCTTTGTGGCCCTACTATTCGATAACTCATGTATAGAATGAATTAAATTCTAAAAAATGGAAGTAACTTCCTTTATGGCGTCAGGAAATACAAAAACGATGACATTATCTCCCGGTTTTATAACAGAAACTCCGGTCGCAATCTCGACATTGTCATTCCGGATTATAGCTCCGATAACGCAGTTTTTAGGAAGTTTGAGCTTTTGAACAGGTTTGTTAATAACCTTTGATGTTTCCTTTGCTTTGAGCTCAATAATTTCAGCCTCAATGCCGTGAAGTGTGGCAACAGAAATCAGATCGCCTTTACGTACATATCTGTGAATTTCGTTAGCCGCGGCATATTTCTTATTGATGGCTGTATCGAGTCCGATGGTTTGGCTGAGCGGGATATAGTCAGGCTTGGAAACAAGCGCAACTGTTTTGGGAACGCCGAGGTGTTTGGCCATCAGACAGCTGATAATATTCGATTCTTCATCCTCAGAAACAGCGATAAATACATCAGTATCAGCAATTCCCTCCTGAGCGAGCAGGTCGGGGTCGGTTGAGTTTCCGTGAAGAATAAGCACGTTCTTAAGTTGCTCGGCAAGCTGAGTTGCCCTGTCGTAATCAGGTTCAACGAGTTTGATTTTCCAATCAGGTTGCTGCTCTGAAAGCATTTCGGCAACTAATCCCCCGATAGTCGTTCCACCTGATATTAATATGCGATCAATTTTTATATCGCGATGACCGGTGCTTTTAACGAGTTTTGAAATGTCTTTTGTTTTGGCAAGGATGAAAATCTGATCATTCTTTCCCAATCGAATTTTTCCTGATGGGATAATGCTCATCCCGCCTCGCTGAATGGCGACCAGGCGAAAGACAATCGGTTCCATTTCAATGGAGTAATCCTGAATTGATTTTCCAACTAACGGAGAATCTCGGTCGAGCTTAATTCCAACCAGCTGCAATTTGCCGTCAGATAAATCTAACACATCGGAAGCGGCCACTCGTTTAAGAAGCTGAACAATTTCTGATGCGGCACTGAATTCGGGATGAATGAGTACATCAATACCAAGATCAGAGGGTTTGAGCGGTGATTCAGGAAGGGAAAGCTCGTGATTTCGCACCCGGGTAATTACTTTTTTTGCGCCAAGTCGCTTGCTCATCATAGAGGCGATCATGTTCACCTCATCGACACTGGTAACGGCAACTACAATATCAGCAGCCTGAACGTTGCAATTTACCAAATCCTGAATGCTTGTAGCATTACCTTCTATGGTAAGCACATCAAGCTTTTCTTCTACATGGGCAAGTGAATCTTTATTGTTGTCCAGTACTGTGACATCATGACGATTTTCTGATAAAAGTCGACTGAGGTCAAATCCTACTTCACCGGCACCAATTACAACTATCTTCAAAGTAAATCTGATTACATTATGAGAATGATCAAAAGCTACCAAAATTACGATATTTTTCAACTATTCTATAAGTCTTATCTCATATTACAGACACTACTTCTAAAACAGCTTCCAGAATTCAGATCAACAGGAATTGCGTCTCTAACTTGTTTCATTTTATTCTATTTTCAATCATGATTAGTTCATGTCAGGCCATCATTCTAAAAAGCATCGATTTTAAAGAGAGCAGTAAGATTATTACGGTGCTCTCTGACGATTACGGTAAGTTTGCGTTAATTGCGAAAGGAGCAAAGAAGCCGAAAAGCAAATTTGCCGGTTCTCTGCAGATTGGTGATGTGGCAATGCTTCAATACAGTTATAAATCCACGCGCAATATTCAACTGCTCACGGATGTTGACACTATTCAGCGCACGTATAGCATTCATCACGATTTTGAGAAACTCGGTTTGCTGATGCGCTCTATTGAGATGTGCAATATTTTAACTCATGAGCACGAAAAGGTTACCGAGATGTATCAGTTTCTAAGTCACTTTATTCCCTGGCTCGCTAAAACAGACCTTTCGGTAGATCAGCTTTTCCCCTACATGCTTATTCGATACGCTGAATTGATGGGAATTCAATTACAGGCGATGCCGGAACTTATCATCAAAAAAAATGTGTTTCTATGTATTGATGATGGAATGATTAGCAATAATGCTTCATCGGGACTTTCCTATAAGCTTACTGACGGACAAAAACAGTATATTATACTGGCCATGAGCGGAAAGAGTAAAGCATTGACCCGCATAGATATAAGCGATCACGACACTCAAAATTTAACCTATCATCTGGATGTGTATTTTAAACATCATATTGATGGAATTCGGGATCGTAAATCAGATCAAATTTTCAATTTAATGAACAACTGAAGTGAAACAACGCCATTTAACTTCCATCTTATTGCTCGTCATTGGAATATTACTTGGAGCGATTGGGGTGTTGAGTATGAAATTATTCGATATCTCTCACTACGCCCGGGTTGATGTCACAGAGATAAAACGCGCGGTCCGTCCGGCTGGTGGAGATGAGTTTCCATTTAAAAGTAGTGAGAAAGAGGGACAGCTTTTTAATCAGGTCGCGAAAACTGTTTTGCCGTCAGTCGTGTACATTCAGGCAATAGTGGATATGGAAATGCCCAACGACGGAAATCATGATTTCTGGGACAATTTTCGCCCAACTCCGCGCGCTCAAACTGTTGGCTCAGGTGTCATTATCTCCAAAGACGGATATATAATCACAAATAATCATGTTATTGAGGGAGCGATTGACGGGCAGGTTTCAGTTGCGCTCAATGACAATCGAACACTTGTTGGTGATATTGTTGGCAGAGATCCATCCACAGATATTGCTGTGGTGAAAGTCCGGGCTGATGATGAATTGCCGGCAGTCGTATTTGCCAACTCTGAGACTGTTGAAGTGGGCGATTGGGTTCTTGCCGTGGGAAACCCATTCCGATTGCGTTCAACGGTCACAGCCGGAATTGTAAGTGCTATGAGTCGCAATGTGGACATTATCGCGGATAACATGCGCATTGAAAATTTTATCCAGACAGATGCCGCTATTAATAAAGGAAATTCAGGCGGAGCGTTAGTGAATATAAACTCGGAACTGATTGGTATTAACACAGCTATTGCTACTGAGTCGGGTGGATATGAAGGATATGGTTTTGCGGTTCCGGCAAACCTCGCGTTAAAAGTAGCACGCGATATTATTGAATTTGGTGAAGTTAAACGCGCTTTTCTTGGAGTTCAGATTCAAACTGTAACAAGTGAGCGGGCAAATGATGTCAATCTTCCACAAATAGCCGGTGTTGAAATTGTTAATATTGTTGACGAGGGTGCGGCTTCAAAAGCCAACCTTTTTGAGGGGGATATTATTTTAGGAGTCAATAAAACACCGATACAGACATTTAATGAACTTCAGGCTAAAATTGCTGAATTTCGTCCGGGAGATGAAGTTAGGCTTACAATCTGGAGAGAGAATAAATTACAGGAAGAAAAAATCACACTAAAGGGTGAAGAGCAGTTCGCGGTGGCAGAAAATAATGCTCAGGAAACATTGGATTTGGATGAAGAGAGGAGAGGAGATTCTGAAGCCGAATCAGATCCCAATCCTGATGGGTTTGATGAAAATCCCCGAAATCAAAATCCGCATAATTTTGAGCCTTTAGAGGGAATTGAGTCATTTCAGAATGAAGAACTCGGATTTAATATCACGGGCGTTAAAAATCCCGAGAACGCGGAAGTATTTGATATGTATGTGACCTATGTGAAGCCAAAATCAGCAGCGGCTCAGTCAGGTTTAGATGCGGGAGATAAAGTTCTCGGACTCAATGATGATGAAGTTAAAACAGTTGAGGAGTTGAAGAGCAAAATTGAGAAGCATTTGGATGATGATACCCCTATTTTGCTGGAGGTCATGAAAAAAGACCGATCTACAACATTCTACGAGATTCAACCCTAAGCTATAACCCATTTTCATGAAAGCATTTGCTTCATTCGTATTACTGTCCGTCATAATCATCTCTTGCGCTCCGACTCAAAAAACATCCGGCACAACATCTACAGCTTCCTGGTTTTCAAATGCACCGATGGCTTCAGAAAGTGATTCTACTATTTATGTGATTGGAGTGGCTTCGGCCTCCGATTCATCTTTTGCCGTATTTCAGTCAAATGAATTTGCCAGAGCGATGATTGCCCGCCACGCTCGCACTATCATCAACAATCAGTACAAAGAAACATCTCCCGGAACAGATGGAGTGATGAAAATGAACAATCAGATTTCAGCGCTAAAAAAAGAGCTGAATGCCAAGCGGATAGAAGTGACATCTCAAGACAATATTTATACCGCCTACACAGAGATGGAACTGAAAAAAAGCAGATTGAAGACCGAAAATTAGAATAAAATTCTGCTGATAAAGGCAAAGACTTCAGAAGTCATCGTAAACAACGTCCAGCAACTCAAATCGCTGTTTTTAAAGACTCCGAATGGACTTCGGAAGTCAAAATTTTGACTAACCTATAGTTTCCAAACAAAGGAAAAGACACCCGAAGTCTGGGTCACAAAAGCAGGAAGTTGTACCTTGGCAAGGTATTTTTCACGGTGACTTCGGAAGTCCAAAGTTGAAAAAAACGGGGAAATCCAACAACCTGAATGGTTTCTTTTTTTTCAGCGGGGAAGAAGGTGAAGAAGAAAGCCCAAATTCAATCGGCCTGACCGGAATGTCGGGGTGCTAAGCAATAAAAAAATATTGTAAGAAGTGGTGGGGATGAAACCTTGTGGTCGTTGTTTACCGGTCGGACCGAGCGTTTATCCTGAACCGGCAGACTTCCGAAGTCTCGTTGAAGAATGCAAAAGTGGGAATGGAGTTGGAAGGAATAACTATCAGGACTTCGGATGTCGTAGGGGCAAAAAAAAGAGGACGGCAAAAACCGTCCTCCAAGTATTCTTTAATCTTTCCCAACAAGAAAATTTTGGGAATTTTCAATCAACAACAACTTCAGGCATCAACAACAACTGACTCTGTGTGGCCTTCTTTATTGGCGGAAGATGTTACTTTGGATCTGGAATGATCTTTCACATCTGTGAAGTCCAGCGGTTTTTTGATGGAATCTTTTTCAAGAATTTTTCCGAACAGATCATCCATGCGTTCGAGATAGGTGACTTTGAGGTTACCTAAAATATCGGTCTCAATCTCGGTCACGTCTTTCTCATTTTTCTTTGGCAGGAGCACTTCTTTAATGCCCGCGCGCTTAGCTGCCAGAACTTTTTCTTTAATTCCTCCAACCGGAAGAACCAATCCGCGAAGCGTAATCTCTCCCGTAAGGGCCATCGTGCTTTTTACTTTTCGCTGAGTGAAAATGCTTGTCATGGCGGCAAGCATAGAAACTCCGGCAGACGGGCCATCTTTTGGAATAGCTCCCGCGGGAACGTGAACGTGGAGGTCCCAGTGAGTAAACGCCTCATCAGGAATATCGAGTTCATTCGAGTTTCCTTTAATGTATGACAGTGCCAGTACCGCACTCTCTTTCATAACATCACCAAGTTGACCGGTGATATGAAGTTTTCCTGTACCGGGTGAAACACTTGCCTCGATGAATAAGATATCACCGCCGGCGGGTGTCCAGGCTAATCCTGTGGCTACTCCGGGTACGGTTGTTCGTTCAGCAACCTCAGGGAAGAACTTGGGTTTTCCGCGATACTCTTCAACATCATTTATGCCAACTGAGACTTTTTCTTCCTCGTCGCTCGCAACCTTAATGGCAGCTCCGCGAATGACTCCTGCAATCTCACGAAACAGGTTTCTTACGCCCGATTCTTTCGTATAAGACTCAATTAGTTTTTCAACTGCTTTATCTGTGAGATTAAACTGTTTTTTATTGAGTCCATTCTCATCCAGTGCTTTTGGGATGAGATACTTTTTAGCGATTTGCAGTTTTTCCTGTAGCGTGTATCCGCTCAGTTTTATAATCTCCATTCTGTCACGCAGCGGTGCGGGAACAGTTTCCAGCGAATTTGCTGTAGCAATGAACAGAACCTTACTCAGATCATATTCAAGCTCAAGGTAATTGTCATAAAACGTATCATTTTGCTCGGGATCAAGCACTTCGAGCAGGGCGGAAGTAGGATCTCCCCGGAAGTCTGACCCAACCTTGTCGATCTCATCGAGCATCATTACAGGATTTCCGGTGCCGCCTTTCTTCATATTTTGAATAATACGTCCGGGAAGTGCACCGATATAGGTTCTTCGGTGACCGCGAATTTCTGCTTCATCGTGCAAGCCACCCAGGCTGAACCGGACAAACTCACGATTAATAGATCGGGCGATAGATTTACCAAGCGATGTTTTACCAACGCCGGGAGGACCCACGAGGCATAAAATGGGCGCTTTCATATCCTTCTTCAGCTTTAAGACAGCGAGATATTCAATGATGCGCTTTTTAATCTTCTCTAATCCGTAATGATCCTCATCTAAAATTTTACGTGCTCTCTTCAGATCGAGTTTATCTTCTGAATACTCTTCCCACGGCAGATCTAAAATCCACTCAATGTGGTTCATCAATATTCCATGATTGGGAGAGGAAGATGGCGTTCGTTCAAGTCTGGAAAGTTGTTTTTCCACCATTTCCGTGGCGTGTTTCGGGATACTTTTCTCATCAAGACGATTTCGGAGTTTTTCAACTTCCTGAATGTCACCATCTTCGCCAAGTGCCTCCTGAATAGCTTTCATCTGCTGACGGAGGTAGAAATCGCGCTGTTGCTGATCAATATCGGTCTTAACTTTCGATTTGATCTCAGCGCTGAGATTGAGCACCTGTAGCTCTTTATTCAAAAACTCCGCAATGCGTTTCAAACGTTCTGAAAATTCTTTTAACTCAAGTATTTCCTGCTTTTTAGCCAACTCAATATTGAGGTTGGAAGCGATGAAGTTGAGAAGAAATGAGGGAGAGTTAATATTATCGAGTGCTATAGCAGCTTCGCTGGGAATATTGGGCGAAAGATTAACGATCTTTGCGGCCGTTTCCTTAATTGAGCGAAGTGAAGCATCGAGCTCAATACCGGTAATATCCATATCGTTAGAATACTTCTCAGCATTGGCACGGAAGAAGGGATCTTTCTGCGTGAATTCATTAATCTTAAACACGCTTTTTCCCTGAATGACGATACTTTTTGAGCCATCGGGCATTTTAATAAGCTTCAGAATCTGAGCTACTGTTCCAACCTTAAAGAGGTCATCTTCATCAGGATTTTCGATTTCAGCTTTTTTCTGGGTTACAATGCCAATTGTGCGATCGTTCTCGTAGGCATGCTTAACCAATGCAAGTGACTTATCGCGACCAACTGTAATTGGAATGACCACTCCCGGAAACAGAACAGTATTTTTTAATGGGAGAATAGGAATATCGTCAGGAATTTGAGATTCACTGAGTTCTTTTTCCTCTTCTTCTGATAAAAGGGGAATAGCCTGCTCAAAATCTTCAAAACTGCCGTCATCTGCGAAATTGAGCATATCATCAAGTGATTTTTTATTGAAATTCATGTAAAAAACTAAGGATTTACGGTATTTATACGATTTGAATACAAGAACTCAAATGTTCAGCCATTCGTTGCCATGTGTACATATCGTCAGGCTGAAAAATAGTGTTATGGAAAAATGGCATAACTATCATCAAGATTGTCATGTGGGAGAGAGTATTGATTAAATGCACCACTACCAAAAGGATGATTATTCACAGCCATAAAATTTCTTGGTGAATAATCCGGGTTAACGCTGCTTAAATTGAACAATTTTATTCTAAGAATTACAAAAATAAAAATGTAGTATAGTTAAGGAAAACTACAAAAAAATTATGCTTCCCAGCGTGTAAATTTAGGGTGTGAATTAATAGAAAAAACGGGTTAAAAACTTTAATAGCAGCGGTTTTGGTCGATAACGTAGGAGATGGAAAAAAATATAACGTAGTTAAACAAGCGTGTCTCTTAACGATATCAATCGTTTACGTACTAATACACTTGCTGACCAAAATCGAATTTTGGTGTACAAGCAGAGTCGTGTCTTGCAAAAATCTTTACAAAAACTTTCAACGGGTTTAAAAAATCCCCGCGCAGAGGATGACGCCGCCTCATTTTCAATCTCCGCTAAGTTAAGGGGGCGTATTGGTGGACTCCGGCAGGCAGAGCAAAATATTATAGATGCCCGCAGTGTGATTTCGATGATGGACGAAAGCCTGAAGAAAATCATAGACCTCCTGATCGATGTTAAGCAAAAAGTGTTGAAAGCTGCTAATGCGGTGGCCGGATCACAGGAGCGAAATTTTATTCAAAATACCATCAACGGTATTGCCCGTGAAGTCAATTCCATCGTCGATCAAACGTCTTACAATGGCATAAACCTGCTTGAAGAGGGATATTCTGCTACTTTTCAAACCGGTGAGCAGATTGCTCAAACACTCTCCATTTCTATCACAGATGATTTGCGGGCTCAGGATCTTCAGGTTGAGAAAGTAACTTCCCTCGGAGTTTTATCTTCAGGTGGCGGAGGAATCACAACCGGGATGTCGCTCAACGCACTCGACCAGTTTGCGAATCTTCAGGGAGGCGATACCTTCGATATCGTACTAACTCGAGGTGATGGAACAACTGACACAATCAATTTCACAGCAGCTGGTTCAAAAGGGCAGCTGACGACCTCTTCGGTTCTTGATTTATTAAGCGCAATAAACAGTCGGCCCGATTTTCAGGCCACCTACAACGGCAGTGATGGAGCAATTGAGGTGATTGAACCCGCTCCTACAGTAGGAAACGCCCTTGCGGTTAATTTTGGCAACTTTTCAGAAGCACCCGGTCTGGATGGAGCCACCGAAAATCTGAATTTCTCTGTGGATAGCTCAACCGGAACACTTAAAGCAAATCTTTCAGGTGCGGGGATCAATGTCGGGACAAACTTAAACAGCTTTTCACAATTTTCATTACTCGAAGGAGATGATGTTATCGCGATGAACTTGCGGGGCAGAGATGGTGTGAATTACAGCGTGAGTCTGACAATTTCAGGCGGTTCAGCCCAGGCTGGAACAAGTGATTTGGGTGATCTCATTGCCGCTGTCAATTTTCAAACTGGTGGAAAGTTCAACGCCAATGTTTCGGGCGGACAATTCACCATTACCGAGCAGTCACTGGCGAGAAATAGTTTAAATACTTCAGCCGGTTTTACCGAGAATAATCTTGATACCGGACCTGCTTCTGTTTCAGCTGTGAGTTTTACGCAAAAACCGACGGAAGTCGCTCTTGGTGGTATATCTGGAATTTCAGGTGCAACACGGCTCGATGATCTTACACGGGGAATTGGTCAGAACTTTAGTTCTGGTGATACGTTTGATATCGCACTCAGAAACAATGATGGCAGCACAACAAATATCACCTACACATTTGGTTCGCCGGCGGATACCTATCAGGATGTGATCAATTATGTAAACGGGAATTCATCGTTAACCGCGAGTATTTCGGGCGGTGAATTGGTGATTTCGGAGGGAAGCAGAACCTCCGGGACGCAGCTGGGCGGATCATTCACAAATTATACGACCTCGGGTGGCGGAACTTTTACGAATCAGAGTTTTAATGTAGTCAGAGATACAGAATTGAGTAGTGAGGGTGATTTCGGATCTGTTTCAACCGCTGATATTTTAAATAATCTCTCGGAATTTACGAATGTGCAGGAGGGAGATCAGCTACAGCTGAATATGACTGACAATGCCGGAGGGAATCAATCAGTTACGTTCACGTTCACTGGAACTGTTGGAGATGCAGCTGACAGCACTATTCAAAACTTAATAAACGCGATCAATTCCACATCGCTGTCGGCCAGTTTAGATGCCGGACTGGGAGCAATAGTTATAACTGATTCGCTGAATTCAGGGACAAATCTTTCCTTTTCATTTTCTAACACAGATTTTACTGAAAATCCTCAGCCACCAAATGGTTCAATAAACTTGTCGTTCAACTACGATAACTCGGAAGATGGAATGGTATCCAATACTCTGACATCTGGTGGAATCGACGCTAATTCCGGAACGAGATTAAATGACCTCGACGGGTGGGGAACGCTTGAAGGGGATGATGTTATACAGATTACACTTCAAACACGGAGCGGTAGTTCTCAGAATTTCAATTTCCAGCTTAATGATGTAGCGGCTGGAGCGGCGAGTAACGCTACCGTTGGTGATCTGGTTTCGTTCATCAATAACCGAAGCATCGGCACGGTTAATTTTGACGCATCGCTGAACAGCGGCGCCATAGTGGTGACCGAGGACAATCCACCTCCGGTAAATGGTTTTGGTGCAACGGCCAACCTCACAGAAAATAATATCGATATCAATCCGACAGTTTTTACAAATGCACAGTTTCAGATTGCCGAATTTCTTCAGTTGGGCAACGATACCGGACTGGTGTTCGGACTTGGATTACTTGACTTCGATTCCGGAACCAATCTGACACAATCAGCAGCCCAAAAGCTCGTGCAAAATGTTGATGATTCCATCGACCGTGTCATAAATAACGCGAACAGATTGGGTGTGGCACAAACGCAGTTAGAGAACCGGCAGAATTTCGTTTCACGCTCAATTATTTCAAACGAAGCTGCCCGAAGTCGTATTACTGATGTGGATTACGCCAGAGAGTATTCCAAATTAATTAAAAACCAGATTATCAGGCAGTATCAGCTCGCGGCGTCGGTCCAGGCAAATTTGACCCCTCAGTATTTGCTGGCGTTGTTGTAAACGCTATTCAATCAAATCATAAAAGCTATTATTGAGAATGCTATATCTGATTGTTTAGAATGTATTTAGCGAATTTATGTAAGGTTTAAAAATTGGACTCAGGATGCATAGAAGGCGCTACGAATTAAGCTTCCATCCATCCTGAGTCCAATCGATGGATTATAAGAATGAGTTAGAAATGCTTATTTGCTTACCGTCAGGGGAATTTCATGAAATTCCCCTGACGGTAACGGGAGATCAAATAAAATCCAAAAGTCCGGATTTTATTCCGTGTAGTCGATCGTCGTGACGATCGACTACACGGGGTGGTGAATCATTATTCGGTCTGACCGATTGCTCGTATGTGGTAAAATTGGTGGGTGTTTATCACAATCTCCTTCTCCATACTCATTCCAACCCGTCGGACGGCACTACGTGGTTCAGATGTGCTTCCCAGAATTAAAATTTTGCTGTGATGAATTTAGTGAGTTTTTAAAGCCGTCAGACGGGGAGAAATTCCCAGCAATTCCGTCTCAATTCAATTTCGTTTTTTGTATTTTCGGGGCATGAAATTTCATACGGATCAGATATTTAACGCACACATTTCATTTGAAGAACGAACCCGTCAGGTTTTTGACTATCAGTTTGAATACTGTAAACCGTATCGTGTTTTTTGTGAGTCGTTAGGTGTTACGCCGGACTCACTTTCTTCGGTTTCAGACATCCCTTTTTATCCTATTGATGGTTTTAAGCGAACGACACTGAGGACGTCATTGGCGGAAAGCGTCCCTCTTATTTTTAAAAGCAGCGGGACGTCTGGGATGGAGCGGAGCGTGCATCAGGTGGCAGATGAATCAGTGTATCGGCGATCAATTTTAGAATATTTTTCAGAACTATATCACCTCAAAGAATCGGTGATTCTCGCCTACACGCCCGGCTACGCAGAAAATCCACACTCTTCATTAATCCATATGATGGAAGTGTTGATTGAAGCCTCAGGGGACTCACGATCTGCATTCTTGCCGCTCAATCAAAAGCTAAATCAGGCGCAGATTGATGATTGTGATGATAAGCGAATAATATTATTCGGTGCCGCTTTTGGCTTACTCGATTTGACAGAGATCAGTGAAGTTCGGCTTCCTGAAAGTGCTGTTGTGATTGAGACGGGCGGAATGAAGACCCATCGAAGGGAAATTCCACGAGTCGAGCTGCATGAGCGTTTGTCAGAAGGTTTTTGTCTTTCTAAAGATAACATACATTCCGAGTATGGCATGGCAGAATTACTTTCTCAATCTTATATGACAGATGGTGAGCGGTTTGTTCCACCACACTGGATGCGGGTCTTTGCGATTGATCCCCAAAACCCGATGCAAAGATTACCTTCGGGAGAAACAGGTCAGCTTGCTATAATTGATTTGGCGAATGTATTCAGCTGTTCGTTTATTTTAACTGAGGATGAGGGAAGGGTAGAAGCGGATGGATCGTTTACTGTGAACGGGCGCATCTCCAAAGCGACTATGCGGGGATGCAATTTCTTAATTGACCGGGATTAAATTATGGGACTTTCAGCATTAGAAAAAAGACTTAACTATCTGGAAACATCTATTCAGATGTGGCTGAGCAGCGCGGAATTAACGCAGGCTGTCGAAAAAACAATTGAATCAGGTGTTGATCGCTCTGATGTGGTGTTCGCGCTACGTCAGGTTAAAGAGAAATGTACAGCTGATGAGCTGGAATTTTGGCTGAGTACGTCATATCAGGATGATGCAGATCTTAAAAATGTATTGGTGTTACACGCTGGAAATCTGCCTTTAGTGGGATTTCAGGACGTCATCGCTGTTTATCTTTCCGGCGCTCAATATCGTGGAAAAATCTCCAAACGCGATCCCTGGCTGCTGCCATCATTTCTGACCATCTTAAAACGAATCGACAAAACATTTAAAGGACGTTGGTCAACCGATTTGGATATGTTCAGAGATCTCAAAGCAGATCACCTGATGTTTGCGGGGAGTCCTGATACGTTACCAAAAATTGAAAAACAGTTAGTTGATAAAGAGATCATCGCACCCGACTGTAAAAAGTTGATTCGCACAGCCAAGTTCTCCATCACCTATCTGGGTAGCGAACCGAATGAACGGTTTCACCAATTAGTGGAGGCGATTGAAAGATACAGAGGCGAGGGATGTCGCTCGGTAAAAGTTATTGTAGCGCCGTTTTCTTTGTATGATCACAGCTGTCATCTTACCGATTATTTTGAATCGTACTGGACCGAAACGCAGACCAACCACGATCCGGAAGATGCAACGCTTCACAGAATCGCATATAATAAGTCGATTGAGCGACCGCAAATGCGCCTCGAACATCTCCTGATTGAGGAGAGTGAGCCTGAAAATTTTGAAAAAGATCGCGTGTATTGGGTCAACGGGGGATTTGAGAAAATCAGTGAGTTGTTGGATCAGTTTGGAGAGCAAATTCAGGCTGTTTATTCATTTTCGGAAGCTTTAAAAGCATTGAATCAACATTTACATGATGTAAAAGAAGCTGAAGATATTGCGACAGCCCAGCGCCCGCCCATCTACTGGAAACCAGACGGCGTCGATGTATTAGAATGGCTAACGGCATAAGCTTTTTGATAAAAAAAGATTGCAGTAAGTTTAGCTAAGCCCTAAAGGTGGAATTAGGCTCACTGCTCTCCCACCAGAAAACTACAGATAGGAGAAGCAGCTCTTATGGGAGAGCTGGCTTCGTCGGGATAAAGTGTGTGCAGGTAAAGAAAAAGCAATCGACGAAGACTGAGAGGGGCGAAGAATGAATGAACCTGTGTGGTAAGTTCGAGGAAATTCACCTGTCGCATATCTACCTAAGTTGAATGTTGTCTTTGTCCTCTCAGTCACAGTC
>Ga0306910_1000422_pt1 | contig 20826 bp, 24 predicted proteins | sample AntRauMFilla2698_FD_190438 | JGI IMG/M metagenome (GOLD analysis project Ga0306910, IMG submission 190438) | Saline lake microbial communities from Rauer Islands, Antarctica - Metagenome Filla 2 #698 (v2) (version 2) | ecosystem: Environmental > Aquatic > Non-marine Saline and Alkaline > Saline ... | reverse complement strand
AAGAACCTTGCCGCATATGGCCGCTGGCACGCCGCCCGAAATAACGCGGACCGCTCCTACCTCGAAGCGCTCAGGCTGCTACTCGCTTCAGGCCCTCGCGCCAACACGATTTGCTGACACCGCCTCGATACATCGGGTCCCCCGAGACGGCAGCATTCCTGCAAGCCGTCGCAGCCACCTGTCATGGTAGAGAAAGAATCCTTGAGCAGGGCAAGGGTCTGATGCGCGCCCAAGTAGCACATGGGATAAGACCGACTTATCAGACCCTCGATGATGGTGAAAACATCCATATCGACGATGTCGAGTGTTCGGCAGCCAAATCACGTATGGTACCTTTGCGTGACCGGGCCTCCGACGGGCGAGTGAACCCGCGCGGCATACCCTGTCTCTATATGGCGACAAACGACGCCACAGCCATATCGGAAGTCAGGCCCGCGATCGGCGCATACGTGACCGTTGCCGTTATGAAATGCCTACGTGAATTGAAGTTTATCGATTGCAGCGTTCTTTCCAATAAGAATTTCTTCTACTTCAAAGAGCCAGAACGACCCAAAATGGAGGAAGCCGTATGGTCGGATATCGATAAGGCATTTTCAGCGCCTGTTGATAGGTCCGATGACGCAGCGGAATACGCTCCCACACAGATCCTCGCTGAATTGTTCCGCTCCCTCGGTTACAGCGGTGTAGCCTACAAAAGCGCTTTCGGCGAGGACGGATACAATTTCGCGGTCTTCAATATTGACGACTTCGAAGTTGTGAGATGTCGGCTTTTTAAGATAAAAGATATTGCGCACAAGTACGAGCCACTACCCGACTGACGTCGACGAATGGAGTGCTCATCTGACACCTCTACCAAGTGACGAACGGCAGCTTCTGGAGTTTGACGTACCAACTCTGAATGTCCGCATCGGGCCGGTCGCGTCGGTGACGTGACCCTTGACACGAAGGGCGGATTCCGGACGTACGCCGCAGTTCGCACCAATAAGCGCTAAGAGATTTCCAAGAAACCTACGCATGCTACAACTCGTCAATCACATACCAATCCACCATCGACCACCAGCGTCTGACCGGTCACCGCGCGCGACCAGGGCGAGGCGAAGAATAGCACCGCATCGGCCAAATCCTCGGGCGAGGTAACGCGACCAAGCGGTGTCAATCCGGCGATCGTGTCAAAAACTGCCTCGGGAGTCGCCGCGCTTGCGTCGGTGGTGCGCAGCAGCCCGCCCGCCACCATGTTGACCCGGACCCCGAGCGGACCAAGGTCCTTGGAGGCGGTCCGCGTAAACGCCATCAGCGCGGCCTTGGCAGCGGTATAGTCGTGATAGGGTACCACGGGGTTCTGCACCAAGTTGGTGCCGATGGTCACCACGCTGCCGCTGCCCTCTGCCTTGAAATGGGGCAGCATCGCCTGAATGGAATGTAGCGCGCCGCCCACGGCGACTTCGGCCTGCCGCGCGATAGCGGGCCACTCCAACGTCTCGAGCTTGGCTCGGTCATCGCCGTTGAACGCGAAATCGGCCAGCGCATTGTGTACGAGGGTCGTCGGCGGGCCGAGCCGGTCGGCTACCTCGGCCACCATCGCGGTGACGGCCCCGGCATCGGTGACATCCGCCGCGAAGGCCATGGCGCGCGGGCTGAGTTCGCGGGACAAAGCCTCAGCCTGCGCAGCGCTGTTTCGATAATTTATCGCGACGCGCGCCCCTTGTTGGGCGAACGCACGGGCGATTGCAGCGCCAAGGCCGCGCCCCGCGCCGGTGATCAGGACGGTCTGGTTTTCGAGTTCGCGAGCCATGGTCAGGACTCCTCCGGATAAAACGCATGGAAATGATGGACGGGGCCGTGGCCGGAGCCGACGGTAAGATCGCGCGAGCGGACGATGGCCGCTGCGATGTAGGATTTCGCACGCCGCACTGCCTCGGGCAGTGGCAGGCCGTGGCCTATCTGCGTCGCCAGCGCCGAAGACAGCGTGCAGCCGGTGCCGTGGGTATTGCGCGTGGTGTGGCGTTGGCCCTCGACCCAATAGGTGTCATCCTCGGTCATAAGCAGATCGGGACTGTCGCCACCGGCAAGATGACCGCCTTTGAGCAGGACCGCAGATGGCCCCATAGTCAGCAACGCTTTTGCCTGTGCCTCCATTTCGGGTCGGTCCGTTGCCGTGTCGGTTTCCAGCAGGTCCGCGGCCTCGGGCAAATTCGGGGTGATGACATAGGCGAGCGGCAAAAGGCGGTCGCGCAGGGCGGCCACGGCTTCGGCCGCCAGCAGGCGATCGCCGCCCTTCGCTACCATGACCGGGTCCAGCACCACGGGCACGGTCAGGCCCGAGAGCGCCACGCGCACGGCATCAATGATCGCCGCGCTGCCCAGCATGCCGACCTTCACCGCATCGATGCGGATGTCATCGCGGATGGCAGCGATTTGGGCAACCACCATGTCGGTGTCCATCAAGGTGACGGCGCGCACCCCTTGCGTATTTTGCGCCGTCAGCGCCGTGATCGCGGCCATGCCATAGCAGCCATTGGCCGAGATCGCCTTGAGATCGGCCTGAATACCGGCGCCGCCCGAGGGGTCAGAGCCTGCGATGGAAAGGATGTTGGGGATCATGGCTGCTTCCATGCGTCGATAAGGGCACGGGTCGCGGCCTCAGGGTTCGCGGCGCGGGTCACGGCCGACACGACAGCCATGCCGGACGCGCCCGCTTGTTTCAGGGCGTCGATGTCGTGGATGGACAGCCCGCCAATCGCGATTGTCGGGACGGAAACCGCCGCCACGATGCGGGCCAACCCGTCGGCGCCGATGGGTGCGGTCGCGTCCGGCTTGGTCGCTGTGGCACGAAAGGGGCCCGCGCCGATATAGTCCACGCTTACAGGGATGTGCGCGCATTGCGCCACGGTTTCGATGGACAGGCCCAGCAGGGCATCCGGTGCGATCCGGTCGCGCGCGCGCAGCGGGTCGCCGTCGCCTTGTCCGATGTGCAGGTCAGCGCCGGTCGCACGCGCCACCTCGACCCGGTCGTTGACGAAGACACGCACCCCCATGGGCGCAAGCGTTTCAATGAGCGCCTCTGTCAGACGTACCAGTTCGGCGTCGGAGGCAATCTTGTCCCGGATCTGCACCGCCCAGGCCCCGCCGCGGGCGGCGGCCATGGCCTGTTCGCGAACCGGGGCCGGGGCGGTAGGGTCGGTCACGACGTAAACCGCGCCGATCATGCCACGACCTCGATCCGCGCGGCGGCGTCCAGAACCTCCGGCGTGAGGTCATGGAGTGCGTCAAGAAACGCCACCTGAAAGCTGCCCGGACCCTGCGCCTTTCGGCCCGCGGCCTCGCCCGCGACCCCGTAAGCCGCCAATGCCGCGACGGTGGCCTCGAAACCGGGCTGGCCAGCGCAAAAGGCCGCGATGACCCCGTTCAATGAGCAGCCCATGACTGTGATCCGTCCCATCATCGGGTGCCCGTTGGCAACGCGGGCGGCGCGTGTGCCGTCCGTGACGAAATCGAACGGGCCTGAAATGGCGACTATCCCGCCGGTGTGCCCTGCCAGCGCGCGCGCCGCATCCTCGGCCGCATCCACGCTGTCTCCGGCATCCACTCCTCGTGCAGCCCCGCCGAGACCCGCAAGAGCGAGAATTTCCGACGCATTGCCGCGCACCACGGTCGGCTTCAAGTCAAGCAATTTGGCCGACAGATCTTGCCGGAACCGCGTAGCGGCCACGCCGACCGGATCGAAAACCCAGGGACGGCCCACCTCATTCATGACTGCGGCGGCGTCCTGCATCGCGACACCCCAGTCGGGATCGGCCGTGCCGATATTGACGGTCAGCGCCTGCGCCAGCGCGGCGAACTCGGCGGCTTCCTCGCGCGCATGGACCATGGCGGGGGATGCGCCGATGGCCAGCAGGACGTTTGCCATCACGTTCATGGCGACGTAATTGGTGATGTTGTGAACAAGCGGCGTCTCCGCACGCATGGCGCTCAGGAATGATCCTGGGTTTTGCATTGTGCCTCCTTTCAAGCGGAGGCACGGCAGATGGGACTCCTAACCGGGTCCATCTACGCAACTTCCTCCGCCGGCATGATCCGGGTCAGGTTCGAAGGGTGCTTCTCAGCCCGCGCATAGCGGACGCCCCTGTTGTGGTGGCAAAAGTTGCACAGTGATGAACGGAATGCAAGGCAAGCAGAAGTTCGCTGCGCTGTTCATGAGTGACCGGTATGAGCCGTTTACGTTGTGAGAAAAATGCCTCCTGGCGGGACGGACAGCCGACGCTCGTTGCCCCTACAGTACGTTCAAGATTTGCACGATATAGTTGTCTTTCAAGCTTTACCTCAAAAGCGCGGTGGGTCCGGACTCAACGGTGCCCTCTTTCTAATAGCCTTCTCTACAAGTCATCATATTAGGCCAATATCGTTTAATCGCCCGCGTCCATGTATCGTCGTGACTATTTCACATTGTGCCGCATCGAGTGAGAAAATTTCGTCGCGTGGATCATCTGCGGGAAGTAAGCTGGCCATACCCGCTTTGAGTAGATCGCGAGCCACTCCATTCTCAATTATTCCATCAACACCTTGATAGGTAAAGGTGCGAGGAATACGTGCACCCGGTTCGATCCTGACGCCATGTGCTGACGCGCTCGCGATCAGCGCCGCCGCACAACGAGCTGTAGGGCTCCTTGGATTCGGATGCGGAGTCGTCGGCAAGATGCGAGTCATCTGGTTAACAGGTTTGATAGGCACACTCGCGACTGAGCCAATCCCCTGAAGAAAGCTATTCAATGTTGCTCGTTCCGGGTTGTGTTTAGGTTCGCCTGAAAGTGTCGCCGCATGCCTTGCTGTGGAATACGGAGATGGACCGGAATTTGACCCCATCCCGCCCGCCAGATTAGTCAACGTGCCACCTTCGTGCCTGCGCCCATAATGCTCGATCAATTCTGCTTCTCTTTCGAGGCAGGATCACTCGTCCGCTGCCTCGTAAAGCCGGTCGATGCGGTATTTGATCCTATGGCGATCATTTAACACCTGCCGAATAACGTTGCATTTGAACGGATTGCTCTCTCCGATTGGATGATGTCGTATGGCCTCAAGTTCATGCTCTATTACTCGGCGGTTCATCCCTTTGCCGACGTAAAAAACTTCACCATTGGGCCGACAAAGCTCATAGACGTAAAAACGCCCAATATTTTGCGATAGGAAGGCCTCAAGTGCGTCGCGATATCCCTCAAAAACATGCATTGTCACAGTCACCCCATTTCTCATAATCCTTCTGTCAAGGCATTTTGGTAATTTTGTGTCCTATGGACTGAGATTGCTGCCGTAGCGAAATCACGAATTTTCGGCTCACGCCAGAACGTGACAGTTTCTAAAGTTTGACAAAGCCTTGCGCATGTAGATCAGATAGAGGTGGTTATGTTAGAGTTTTCCGCTTTGCCGACCTCGCCCAGAGCAAATTGTCGATAGCTGCTTTGGTGATGCTGCATTTCTGCCAATGCCTGATACTCGATCGACGCTAAGGGTGGTTCCTGTCCCGTCGACATCAAGCGGCTGCATCGGCCTCGGACAAGTTTGGGGCGAGGAAACCACCCGATTGCCGCCGCCAAAGTCTGGCGTATAGCCCGCCCATAGCCAGCAACGCCTCGTGCGTGCCAACCTCGGCGATCCGGCCGTCCTCCATTACCACGATGCGGTCCATCGCGGCGATGGTGGAAAGGCGGTGGGCGATGGCCAGCGTTGTCTTGCCCGCCATCAGCTGTTCGAGATTGGACTGGATCGCGGCCTCGGCCTCGCTGTCGAGCGCGCTTGTCGCCTCGTCAAGGATCAGGATCGGGGCATCCTTCAGAAGGACGCGTGCGATCGTCACGCGCTGCCGCTGACCGCCCGAGAGTTTGACGCCCCGATCGCCGACAAACGCGTCGAGCCCGGTGCGTCCCTTGTCGTCGCGTAGATCGCGGATGAACGCCATCGCTTGCGCGGCCTCGGCTGCGGCCTCGACCTCGGCATCCGTGGCGTCCGGGCGGCCGTACCGGATGTTGTCGCGGACCGATCGGTGCAGCAGATCAACGTCCTGCGTCACGACGCCGATACGACGCCGCAGGGACGCCTGCGCCACGCAGCGCACGTCCTGCCCATCGACGGCGATCCGGCCGCCGCCCACGTCGCGCAACCGCATAAGCAAGGAGACGAGTGTCGATTTTCCCGCGCCGGAAAGACCCACCAGCGCGACCCGCTCTCCGGGGGCAAGCTCCAATGACAAATCGCGGACGACCGGGCCGGCGTCGCCGTAGCCGAACGTCACGCCTTCGAAGGTGATCCGCCCATCGGGCACGGACAGGTCGGGCGCATCCGGTGCATCTGTCAGAGTGGGAGGCGTGGTCATGATCGGCATTGCGTCGGCGATTGTGCCGTAGGCGCGGCTGATCGACTGTCCCAATCCGATGAACATCCCCGAGGACGCTGATAGCGTGCGCGCGATCGCGGCGGCCGCAACGAAGTCACCCAGCGTGACAAACCCGACGACGAGCCCCCAGAGGCCCACGGCGAATATCGACACGACAAGAGACACGTTGAGCAGATGAACCAAGGCATCCGTCGACACGTAGGCGCGATTTTCGCGGTGCTGGGTGTCGATGGTCTGGCCGATCACTTTCCGGATCGCTCCGGCTTCGCTGTCTTCGGCGGCGAAAAGTTTGACCATGGCGATGTTGGAGTAGACGTCCGTCATCGCCCCCGTCGCCCGGCTGGTGGCGGCGGCCACCTTGCGTGACCGTGCGGCGTAGACAGGCACGGCGAACCAGGCCAGCACGACGTTCAGGACGATCCAGACCACCACCGGCAGGGCCAGCATCGGCGACAGCGCCGCCAATAGGGCTGCGGCCCCGCCGAAGGACACCACGACGCGAGGCACCATCTGCATCGCGATCATCATCGAGCGCTGTACCGCTCCGGTAACCTGACCGATGCGACTGGCAACCTGCCCGGCGAAGACGTCCTCGAAGAAGGCGACGTCCTGTCTCTCGACCGCCTTGTGCGACTGCCAACGCATCGCGGCCGGCAGCAGCACTTGGACCGTCTGCGCCATGAACGCACCGCGTACGAAGGTGACGAGTGGGTCGATCACCGCGAAGAGTACGATCAACGCGCCAAGGGTCCATGCCTCGGATGAGACGAATTCTGCCGCGCCTTGAGCCGTCACACCGTCGACCACGAAGGCGAGGGCCCATATCACAGCCAGTCCGATACCGGCCGATATGACCGAAAGAACGCTCACCGTGATTAGGACGCCACGGAACAGGCGGGCAAAGTGCCAGACCAGCGCCCAGACACCGCTGCTGGGCATCGGACTGATCGGAAGATCGAAGGGGCGGACCAGAGTCTCGAAGGGGCGAAAGATGCGATCATTAAATCTCATGATGGATAATTTAGGACGAATGGCCAAGGTGTCCCGTTGAGCCGCGGCTGGGTTCGAGTCCCTTGACCCCGTCGGTCGCTCATATCTCCAAACAGGGAATGTTGCCTATGCGCAATGGCCACCGTCAGGCGACGCCGACAGGCAAACACAAGAGGCCGCCCGTCGCTGCCCATCGCCGCATTTTCCCTTATTTCCTCACATTGTTGAGAATGGGGGGTGATCACCCGCACGGGGTGATTGGTCTCCGTCTTCAACATTTTCCGTGCGTCGCCTTAACTTCCGCGAGTCACTTCGCATTTTTCGTAAGCTGTTCAACAAGTCCTCAATTGCCCCGATCCGGTGCCTTCGAAGATCATCAGTCGCGGGATGAGTGCACAGATTGTAATTAGAACAGATTAGGCCCGAACCAACACAATCTGATAAAAATACGGCCCGCTCTCGATGACCTCCACGGTATCTCCGGGGCGCGCAGGATTGCGCTCGAAGAAAGTCCGGACCCAAGCACGATTTCGGAAGATCTTCTTTGTCCCGTCGATATCAGTGCTGATGGGGATCTCATCTCCCTATGAGACACATATCTTTCTTGCGGCGGCACTGGTGCGGTTTCCGCCGCCGATCACCCCTTCAGGAAAGGCAGAAATGAATTCCCGCAGATAGAAGTGATGGTTGTTGAGGTTCTCGAAATTGATCGGGGTGCCGCTGCACGACCTGCGCACTTTGTCGGCGGATTATTTACGTCGCCATGATCCGTATACTGCTGTGCAGGTCATTACGGCGCATCTCGGTCACAAATGTGGCGAAAGTGCAAAGGACTACAAGGCGGAGTCTGAAGGCGATGCGGCGACCGGAGACTGGCTCCGGATGCGTGAGAAAATTGGTCGTCAATCAATGACAGTAAGATCTGGAGAGAGAGGAAGCTGAGGACGTCTTGGGGTCGAGATCTTTTCCTTACCCCATACCGATTGCGGTGGCAGCGTGGTGACGCCACCGCAGTCGGCAGGGGCTTCTGAAGGCAATAACCAGCAACGGAAACGGAGATCGCATGGACAAGACACCACATGAGTTTGAAGATGATTTACGGATCGTGCAAACCATTGAGGACGGTCAAATCTTCTTTTGTGCATATTCAAACGAAGCGTTGTTCAGGAAATACCCGACGGACCGTGCCGGAAACGCCAAGGTGGCAATGCAACTGGCCGTTGTGGCGCTGTCTCAGGTCAAACTGAATGAAGACATTTATGACATCGCGGTCTGGTTCAATGAAACTTATCGGGATCTTCGCGGACGATTTTCGATCAATCGCTATCGGTATCAACGCCATCGAAAGTTGATTTCTCATATCATCGTGTTTTCGGCGGCGAACGTGAGGTCAGACATTGAGACGGTCGTTGCAGAGGCTTTTGTGGCCCTTGGCTGGCAAATTGACTCGAAGGGTAGCTCGAGCGTGGAATGGCTCGACGCGCCCGATATATCGGACGTGTCGGCGCACCATCGGCTGAAGGCCTTCGGGCGGGTGCAAAGGGCAGTGGAAGCTTACAGGCGAACAGGAAAAACGTGATCCAAGGGGCCATCAATCATCGGATACGGTCATCTTGAGAACCGCATCCGAGATTGCCTGGCGCCTTGGATCATCCAAAAACAAACCCACGAAAATTGAAACCTGCGGTCCGTCATGGATTTTGCTGCTGCTACAGCTTCGGATCGCGCAACCACGTTCGAGAAAAGAAAGGAGACGGACGCTTGAAGCCGGCGCATCACCGCGATCCGGCAAATTGAAAGGAAACGAGATGAATTATGTCGATGGCACACTCATTTCATCCGATGATCAGCAGGCAGCTGGTCTCAAAACCGTTCAGGAATTTCTGGACAGGCAAGGCGCGGCACTTGCAAATGCTGCATATCTTCTCGGAGGAGCGCGCGCGAGCGGTACGGTCTTTTCCCTGATCGAAGGCATCAGAAATGCGCAGCGCCTGAGCAAGGCGCATTTCAGGCGTCTGCAAGCGCTTCATGCCTTATTGGTTCTCGAAAATGTTGGCGACCCGGAAAGGCTCGAAACCGCTCTCTTTGTGGAGATCATCCCCGGATCAAAAGTGGTCGATGAAATCTGCCTTCTGGCGGATGCGCTGGACGATCTCCTCAGCAGTTTGGGAGCCGGAGCGGACAACTCCCCCAACCGAGGCGGAGGCGACACCAGCATTTCTGAGGCCGCCTGAAAACCCTCTTCCCCGGCCCAAGGAGGGCCGGGCCTTGAAGCGGCGGAATGATCCGACCGCAACGAAAGGAGGGCTTCAAATGCCATCTTTTATCCCCGATACCGATCTGCGCTCGATCGTGCAGGACCTGCAACTCCTCTTCAAGTACGGGCGAGGCCCGGCGAAAATGAAGGCAGAAATCCAAAGCTGGGCGGAGTCGCTGGAGCAGTCGGACCCGAATGCGCTTCAGCTGCCCCTCGTGAAGCGGACGATTGCACAGCTCATCTGCCTCGCATATTCGAATGCCGCATTCCAGCGGGCGATCGTGCCGCCCTTTTACAGAGGTCCTGTTGCTCTGAATGTCGAGGACACAGGTGGCTATTTCCTGGCCCGGCATCTGGTGACGACACTGGTTAGGTTGCTGCCTCTCGAGGACGACGAGAGGCTGGATCTGGTGCGCCATGCCCTCGAAATCGATGATGGTTACAGGCAGTCGCTGGAGCGCCGTCTCCCGATTTTCTGAACTCAACGACAGCCCCGGCAGCGATGCCGGGGCTGTTACCTTGGTCAGTCACGCTTCAGGCCGGAGTTGCGCAACAATGTCCAAAAAACATGAAAAATGTCATTCTAACGCTTCGGTGCAGATCCTTTGAACCTATTTTCTTTTCAGATGCAGAGAACAGAGCAACAACGCCCAAGCATCTGGGTGGGTAATTGCAAGAAGAAAATGGAAAAGTTTGGAATACCGCTCAAAATCGATAACCGCTACCGCAGTGTCGAATACCAGGCCGCGCAAAAGCTCGGCGTCGAACTCGCGGGCCTTTCGACTTACGTCGGCTCTGTCTACGGTGCTTCTCAGCACTATGCGCAAGCGTTCGGTCTCACAGACGGCCGTACGCTCGTGATCGAAGCCGATCGGTATCGTTATACCGCCGGCATCGTTTCGGATTTCGAGAACGAGGAAGATCCGGCAAACGAGCGGGCATACTATGCAGCAATGACTTCCGCGGCCGGCATCGACCTCTACGCAGATTGATCTTAGTGGCTCGGATCGCGATACTGAAGCACGTCGCAAATGCCAACCCAGCGCACGCTGCGGAGTCCAATGCGCTTAGTGCGCCGCGAGGGCAGGGTGATCCGGGTTAATCTGACTTGCAGGAGTTGCAAGCCGTGGCGGTCCGTGAATTTGCAACGGGCCGCCCGACCGTCTCAGTCGAAGCGGTTCACCGGCAGCTTCAGGTAGCGGTTGCCGTCATCCTTGGCTCCAGGCAGCCGCCCACCGCGCAGGTTGATCTGCAAAGCCGCGAGGATGCGGTTCGGCAGTGACAGCGTCTCGTCGCGGGCCTTTCAGCGTTGAAAAAAGGCGTCGCGCTCCGTGCCGTCCTTCACATGGATGTTGTGCGCCCTGTGCTCGTCCACCGTGGCCTCTTACATCGGCTCTTTCCGCTCCTTACCCTCGCGCCGATGGCGTTCTGGGCGCTGGTGCGCTGCTTGAGATGGGCAGAGACCATGACGAGGTCGGCATGCGGGTGGGTGTCGAGCACCCATTGCACCGTCAGGCCGTTGTCACGGACGATGTCGAGTACCTGCTCCATGCTTTCGGTCGAGAAGCGGTAGTTCGTGAGCGCTATCGATATCGCCAACCTTCAACCGTACAACCTCGCCCGCCCGCATACCGCTGCCATAGGCCAGCGACAGCTTCACCCGTGCCTTCAGGCTGGGCGCCATGTTTAGGATGCGCTTGATCTCCTTTTTACTGAGCACCAGCGGCACCTTTACCGGTTCCTTCAGGTGAAAAATCTCAGCCACCAGATCGTGCCGCCGAAGCGTCACGCGGAATAGGAACTTGACGCCAGTCATGGTCTGATTGCGCGTGCAGATGCTGGTGCCGCTCTCAACCAGATGCTGCTGGAAATACTTCACATCATCCGGCATCGCCGTCTCCGGCGAGCGCCCGATGTACCGGCTCAGCCATGAAGGGACAGACGCGAGGTTCCAAAACAGGCGGCTGTGGAAGGTGACCCGAAGATTTTGGCCGACCCCAAGATGGCACCATCTATTCGGTAGGATGGTTCAAATTGGCCCGTCTGACCCGCATTTGAAAAGGACACAAATGATGAAGAAAACACTTATGCTCAACGACACCTCGATACACCTGCTGAAACGCCAAGTCGCACTGCGATTGCCGGAAATTAGCCCCACGCACAGAGTGGAATTCGTGGCCCGAGGGCTTGGTTATCAAACCTATGCATCGCTGCTCTCTGCGTTGAGTAACGGCCCGATTTTGATCCAACACATCGATCTCGATTGCGCGGTCGCGTTTGCCGAACGTTTCGAAGTCAATGTGGACGTGGATGACGTCCGCGAGATTCTTTACTCGCTTTTCGACCTCGATATGGTCGGTTGAGACCAGCTAAATCGTCTCCGGTGAACCCGGTGCGTGTGTTGAGACCCCCAGTTTGCAATGCTACGAGATCACAGAGCATTCAGGACACTTTTATAAACTGGCCGCTGAACGCTCTCAACAGAATAAAAAACTTGTGCAGATGCTGTAAACTGCGCATAACAACGTATTCTGTTGAAAAACTCTCTTGATCGATCGAAAGGGCCGGATCAGCAGAATAATGTCCCTCCAAAATGCCATTCTGGAAATAACGTTTGCCAATTCGTCTATGGTGGAAACAGTGTTGCAAGTTTCCGAAGCGATTTTCGCGTAACGGAGTTTTTCAACAGAATGGGCGGAAAGTGTGCATTCGCTGCACCTGCATGCGTTCTATCTGAGATTGAGAAAAGCGGACATGCAAAGGGCGGAAGACCGCTGCTTTCGCGCCGCGTACCGCTCCAGGTTCGCTATGCGCGGGATGCAGGCCAAATGGACGTCAGGATAGGCTTTTTGTTCTGGTATCCTGGACGACACCCCAGCCAAGGATTGCCGATATTTCGCACGCAATTTTTATGATTTGAGGGCCAAGTTTTTCACGAAACGCTGGCGTGAACACCCGCACCGAACCGGTCGCACCTATGGACATTGAGGCGCCCGGCCCGTTTGGCGCCAGGGGGGCCGCAACCGAGCACATGCCGCGCTCGATTTCTTCCACGCATTCCGCAAAACCGCGCTGGCGAATGGTTTCGAATTCCGCTTCTAAGTCATGCACATTTGTCAGGGTGAATTCGGTGTATGCACGCAACCGGCCTTCCATTTCGCCAGTCGAAAACAACTCTGGCGAAAAGGCGGCGACAGCCTTGGAACAGGAGCAGGCATGCAGGGGGCGCTTTCCCAAACCTGGATGTAGATAGGACACACCGGTGTCCGGCGTCTCGACATGAATAATTTCAACTGATTTCCCGCGCAGCCTCGACAGGAAAAACGCCGCTCCATACTGTGTAGCGGCTTGTTTCAGCGCGGGCGCGATCATTTCCAGCAGCATGCGGTCCGAATTATCGCTGCGTGTGAGCGCCCTTAGACGAGTCCCGAGTGTGAACTGGCCACGCCCGACAGGGTCCAGCAGGCCGACGCCGACCAGGTCCTGGACCAACCTGTAGGCAGAGGGCTTGGGCAGATCCGAATGGGCGCAAATCTCGGTCACCGTGGCCTCGCCCTTCTGGCTGACGATTTCAAGGATCAGCGTGAGGCGTTCGAGATGCATATTTTTCCTTGTGAGAATCTAATTATCAGATTACGAGAATCATACTGTGATCGCAAGGGGGGAACGTGATGATGGACGGCGCATGTTGCGGCCCGGGGTATGCAAGCCCGGCAGAAGCCATCAAGGCTCCGCGCGAGAAACTGCTCTATACGATTGCCATCTATACTGGCACAGGGATTCAGAAGCCGGACTACCTGGCGACCGTCGACGCAGACCCCGACAGCCCGACCTATTCTCAGGTCATCCACCGTCTCGAAATGCCCGGCATCGGGGACGAGCTGCATCACATGGGCTGGAACGCCTGTTCGTCCTGCCATGACGATGCGGGGATGGCACGCAAGTACCTGCTTGTGCCCGGTGTGCGCTCCAACAATATCCACGTTATCGATACGGCCACAGACCCCTATGCGCCACGCCTGCACAAAGTGATCGACGGGTCCGAAATCAAATCCAAGACCAACCTCAGCGGGCCGCATACCGTGCATTGCCTCGGGTCCGAAATCATCATTTCGTTTCTGGGGGATGCGAAAGGGGAAGCGCCGGGTGGCTACCTGCATCTCAACAAGGATTTCGAGATCGTGGGCCGGTGGGAAGAAACCATGGGCGATATCCCGTTCAGCTACGATTTCTGGTATCAGCCGCGCCACAACGTCATGGTGTCCTCGGAATGGGCCGCACCGAACACGTTCATGCCGGGCTTTGACCTCGAAGAAGTGGGGCATCTGAAATACGGTCGCCGTCTGCACATCTGGGATTTCGAGGCGCGTAAGCCGGTCGAGACTTTGTATTTGGGTGAGGACGGGCTGATCCCATTGGAAGTGAAGTTCCACCATGACCCTGACAGCAGCCACGGCTTTTGCGGCGCGGCGCTGTCGGCCAACGTGATCCATTTCTGGAAGTCCGAAACTGGTAAGTGGGAATGGGAAAAGATCATTGACGTCGAGAACGAGCCGCATCCCGACTGGCCGATCCCCATTCCGGGGGTAATGAGTGCGATCCTTGTGTCGATGGACGACAAATATCTCTATCTCAATAACTGGTTGCACGGCGACATGCGCCAATATGATATCAGCGATCCGCACAATCCCGTGCTGACGGGCCAAGTCTACATGGGTGGTCTGTTAGGAAAAGCGCCTGTGGTCAACGGCGTTAAGGTCGCGGGCGGACCGCAGATGTATCAGCTCTCGCTCGATGGCAAGCGGCTCTACGTTACCACATCGTTGTTCAGCACATGGGATAACCAGTTCTACCCCGAGATCCGCACCCAGGGCGGTGTCATGGTGATGATTGACTGCGATGTCGAAAAGGGCGGCATGAAAATCAACGAGGATTTCATCGTCGACTTCGGCAAGGAACCGAATGGCCCCAGCCGCTGCCACGAAACCCGCTATCCGGGTGGTGACTGCACGAGCGATATCTGGCTGTGAGCGAAACCCGCACCATAACGATCGCAAACCGCGGCAGCGCGATATACCAAGTCGAGGCACGCCGCCCGCTGCTTGACACCTTGCGGGAACAGGGCGTCGATCTGCCCTACGGTTGCAAATACGGCGGCTGCATCACCTGCGCGGCCAAGCTGACCTCGGGCGAGATAGATCAGCGCCGCCAGGTGGCGCTGAACAATCGTCAGATCAACAATGGCTATGTCCTGCTGTGCGTCGCGCGCCCCGCCACAGACTGCACTTTGGAAATCGGCGTCGAAAGTCATGGCAAGCTTTACCGCAACCCATTCCTCGACCCGCTGGAACCGCATGAGCTGAAGGCGGACATCGCCACACCGAAGGAGACCTGAACCATGCCAGCCACTGCATTGGATGAACTTTATGATTACGATGCCAAATACCTGGCCGAAATCCTGGAATCTGTGAAAACCATCGCCATGGTGGGGGCCAGCGCCGACAAGACCAAGTTCAGCTATGGGGTGCTGCGCGTGTTGCACGAAACAGGATACGACATGATCCCGGTGAACCCGAACCCGAACCTGACCGAAATTCGCGGCATTCCGGTGTATCATTCGCTCGAAGAGATCGACCGTCCGGTCGATATGGTCGAGGTCTTCCGGCCGAAAGAGGAACTCTATGGCATCACGGAAAAGGCGATTGCGATCGGTGCCAAAGTGCTTTGGGGACAGATCGACGTCTACGACGATGCCGCCGCGAAACTGGCTGAAGATGCAGGCCTGAAAGTGGTGATGAACCGCTGCCCAAAGATCGAGCTGTTTCGCCCGTTCTGGAAACCGCGCCTTGACCTCGAGATCTGAATTGGGCGGCCTAACGCCGTCCGGAAAAGGAATATGAAATTGCCACAGACCATTACCAAGACGTCCAAGGACATCGTGAAAGAGGCAATGGCGAGCGTGCCTGCGATCAGCGCCGAAGAGGCGTCGCGCCTGCTCGGCTCGCCCGATCATGTCTTTGTCGATCTGCGTGACGGTACGGAACAGGCCAGGACAGGCGTCATCCCCGGGGCAGTGGCGTCGTCGCGCGGCATGATGGAATTTCACATCGACCCGGAAAGTCCGGCCCACAAAACCGAATTCAATCAGGACAAGACCTACGTCTTTTACTGCGCATCCGGTGGACGGTCTGCCATCGCGGCGAAGGTTGCGTTGGAAATGGGCTTGTCGCCCGTCGTGAACATGTCCGGCGGTGTCGGTGCATGGCAAAAAGCCGGAGGCGCATTGGAGTAAATGATGGACAGTACGATGGAAAACGATCAGCTTATCCTGCGCTCGGACACCGATGGTATTGCCGTCCTGACGCTGAATTCACCCAAGTCAATCAACGCCCTGTCAGAGGCAATGCTGACTGCGATGTCGGAGATCCTGGACGACATCGCGGCGGACCGCACCGTAAAGGTGGTGATCCTGCGCAGCGGCGGCAACCACTTTTGCGCAGGTCATAACCTAAAGGAAATGACAGCGCGCCGCACCGACGCGGACGGCGGTTTTCAATACTACCAAGACCTTTTCGCCAAGTGCTCTGCAATGATGTTGCGCGTGGTGCGACTGCCGCAGCCTGTGATCGCTGAGGTCAAGGGGATCGCCACGGCTGCGGGGTGCCAGCTTGTGGCATCATGCGATCTGGCCGTCAGTGCCGAGGATGCGAAATTCGCCACGTCGGGCGTGAATATCGGGCTGTTCTGCTCAACCCCGATGGTCGCCTTGGCGCGCAATGTGCCGCGCAAACTGGTGATGGAAATGTTGTTGCTGGGAGAATTTCTGCCTGCCGCGCGCGTCGCCGAAATGGGCCTTTTGAACCGTGTCGTGCCATTGGCAGACGTCGAGACGGCAAGCATGGAAATGGCCCGCATCATCGCAGACAAATCGCCAGTTGCGGTTAAGATCGGCAAACGCGCCTTTTACGAGCAGCTCGAAATGCCGCTGGAACAGGCTTACGCCTTTGCCGGTCGCACGATGGCGGAAAATATGATGGCGAAAGATACGGTTGCTGGCATCGGTGCCTTCACCCGCAAGGAAACAATGCCTGATTGGACCGGCGAATGACATTTGACGGACCAGAACTTGCGCGCAACGCTGCGAATTACACCGCGCTTTCACCCGTTTCGATCCTCAAACGGGTCGAGCGTGTGCACCCCGAACTGCCCGCCCAGATCCACGGGCGCATCCGGCGCAATTGGGGTGAGGTCGCTGCCCGGTGCAGGAGGCTCGCCTCGGCCTTGGACAAGCGCGGCATTGGCAAGGGAGACACCGTTGCCCTGATCGCACCGAACATCCCAGAGGCGCTGGAATGCGCGCTGGCGCTGCCCCTGCTGGGCGCTGTTCTAAACGCCAATAACACCCGGCTGGATGCCGGTACCATCGCTTATATTCTGGAACATGGTGAAGCGAAGATCCTGCTTGTAGATACCGAGTTTTCGGCAATGGCATCCGAGGCTGTCGCGCAGTCCGGTCGTGATCTGCTGGTCGTCGATATCGAAGACAGCGAGGGGCCGGGCGGCGACAGGATAGGTACACTGACCTACGACGATCTGCTGTCAGAGGGCGACCCCGATTTCGCCTATTCCCTGCCGGACGACGAATGGGACGCGTTAGCGCTGAACTATACCTCCGGCACCACGGGGCGGCCCAAGGGAGTGGTCTATTCCCACCGTGGTGCCTGGACGAACGCAGTCAACAACGTGGTGACATGGGAAATGCCGCACCATCCTGTCTATCTCTGGACTTTGCCGCTGTTTCACTGCAACGGCTGGTGCTTTCCCTGGACAATCACAATGCTGGCCGGGACACATGTGTTCCTGCGCGCACCGCGGGCGGATGCAATCTATGACGCCTTTGCCGATCATGGTGTCACGCATCTGTGCGGCGCGCCGATCATCATGTCGATGATTAGTGGTACCCAAGCAAAGCGGGACTTTCCGCAAAAGATCAAGATGATGACTGCCGCTGCACCACCCCCGGCAAGCGTCATCAAGGCGATGGAGACGATGGGCATCTCCATCACGCATGTGTATGGGCTGACCGAAGTCTATGGACCGGCTGTCGTCTGCGCTGAAAAACCCGGCTGGGCGGTTCTTCCTGTTGATGAGCAAGCCGAACTCAAGGCGCGTCAGGGTGTGGCCTATGAGCTTGAGGAGGACGTTGTGGTCCTTGATCCCGACACCGGCCAACCTGTGCCTTGGGATGGCAAGACGCAGGGCGAGGTCGCGTTTCGCGGCAATATTGTCATGAAGGGCTACCTGAAGGCTCCTGAGGAAACAGCCAAGGCTTTCAAGGACGGCTGGTTTTGGTCCGGCGATATTGCGGTACAACACGCCGACGGCTACATCGACATCCGAGACCGCGCCAAGGATATCATCATCTCTGGCGGCGAGAACATCTCATCCATTGAAGTGGAGCGGGCGATTTATTCCCACCCCGCCGTCAGCCTTGTTGCCGTTGTGGCGATGCCCGACGAAAAATGGGGCGAGGTACCTTGCGCCTTCGTCGAACTGTCGGGCGAGGTTACCGAAGAAGAATTACTTGCCCATGCCAGGGCAAAGCTTGCTGGGTACATGCGCCCGAAAAAAATTATCTTCGGAGAGCTTCCCAAGACCACCACCGGGAAAGTCCGGAAAAACGAACTCCGCGATCTGGTTCGCCAGAAAGTCTGATACCTCACACATCAAATTGGATAAACGTCATGGCACATGAACTGGAATTCGCGCACTTCAGCTTCGGCACTCAGGTCCGAAAGTCCCCCTATTCCGACGCGGCTCTACGTTGGGGTGCCAAGGGCTTTTCGGTCTACAATCATATGTACATACCCCGCGATTTCGGCGATCCGGCGCAGAACTTCTGGAACCTCGTCAATGAAGCGATCCTGTGTGACGTGTCGGTTGAACGCCAGGTTGAAATCAAGGGGCCGGATGCCGCCAAATTCACCCAGTATCTTTGCTCGCGTGACCTGTCGACGTGCAAGATAGGGCAGTGCAAGTACGTGATCATCACCGATCAGGACGGCGGGGTCATCAATGACCCGGTCTTGCTCAAGCTGGCAGAGGATCATTTCTGGCTGTCCATTGCCGACAGCGATGTGCTGCTTTGGGCGCGTGGCGTCGCCGTGAATGCCGGTATGGACGTCCAACTGTCAGAGCCCGACGTCTCGCCGCTTCAGCTTCAGGGCCCCAGATCCCGCGATATCCTGCGCGCCTGCTTCGGCGATGCACCAACAGAACTGAAATATTACCACTTCATGGAATACGACTGGCACGGCGTGCCCTTGATTATCTCGCGGACCGGATGGTCAAGCGAGCTTGGCTATGAGATTTTCCTGCGCGACGGCTCGGCCGGTGGTCGGCTTTGGGAGCACATTATGGATATCGGAGCGCCAATGGGTCTCAAGCCGGGGCACACCTCTTCCATTCGCCGGATCGAGGCAGGCATGTTGTCTTATCACGCCGACATGACCCTGGCGAACAACCCTTTTGAATTGAACTTGGACCGTCTGATCAATCTGGACATGGATGCGGATTTCATCGGAAAGGACGCATTGGCGCGGATCAAAGAAAAGGGTGTGAGACAACGGTTGGTCGGCTTGGAAATCGAAGGGGTTCCTTTCGTCGGCACCAACGATTTTTTCTGGCCGATCATGAAGGACGGCACGCAGGTCGGCACGGTTACTTCGGCAGTCTATTCCCCAAGGCTGGAAAAGAACATCGCACTTGGAATGCTGAGCGTCGAACACACTGAGATCGGCACGCAGTTGACGGTAGACAAGCTGGGCGAAACACGCGGCGGGACGGTTGTGCCAATCCCGTTCCACGACCCGAAGAAGTCGCTCGCTGTTGCGAGCTGATCGGTTTGCGGCACAGGATCAATGTCCTGTGCTGCGCGTGCTTTGGGCAGATGCGGGCCACTTATGTGCTCGTTGACGCGGAAGGAAGAAATCATCGCAGCTTCGGTGGCTGAGTAAAACAGACAGCTCCTGATTGTGCGGACGCAGCGAATGTCTCCTTCGACGGACTGCATCGCAGCATTCAGGATCATTGCTGGACAGCAGCAATGGGCCGTGATTGACGGGCGCACCTATTGGACGGACCAGCGCAATGCTACGCCTTAGACAACATCTGCTTCGCACCCAAAATGACGATGCTGTACAGGAAATGAACGTCGAACCGTTGCATCAGCGGACAATCTGCCCCGTTCCAAATTTTCCCATTCGTGTATGACGGATGAAAACTTACAAACCGTCTTACAGTTTTCATGATCGACGGAACTTGTTCCATTTGTTGTATTGCAATATGGGTGTCATTTTGCATATCAATCCGTATGAAAGCGAGGTTATCATGTGGTAACACGCATTGATCAATACTTGCGGCATTTGCAAATCTTGGTCCCCTTTTATTGAGTGAAACCGCCCGGAACATCCACTCCGGGCGGAAACTTGAAACCGCTGATTTAAGTGAACTCTCCGTTCTTGATACGCTGCAAGACATTGGCGAGTAGGTTCACTGCGTCCCGCAAAGGCTCGGGGAGACCTTTCATCTGTGTCCCGATCTTGATGTACGCAGACGCAGCACTACTGATATTTTTACTCGCAAAGGCGTTTTGGTGCGAAAGCAACGTATCGATCAGTGGCACAGCAACCCCCATCTTTTCCAGAATTGTAGCCGAGGAACGTCTTAAATCGTGGCGTGTCCACTCAGAGGTCCCGGAGGCGATTTGGATTGCCGTTGTTGATCTCGGCCAATTATCAAGTGACCCCCCGTTGCGGTTTGGGAAAACATAGTCGTCAACTTTACGATCTGCGTATCCGGGTAGGCTACGGAGTAGATCGGCCGCTGCATCTGATATGGGGTGTGTCACCTTTCGCGGACCGTTGAGCGATTTTACAGATTTGGTCCATACAAGGAGTTCAAAATCAATATCTTTCCAGCGAGCGTTTTCCACTTCAGACCGGCGTGAAAGGGTCAGCAGGATAAACAGATGGGCAATTGGCCGTAGATCAACCGCAAAGCGATCGTTTGCGTATTCCGGGGTCATCCGGCCAGTGATTCCGAAAGTATCCGGCCACCCATTCCGATTTTATCCGGCCACTGATTCCGGAGCATCCGGCCACCCTGTGATGTGATGCTGCGAGGCAATCTGTAA
>Ga0306910_1000421_pt1 | contig 20880 bp, 13 predicted proteins | sample AntRauMFilla2698_FD_190438 | JGI IMG/M metagenome (GOLD analysis project Ga0306910, IMG submission 190438) | Saline lake microbial communities from Rauer Islands, Antarctica - Metagenome Filla 2 #698 (v2) (version 2) | ecosystem: Environmental > Aquatic > Non-marine Saline and Alkaline > Saline ... | reverse complement strand
TGAACATAATCCGTCTTACCACCCTTCGACGGACGCTGCGCTGCTCAGGATGGAAGGATACTAAAACTATAAATTTAATTCGGATTAACCGGAGAGCTGCTTCCAACGAACAATGTACCTCGCAGCAGGTCATTTCACTTCGCACCATCGTCATTCCGGCCTCCGTGCCGGAAGGTGCACTGGAATCAATATGGTATTCAACCAAAAACGCGGTAAAAAACTGCTCTCCCGCCAACAAGTCAATCAAGGGAAGAACACCCTGTCAGGGAGAGCTGGATCGCGAGCCCGATGCGTTGCGCAGGGATAAATATAAACACGAGCGTGACTGAGATGGCAAATAGTGTGATACCTTAAAATTCACCATTCAGTAATGATATTTGGAAATTAAATCCCTTAACCACAATACAGCCCCCAATCATTTTTGAGTGATCAAAAACGAATCAAAAAATCACCCAAAAGATCGGAACTCCTCCAGCCGTGAAAGAAAATAGGCTTTGCTCTGTTACTATTCCGGCTGTTCGTCAGACACCGATTTTGGGGATTGGTGACCTGCTATGATGTGTACTTAAATATCAAAAATGGCTACGAATTCACCCGAAACTTCACAATCTGATAGCTTGCGTGCTGATCGTTATCCTGTAGATATTTTGATGATCGTAATCGCACGAGATACTTGAAATCGTCCAGATCTGTAATCATCTCTTTCCAGCCAGAGTCGAGAGTTTCCGTCTCAATATAATCATCGCCCTTTGTATGATCGGGTTTTAGAAACGCGGTTTGAGGCAGGGAAGAGTCGTGAACGGGTTTTATTCTAAATGGTAGGTCAGGATAGGCATTGCTATATCTTCCACGGTGTGCTGAACTAATTCTGTTCCAGTTCAATTCGGACTCAAAGTCACTGACGATTCTGAATTCAGGATCAGCATCTGGATTTTCAAAGGAAACATCCAGATCGTAGAATACCTCAATATACTCCTCCACCTCAACGCTCAGAGTTTTAAACTGATTATTGAGCTCCTCTATCATGCCGTCTTTGCGCGACAATTCGTTCAGTAATTGTTTGTTCGTATTCAGGATGGAAATGAGGGTGTCACGTGTGTCCATCGGCGTCTCTTTTTGAATTTCAATGGGTAAATGCTGAATGAATTCACTGGCCGATTGTTCTTTAAAATCGATCTGTTTGAACAGAAATATTCCGGCGATCGCACACTCAACCAGTACGCCGGGGACTAATATTTTTAACCACCTATCATCCACATCCATGAAATTGCCAACTCCCAGAAGAGTGATAATACCGGTTCCAAGGAAGATGATCATGACGATGCCGAAAACTACCCATTCCATAGACAGAACAATTAGATCAAAATTTGCGAATTACATGCAATCGATTTATTCATTCATTCATATTAAATGATGTGTTGACTGCATAGGTAAAAATATCAATTCTAAACCAGAAACGGGCTACAATTTCCGTCGTTAAATTCCTACTCCCAAACCTTTTAGTAATTTGAGTACAGATGAAGCATGACTACTGAGTTTGGCTGTTTTCTCATTCTCATCAACCGCTTCTTTTACTTCTTTAATCAAAAGATGAATCTCTCGAAGTTCATCATCTGAATAAGCATTACGCAATTGTGGTTTTGAAAGCGGAAGAGAGTTACTTAACTCTTCGGCTGCTTGTTTGATCTCTTCATCAAATTCATCTCTTAAATCATTTAAACCCATTATTTTGCTTTTTTAAAGTTAATGTTAAGATGGTTTAGTCTTCGTAATTATCCTTTATTTAATTGAGCTGAATGCCTCATCTAAAAAGTTTTGTATTTCCGCTGAGATTGGAACAAAACCTTCAACATCTTTCAACAGAGTAACGTTATTTTTTGTCACGGAATTGGCGCTGACGAGCAGGTCAGAAACGCTGGAATTGATTTCTGTGGTTTGTCGGGCATTTTTACGAATGTTTTCTCTCATCTCATCAGCCCGTGTTCTTATTTTATGACGTACCTCATCACGAATTAACACAGCTAATCCGGCTACAGATTTATATTGATCTGAGGTGAGTGTTGAATCAGCTGAAATTCCACGTTTATCTCTGAATGTCTTTTCTGCTTTGTCGTACACCATATCCCACTTTTCATCAAGCAGATAATAGGAGGTGTCTTCCCAGGCCTGAACGAGCGTCAACCCATTTTCTTCCTGTGCTTCAATTCCCTGTGTGACCTTTTCGTTGGCGTCAACGGCGGCTTTGGGAATCTGGCCGCACCCTGAGAAAATTAATGCCAGAAGAAAAAACAGCGGAATTGTCTTGCTTAAAAATGTCATCGGTTTTAGAAGAGCGTTTGTTTCTATTATGAATAGATCTATTCGTAAATAACTAAAATATTTAATCACCATTCAACTTAAAATCGGATCTACCCAAAACCCGCTTGGTTTCCTCAACCAATTGATCTATTAATGAATCTACACTCTTCTGTTTCAGTCGTATTATATCCTTTTCGTGGTTAATCTTAACAAATGAGTCGGATGATTTTGCGGATGTGCGGAAAAAATCTATGATCTTATTTGAAAAACAGTACTTCTTGGTCGCACTGTATGACGCCCGTCCACTGTTTCTCTCAATAATAAATTTTTGGCTTCTTTGCGCTCAAAAACCTGCGGAATGGATCGAATCGCTCCGGCTGGCACAGAGAGTGATCCCAACTCGCTTAGCAATGTTTCGGATTGATGTGTTAGAATCGATGCCTGAAGTTTTGATGTTAGTTCCTCACGATTCTTAACCCGCTGTTGATTGGTTTTGAAATGATCGTTTTCAACAATTTCGGGAAGCTTAAGATAGGCGCACAGCTTTTTAAACTGACGATCATTTCCAATGGCCAGCGTAATCATTTCATCATCAGCCGTGGTGAAAATCTCTCCGTAGGGAGCAATATTTGGATGAAGCGAACCAAGTTTTTGGGGTTCATTTTCGTTCATTAACCAGTTGGTAGCCTGATTGATTAACGAAGCCACAGCGCTGTCGTACAAACTCACTTCAACAAAAAAGGACTGTTCTTCGTCTTTCTGTTTCCGCAGAAGAGCGCAAAGTAATCCCTCTTTTAATTGATGGGCGGCGAGAACATCAATGAGTGCCAGCGGAAGTTTAGTTGGAGGATCATTTGGCTGTCCGTTTATCGACATGAATCCTGATTCTGCCTGAAGAATCAGATCGTAAGCCACGCGATCACTTTCCGGTCCGTATCCTGTGATGCGGCCATAAATCACGTTTGGCTGCATGTTGGCAACATCTTCATATCTCAGCCCAAACTTTTCGTCATCTCCGGGTTTGAAATTTGTGATAACAATATCTGCTGATGAAATGAGCTCGGTTAATTTCGGACGATCATCAGGATCATCAAAGTTCATCATGCGCACCGATTTCCCCCAGTTTGCCGAAGCGTAGTAAGCCGACGGACCATCTTTAGTTTCATTCTCCTGACGCCAATGTCGGGTCATATCTCCGCCGCCATCTTTATGCTCAACTTTGATGACTTCCGCTCCGAGTTCGGCGAAAAATGTCCCCGCTAAAGGTCCCGCGAGAACGGACGCCAGTTCAATTATTTTGAGTCCGCTGAAAAGTTTATCCATGTGAGAAAAATCGTTAGTTCGTTGATTGTGAATTCTGAAGAGCTGGTTTTATTTCGCTACTCAGTGCCTTCGGTTTCGTTCCTCCGGAACTTGTACTTATTTACTGTGCTTGTTTATTCTACCGTGTGTTACGTCTCTCCGAGACTTTTCCCAGACTCAGATTTATCATCTTCTGTGAATTGTTTTCTTAATATGGGAAGAAGTAAGAAAAAGATGTTAGGCATTAAATTTCATATTCATATTCAAACTCATTCACTACCAATCACTTCAAAAGTACGTTTAGCTGTTACACCTTGTTGGTCTGTGATGGTCAGTTGATATTTCCCCGGTTCTAAAGTGATCGCAATCTGATGCGATTTGTGAGTTTGTTCTACGTATTGATCGTTGAGATGCCAGTAAAGCGTGGCGTCAGCTTGCTGGTGTTTTGCCTCAAAAATTACTTTCTCTTTATTTCCGTCAACTTCCACGGGAAGGAATAGTTTGGCATGGGAATCGGGATAGATGATCTCGAGTTTTTTCTGGTCTGAGAGATTTTCATCACAACCGGGAAGGTGGGGTGGAAGTGGATGGTAATCAGAGTGGTAGTTGGCGTAATACCAGCCCTCAACAGGTGGTAAAGCAAGTCGATTTTCTCTTTGTGCCAAAGTGAGATCAAAACAAGCGGAAGAAACCTGATACTGTTCGTCGGGTGTGAGATAAACCGGCTGATGAAAAGGACATAATTCTGAAGCGGCTCCTGAAACGGGAATCCATCTGCTCTGTTTGTCTGTACAAAACCGCCCCGCGCGATACCCGCTCTCAGTGCAAATCTCTGTGGATGTCATTGCGTACTGCGGCTCTTCAAACCATTGGGATTCCGGCAACATATTCACAACATCGAACAGAAGTGGAGCGGCAGATGAAAGTCCGGTCAAACCCGGGCGGCCCTCGCCATCTGCGTTTCCGGCCCAGACTCCAATAATATAGTCGGGCGTAATACCCACAGCCCACGCATCGCGGTGACCAAAACTTGTCCCGGTTTTCCACGCCACGTTTCGGGAAGAGGAAAACTGCTCCCAAAATTGCTCCTGATCGGGTCGTTTGACCATTTTGAGAGCTTCAAGTGTATGCCAGACCGCTCCCAGATTAACGCGGATAGAATCTGACTTTCCCCCACCATTTTTATCAGAAACGGTGGAATTACTCTGAACATAGATGTCAGAAATCGGAATTGTGACGCTTCCATCAGACGGATTTACCTCTTGTCGAAACGCGCTGGCAAACAGCTGATACATTCCGACAAGATCCCAAAGTTTTGCCTCAGCTCCGCCAAGTATGAGAGTGAGTCCGTAATCGTCGGCTTCCCGGTGGAGCGTGGTGAGCCCTGATTTTTCGAGATAGTGATAAAAACGAGGCTGCCCGAATTGGTGGAGCAATCTTACGGCAGGTACATTTAATGAAGAGGCGAGGGCTTCATTAGCCGGCACCAATCCCTGATAGGTTTGATTATAGTTTTCGGGAGCGTAGCCAGCGTAATTTGTGGGAATATCACGAACGAGCGTGGTTGGCAAAAGCTCGCCCTGATCCATCATCCACATATAGAGAAATGGTTTTAAAATACTGCCGGAGCTTCTTGGCGCGGAGATCACATCAACCTGATCGCCGTGGTGTTTTTGGGAAGGAGCTGCCACGGTTCCGTTTCCTACGTAAGCTTTTACAGCACCGGTTTCTACCTCGGCGACCAATACAGCGGAGTTGTGAATATTATTGGCGCTGAGCCGGTTTATATGTTGATTTACCAGTTCCTGAACACGCTCTTGAAATCCGGCGTCAATGGTGGTTTTGATGTGAGATCCTTTTTGTCCCGATTCAAGCGACCGAGAAAGTAAATGCGGCGTAATTTGAGGCAGATTCTTTGGCGCTTGCGGAGTTGGCTCCAGCTGAGCAAGTTTCAATTCATTCTCTGATAGTATCTCAGTGTCACGGAGCTCATGTAATAACTGGTCACGTTTTTCTTTAAACTGATGCTCGTTTTTGCCCGGAAAAATCACTGAGGGCTGATTGGGTAGAACAGCGAGCGCGGCGGCTTCAGCATGAGAGAGATTATTGGCAGGACGTCCGTAGTAGCGCCATGCGGCAGCGTCGAGGCCAACCACATTTCCACCAAAAGGAGCGTGTGATGCATAAAAGCTCAGAATTTCATCTTTGGAGTGGGTGAGCTCAAGCACAATTGTGTAGAAGAGTTCAATCAGTTTTTCGGTGATTGTTCGTTGCTGCTGTTTTCGGGCTAATCGCATTACCTGCATCGAAATGGTGCTTCCACCGCTGACAATGTATCCGTTTTTCACATTCAGATAAAACGCCCGTCCGATTGCCACGGGATTAATTCCGGGATGCAAATAGAAATAGCGATCTTCAAAAGTGAGAATTGCCGACTTGAATGGTTCGGGTATTTCTTCAGATTGTGGGAAACGCCATTGTCCGTCATCCGCGATTTGGGCGTGCAGGAGTCGGCCGCCTCTGTCGGTTATAATGGTTGATGTCGGATCATCGAACAGGGGACGGGGAAAGGTGATAAACGCGGCAAGAAGGCCGGTCGAAAACACCAAAACCAGCAGCGTAAACAGCGAGATGATTTTATGCCGCTGTAAATACGAAAACAAAGCTTTCCCGAAAGATTGTGAATCCCGTTTCATAAGAGTTCACCCGAAACCGAAGTTGTGATCATAGAAAGATCATCATTTGGATGTTAGATTTATCCAGCCGCCGGGCGTTGTGGCCTGAATTTCCTCATCGTACATGGCTGCCGTTCTGATGGTTGGAAGCACATATCTGCCCGCGTAGCTTGCATTCGCGGAAAGTCGGAAAAATTTCGTTTCGCCATTTTTCAGATCAAAATAGGTCAGAACCCGGTCATCTCTTATATCCTGATACGTGGATGGCGATGATGGCTTCGCGAATGAGATATTGTCCATGCGTGAGTTGGTGATTTCCCACCCGCTCGGAAGAATATGTGTCAGTGCGAGTTCTTTGTAATCAGCCCGTTCTCCCGGATGGGTAACCTCAACTTCAACAATTACGTCTTCGCCCTGACGCAAATCAGCCGGATCAATCTCCTCACCGTCGAGGGAGTAATAGCGAACCTTTTGCTTTAAATGGTATTCGGTCTCCTGAGCATCGGTCTCTAACGGAGTCCCACGCTGAATAATTTGGGCGTAAAGCGGCTGTTCACCCTCGTTCGTCAAATTTAATTCGATCTCTTCTCCCGCATCCATATCAAGTGACATCTGATAAACAGAATGATCGCTTTCAATCGATGTATTCGTTGATCTGTATGAGACATTCGCCATCAGAGATCTTTCATTGGTGTAGTTTGCAGCGTATTTCCCAACTGACAGCAGGCTATAGGCCGTTTCCTGTGTACTTAGCCACGATTTTGAGCTGAGCTCCCGGGAGATCTCTTTCAGCAGTTCAAAAGAACGGGTCGGGCGGTTGAGCATGGTGAGTGTTTCCAGGATCATGGCTTTATCGCGGAGTGCGGAGCCGAATGTGTTGGAGAGCTCACGATAATTGTCCACCGTTACAGATGCGTTCGACACTATGTCATCAGCAATATCAGGAAGAGATGAAAGGGCGTAAGCGGCAGAAAGTCGCCATTGGGCGGGAGTTGAAAGATAGTTTTTCCCGCGAATACGATTCATAGCACCAAGTTCTGGTTCACCGGCCAGCGCCAAAGTATAGAGCCGATAGGTTTGATGCAGATCGCTTCTCTGACTCTCTATAAATCGGTAATTACGTACTTCCTGACGAATAAATCGCTTGAGTCCTGCGTACAGTCCATCGGGCACAAAATATCCGAGCTCTTTGGCTTCGGTAAGAAAGTGGAATGCGTAAATACTTCCCCACGAACTTGAGTAACTATTGCCGGGCCAGTACGAAAGTCCGCCGTTGGAGAGTTGAAATCCATTCATTTGCTTAATGCCTGCATCGATGTTTTTCTGGATCTCCATCTTCTCGTTTTGAGTCAGGTCAACGAGTTCCCCGAGGTAGAGTTGCGCGAAGATACCTGATGTCGTTTGTTCGATGCAGCCGTGCGGATAGTTAATGAGATAGCTCAGCCGTTCTTCCAGATAGAGCGGCGGCAGAGTGGAAAGTTCCAGCGTTGATGTGTTGGTTCCCTCCATGCCCAACGTTTTGGTGATTTGCTGCCACGATTCACCCGGTTCAAGCACATGTTCGTGCATGACAGACATCGGAAGGTGGGGATTTTTAACCCGCATCTCAATCTCATACGAAGCCGATTCAGAGCCTGACTCAGCGTTTATGGAGATTTTCCCAACGCCGACCATATCGCTCACTTTCAGGCGGAATTCTGTGAGTTTATCTCCCATCTCAGAGAAAGAAACCTCAGTGTTATTTTCACCAATAATCTCAAAAATTCCATTGGTTTCAATCGTTACCGAAACGTCACGGTTTCCTTCCCGCATGTTAAAGACGCTTACCGGAATGGTGACCTCTTCCCGCGGACTAAGCGTACGTGGAGCGCTGCCGAGCACCATGAGTGGTTTTCTTACCACAGTGGTTTCTGATGCTGATCCGTAGGCTCCATCTTTTCCGGCCACAACCATGGTTTTAACCGAGCCCACATAGTTCGGCATAGAAAGCGTGTGTGTTTGTGATTCTCCTTTGCCAAGCGTAAACGGTCCGATAAACTGTACCACGGGTTTGAAACGATTTATTCTGGCTTCAGCGCTTCTCTCAGATCCGTCCGCTCCGCCGCCATCAAATTCTGAAAGTGTGAACGGTCCGGCTACATCATCATAGACATCCCAGGTATGCACGCCGAGGGCTTCTTTGGCATAGAAATGATTCCAGGGTTGAGGTGTGGAAAAGTTGGTGATATCCAGTAGTCCCTCATCCACAACGGCGATGGTGTACGTCATTGGAACTCCGTTTTCTTCTGAAACGGTGAGCTGATAATCGGTTTCGGGCCTGATCTCATCGGGCATTGAAATCGCGGGATTTAGCCGTGTTTGCGGCACTTCCACCGGTATAGGAATAACTCCGTACATGCGCTGCGGACGATCATTTGTTCGCTGCGAATGAGGCTGAAGAGTGGTGACGTGCGCGTACACATTCGGAGCCATTTCCTCATCAAGATCCAAAGAGACCGTAGTTGATGATGCATTGGTGTTCACCCAGAATGTTTCCAGAATGCTGCTATTTGTTTCGATGCTGACCAACGCTCTTCCGTTCGAAAAGGAGGGAAAGCTCAGTTTGGCGGTCTCACCAGATTGATAGCTGTCTTTATCCGTTGAAATGGCCAGTCGTTCTGCCGCTCCCATTTCGTTTTGTTGACCGCTGCCTGACCATCGGAAACTTACCGTTTGCGCCGCCATTGCGCCGCTTTCTTCGCTTTCTGCTACAACAAGATAACGTCCCCAGATTCTGCCGCCGAAATCGGTTGTTACTTCACCAAGTCCGTTGTTTTTGGTGACATCAGAAATGGTAGCCACAGGTTCCAGATTTTTTCGCTCAATAAAATTTGCCAGATTTTCACTGCTTTGATCCCACCACCAGCGCCACGCTAAGCGGTAAATGCGAACTGATACTTTTTCAAAAGATTTAGGCTCACCATCATGCGAAAGTGCTACAAACTGAATGGTTTGTTCATCTTTCTGAGGCAATCTTTCATCTTCATCAAGTTGAGGCAGATGAATGCCGACCACAGATGTGTAGGGATAGTAAATTTGCTGAAATGATCTTTTGCTAAAACCGCCTGACTCCTCAAACACTCTGGCGCTCAATTGTAACTGAATTGCCTGAGGAAGATCTGATACTTTTTGAAATTCCTGATTTATGCTTGCTTTTCCCTCGCTGTCCAGTTTGCCCTCAGCCACGGTAGATGGATCTGATTTAAGAGTTGAAAGCGGATTTTTGAACGAGAATGACTCAAAACCGTCAAAAACAGGCGTGTAGGGATATTGAGTGAGATTTACATCGTATTTCAATCCACCGGCGGAAGCACCATGTAGCCAGGTTGATGAAAGGGTGGCATTCAGAGTTCTGTCGTTGTAGGTGATGTAGGGAGATGAAAAATCCAGATTAACTTTTAATCTGTTGGGACGAACCGTTTCAATTTTTACTGTTTTTTGAAATGTGGTTCCGCCAACGGTTGCTTTCAATGACCAGTTTCCGGTTGGTGCGTCAGATTGCGTCTCATGTCTGTACACATAAAACCCGTTTTTGCCTTTCACAGCCACTTTGCGGTCTGAAATCTGACCGAAAGGATTTCTTAATTCAAAAATCACGGGATGCTCGTCGGGAAGAGTATTTTTCTCGTCTTCAACAATCAAAGTGACGAAGAGGGAATCACCGGGACGCCACACGCCGCGTTCACCATACAGAAATCCCTTTAAATGATCCTGAACAGAAGCGCCGCTGACATTAAAACTGCTGACAGATAAGGCATTTCCATCATTCAGTTTGAGATATCCGCGCTGGGATTGATGCTTTACCATCAGGAAATATGGATTCTCATCCAAAGTGAATTGAGCGAATCCATCTTTATCGGTCTGAGCTTTCGCCAGAGAGATTTGCTGGTAGTTCAGAAGTTCGATATTGGCATCAGAAAGTGGATTTCCGGTCATCATGTCGGTCACGGCGACAAACGCCGAACCTTCTTTACTCACTTTGGCGATGATTCCCAGATCTGAGGCTAACACGTTGCGATTGGCGGCACGACGATATCCGTAAAATCCCGCATGACAAGGATCTTCCCGGTTTTGCCATCCCTCTCTTGAGTAGTCAAAATTATAACTGTCAAAATTGCTCCAGTAGTCCGGGTCGTCGTAGGGAGATGGCTGAAGTTCATTTTGCGCTTCCACGTTTGTCTCGCTCTCATCTTCGCAGGGATACACGCTGTGATGCTGTCTGAATCCGATCTCAATCCGGTAAATGGTTCCGGGTTCTGTCGTGATAAAATCACTTAGATTGAGAGTTCGTGATTGCCAGGTTAACAATGATTTGTCATCGGGCTCGCCCAGTTTCAGATATGTTTGGGCGATAACGCTGCCCACGCGCTTCATCTGATAATCTCCGTCGAGTTCGTTTACCTGAAGAAACTGAGCCACATTTTTTTGATGAATCTGACTGATACGAATATCTGCTCCTGAAAGAGCAACCGTGCGAAACGGGATTATGATATCGCCGTCTGTTTTTGGAACTATCACATTGCTTCCGGCGAAGGCTACTTCCGGTTTATGCATCGCAAATTGAATCCGGCGCTCAAATGATTCTGAAAGCGTTTGACCATCAGCATCACGAATCGACGCATCAACAGAAACGACAACCGGTCCACTGTAATTTTGCTCAGGATATACGCGAATCGTGTTTCTATCGAGGAAGTAAGAGGTGATATCTTTGTTGTTCAGCCTGATTAGACCGTTAATATTCTGTTTTTGATCAAGCTGATTTGAAAACGAAAGTTTGAGATAGGGATTCTTATCCCGCACAACATTCATATCCACAAGTTTAAACGCACCTTTTTCGGGAATAGCGATGCGTCGCTCACCACTGTTTTTTCCTTCCCACGAAAGCACGACTTCCGATGCGTTTATTTTGCGTTTAACGCCGGTAATCTGAAATAGGAAGTGGGTGGGGGAATCTCCCGTAGCGAGTTTGATGCTGAGATTCCGGTTGTCTTGCAGGACATTTAGTTTCTGCTTCAGTGCGGAAATTCCGGTGAGCTCCGCTGTTTTAATCTGTCCTGTAATAGTGACTTCGTTTCCATTATCCTTATTTGTGATAACGTTATCCACGAGAACGCGCATATTTTGCTGAATGGTACGAAACGAGAAGTGGAATTTAGCGGCTTTGGGGTCGACTGTAAATAGTTTGCCGAGATGGAAATCGGCTTCGAAAGAGGTGTTAAGTTTGAGTTCATCGGCGGGAGTGAAAAGAATGGTTTGTTGGTCAATCCACTGCACATCGCCGGGAATATGCGGATAAAAATCGAACAGATCGTTGATTCGACGCTCATCAGGAACGGGCAGGCTTAATTTGATAAGAATCTCCTTATCCGACCGAATCACTCCATTTGTGTGAGCTGTAATATATTGATTGTAGATCTCCTGAACATCAGCGGGAATGGATTCCTCTTTATCTTGATCTGTTCCGCAAGAAATAATAAAAAGAGAGAAAGAGATGAAGAAAAGTGCGAGTACTCGAATATGTGAAAGCATAAGTTAATCCCGTTTCATTTAAATAAGTTTTAGATCAGCAACCATAGTAAGATCCCGGAGTAATGTACGAATGGATACCGAGTTTTTTGAATGGAATTGACGGGGCAAATTTCATTTCGCTTTGCAGTGCCTTCGGTTCCGTTCCGCCGGAACTATAAAAGATTCTTCGTTCTTGTTTTATGCTACCATGTATTATGTCCCTCCGGGACTTTTCGTTGATAATCATTCAAAAACGTTTGTTTCTACATTCCCTTCATTCAAATTCAATAAAGCCATTTGCTAATTTCTGAGAGGTTACTTTTTCAACGTTTACCAGCTGCGGAGCAGCGTAATACACGGTAGCCCTGAATTTTCCCCACCGATGTGTAGAGCTCCGGATGGAGCGTAATGGATGAGCTGTGAAACTGTTCCAAATTCCATATTCATCGTCCTCGTTTGATGTCACTACGGGACTTTTCAGTGATTATGATTTGACAGTTCTTAATATAAGTGCAGAATGAAATTGAAAATTAGTTAGTTTTTTGTATTTAAGGTATTTCAAAGCATATGCGTAATTAATCATTTAATAATCAATAAATTAAATGACTTGAAACTTTGTAATAATTTACTTTAGTTCCGTTAGAAAAATTCGGGATTATACTATTTTAAAAAACGATTCGGTATGAAGTGTTGAAAACTCACTTCTGGACAGGAGTATTAAAAACTGCCGGATGATATCCTGATTCATTTAATAAAATACGTTATGGAACTACTATACAGATATAAATTTCTATTTTTTTCTTTTCTACTGTCACTATTAATGTTCGTGTTTGCGGGGAGCCTGACCGCGCAGGATGATTACAACTGGTCATTTTTTGTGAACGGGAGTCAGGTTAATGACATCGCGGGAGCTAATGGCGAAATCTGGGTGGCAACCAACGGCGGTGTGGCTCATATTGATGCGTCGCAGAACATTACACGATATAATGCCGGAAATACTCCACTCGAATCAAACTATGTAAGGTCAGTTGAGATTGATAACGACGGTGCGCTTTGGGTAGGAACCGATGGTGGCGGACTTTATCGCTTATATAACGATGCATGGCGGGGACTTACAACTGAAAATTCCATTTTGACGAGCGGCAAAATCGGTGGTATTGCAGCTCATGGAGATACGGTGTATGTCGGATTGCTTGATTCTGACGGAAAAGTTGCTAAAATCGCTGACGGAAATGTTTCGCTTATAACTATCAATGGGGGAATAGCGTTTAATACGTTCCCCGGCATCTCCGCTGTAAACGTGGATGCCAATGGAGTTCTCTGGGTTGGTTCAGAAGGTGAAGGAATAGCGAAAGTGGAGAATGGAGTACAAACGTTATATGAGGAAGATGAGACAGATATTCCGGGTCATAACGAAATAACAGATATTGAATTTTCAACCGACGGAACCGTCTGGCTCACAACTGATCTCGGAGATGTTGTTTCCTTTGATGGCGAGACAACATGGACCGAGTACGATAACTTTAACTCAGATTTACCGGGAGATGCTCTTGATCTCGCATTCGATTCCGATAATCTGCTCTGGATAGCGACCGAAAATGGTCTTTATTCTTTTGACGGAACAAGTTTTATAGGTGAGCTACCATCCGACGCAACGATCGGAACCAATTTGAGATCAATTTATATTGATGAGTCGGGTTCATTCTGGGCCGGATCAAGTAATAATGAGATCGCTTCATTTGATGGTTCTGCGTGGCAGCGTATTAGAATTTCGGGATCAGGAGTACCCAAAGATGCTGAAACCAGATCAATGATGTTTGATTCAGATGGGAATTTATGGATCACTATTGATTATGTGGACGGTATCGTGATGTACGATGGATCTGAATGGACACATTTCGACGGGTCTAACTCGCCATTGAGCCGGGATGATATTCACACGGTGGAAGAAGGTCCGGATGGTACTATCTGGGCAGGTTCGGGCTATTTTCTCTACAAGTACGATGGAACAGAATGGAGCACGGATGATCAAATAGAAAATGGTGATTTTTTAGATTTTCATACAGATACTGAAAACAATGTCATGTGGGCAGCAACTCAAAATGGATTATGGAAATGGGAAAACGACAGCTGGACACAGTTCGACAGTACTGATGAACCTATGCTTGATGAAGATCTGCTTGCGGTTCATGCTACTTCAGAGGGAAACGTTTGGGTTTCTTACGGCAGTTTTGGCAGTAACGGATTGATCTCTTACGATGGTTCTGAGTGGACGGTATTTGATTCAGAAGACTATGGATTAACTGATTTTCAAATTATCGATATCGAAAGCGACCTGCAGGGAAACCTCTGGCTTGGAAACTACTATGGAGGACTTATTCAATTTGATGGAAATGAGTTTAAGGAATTCAGTCGTGAAAACTCGGCGCTCACAGGAGGGCGAGTTAAAAATGTGGAACTGGATCTGAATGGAAACCTGTGGTTGACCACCGCGAATTATCAGGGTTCTGTAGTTCGGTACGATCGTTCAGGGTTTAAAGTTTTTACACCTGATAACTCACCTTTAACCAATCATTTTGTAGAAGCTCTCGTGATCGATGAAAATGGTGATAAATGGATAGGAAATGAAGAGGGAGAAGTATTGCGTCTTGAAGGTGGAATGCAGCCATCCGCCAATATAAGCGCGACCGTTCAAAAAGGTGTGGCTCCACTTGATGTTTCGTTTTCACACCCCGGGAATTCTGATTATTACAGCTATCAATGGACATTTGATGGTGGATCTCCGGCTACATCAAACGAGGCAAAACCAACGGTTGGGTACACAGCCGCGGGTTCGTATTCGGTAACACTTGAGGTTACCAATGCGTACGGAACTGCCACGGAGACCAAGGCCGGATTCATAACGGTTCTTGATGAAACTTCACCCGATGAAAACTACTGGGTGAATTACGCGAATGGAAGTATTGTAAGCGATGTGGAGCAATATGGAGATGAATTCTGGATCGGCACCAATGGCGGTGTAGCGGTCTATAATCGGGTAGATGAAGACTATCGCTATCTCAACCTTTCAAATACTCCGATTACAACAAATCAAATTAACGATATCGCGATTAATGCCTCCGGTAAGGTCTGGTTGGCGACTAAAGCGGGGTTATTTGGAGTAAATGGTGATGAATGGGAACATTACACCGCTGAAAACTCTGACCTCCCGGTTTCAAATGTCACAACACTTTATATAAGTGGTGATGATAAATTGTGGCTTGGAACTTCTGAGACTTCATTCTTTACAGCCAAAAATCAGGGATTAATCTCTTTTGACGGATCAACCTGGACCGTTGAGACATCAACACTGGCTGAGAACGGTGAAATTTCAGCTATTGTGGAAGATAATGATGGGAATTTCTGGATTGGCCTCAACGGTAACGGCGTGGCTAAATTTGACGGATCAACAATCACGGAAACCTTCACAATTTCAAATAGTCAATTGCCCGATGGAAATGTCAATGCCATCACCATTGACAGCGAAGGTAAAATCTGGGTTGGTTCGCAGGCCGGATTGGCACATTATGATGGAAGCGCTTGGACGACACTGGAAATTGATGGTAGTTTCTCAAACCTATCAATACCCGTAGAAGATCTCGACGCTGCAACCAATGGCGATGTCTGGGTAGGAACGTCCAGCTATGGCTTATTTCGTTATCGGGATGGAGATCTTACCATCTTTGATAATGAGAACGCCGATATCGCGAGCAACAAAGTGCAATCGGTATTTGTGGATGATGAGCAACATGTCTGGTCTGGAACCGAATACACTTCATTCCTGTCGGGTGATGAAGAGTTGAGTGCCCTCACTGAATATGATGGCATCAACTGGATTGTTCATGAAGCTTCGGCAACACCGCTTCCGTCAAATACGATTAACGAAATTGAAACCGATGGAAACGGCGGTGTCTGGTTCTCAGCAAGTCCGACCTTTGATTTCTTTGGTGGTGATGCTGCTCAGGGAGCATTGATTCATCTCAATGGTTCTGAATGGCAGGTTTACAATCCGGGAAATTCACCCATAAGATCAGATGACCAAATCGGTGATATATTTGTCGATTCTCAGGGACAAGTCTGGCTTACACAAGAAGATCGCATTCTTAAACTCGATGATGGCGCTCATTGGGAAGTGTTTGACAGCGATGACCTTGAATCTGTAGGAGATAATGTAAACGGAGTTACCGAGACGGAAGATGGCCATATTTGGGCGCTTGGTTCAGGCGTGGGAATCTACGAATATGACGGCGAGAGCTGGACAAAGTATGAACCAAGCTCGTTTTCCTTTGGGAGTGCGGAGCATATTGAAGCAAGTGCTGACGGTACCATCTGGATAGGTTCATTTGACACTGGTATCTATTCATTTGATGGAAATTCATGGAGCGAATTTTCAAGCTCAAACAGCAATCTGACGGAAAACGCTGTAGAAGCACTATATTCGGACAATCAGGGAAATGTCTGGGCAGCATTGAATAACTTAATTGGAGGAAGCGCATCGCTTTTTAAATATGAGTCAGGAGAATGGACCACTCAGGATCTGCCCGAAAATGTTGTAAGCATTGGAAGTCTGACCACATCAGCAGATGGAAAAACTTGGATTTCGTGCAAAATCGGCTCATTTGGAGACTCAACGCCAACGCTTGCCTTCAAAGAGATTGGCGAATTCATACTTTTAAGCAAAGATAACACCATTTTGCCTGATTCTGACTTCGAAACAATTACTGTTGACACAGAAGGAAGAGTCTGGCTCGGAACCTCTAATGCAGGACTCTTTGTGCATAGTATTGGAGCGACGCCAACTAACGCCGAAGATGCATCAGAAATCGCGAATCTGCCCCTCGAGATTCAACTGAAGTCTAACTATCCGAATCCTTTTAATCCCGCCACTACTATTCCATTTGAATTAGCAGAAGGGACAAAGGTGAAGATTACAGTGTTTGATATCCTCGGACGTAAGATTCAGACGCTGGTGAATAGCAGAAAGTCAGCCGGTACACACTCTATTCAGTTCGATGCCAGATCTTTAGCAAGCGGAACCTATCTCTACCGATTAGAAGCAGGTGGAGAAGTTCACACTGGTAAAATGTTGCTGATTAAGTAACAGCTGAATTCTTAGAAAGAAATCAAAAAGCTCTTGTCGCTATATTATTGGCAAGAGCTTTTTTTACAGGTCCTACTTGTAGCCAATATGCCTGAATAAGGTATCGGAAGCATGAATGAGTTCATTGAGGTGATTATCCCAAAATCCCTGAACTTCAGGAGTCGCTTCCTGAATGCGCGTATCACCCCAGGTCGATTGTGGATTATCAGCCTCCCAATCCACATTTATGTACGTGAAGGCTTTTACTGTTTCGGGATTATCTTCAATAAGATCAAAAAGATGGACAAACCAAGAATCATTGGGGATAACCCACGAATCATCAGGACTACCGCTTGTTTTTATGGCGGCTGATTCAGCAATCATCAAAGGCTTATCGTGCTCTTTGGCAAGTGAAACCAAGTATTGTACGGGATTGAATTCCTTCACATTTCCCCATCCGGTTCCAAAAATGGAGAGTCCGAACCAGTCCACATAATCATCTCCCGGATACCAAAGGGATTGATTGATTTCGACATCTTCTGAAAGTTCGGGATAAAACAGGGGATAGTCATCCGAACCGTAATAAGGATCAACGCCCCATGAGTGCCAGACAAATGCGACATTATCCACGCCCTGATCTCTCATCATATCCACAAAATATTGATAGGCTTCAACATAATCAGTTGGAGGATAGGCGTTATGGAATCCGTCAAATTCATAACCAAATCGAATAAATATGGGTTGATCAAGATCTTTACAAGCTTCCGCGAGATCAACAATTTGACCATCGTGTTCTCCACGTAAAATTTCACGAAGATAATAACCGGGATCACCCCAGCGCCGCTCACCTGTCCATATCGCAAGCTGAAGCGCACTTTTGGGGAAGTCAGACATGAAATCGTTGATTTTATTCATATCATTTTTTGCGCCATTACCCGATAAACTGGTATAAAAAGCGAAGCCTGCCGGATACGGATCGCTTTGGATATTGGCGATATATTGCCGCATAGCGTATTGGTCGGCCTGACCTAAAATAAAGAGCGTGTTTCCATCAGCAGGCTCAAATTTTTCTCCCGTATGATCGATACTGGTCTTTGTAGAAGTGCTGCACGATAGGATGGTGGAAAGCAGAGCAAGAAAAACAAACCCGCTTCTAAATAATGAATAAGGCATAGAAAAAGTAAATCATGAGAGGTGACGAACAAGAAATTTAATCAGAAGATAAAAAAAAGGCCCGAATGTAATCATCCGGGCCTCGTAAAATTTTAAAATTTATTCTTTAGAAATAATAACGGACACCCAGGCTACCTCCGGCTTCAAATTCGACATCGGGCAGAAGGTTAAGCATAGGAACAATTTCTACAAAAATATCTAAGGGAGCATCGCTCACCATATAATTTAATCCAACAGGTACACGAGCACCAACTTTGGATTCATCCTGAAGTGCTACACGAGCACCCAAACCGAAATACCATGGTAGTTGTCCATTCTCAACCTTGATATCACCGAATTGGTGTTTAATGAAATCTGCATGGAGATGAATAGCGTCCTGACCGGAAAAAGACCACGTTGCACCACCAGATATAGCGGTATTTGATCCTGTCCAGTTCTTAAAACTAATTCCGGTTGGCTCACCAACCATTACTCCAAGTCCAAAGCCGCTGCTCTGAGCTGAAAGCGTGGCGGATGATAAAAATGCGGTAGATAAAAAGATGAATAATAATGTTGTAAGTCGCTTCATGCGCTATGATTGGATTAGTAAAATGTTTAATTCTGCACGTTAAAACCATGCGTTTTCTGATTTGTTCCTAAAACAAGAGATTGGAAGAGAACGTTCGAAGGGCTATGCGTGACAAGTTGTTAAGGTGAAATATTAAACAGAGAGAATCTTTGGATTAGAAAGATGATTTTGATAAATGCAATACTAATTGGAACAGGACTGGAGAACAAGCGGCAAAATTGAGAGAATCAGTAGGTGCTAATTATCTAAGTTCGATTCTAAACTAAAAGGGAGTTCAAAAGTAATTCATAAATAGTGTTTGTCCATGTTTTCAATCCGCCTCGGGAATTTGGCTTCGCCGGACGGATTGGTTCTTTTTGTCGGCACAAAAAGAAAAGGCGTTAACCCTGCGTAAAGTGATGTAATTATAATTCTCTTAGTAAATAATTTCAGTAAAAATCGAACCCTAAAGAGGTGGATTGGTACTGAGGATGTACTTATGTAAGCATTTGTTGATCAAATAAGTATTGGACTCAGGTAAATATTATTGTGATGCAGGTTTGCTTTAAGCGTGGATAATTTCTATATCATTATTAAATAACCAAATCTAACTAAACGGAGTTATACTATGGAGATATGGACGCAAATCCAGTGGCTGGCAGGGGTTGTCGGCGGAGTTATCTACTTTGGAATCGGAGCCCTGTGGTACGGGCCATTATTTGGAAAAGCGTGGATGAAAGAGAAGGGCATGGGTGAGAATCCCGAACCACCCAAACTGGTACTATTCATAATTACCGTCATTCTGCAAATGATAGTTGGTTGTTCACTGCTCATATTTATCTCCCTGTTTGAGATAGGCAGTTCACTCTCAGGAATGCTGATGGGATTGTATATCTCCTTAGGATTTGTAGCCACAACCGTTGGTGTCAATGGCGTGTACAACAACATGTCGCTTAAATTATTCGCAATCGATGCCGGCTATCACGTAATTGGTTTTACCGCCGCCGGAGCGTTTATTGGCTGGTGGGTGTGATGCTTCTAATGGATCTATCATAAGTATCGAAACTGCGACTATCTTTAATCCGCCTATGTTGAAACTAATCATAATGTTATTGTAATTATCTGATACTTAATGAGTAAATATTTTATGTAACTATTAGCTTAATTAAGCATAAATAACGCATCTGTTATTAAGGGATCGCAGATAAACTGTTTATGGTACACCGCTACCGTAAATGGGTGAGCAATTTTTTTAGACGTATGTAACAAAACAAGGAATAGTTGAATAATTTAGTGTAGTTTTAACTAATTGAGAACCAAGGTATTCCTCTTCTCAATCTTATTTTTAAACTGTTTGTGACTACAATTCAATTATTTTGCAACAAAAGAGACAAATCACTTCACTTCTGATACTGATAATTACATTATCTAATTCGATTTCTTTAATAGGACAGGACGTAGGGTACATTCAGCCTTTTTTCAATGCTGACTCAGCTTATATCACAGTCAACAATGATTTCAAAGTGGCAAAAAAAGTGGCTAATGGTGAGATTTTGAGTCTCAGTGCTGTACCTCCGGTAATAGTTTATCTTTACAAGGCTTACGATCAGCCCTTCGTTACATTAATTACTCTTTCTAAAAAGGACACTGTTAGAATTAATCACTCCTTTGAGGAAGGACAGTTAGTACTTAATGATATTCATCTGAATGTGGCTGCTTATAATAAGCTGAATGCAAATCTTGTTGTATCAACTGATTCGGCTACCAAAATTTATTTAGGCGGTGAGTACATTGGAAAGGGATTTGTCAGAGCGAAAACAGACAAACAAACGGCCAACCTAACATTCAAAAACCCATATCACGGGACTTCAAAGCGAAGGTTAAATATTTAGAATAATACTCTTAATGCTGTTGAGGAATATCTTCAGCCGAAGAGATTATCTACTAATTCGTGGTTTTTAGTTCCCGCTGTACCTCAATTTTTAAAACATCAGTATATCAAAAGCGGAGCAATTACCACATTTTTGCTCGCAAGCGTGGGAGTAACTTTGTATTACCAGAGTGATTATTCTTCAATCAAAAGTCAGTTTTCTACTTCCTAAAATCCGCAAATATATTAGTTGACAAAGATAGTATACTAACAGTTCAATAATGTTCAACTTTTGATCGAACATTTGGGCATCAGGGGTAAAGGGTCATCCTAATTCTCCCATATTACA
>Ga0306910_1000420_pt1 | contig 20881 bp, 13 predicted proteins | sample AntRauMFilla2698_FD_190438 | JGI IMG/M metagenome (GOLD analysis project Ga0306910, IMG submission 190438) | Saline lake microbial communities from Rauer Islands, Antarctica - Metagenome Filla 2 #698 (v2) (version 2) | ecosystem: Environmental > Aquatic > Non-marine Saline and Alkaline > Saline ... | reverse complement strand
TATTATGATTTATTATAACTGTATTTGGGCCCGCGTTTTCTCGTCTTGTCTTGTCTTCATTTCCAATTTCTACCTGAAGACTTCAGAAGTCATCGTCCCGAAGTATTCCATATTCAATTTCCTTCTTCTCTCTTCTCAAAGTGACTTCGGAAGTCGATTCTCGCCTAAGGCACACAACTGTGTAGCCGTATTCTAACTTTCGACTTCCGAAGTCATGTTAATTTCTTTCTTTTCAGGTTTTTGCTCTTTCGTTTTTTTTACGGCGACTTCTGAAGTCTTTGGGTATTTCAGGATTCTTTGTGGGCTTTTATGGCCTGGCGAACAGAACCATGCTCGAGGAGCAACTTTTGGGCGTGATCGTATTCAACTCCGGTCTTGTCCATTACCATGAGTGTTCCGCGATCTACTAATTTGTTGTTCGTCAGCTGCATATCAACCATGCGATTATCTTCTACCCGGCCGAGTTTAATCATCACAGAGGTGCTGATCATATTCAACACAAGCTTTTGAGCTGTTCCTGATTTCATGCGGGTTGAGCCGGTTACGAATTCCGGACCGACAATCACTTCGATTGGTATATCGGCAACTTCTGAAACGGGGGCGTCGGGATTACAGGTAATGCAGCTCGTAAATATTCCTTCTGCCTGACAGTTCTTCATCGCACCAATTACGTACGGAGTTGTACCGGATGCGGCAATCCCTATTACAGCGTCTTTTTTAGAAACATTGTGGTCCTGAAGATCTTTCCAGCCAAGCTCTGCGTTGTCTTCTGCATATTCCTGAGCCTTGCGGATAGCGTCATCTCCGCCTGCAATCAAGCCAAGAACTAAATCGAACGGAGCTCCGAATGTGGGTGGGATTTCGGAAGCGTCAACCACTCCTAAACGGCCGCTGGTTCCTGAGCCGAGATAAAATAATCTTCCACCACTTAATAAACGATCTGTTACTTCATCCACTACTTTTTCGATAGTTGGAATGACTTTTTCTACAGCGTCAGGTACGGTTTTATCTTCTTTATTGATATTGGTGAGCAACTCGAGGGTTGACATCTTTTCAAGATGCCGGTAGTCAGAGGGCTGTTCAGTTACTTTCTTCATGAGTTAAACTATGGTATTCTATGAGTTTTTGCATCGGTTGTTTCAGAAATTGCCCGGCACTTAGTCCATATTTTTCAAGAACTTTTTCCATCGTATCCTGATGAAAATAAGCGACCGAACCAATAAATCCGACTTCATAATTCTCGCAGTCGGTGTATTTCAATACGTGAGATGTGATGAATTCCTCAAACCCATCGTGCACCAATTGTTTAATGAAAGGATGCTGTGCGAATTTTGAGGTTACCGAAGCAAACGAGGCCACATAGCGATTAGCCTGACTAACGTGATAGATATTATCGAGCACATACTTTCTGTTCATATTGAACTCGCGCTCCATGTAGAGCATTATCTCTTTGGGGAGTTCAGCATAGAAATAGGCACGCACAATCTGCTTTCCAATAAAACCGCCGCTTCCTTCATCACCGAGGACAAATCCCAAAGAGGGAATGTTTTCTACAATGTTGGTTCCGTCAAAAAGACACGAGTTTGATCCGGTACCAAGTATGGCGGCAATTCCGCGGTTATGTCCGCATAAAGCTCGTGCTGCACCAATCAGATCGTCGTTCACAAAGATATCTGCGGATCGGAAAACTACTTCAAATGCTTCCCTGATCAGTGCTTTTTTCTCAGGCAATGAGCAACCGGCTCCATAAAAAAAGATGGCAGGTTTAACATCACCATTTACAACGTGGGTAATACCTTCCCGAATAGTTTCAATCAGGCTCTCTTTGGTGTTGTAATAGGGATTTAGTCCTTTTGTGTAAAAGGTATGGGCATTTGCATCATCATCCAGATAGCACCATTCGGTTTTGGTTGATCCGCTATCTGCAATAAGCATATTCATCGTTCAAGAGTATTAGACAATCTTTCGTTTACTTAATCAGCGTCATCTTCTTAGTCAACTCAGCCTCTCCGGTTGTAAGTCGGTAGAAATAGAGTCCTGATGGCAAGCCTGCTGCTTCAAATGTAACTGAATGAGCTCCTGCCCGCATCTGATCTGCATTAACTAACGTTTGCACGTGCTGACCAAGCATATTGTAAACATTCAGCTGAACGTCCTGTGCTCTGTTCAGTTCAAATGTTATGCTGGTTGATGGGTTAAACGGGTTGGGATAGTTTTGACGCAGAGAAACAGTGTTTGGAATCCCGTTATCAGGAATATTTTCGTTGGACACGATTGTTCCCGCGCTTTTGACTTCAGTCGCGCTGCTCTCAACAGAGTTTGTGGTAGCCGCTGTGATAAAATAGTATGTATCTCCTTCAGCGCCCGGTGCGTGATCTGTAAAAGTAGTCTGACCGGTTATATAGACAGCGTATTCAGCATTAGCCATTACAGTATCGGCCGCAGGAACACCATCAGCACTTGCCGCGCGATAGATGACATATTTGAGCGTCGTATCGTTTCCATTCACAAATTCGGGAGCATCCCATGAAAGATGAACTTCATTCTGGACTTCAGTATCTCGTTCTACCTCGAAATTTAAAGGCGTTGGTGGTTCGGTTTGACTCAGCCAGTTCATGGTTGGGGTGAGAGCCGCATGGCGGTAGAAGTTGTTCATCAGAGAATCTTTAATTCCCTTTGTGGGATAATCTGTGATATTTTGCATGCGAAAGAATACACTTCCCGTACTGTCTTCGACTCCTAAATTACGCATTACCTCAATCTGCAAAGGAACTTGATTAGAACCAAACAGTGTTCCGCCAAATGTTTGAGAAGCTGCTCTGTAAAGTCCGTGCCCTGAATAAATATGTCGGCCATTTCGTTCTGCGGCCCATTCAGCATATAAAAAACCAAAATCGGTACCTGAATTGAAACGGGTTTCTTCCCAGTACAATTGCGGGTTGATATAATCGAGATATTCTCCCTGCATCCATGCGTATCCATCGGCGTAAAGTGAGTTATAGCCTTCGCTGTGACGGCCAAACGGGCTTATTCCAAAACTCACATGCGGTTTAACAGTCTTAATTGAATCGTGAATCATTTCGATCAGAGTATTCACATTATCTCGTCTCCAGTCACCGATATTGTCAAAATCGCCACCAAACTCGGTATATGTCTCTGAATCTTCATCACTAATTGTATTCGGAGAATAGGGATAGAAGTAATCATCGAAGTGAACTCCGTCTATATCGTAGCGATTAACCACATCCATAATTACGTTGGTATTATACTGCATCACATCAGGAATACCGGGATTCAGTATTGCAATTGAGCCAATAGTTATAATCCATTCGGGATGGGTAATTGTTACATGATTATCTGCCCTTGCCTGAACATAATTATCAGGATTTACACTACCTGCTGTGTGCATAACAGATTGCTCTATAGAAGATAATCCTTCATCATAAGCACCGACATTTTTAGAAGCATTAACATTACGATCGGCACGATAAGGATTAAACCACGCGTGCAGTTCCATTCCTCGATTATGAGCTTCTTTTACAGCAAATTCAAGCGGGTCCCAGAAAGGATCAGGCGCTACGCCTTCTTCTCTGGTCAGATATTTTGACCACGGTTCGTAGTTGCTGTCATACATCGCATCGGCTTCAGATCTTACTTGAAATAACACCGCATTAATTCCGGCTTCTTTCAACTTATCTAAGTTTTCAACCAGACTTTGTTTTTGAAACCGTTCATAATTTGAACCAATTCCGACACTTGTAGGCCAGTCGAGGTTTATAACTGTTGCTATCCAAACGCCACGAAATTCTTTTTTCGGGGGTTCGCTATCCTGAGCAACACTTATAAAGCTGAGTGACAGCGTCATGATAAGTGTTAATAAAAGGGCACGGAATGATTGAAGCATTGAAATGTAGATGAGAGTAGAATGGTACGAACAATTTTAAAAAAAGAAGGAATTCCGAATCTGTTAAGATCCGGAACTCCTCTTATTATGAAAGAGATCAGATTATTTGATCAAAGTCATTTTGTTGGTCAGACGCACGCCATTCACCTGAAGAACATAAAGATATGTTCCTGATGAAAGCTGAGCAGCGTCGAATGTCACGGTATGAGAACCAGCTGACATATTTTCGTTAACCAGTGTTGCCACTTCACGTCCAAGCAGGTCGTAAACGGCCAGTTTGGTCAAACCAGACTCTTCGAGAGCAAACTCGATGTTGGTTGAAGGGTTGAACGGGTTAGGATAGTTGTTTTTCAACTCGTAGCCGTTTGGCTGAGCAGCAGCGAATTCGTCTTCGATACTAACAACTACCGGTGTACCAGTGAATTTCTGTACAGATGGAGCAGGTGCGGCAAATGTAGAAACGTAAACGGTTAAACCGTCAGCGGTCCATGCCATTGCTCTTGGACGGCTTTCAGAATCATCACCACCATCAAGGTTCCATTTCAAGCTGTCAACAGGGATTTCATTGGCTGTGCCAATATCTGATGTGTTGAAGGAATACCATGTTTGCAGGTCGTAAGCATATCCTGTTTCAGGGCTTTCTCCCGGAAGATCGTTAGGTGAACCAGCTGACAACCAGAGACGTCCGGTTGTTGGGTGGAATGCAAATGACTCAGAAGCAAAACCACGAAGAACTGTATCAGGAACTGCCTGATAGGGTGAGAAAGGATCTGGTTTTGCCCATCTCAGTACACGACCGGTTGTATAACCAGCGTAATAGATTGTACCGTCTCCGTCAACTTCAAAGCTGCGAGAGAATGATTCTGCAATAGAGCCAATATCCTGAACAAAGTTAAGGTCTGAATCATACATTTTAATAGTAGATTCACTTCCAACTACAGATGATATATAAACGTTACCCTGATCATCAAAAGCAGGAGCAGTTAATGAACCAATACCTGGTTCAACTTGTGCTACAACTTCATGTGTTTCAGCGTCAATCTTATATAGAATTGGGTTGAAAACAGCATATACGTGGTTTGATACAGGATCGTAACGCATTCCACGCATTGATCTCCATTCCCAATTACCTGATGAATTAATAAATCCACCAAGAGTATCACCTGATGCTTCACTGTACACTAAAGTATCAGCTGGTGTCCCATCGGCGTTATAAATAAGCAAAGCACCGGCTGCGGAAGAAACAGTTGAATCTTCACCATTCATGTCGGAATAGGTTACATCAACAGATACTTCGTCCGGGTAGTATGCTGACATCCAAACCTGACCCTCGGCATCCACGGCTAAACCGTGTACATCACGAGAACCTTCGTACTGACTAGTGTCAGGTACGTCGTTTTCGAATGTCCAATTTTGTGCAAATGCCAGTCCCGGCACCATACACAATGCAAATAGAAAAGTAGTAAATCTTTTCATAGAACTCTCCAATTATTTAGTGTTATTGTTAGTTATGCATATATGCATATTCGTTAATTATAATGTAAATACATCAATTTCCATAGAATGGTGCTCGACGTTTGTCAAGCATGTTAATTTGCTGAATTCCTTGCTGCTGTACGACCACAGGTTCTGCATCGACGTCAATTGTAGTTCTTGATCGAACGATGTTCATCTGCTCATCTTGTCCCCAAAACATGAACTGAATATTTCCGGGTACAATACCGGGATATAAGTACTCGGCATTTGAACCATCGGGTGCAATTTGAACTATACCATCTAGTGTTTTGTAAATGACTGAGCCATCCACATTTTCAGAAGTAACCGGCGAGTTTATTCCCACATATACAGTCCCGTCTGAGGCAATTTCCATTGTTCTGATGGTTGTAATTTCCTGCTGAGAAAAATCTGACATGGTGTAGAATGTTTGACCGTTTGTCATTGCGCCATTAGCATCAACATCAAAAGTATAAATTTGAAGAACATCGTCAATTGTTCCGCCCACATAGAGTTTTCCGTCAAAGTATCTTACAGTTGTGAATTCGTGTCCCAGGGGAAACAACTCTTTATTAGCGGGATTTCCGATTTCAAAACGAGCTATACTTGGGCTTTTTCCAACAGTCCAGAGATGGCCATATTCGTCATATTCAATCTCTTCTATGCTACTTGTAAATCCAACGATATATTTCGGGCTCCATCTTGTTGAATTTCCCGGTACCCATGAAAACACAGCGCCATTTTTTGTTTGTACAGTGTGGACTTCACCTGTAGAACTGATCAGCAAGTCGTTAAAAACTGAAATATTATTAGGAGGAATAAATTCTGACATAGCCTGGGTAACGGCATCAATTTTTTGAATACCTATCGTGCTGCCATCCCGAAGAATGTGTACATACACATTACCATCTAAATCAGTAAATGTGGCATTGGCGACATCTGAATCTTTAAGATCAGGTGACGGAACTAAAAGTGGCGGGTTCAACACGTAAGAAAATGGCTCACTGAACTGCTCGGCGCCACTTACCGCAACTTTTACTTCAATATCATCACCAGAAACCTGTGCAGGACGTACTTCCATCAGGTTTTGGGTAGATGTGAGAATTGTTCCCGGTTGACCGTCAAAATAGATACGGTTGCTGTCGGCTGTCGGATGAAAATTTTCACCAACTATAGTAATAAAGTCAACACCGGCAAGATATCCGGTAGATGGCTCAATAGAGTTTACAACAGGAATTGCTCTGTCGTATCCGAAATCAGGATCAAAAAGGCTGTCAGCTTCGTCATTACACGCGTTGAATACCAATCCAAGGAGTAAAAGAGAGCCCAATCGTTTAAGTGTTCTTGAAATCATAGCGTTCGTCATTATGCTCATTATATAGTGTAATAGATTCTCAGAAATTAAGTTTCAGCGAAAAGGTATTTACGTTGTCAAACACGCCGAAATCTGAGTAACTGTAGTTGATTTCAAATCCAACGCCCATATACCGTTGATTCACACCGCCACCAAAGGACACGCCTTGCTCCTCATTTGGGTAGCCGTAGCCACCTCGTACAGAAAGAGAATTAAGGAAGGTGTAATCTAAACCAACCAATACTTGCTCGTAGAAGTCACGTGGGCGCTTGGCATCCACACTCAGCATTACAGAATGCATATCCTTGTCGATTGACGTGAAATCCATCAGATCCATTGAAAGCCCGATCTTCATTGTCAGAGGCAATTCTGCGTTCTCATCATCAAAATCAACCTGCTGGGAGAAGTTGCGCACCACAAAGGCGAAGTTCAGTGATTTCCATCCGGTGATATAGTGAACTCCAAAATCGTAGGCGATAGTAGATTCACTAAAATTGGTTTTACTCACATTATCACCACTCAAAGGCTGTTCCGCGTCTATAATATCCGTTGCGCCCTTGGCCAGATCGAAAGTGACGAATTTAACGTTTGCGCCAACGGAAAACTGAGAACTGATAGCACGAGCGTATGAAACACCTGCAGCGAAAGCGGTTGGACTATAGCTACCAATTTTTAAATACCCTCTTTCATTTGAAGCTAATATGGTTTCATCAATGGATCCGTAATCAACGGCCATTACATTTAAACCAAAAACACCATATCGCCCGCTTGCAGGTCGATAAGCCAGACCAGCCATGCTATAGTTAATATCCGCGATCCACTGCACCTGACTGAATGTTGTGCTAATAGTACCGTCAAAACGCGACATATTAGCAGGGTTGTAGAACATCGACTCCGATCCGCCTTCAAGGCTTGTGTTAGCCTCTCCAAGCGCATTAGCTTTTGCATCGAGTGAAACAGACAAAAACTTCATTGTGGTTTGCCCACGCTTTTCGAAATTTTGGGCCTGAATAGTAACCGCGGCCGACAATATCAACACGCAGCTTACAACAAGTGATTTAATCATAGTCTCAATTTTCATGTTTTGATCTCCTCTTGGCATCGTATTCTCCTGGTTAAAGTATAACCACAAATTTCTTTATCGATTTTTCACCTGTTTCCAGATTTTTGAATACGGCTAAATACAATCCGCTAACTACACGTTGTCTCCCATCTGTACGCAAACCCCAGAATTCATCACCAGAGCCATCGTTGTGATTAATGGTTGCGATCTTTTCACCTAATTCAGTGTAAATTGTAATCTCACATCGCCCGGGAATATCATAGAATGCAATACGGTCTTCACCGGCATTTGTACCCAGGGCTAAAGAGCCACCGGCACTCGCTATATATGGATTTGGCGCAATTGCTATCTGATCCATCGTTTCCCCCGCAGGACGTTTTAATCTGGCAGGAGTGTAAGTCTGTGTGAAATATCGGCTACTTCTTAATTTACCATCCGGATACAGGTCTCCATCTACCTGGAAATTTGTAGGCTGAACACCTGTGTAATAATCTTGTGCCGAAACAGCCTGCAAATAGTAGAAATAATCCCGCCCACGAATAGGAGGCGAAACCTCACCAGTTTCAAGGTTTTCAGTAAGATCATCATCCACAAAGCTATACGAACCATCGCTGTTGGTTACGGAAGCATCTATCTCTCCAACAAAAACTTCGGAGCTATCTTTACTGTCGCCCATGCGGTAAATTTCAAATCCTGAAATATTTCCGATTTCTTCTGTGGGATATTCCCAATCGATGAAAATTCCGTCTCCACCACCATTTACTTCGACAAGACTTGGAGGTCGGGGAGCAGATGGTAATTGAAATGAACCGCCATTATAAGCATCCTGAATTCGCTCAAATGTCATAAAAAGTGAATCGCGACCCTGAAAAACAGCAAGGTTTTTATCCATATTAGATATGGCACCGCGCTTAAATTGACGTCCCACACGATTTGCGGTTTCTTTGTCAATTCCTGCAGCAGCTTCGGCATAAACAATCGTTACGCTTTCACCTGGTGCGAGTGTGTAAGGGCCATAACCAGTAGCGGCTGACCAACCTCCTGAAGTTCCAAGATTCGGATCGGTGGATGGATCAAGAAATCCGGGGAGTCCTTGCGGTTCAACACGATACGCATGACGCTGGGTTTTCCCTTCAGTCATTTTTGCGTATTCATTAGTCATTTTAGTTTGATTAAACGGATCGTTCTGAAAGTTTACTTGATCATCAGATCCAACTTCATTCATTGTAAGTGGCTGTTCTTCACCATTACTTCCAACTGGTGCAGATAGGTGCAGGCGTCCTATCCATTGATAGGATCCTAAACGTCCGGTGGTATCTGATGAGGCCAATCCGTCATCAGCACTTGGAACCCAAATTGGAGCTCCAATATTATCATAATCAGATGGTGCTCCGGGGGGAGTTGCACTTGGGTTTGAATAGTAACCGTGCCAGGAAAAACTTGCTTTAAACTCCTCCTCAATTGGGTCTGAATCGGGTGTCGAAATTCCGTCGCCACGCCGGTCAGTCATGGCGTTATATCCCCAGGCCGTTGCGTTACCCATTGTGTACCGGGTAGCACGGGAAACAGACCAGCGATTCTGCAGATACACCACAAAGTCTTCTATCGTTTCATTTGGAAGCTCAATCTCATCATCAGCATCCACATTTCCAGTGTTTGTGAATTTCATTTCGATAATGTGGTAATTGCCATGCAGCTCATTACTAAAAGCGTAGATGGTACGATCCATTGTAACCCCCATGGCTGTATTTACCGTATTATAAATAACACGATCGGCCGGAAGGTTTTCGTCAACTTCAGAGATATCGGCACTCTTCTCAAATGAGGGAATTCCCTCAGCCAAAATCTGTGGTTGCTCAAAACGCTGATGTACTTCAAATCTGGTAGGGACAAAAAATCCAATCCCTGAACCACGAGGTCCCACATGTAATACCCTAACCGGATATTCCACGCCTGCCTCATCAACTACGTTACGGGCACCAATCCACATCGCTTTTGCCGCCTGCATATCCTGACGGTCGTAAATAGCGGGCCATTGCGCACCGGCCTGCTGACGCTGAATAAAACCTTCTTCAACTTCCGAACCAATGCTTCCGTAGAAGTTGTGGAAGTCGCCCACATTCATCCATTGGTATTCTACCTGCGCCATAGCGGTTGTGGCCAAAAGGCTGAGCACTCCCACCAGGCCTGTCATTACTGTTTTCTTAACCATCATATGTAAATTGGATGTTCGAATAATGTTAAATGCGATCATAGCTTTCTCTTAGAACGAAATTCTGAAACCAAAGCGAATCGTGCGGGGATTCAGGAAGTTAAAAAACGTCTGATTTGGCATATCAATGTATGCTTTATCCTTAAGCACTTTGTTAACCAGTTTATCATCGGCAGCTACAAACTCACCATTTTGATACTGATAATACTCACCCTCATTGTAATCATAATACAATGGACGCTCACTTGGATTATCAACTGAACTCAGACTTGTTGTAGAAACGATTGGGTGAAATGCAACTCCCGGCTCACGGTAATCTCCCGGCTGATCGCTCCCGGGTACTGATAAATACGACCCCTCAAGCTGTTCGAGCTTTCTACCCGGCAGATGAAGTGAACGCATGTACTCGATATAATCTATACCATCCACATAACCGTATGTTGTGAGGTTGCGTTGATTGAGTACGTTATTCAAATCCATGAACAGCTGTAGTCGACTGTTTCCCGGCAAGGATACGTTTTTGGTAAGACGCAGATTGGTGTTCCATGAATCGGTATACCGCAAATTGTTCTCAATTCCGGGAACAGATCCACCACCACCTGCCCAGGTAACTGCATATCCCTTGGTCCATGAGGTAATAAACGACATTCTCCAGTCAGCCAATGGCTTGAAGAATCCCCACTCAGGTCCCAAATCTAATGGTGTCATAAAATCAAGATTCAGACGGGCATAAGGTCTTGGAACCGGCTTACTCTGATTATTAGCAGTTGTAATCTGTTCGTAATTAGTTTGTTGCGCAGGATTTTGATATTGAGTTGCGAAACCAAATCGGCCACTTGAGCTAATCGAATACGTGTAATTAAGCTCACCACGAAACCATGTGCCACGTTGCCGGCGCAGAGTAGCTTCAAAACCGCGGATATCTTCATATGAGCGTGGTTTACTCACTAAATAGTCCGTCTTACTATTTCTTCCTACATAGTTTACCAACAATGACTGCTGTGCCACATCACGATAGTAACCTGACAACCTTAGCAAATACTGGTCAAAAAATCCTTGCTCATATCCAAGCTCATAGGCCACCGTTTTAGGGAGTGGAGCATTTGGATTGGCAATTCGATTAATGGTATTAGTGTTGGGCTCATAGCGCACCAGATATAAACTTTCCGGAGACGGCATACTGTAGAAATGCCCGTAATTAAAGAACAATTTACTGGTCACTGTAATAGGGAAAGAAATTCCTAAACGTGGACTCAGAGTAAACTGAAAATCAGCGTTAGATTTACTCAGCAACGTATCGAGTCCGGGATACATACCCTGCTCAAAAGCTGCATCATAATTTTCATAATCATACCAGTCAACATTCGGATCAGACATATCAGCGCGAAGACCAAGATTGGCAATCAAACCCTCAAATTCGAGTTTATCCTGTACATAGGCTGAAAACCTGAGTGGAGTTGTATTCCATTTAGAACGGGTACGTCCACTTGGGAGAAAACGATCAACAGTACCGTAATTCACCTTGCTTTTCGTCACGTTGAACTCAACTCCGGCCTTAACCTGATTAAATCGGTTCATCTGACTGGTAATATCAAATTTGAGATTGGTCGCATACACCTCGCTACTGTCGCGGGCATTACTCATACCAACACCCATTCTCATGGAAGAACCAATACCATCGGAGGGCGCCTCAAAATAACCAAACGGGGCTTCGTTAAACGAAATTCCAGGAACTGGTGAATACACCCCATCGGTATTTCTCCGAGGGCCCGGATTGGTCTCATAAAACGTACTTGTGTTATTTAAACGAATCTCATAATACGTTCTGTCGGAGATTGTATGCGTAAATGTAGCCCCTAAAGTAATATACTCTCGCTTTGAGGGAGCCCAATAATCTGTTGAAAAAATACGGGACTCAATAAAGCTAATACGATCCATTTGACTTGCTATACTACCGGCGCTGGTAAACATCCCCGGCTGCCCGGTTCTTTGATTGTTCGTTCCCTTGGAAAGACCATACATTCCTTCCATAGACAGCTTCATTCCGGGACGTAAATCAGATGTCACTTTCAACATATGACTTGAACTCATATAGCGATCACGAGAAAGCGGAATAAAATAGATCTCTTGCTGCTGACGGGTAGAATAATTAAAGCGCAGATTTCCAAGCATATCACTCAATCCAATTACAGGACCACCAACACTTAAATCGATATCGTAATCGGGCTCTATAATTTCAAATTCTTTTCTGTGTTGCCATAAGAAAACTTTTTGCGCGGCTTCGGGAGTCAGATCATTATCAGGATTATCATCAGCCAGCAACTGCTCAGAAACAGCAACCCACCCACCAAATTCAGGATATTGATTTTGCGTGAACGGATCCCATGCACCGCTCTCGGTACCACTCCATGCCACACCCGGATCAACATATGGTCGAATCCAATATGAATTGGGGTTATTCACAGCCATTCCCTGGTTTTTATCCTGTGGAGGTGTATAACGAACCATTGCGTCAACGCTAAATCTATCGGCGCTACCCTCCTTGGTAGTTACATTAATCAGGCCTGATCGAATATTTCCGTACTCAGCGTTAAAACCACCGGTTTGAACCTGTATATTCTGAATTGAGGTGTAAGAGATATCAGTAATGGGCGTATTATCACGCTCATCCCGCATATTAAGGCCGTTTACATTAAAAGAAATTTCATCCGATCCACCACCACGAATACTTAAACCACGCACACCAGCCTGAAGCCCAACTACTTCATCAATACTTTGCACAGGAAGATTTTCAATCTCCTCGCTGGAAAGGTTAGCCTGGTTAGATGAAATATCAACCTGAACTATGGGTCGCTCAGCACGAATTACAACTTCTTCACCTTCAATAACCTCCGAGCCCATCTCCACGCTAATTTCAGTGGTATTCCCCACATCAACGCGAACATCCTGAACCGTCACCGGCTGATATCCTATATAGGTAAAGTTGAGTACGTACGTACCCGGCTGCATATTAAGCAGCGTATAATACCCGTCAACATTGGTGGCCGTACCCTTTTGCGTGCCGTCAATAATTACGTTTACACCCGGGAGGGTTTCCCCGGTTTCGGCGTCGGTAACCACGCCGCTGATCTTACCCTGCTGCGCATAAAGTGAAGACGACCATATCATCCCCAAAGCGAGAAGCATTCCAGTTAAAGAAATCTTTTTAAACATAGTATCCATGAACATTATTTACGAATAGCTGTAGTGCAGATTCGGCTTATTGAATTAGCGCCGCGCGAACTATTATCACACGTTTAATTAAAAAGCGCTTTCATCTCTGCGCAATTTAGCAACTGTAATTGAAAATGCAAATATGATGTACATAAAAGAATAAATTCTTTTTCAATCATATCCATTTTGTACATACTCGAATTGTCAAACTCCCAATTCAGTGCCCTTCATTACCCTGCAAACACAATAAAGTATTTAGACTCCGATTTCCACAGAAAGTTGTAAAATCTTACCACTTTTGAAAATTTAGCTGATTTTACAATTCTATATTTGATTGTTACTAAAAGAATATTCACATTTAAAACCTTGGAAACTACCAAAATCAATATGTCTATTTTGAATGGTCATATTGATCATAAAGAGATCAAAAGCTAATACACAATATGCAAACACCCGCTAAAACACGCTTTTTGAAAAGCGCTTCCATCATTTTTGTGTGCATTATGAGCATAAATTCTGTTCTCTATGCCCAACCTGTGGCTGATGGTTCTCCACAGCCTTTACTTAACAACAGCGATCAGTTTATTCGTCCCCATTGGTCACCGACCGTAAATCAACTTGCATTTACCCAACCCGGCTTTGACGGAATTTGGACATATGATCTAAATTCTGAGCAATTGCTTCAGATTACAGAGCTTTCCGGAACCGGGTATGGCTTTTCGTGGGCAGCTGATGGTTCTCATATTCTAACACGCTCAACCAAGTTTGAAGGACGCCGAAATAGTCATGCCGTGGCATTAATTTCAGCAAACGGGTCTTCTGAAGAATTACTGACAGATTATATCCCCGCAATGCCAGCTCTGCCTTCGTGGCGTTCAAATAGTGTGAATTATGTTCATGGAGAAGAACATAAACAGATTAAACAGGTACTCCCCGCTCGCAAAGCACTTACGTCTCACGCTTCTGCCTTTATAAAAGATAACGAGCTTGTACTCTATCGCGACGGACAGGAAAATGTGATTCAAACGCCTTTTCAGGATGAGCGCTTACTCAATGTTGTGCTTTCGCCCGATCAATCCACCATCGCTTTTGAAGTGTACGGCGGAAATCTGTTTACATATACCATTTCATCAGGAAACTTAGTTGATCACGGACAGGGCAATCGTCCATCCTTCTCACCCGACGGACAGTACATTATATATATGCAAGCCGAAGACAACGGCCACGATTACACAAAATCAGACCTCATAGCATCTTCAATTGACGGAAACACTCAGGTAAACCTGACGTCAGATACTGATCTGATCTGCCTGAATCCTTCCTGGTCACCCGATGGCAAACAAATTGCCTTCGATGAAGCAACAGAAGACCGCATATATCTCCTCCCTGTAAGTTTTGAGGTACAAAAGTAATGGTTACAATGAAAAACATACTCTCACTCTCTCTTTTATCGCTGCTATTCGTCACCTATAGCGCAAAAGCTCAGGAAGTCACCGGACTCTCCGACTGGCAGATCTTTCTTGATCCCGGTCACAGTCAGACTGAAAATATGGGCTTATACAGTTACTCTGAAGCCGAAAAAACGCTCCGTGTTGCTCTTAATTTGCGTGAACTGCTAGCCACTCAAACCGACATCGAAACGGTTTATATGAGTCGCGATTCAGATAATGATCAAGTCGGACTTTCTCAAAGAACGGATTTGGCCAATTCACTCGGGCCTGATTTTTATTATTCTATTCACAGTGATGCGGGTGGACCTGATGCCAACAGCACGCTAATGCTTTACGGCGGGTGGCGCCAAAATGGTGAAACCGTTGAAAAATCTCCGAAGGGCGGTCAAAAAATGGGGGCTCATCTCGATACAATTCTTACTGATGCCATGCGCATCGGCCGCCGCGGCAACTATGCTGACCGAACATTTTATCAGGGATTTCCCGCCAATCATGACAATAACTGGCCATATCTTTCTGTAAACAGGCGCTCCAACATGGCTTCCTTGCTAAGTGAAGCGGGATTTCATACAAACCCATACCAACAACAGCGAAACTTGAATGCTGAATACAAAAAACTGGAAGCTCAATCCGCGTTTTGGGCAATTCTGGCGTATCATGAATTAGATCGCCCCACGGTTGGTATTCTTACAGGAGAGATTTCGGACGCCGATAATGGCAACAAACTGAACGGGGCTACTATATCTGTTCAGGAAAAAAGCTACACCACAAATACCTACGCTTCACTGTTCAATAATCACTCCAACAATCCCAATCAGCTGTCAAACGGTTTTTACTACATCGAGGAATTAACCAACGAATTGACAGAAGTCATTTTTGACGCCCCCGACTATTACGCTGATACATTAGAAGTCGAAATCAAAGACACCTTTTTAACCTTTCTCGATACCGATCTCACATCAAGTGTTGCGCCTTTTGTTGCAAACACTGAACCAACTCAAGGATCAGACACTTTTGATCCGGGTGAATATCTGCAAATCGAGTTCAGCAGGGCTATGAGTACTTCTTCTGTGGAAAAAGTGATTTCAGTTTCACCCGAAGTGGCATTTGAACATTTTTGGCTGAAAAACAAAACGCTTGTCATCAACACTGAAAACTTTGTTTTCGAAACCGAATACACAGTAACCATCGGCGAAGAAGCCAACGACACATCATCCTACAAACACGGATTTGACGGCGATGCCGACGGAGAAGCAGGTGGATCTTACACACTTACATTCACCACCGGCCCTGAAGACACGGAACCTCCAAGAGTAACTATGATCGATCCGTTTCGAACAGCGGTAAAAGATCGCAAACAACTTGTAAATGTTGAGTTTAATGAGGCACTTGATCTCACTTCCCTGCAAGAAACCACAATTCAGCTGACTAATGGTTCAGGAAATCAGGTTGAGGGAGAATCCCAACTTTACAACGTCGGTGAAGGCAGTGCTTTAACATTTTTTCCTACAGATTCCCTTGCGGCAGATGAATCCTATACGTTAACTGTAAAAGGACATCTGAAAGATTTGGTTGGAAACGAACTCGGAGCTGACCGAACAGGTACCTTCACAACAGAAAACCTCGAAACCACTTATCATCGCGTTATTGACGACTTTGACGGTGGAGTTTCCTCATGGTGGGAACCACAGCAAAGCGGATCTACAGAAGGAATTAAAACACTGGAAACCTCACGCACACTCAACGATTCTACCCTAAATCTCTCCACAGGTTCAGAGGGCTCCATGCAAATTTCGTATGGCTGGGACACCAGTGCGCCCTCTCACCTGATTCGCATATATCTTGCTCCGGGCTCTACTCCACAGGGCGTGCGATTCAACAGCAGTTACACCGTTCAGGCATACGTTTTTGGTGATAATTCAGGAAATCAGTTTCGATTTATGCTCCGCGATGGCAGCAGTCAACTGGAAGGAAGTCCGTGGTTTACCATCAACTGGAAAGGCTGGAAACTCGTCTCATGGAATATGGAAGAAGATGGCGTTGTCGGCTGGGTGAATGGAAACAGCTCTTACTCCGGAAATGGTTACGTGGATAGTTTCCAGCTTACTTACACCGATGGAGCTAATGCTAATGGATTTGTTGTAATTGATGATTTCAGAATCGTTCAGTACGGCGTTCCAACAAGTGTTGAAGGCGATCTGCTCGGTGAAAACGGCTTACCAACGCGCGTTGAACTGCGACAGAATTATCCAAATCCCTTCAACCCAACCACAAATATTGAATTCGCTCTGCCTCAAAATAGTGAGGTAAAAATCACACTCTACAACATCAGCGGACAGAAAGTGGCAACCATTGTGGATAAAGCAATGTCGGCCGGAACGCACACCGTAAATTTTGACGCCAGCGCGCTTTCAAGCGGAATCTACATCTATCAGATGCAGACCGCGAATGAAGTCATGACCAGAAAAATGACCCTTATAAAATAAGCGATCAGCTTACAGCTGTCAGGAAACAGCTGTAAGCTTTTTTAAATACAGAGCAGCCAATCCATCCTGAGTCCGCCCAGCGGCGGAAAGGGTTGATTTGGCGGGCCAAAGCATAATAATGACAAACAGCTAAGCTATCAGTTAACAACTGTAAGCTTTTTTTCACAACACTAACTTTTTTCAGCTATGGAGAATCGTCGATCGTTTTTAAAAAAGCTGGGTTTGGGCGCTGTTGGAATAGGCGCTTTCCCCGGTATTTCCAAGGCTTCATCAACTAACGGGATTTCTGACGATGGGGATGAGCATTTTCGCATTGTTCATCTTACAGATCAACACGTAACCAAACGCCGTCAGGGTCATAAAGGATACGCCAAATGCGTTGAGTCGATTAATAATCTCCAGCATCAGCCCGATTTGGTATTGATGGGTGGAGATATGGCGTTCGACGGACTTTACACCGATCTCGACAAGTTTGACACACAGATTCAAGAGTTCAAAACCATAAGCGACAAGCTGAATATGCCGTGGCATCCCTGTATTGGAAATCATGATGTATTGGGATTATCACCTCGCAGAAAAGTTCCGGCCAATCACCCTGAAATCGGTTCTGACTACATTCAAAACCGCATCGGGATGGAGAAACCATATTATAGCTTCAACCATAAAGGCTGGCACTTTGTGGTATTGAATTCCATCTATCAAACCAAAGAAGATCACGGTCCCGGCTATGAGCCAAGAATCGGCGAAAAACAACGCGAATGGCTGCGTTACGATTTGGGAGATCATGCTGATATGCCGACTATTGTTGTAACTCATTACGCCCTGTTCAATCACATGGGACAGATCAACGCCGACACCGAGATGAAAGCGATGAATCACCTGGTCCTGCAGGATACCAAAGAGGTTCGGTTGATTTTAGAACGCCATAATGTAAAAGCAGTACTTCAGGGTCACACGCACATGACAGAAGATTTTATCTTCAACGGCATTCGCTACGGGACTTCTCAGGCAGCCTCGGCGGCATGGTGGGGCGGAAACTGGCTCGGCTTCAAACCCGGCTACACCGTGTTGACGCTCGGTAAAGACGATATCCTTAATTGGGAACGCATCATTTACAAATGGGAGCATCAGCTCGAACCCGAAGACAAAACAGAACGCGAACGCATAGAAACTTTGAAGCAACACCAGGCAAAACAAGACAGTTTGTACAAAGCAGAGATTAGCGGGTGATTTTGTTGAAAGACTAAGGCATTTAGGAACCAAGCCCATCCATCCTGAGCAGCCGCAGGCGCCCGTCGAAGGATCACGCGACAATGCCAAAATTAGGCAACACTATTCGTTGCAAAACACCCACCATTTTGTAGAACCAGCAAAATTCCCCGGTTCTGCCCCGTCCAGTCATGCTTCGATGAACTCAGCATGGATGACTGGGCATTTTTGAAAGAACCAAGTCTATCCACCCTGAGCAGCCGCAGGCGCCCGTCGAAGGATCACGCGACATAGTCAGTACAAGCGACATAATTTATTGCAAAACACCCACATTTTGTACAACCAGCAAAATTCCCTGATTTCGTCCCATCCCGTCATGCTTCGATGAACTCAGCATGGATGACAGGGCATTTTCAAAGAACCAGGCCCATCCATCCTGAGCAGCCGCAGGCGCCCGTCGAAGGATCACGCGACATAGCCAGAACAAGCGACATAATTTATTGCACATCACCTGCCTTTTGGTGCAACTAACTGAATTCCCAAGGTTGGCCCCGTCCAACCATGCTTCGATGAACTCAGCATGGATGCTCTTGGAATCAATATAAACCGCAGGTGTAACTTTTCCTTCAATACATTATGTTACAACTATGAATGACAAACCAAGATATCACTATAGATTTTCACAATTTTCAAAAGCATATAAGATGCTGTGGAAGACGTTGACCACCTAAATCGGCTCGAACAAGAAGGCCTGATTCAACGTTTTGAGTATTCATTCGAGCTGGCCTGGAAATTACTTAAAGACTATTTAGATGATCAGGGAATTACCGTCACTTCACCCCGAAAAACAATCAAAACAGCCTTCAGTGAAGGAATAATCAAAGACGGCGACAGCTGGATTATGATGCTTGAAAGTAGAAATATATTATCTCAAACATATAATCAAGAACACTTCAAAAAATCCGTTGAGATGATCGAAAACACTTTTTTTCCGAACCTCACAAATCTACACAGCACCTTCAAAGAGGATTTAATGTGAGCACCGAAACCATTCCAACGTACGGCATCAGCACGCGCAGCTACTCCATTTTGATGGATTATCTAAAAGAGCAGCATTCTATTGAGAAAGTGATTCTCTTTGGCTCTCGCGCCACAGGAAAAGCCAGAAACGGCTCCGATATTGATCTCGCTATCTCCGGTGATATTTCATTCGAGGAAAAGCTTCATTTTCAAGCCCACATCAATCAAATTCTGCCCATCCCCTACACGGTTGATCTTGTGCATTTAGAATCTGTTGAAGATGAAAATTTGCTCAGGCATATCGAACAATTTGGAAAAACACTGCTTGAGATGAAATAAGATTACACCAAAAGACTTCAGAAGTCGCCTCCGCCAGCCGGACGGATCAGCGCTTTTGAACTCTTAATGCCACTTTTACACGTTTCGAAGTGACTTCGGAAGTCGAAAGTTCGAGCTAACACAGATAAGCTTTTTTTCGGTTTGACGAAGCTTGACTTTGAATCCTTCCCGACTTTTACTCTTTACCGATGCTCGTCGATGAAGGCATGGGCCATGGTGATATGGTGGCCTCCTCACACAAGGTTTTGTGGAGCTTGTAGTGCAGTGTTATTTTTTACTTCAAAACCTGAAAAGTTTGCGACTATATAGCTTTGACATGACACTACCAGCTTTAATCCTATTAAAATGACTTCGGAAGTTGTTTGTAGATCCTCGCTTACATTCCCTAAAATAAAAACAGGAAGCCCTTCTGCATAGAGTCCTGAATTACATTAAGAATCTGCTATCCATAGTTTAATGATGCAAACTAAATCCCAACAAATCCCCCCTTCAAACATCAATCCACGCCGGGTGAATTCTATCAGACTTGGTACAGAGATGGTACGGATTTGGTGCGGACTTGAGTCATGTATATCTTGCCACTACCTTAGATAAGGATCACTGCTTCAATTACAACGTATTCTGCCTTTTATGCGGGACGGCTGAGACCGTCCCTCGAGTAAAGTCGCGCTTGTATTTTCCCAGGTACAATCCGTCCTGTCATGCTTCGTCCGCCGCTTGGCGGATCAGCATGGATGATAGGGCATTTTCAAAGAACCAGGCCCATTCAACCCAAAAAATGACTCTTACTTTGATAAAAACTGTTGAATAGTATCAAGACTTTCTGCCATGTGCGCGAACCGATGACTTCCGCCCGGAAACGTCTTGATTGGAAATAATTTATTGAGATCTTTCTTCGTCTCTCCTGAATTTAACAGTTCATCCCCGAGATCCAGAAGGATCAGACCCTTTCCGCTTTTGGGATAGGATTTGTAGCCATTTAAAATATTCTCAGTCAATTCATATTGCTCACCAAAGTAGGTATTCCCCTTTCCCAGATACTTGCGCAATGTGGTACCGGGATCAGTCGCAGGATTGATGGAGATAAACGGGATTCCCGTTTTTTGTCCTATTTGTGCAGCCCAGTAACCACCTAA
>Ga0306910_1000418_pt1 | contig 21110 bp, 20 predicted proteins | sample AntRauMFilla2698_FD_190438 | JGI IMG/M metagenome (GOLD analysis project Ga0306910, IMG submission 190438) | Saline lake microbial communities from Rauer Islands, Antarctica - Metagenome Filla 2 #698 (v2) (version 2) | ecosystem: Environmental > Aquatic > Non-marine Saline and Alkaline > Saline ... | reverse complement strand
CTCGTTGTATTTACGTGTCCAAAGGGCCGCCATGGCAAAGGCATAGGGAACCGTCATCATGGAAAATCCTACAAACAAAATGGGCGGGTGAATCATCATCCAAGGGCTTTTGAGTAAGTCGTTCAGGCCTTTACCATCCGCTGGAATAAAATTTGGGTTCGTCTGAAATATAGGCACATCAGGCATCGCTTCCACAAGCGTGCGGAAGGGAGATGCACCTAAAGTAACTCCATCTCCTATAGGAATTCCGGCTATCATACTTAACAGAAACATCTGCGTACCGGCCATCACCGCCATCACCATCGGGCGATACTCTTTATCCGTCCATTTTATGAGTCCTACTCCAACAACAGCGGAAATTAAGATCCACAGCATGAAGCTTCCCTCCTGACCACCGTAATAAGCAGATATCAGATAACGAAACGCAAGATCAGTGCTCGTGTAATTGTACACATAGTAGTACTGAAATTGATGCGTGGCAAGCAGGTAGATTAAAATGCCGGAAGCGGCCACGAGAAAAAAGATGGTGGAGGTATAGAGACGGCTAAACCACTTTTCTTTTTCGTAATCGAGCGTTTTAGCTACGTAAAGATAGCCGCCGAATGAGGCTATGGCGGCGGCGAATGAGAGAATTACAAGAATCTCTCCTAAAATTCCAAGAGTCATAATGTGCAGAGGAGGTTAAAGACGATAGGATCAGGTATTGTGCTCAGCCGGTTCAAAATCAGCCATGTTGGCATCATTGTATTTAGAAGGGCATTTCATCAGCATATCGTTAGCGTAGAACACGCCGTTTTTCATTTTTCCAATCACCACAAGCTGAGTGGCCTGATCAAAATTATTGGGCTTGGGTTTCGGGTACATCACACGCATCATATTACCGGATTCATCTTCCATAAAGAAAGAGAATTGCATCGATTTATCAGAAAAACCTGATGGTTTTTCCTTCACCCATTTTCCGACAACGTGGACATTTCCTTCTATTTCAGTTGCCGTTTCGAAGGTGGTGTAGGCGGAAATGCTGTTCCCAAAATTGTACATCAACAGTGAGGTAAAGCCCACAATGGCAAGAACGCCAACAATTACTTTAGGTTTCATACGGAATCGTTCTCTGAAATTTCGTTTTCAAGCTTGGTGATTTTATTGTCCAAACGATATAAAAATGTAAAAAGTACAATCCAAATGACAAGAACTACGGCCGTGACAACAATCATAAGGTCACTTTGTCCGGCTGCGGCCATCAGGGCGTCTGATTGGTCCATCGCCTGCCATTTATCGTCGTAACTTTGGGTTAAAGTATCGATTGATTGTGTAGAAAATATGAGGAAGGTGCTAAAATTCATTTTGTTGAAGTGATTCTAAACGTTGATAACGATACACGATATTGGTAATCCAAATAGATAGCGCTATAAATCCAATTACAGCAGGATAAAACACCAATCGCAGTTCAGGTGCGGTAATTTCTGAAAAAGCCGGATTCCCATCTGCTCCGGGATGGAGACTTGGCAATTGTCGCGGTATGATATACAATAAAAAAGGGATGGTGGAAACCGCGAATATATTGTACACAGCGGCCATTTTTGCTCGTTTTTGCTCGTCGTTGAACGCTGATCTGAGAATAAAGTAAGCAACTAAAATCAACAGAGCGATAGCAGAAAGATTCATTCTCGGTTCGGCAAACGTCCACCACGCTCCCCAGGTAAACCGGGCCCAGATGGAACCGGTAATCAATCCTGATATTCCGAACATCACGCCAACCAATGCTGAGCTGTAGGCAATTTGATCGCTTCGCTTCTCCTGATCCGACAAATATTTAACGCTGTACCAAAAACTGATGCCAAAACACACGAACATGGTAAACCACATCGGTACGTGAAAAAACAGATTTCGCGCGGTTTGACGCAAAATGTCTATCTCAGGAATGGGCATGAACAATCCGAATGCCAAAACTCCTGACATCCAGACGGGTACAAAGTATTTAAGAAAACGCATATCTTGTATTTTGTGTTAAGGGAGAAAAGATAACACATTTCCCGCCATTTCACGGAATCAAATTCTACTCACTATTCATATAGTGTAAGCCTGAAATGGATTTTCAAAACTGAATTCAACCATATTTCACATTATGTCGAATCGACAGAAACAGATACAACGAAGCTGGAAATCGTATTTTTGGAGTATTTTATTGTGCGTTCTCCTTTTACCTGTATACGGAATAGGGCTTATCGGATTTCTGGCCATTTATCTCCACCGTAGAAAGTTTAATCTGATTATTAAAGATACCTCTCTGGAAATTCAGCTTCCTGATGGACAGCATAATCTCACTGTAAAAGACCTGAACCGGGTGGAACTGCTCCAAACGTCCATCGATGTGAAATTGAATGTGGGGACCCTGCGCATCACCACCCTTCAGGGAAGTGAAATCAGTTTTCCCGGCGTTGATGATCCCAAGCCGATTGTATCTGTCATCAACAACGCCATTGTTCAGGTTCAGCAACAGGAATTGAAACGTCCGAAACCTCGTCAGTCAGATTCCGAAGGCCTGAAACCAGGCGGACTCGAGCACATGAACGACTTAGTGGGATTGTGGCAACAGGGCTTGATTGATGATGATGCGTTTGAGGAAGAGAAGAAAAAATTTAGTAAGGAGTGAGAGATTTAGCTATCAGCTTCGTTTTTTTTGATCGCAGTATTTGGTGGGATTATTGACTTACAGTCATATAGTGACTTAAATATATTTGTTCCAAAACAACTATCTACCCCTTAATTATAGTCAACTTTTCACCATCCCCTTACCAAGGCTATACCAAGTCTGTACCAACCCCCATAAAATACGCCTGTGCGTGAGACTATGTAGGGGGATAGTAAGGAGTTGGCACTTAATTAGTTTTTAGAAAGAGGATATACAACCTAACGGTTTGAGATACTGATTACGTTTTTTGTTGTTTGGCTTTCTTTTTTGATTGATTTCTGCCATCGTAACGAAGCGCACGGGTGGTTTGGGGTGCTGTGTTTTTAAAAATGTGTTGCTCCGATGGAGCAGAAAAAACACACCGAAATACTCTTCTTGCTTCATATTCGTGGCTTTCAGTTTTTACCTGTACCCATCCCTTAGGGATGGTATATTTATTAAAAAAACAAGCTCCGTGGCCATCCGGCACAATAGTAGGTGCGATACCCGGTGCAAGCCTTTATCTTTTGAACATCCTAGTATTATGAGATCTTAAGCAAGCTCGTGATTATCGTATTTCGATTATCTATGAGGATCTTATCCTAACAAGACATGTGAACCTCATTTATAACGTTGAAGGAGGCTGAACAAACACCCACTTTTTCCCATCGAACGGACGTAGCAAATATTCATCTGTTCCCCGAATAACTCTTATGCCTTCACTTGTATCCATGAAATGATTCTCGATTTCAAAGTTAATATCTGTGATTTTAATCGATTCATTTTCCAACGGATCATACGCATACAGCCATCTTTGTTGATTTAGTACAACGGGGCCTTTATGTAATAAGGTATTTGATGACCGATGATAGTAAACGATATCACTAATTCGTTTCTGAACGGGAGTAGATGATTCAGTAAAATCAGTCACATCTAACACAAACAGATCACTTCCCCGATACCCGAATATTTCCGAATCTGATTTAGAAACTAGTACTGGGCTGTAATCAACTGTATTAATAGTCGAATCATTTGATATTTCTATTACCTCATCTTGGCCCTCGTAGATTAGAAATCGGTTATCAAAGGCTATCAATCCATTATAGCTATCATAATCATAGCCCCCCGGTGGAAAATCATAGAGCGTATTGGTGTCATTAAAAACATTTATCACGCCCATTTTACTCTCGACACTAAATCTGTCAATGTATATGATCTTATCCATTTTATCTGAGTAAGCAATTTTAGTAGAACTCAGAAGCCTTCTGCTGCCATATTTCAAATTGGTTCTTACATAGATAAAATCCTGCGTTTCAATATCATACAAATAAACAACAGCCGGAATACGATACTTTTCTCGTAGCAGAAACACGATCACGTTTCCGTTTTCTGAAAAAGAAGCGTCGATGAATACATATTTACGGAGATCCGGACTTAATTCAGCATCATTGAGATCTATTTGTTGCATCTTATTCTGATATTCATAGAGATCAAATACTGATTCATTCACCTTTGCAAGCCGATACGTTAAATCATTTGATACGGTCAGATAGTCTTCACCAATGTCATTTTCTGCTGTTTTTACAACTTCGAATGAACGGTTACTATAACGCGCACCGGCAATACTACCCGGATTTGATGTCTGAGTACTAACACGATATTGATAAAATTCTCCGCTCAGATTCGCACTTACATACTCACGCACATCAGCATCCACCACGGCAATCTGTTCAAATGATCCTGTTTCTCCGGCCCGACGTTCTATAATAAAAGAGTTTGCCTTGAAATTTGGACTGCTTGCTTCATGAAACCAGGTTATGGTATGTTGATTATTTAACTCTCCGTAAACCGTTGTGATTACGGGTTCACTTAAGGTATAAACGTCAATCTCTTCGCTGATCTCATCAGATGTATAATCCTGAACAAAAGCTCTTATGTTGACATCAGCTTTTCCCGCCATTCCCTTTGTATTTAACTTCGCTGTTTGGGGGAAGTCACCCCTGAGAGTATCAACTGCTACGTCGTTGAGGAACACATACACGCCATCATATACTGTCGCATCTTGTTGCAGATGTTCCCCGACCGAAACGGAATACCCGACAATTATTTCATCAAGGCGATTGAGAGTTATTCGAAATGGATTTTCAACTGTGTACTCCACCTCCATCGTGTAATCCCCTACTTCATGAACGTTCTCTTTCATCAATATTGGTTTGGCTCTGAATGTTTTTACCGGTCGATTTACCGTATCCTCAAAAATGAGAATTTCATTTGCCTTACTCATATCCGTCCACAGGGTATCCACTACATCGAATGAATTATCATCGTTTTCAACTTCTACTATGACTCCTGTAATCATTTGGAATTCAAGCCTTATGTCATCCGTGCCTTGTCTGCTATTGATAGCAAATTTTGTTTCAGATCGTGTTTTAATAGTAATCCGATTCTTATGAGATCCATCTGAAGGTATCGGCTCATATTCTATACTCTCTATTTCAGCCACCTGTGCTTCAGCGTGAAAATAAAGTGAATCACGTCCTTTTCTTATGCTTTTTCCGTGGTTAGTAAATGAATTTATCACATAGAAATACGGATTATCACCAACTCCTGAGCTATCGGTAAAACTTGTTTCATCCGGACCGAGCATGGCCAGCTTATTGTAAAGTGTAGTATCTATCAGGTTCTCATACCTTTCAACAATAAAGCCATCATTGTTTTCAACATCTTCCCAGCTTATCTGATAAAACCCTTTTTCGGTAACTGATACCGAAAACTCTGTGGGTACAGCGGCACGGTATTTATTTGAACCTGTATCATATTCACTATCACGTTTATAATCGGGGCCTGTGCTGCAGCTCATCAAAAAAGCCGCAATAGAAATTGCTGACAAAGTCCAATACTGCTTGATATTCAAATTTTTCATATTAAAATTGTTCTAAACCCGGATGGAAAAATTAGCTTCGCACGACATATAAATAGCTTCTATGGGTGATAATTTCGTGTATAACTCAACATAAAATCTCTATTAATATGTATTCGGACGCTGCGCTTCCTGCCACTTTTGAGTATCAGATTTAATGATCAGATACTCATCGGAGTCGCTAATGACAACAATTCCATTCTCCGTTTTTTTAAAATGGTTGTCAGGTTTAAATTCAATATGTGAGATCTTAAACGATCGTTTCAGGGTTGCGTCATAAGCATACAATCCCCCCCGATTCATCTGCTGTTTCTATAATTCCAATATGAAAAATCATATTGGAATATCTGTCGAAATACAAAAGGTTACTAATTCGCTCTTGAACCGGAGTACTGTAGTAGGTTAAATCTTTCAGATCTACTACAAACAGATTTTGGTCATCATATCCATATAATTCAGCATCATTCCGCGATATGATGTGAGCCTGATAGTCAACTTTCTGATAAGTAAAAAAACAACGAAGTTTTCATCTTCAGAAAAGGAGGCATCACTCAACCAATTGTCCTCCAATTCATCAGAAATTCCAGCTTTATGAAGATCTATCTCATCTATGAGATTCTGATTTTGATAGACATCGAACACATAATTATCACTTTCCAATATACGATACTTCATGTTGACGGAAATAGCCTGATACTCCCGCCCCCAATCATCGAGACTTCTGTTTTTAATTCTAAAAAAGTTTGTAAATCCGGTACTGACTATATCACTTGGATTTGACGTCTGCGTGCGAACGCGATACTCATAAAATGTATCCGTAAGATCAGTGCTTTGGAATTCGAAGGTGTCCGGACCTGTACCGCCTATCTCTTCAAAAGGCTCATCAACTCCGGTACGACGCTCCACGATGAAAGAATGCACATCAGCGTTATTGAAATATTGTTGATGCGTCCATTTAATGGTATGCACATTTTCCAGATCACCATCAATACCAGAAATTACAGGGTTCATCACGTTATCAATCTTAACTCGTTTCCCGCGTTTTTGAGTTACATAATCATTTATGTAAGCTCTGATACCTATTTCTGCAGATCCGCTGTACCCCTTGGTACTAAGATTTGTTGTCTGCGGAAAATCGCCCTTAAGCGTGTCAACCAGAACATTATCTATATATATGTATGCCCCATCAAAAATCTCTTCATCCTGCTCCAGATTGTCTCCAACCGAGATGGTGTATTCAACCAATATTTCATCAAGTCTCTTAAAGCTGCTGATACGGTACGGATTGTCCACTGTTCGCGTAATTATTTTACCAGTAGTCCCCTTCACTTCAATGTTATCGGTTTTAAGCACGGGTTTAACCCTGAACTTTTTCATACCGGTCCTTAGAGTATCTGAAATAGTGATCGTATTCTCAGATGACGTAATCGGAACGGGAAGTGTATCAAGAACAACAAAAGAATCCATTCCTTCAGTTTGATACTCCATAACCACACCTGTCAGTAATTTAAAATCATACCTCTCTTTTCCGGCGGTAGTGGTCTCATGAACGGCTTTTGTTGTAATAACAATTCTGTTCTGACTCTCCTCTTCAGACTCATCAGCTTCCATGTACTGAAAGTACTCTATCTCGCCAAGAGCAACCTGAGCATACAGAACCAGCGAATCCCGGCCTGTTACCACATTTCCATCATTATTGGTAAAAGTAGTAATCGAGTAAACATATTGCTCTTCCCTGATTCCACTACTATCGCTGAAGCTTGTCTCATCTTCTTCAAGAATGGCGATCTTTTTATAAATAGTTGTGTCCTGAGAATAGACGCCCCTACCAATAATATAACCATCAACATTTTTGACATCTGACCAAGATAAACGGTAAAAGGCATCATCTGTGACAGCGATGCTAAAAGTCTCCGGAACACCCGAGCGATAGCTATCAGAACCCGAATCATATTCGCTATCACGTTTATAGTCTGGCCCGGTGCTGCAGCTTATTCCAAAAGCTGTGGTTACAAATAAAGCTATCCACCAACTGACTTTATTCATTTGAATTATCATCTCAAAAATTGGCTTTATATCCAATAGTGGCAGCTGGTTGGCCGTCAACCATGTTCATATTTATATGAAAAGGCTGATCTATACGATAACCACCTTCAGGCTCCATAAAGAAGGCATCCAGCACATTCAGGGCGTATGTTGTTATCAGAATTCCTGTCCACCGGCGAAACTCATTATCAATATCGGCGATTTTTGACTTCAGGCGGTTGAGTTCTTCTGCCGCCTCTAATGCTCTCGTCTCACTTTGAGTATGCTCGTAAAGAAATTTTTGGCGGTTAAATTCTTTCAAAAATGGTTTATCGTCTCCCCACAGGTCGTTCATTTTATAAGCTGAGTAGCCCATAACACCAAGCAAAGCAGTCATCTTCAGATATTCTCTCTTTCTGTATTGTGACAATCCCGGTATCACTCCTGCAAACTGAATCTGACTCTTACTATACTCCTGATACAGGTTGAAATAGTTCATCTCATCCTGGTTGATAGATATTCGCTTTGTCTCTTTTCCCAATTCAGGATGTACTATTTCTATAGTTTAGATTCGACTTCCCACCCGGAGCGATTGGGTCCCGCTTCCTACATAATCCCAGTTATAATAGACCTTACTTCTCCCATCCGTTTCAATCACAACATTTTTACCCGAGAGATAGGCCACCGCATGATTATTTTGGATGATTTCATTCTGATCATCCGATTTTTCCAGATTGATAGAAATACTGCTGATGCTTCCCGGTGTATGGTTGAGCTCTTTCATCACAGGCGGACGATCAGGTACAGCCACTCTGATAAAGGTGGTAATATTGGGATCGATCTGAAGGGTGTCGCCTGAATGTATAAATTCAACACGCGTAAATCGATTTTCACGCACTACGTAAGCAGAATCGATGTTGAATTCCAAAATAACGGGATGGGTAATCGGTTCCTGGGCTTTTACCGTTGTAATCGACTGGACGCCAATCCACCCACCAATAAGCACACAAAATTTTATAATTAATGATGGTCGAAAAAGAATTTTTTTTCTCGTGTACATACTCATTTATCTATTCTTCAAATTCTTTAACCGTGTAAGCAGATGAGATTTTTAAAATTGACGGTCAATAACCACATACACCGAATCGAGGTTGGTTTCAATTTTTATCCAGCCAAACTCTTTTACAACCGATTTATCCTGAGCAACAACTAAATCTGTACACATTAATACAAAAAATAGCACCGACAGTGCCGCTCTCCATATCCCTCGCTTTGTCTTCATTAAATAGTATTAGATTCAACATCAATTAGCAGGTCTAAAGTACTGAACGACTTTTAATTAAGCATGGTAAATTTTAGGAACTTTGTGCTGCTTGAAGATTTGCTCTCAGCTATACAACATTTTTTAATTTTCAATTTTCAATCTTTAATCAATAACAATCTTTCACTTATACTCAATTCCCGTAATTCTCGCCTGTGCCATGTTCAGACGTTCGAGTGCGCTGTCGAGCAAGACTTTGTATTGTTTCGGTCGTTGCTGATAATAAGCTTCGGTGTCGTAAAATTGTTGTTCAGAGGCATTATAATGACTGAATACCGAATCTTTAAGAATGGCCACAGAGACCGAGTCTTCTGCCTGATTTTTATAGGTTTCGAGCACCTCCACTTCTGACATCAACATAATGAAGGTTTGCTCCGAAAGGAGATTATCCGGCTTTTCCTTCTTTTCACATCCTGAAAACATCAGAATTGCGATTAAGAATACAAATCCACCGGATATTAATTTTAATTTTTCTCCTCTGATCATTCTGTAAATTAATTCGATGGTTTGGGTTCGAGCGGACGCAGCGTGAGCTCGTTGATAAGGAAATTATCTGAGCGTTGTAGCAGAAATATTACCGTTTCGGCAACTTCTTCAGGATCCATCATATAATCATGTGTTTCCATCGGTGTATTGTCGAAGAAATTGGTGGCGATAGAACCGGGGAACATGCAGGTGACTTTAATCTGATCGTGGCGCAATTCTTTAAATAATGCTTCTGAAAATCCACGCAGTCCGAATTTAGTGGCGTTATAGCCCGAGAGTTGAGGATTTCCCAGTAATCCCGCAATGGAAGCGATGTTAATAATGTGCGTGTGCTGTGGATTTGCTTTCAGTAACGGAACCACTTTTCGGGTGATGTAAAACACACCGTTCAGGTTGGTGTTGATCATCGTGTGCCAGTCCTCAATCGACTGTTCATCAACCTTTCCAAATAATCCGAGTCCCGCGTTATTAATTAAAATATCAGGACGATGGTCTTCTGAAAACGTTTTATCAACCCACTCATCCAATGTTTTGTAATCTGTGATGTCCATCGTTACAGGCATAAATCCATCTCCGAGCTTATCCTGAATTTTCTGCAACTTGTCGGTTGAACGAGCCAATCCATACACTTTTGCGCCTTTCTCAATCAACGCCTGTGAAAATGATGCTCCGATTCCGCTGCTTGCTCCTGTTACGATGGCTAATTTATTCTGTAATTTCATACTGAAATGTTTACTCGTTAGAATTTATTAATTCACGTTGTTGACAAATAATAAAGGTTTAATTTATAGCGATCATTATACTATAGGACGCTAATTGGTAATTACAACCTTCATTCAACCTGATTTATTCTCTTTTAATGCTATTTGCTGATATTGGTAACACGAATATAAAGATTGCCCGTTTCAATAATTCTGAAGAATGGGAGATTGTTCAACGTTTCAAGGCTGACGAATTTCTCTTTTCTAAATTACAGGCATTTGATGATGAAGATTTAATCATTTTATCAAGCGTTCATCCGCTTCTGAAAAACAGGGAAGAAGATCTTGAGAATTGTCTGATGCTCACCACCGATCATTTTCCGCCTGATTTCATTAATTATGATACACCTGAAACACTTGGTGTTGATCGTGTCTTAGCCGGTTTTGGTGCTTTTGCGCTTACCGGAGAACCTACCCTGGTAATTGATGCGGGTTCGGCCATCACGGTGGATCACATTATACATGAAGGCAAATTCTATGGCGGATTGATCGCACCGGGTTATCGCGCTCTTACAGAAGGAATGAAAAAGGTAACACCTTCTCTTCCTGAAACTCACACCTTTTTTTCAGATCCGCCGAACGAATCGGAGCGATTTTTCCCGGCGAAATCTTCCCGGGAATCGGTGAACACAGGGATGGAATGGGCGTTTGAATCGCTCGTGACCGGATTAGTGGGACGAGCCCGCACACGACTTGCCCTAAATGGAATAGAACAGCCCAGATTGGTAGTAACCGGCGGTGATGCTGATCGAATTCTACCACTTTTTCCCGATGCACTGTACGATCCCATGCTCATTTTTGAGGGTATGAAGTACTGGTTTGAGAAATACAGAACAAACTGGGATTTCCCATTTTAGTTTTGGGTGGGGATGTGATGATACCTCCCCGTCTGACGGCTGAATGCTCTGGCTTCATCGCACTAATCAGACACTAAATCCGGCAATGCCAAACAAACGTTTTATTCATGCTCGGACTTTCGACTTCCGAAGTCATTTTAATTGTTTTCAATGCTTTAAGGTAATTTTTCAACCATCGGTACGGCGACTTCTGAAGTCTTTGGGTGGGAATCCCTGTCTGTAGGGTTTGCCATGAGATTAGTTTATCCATGACAAACCGATTTATAGTCCTCCCGGTCCGCCGGCCGGTCGGAGGCACTGCCGTCCCGCTGAATGCTTCATTAGAAGATATTGACGATGGCTGAGTTTTAGACTTCTAAAGTCTTTGGGTGGAGGTTTATTTCCCCTTTTATTCAGCCGTGAGATGGGATGTGTATCGTGATTTTTCTTTTTAATATTCCGCTATTTTTAACGATAATAAGTACATCAGGTAATAATAAATTCAGGGATGTTATGGAACCGATTGATGGAATTCACCGAAGCAGATCGTCTAAGCAACCGTCGCATAAGCATGATTATGATGATGAAGCAAAGCGTGAGCAGGCTAATCAGCAAAGAAAGGAGCATCTTGAAGAGCTGAAAGAACAATATAAGAAGCGAAAACAAGATCGCTCTTCTGAAGGGGAAAATGAAGACAACTCACATGAGGAACATCATCACGGTAACAATCCTAATCTTGGTAAACGACTGGACCTTGACGGTTGAGCAAGTTTAAAGTTGATTCACTTTATTGATTATCTTTTGAGCAAAGTCAATATCATCGCGATATCCGTGCATAACCCAATCAACTATACCATTTTTATTCACTATAGCGGTCTGTGGCACAGAGCTCACCTGAAACTTATTTTGAACCATTCGCTGTCCATCAAATACTACCGGATAAGTTACATTTTCTTTGGATAACGCCGTTTTAAGCTGACTTTCAGAAACTCCCCATCCCACATTCACCGACAATACCTGAACACCATTTTTCTTATCCAACCTGTCATACACTTCCTGAAATGGTTTTAGAGAAGCTCGTGAAACGGGTTCAGTGATCGTAAAAAAGTGTATCACCGTAATCCGGCCTTCATCCGGAAATGAGATCATCTCTCCTTCAACCGTATTTCTTTGTATAGCTGGTGCGGTTCTGTTTACGTCTGTCCAGATGTATTTTGAAGAGCAGCTGGAAAACACAATCAATAATATAATTGAGACAAAAAGGTAGCTTAACGGAGATTTCACAAAGAAAGTGGGTTATTTTTTGATAAGTTTATACATAACATTTCAGTAATGCAGTTTCAGAATGCGACACATTTTAACAGACTGCCCCCTAAGATAACAATACACATTTAAACGGATAACAGGATATGAAAAAATTGAATCAGCTTGCTTTGATTTTGAGTGTTTTTATCCTTGTAGGATACCTCAGCTACCAATTTTACCAACCTGATAAAAATAAACAAGCTCAGCAGACCGGAGATATTTACGTAAACGCACTGCAAAAAGAGCTGGGTTCAACACTAAAATCCGCTATAAAAGATAAAGGTCCGGCCGGAGCGGTTGATTTTTGTAATCTTCAGGCGCAACAAATCACCAACGAGGTGAATATTCCTTTAAATGAAAATATCACTGTACGACGCTATTCTGATATGCCTCGGAATGTTAAAAATACAGCAGGTGAGTACGAAATGGCGGCAATAGGTTATTTTAAAGATCATCCCGACCAGAAATCCTATCTGCAAAAAGTGGAGTCGAATAGTGAAACCAAAATCTTCAACTATTATAAACCTATCTATACGCAAACTTTATGTCTGAATTGTCACGGACCGAAGGAACAAATTAATGATGAGGTACTGGCGATTATCAACGAGCGCTATCCGACCGATCGTGCTACCGGTTATAAAGAGGGTGATCTCAGAGGCGTTTTCAAAGTTCAGATTCCCGCTCAGGAGTTGGAGTAGTGAGATTGGGTGGAGTTCCCGTCTGACGGCTGAATGCCCTTTTAACTTCACACTATTTAAACAACAAACTCAGGGATAACAATTAAATTCCACTTTGAGCCGTCTGACGGGTTGGATGTAGTTAGAAAGTAGCGATACAATATAACCCTCCCGGTCCGCCGGCCGGTCCGAGGCTCTGCCGTCCCGTTTAATGTGGGATTATACCTCCCCAAACGCACAAAAGGCTTCAGAAAATATTTTCTGAAGCCTTTTGTGGTGAGATTGTAAGTCTTAAAAATAAACTGATGTTATTTCATCAACGTCATTTTACGTGTGAAGCTTTGTGCTCCCGCTCTCATTTGAATGAGATATACGCCTGACGAAAACTCTGATGCGTCAAATCCAACCTGATGCTGTCCGGCGCTGAATGACTGATTCTCAAGCAGCGTAGCCACTTCCTGACCAATCATGTTATACACCTTCAGCGACACCTGTCCTGATTGCTCAATGGCAAACGGAATGGTTGTGGTCGGGTTGAATGGATTGGGATAATTCTGCTTCAGCTGCGTTGTCACCGGCTGTTGATTTCCGGTCAAATCGTCTTCGATTGGCGTCACGTGGAGATTTTCAACTCCTGCTATACCGTAATCTTCAGAAGTATAAACTCTGAACTCTCCCGGTAAAAGCGTCATAGTGACTTCTGTATCTGTTTCCAGTGTATCTCCCGTAAAGAACTCTTTATAGGTTCCCTCAAGTAATCCAGGGGTAATATCCCGTGTATCTACAGAGAAGTTACCGACCACATAAGCGCGTTCTGTTTCGTCATCATTATCGTATGAGAAGTATATCTCTTTCATGGCACCACCGACAAACATCTGCACATTCGTGCGTGTGTCATGGAAAACAGATGCTTCCATTCTCAGATTAATAAGAGCTGACCAGTTTTTGTACAAACGTACTCTGCTTTCGTTTTCCAGATAATCCCAGCGAATAGGTTTTTCTCCCGTTCTGCTTTGGTCAGTGTCTGTGGGATAATTGATGGAGTAATCGTATCCCAATTCACCAAATTGCCACAGCATTTTAGGACCGGGTACGAGGAATAAAAATGCTCCGGCTGCTTCCATTCTTTCAAGAGCAGTTTCTTGTTCTCTTACAGAATATTCACCTCTTATGGCGCCAAACTGCTCATTTTTGTACATGAGCCGTTCTTCATCATGACTTTCCATGTATCCAATTAAATGAGGAAGATCAAATCCTCTGTTTGTGTGGTATATTCCACTAAAATTAGAGCTTCCACCGGAATTATAGCCCATAGTAGCTTCGTTGTAAGATTCGGTCATCTTACCCCATAGCATAATGCCGTAGTTTGAAAGTTCATTCTCTTCGTTAGTGGAGCCAAGGTGTTCGAAGATCATATAGGCTGTATCATCCACTTCCCAAGCTCTGTCCACCATGCGTTTGAGCAGCGCGACACGACTGGCGTCGTAACCTGACCATGCCCCGACATCTCCATTGTAATCTACCTGCGTAAATCCTTTAGTGAGATCAAAGCGGTAACCATCAATATTGTATTCTTCTAACCAATAGGCGTTCGCTCTGTCGAGCCAGTATTTAGTTGCTTCCGATTCGTGATTCAGATCATTGAAAACATTATAAGGGTGACGTTCTGTTACATTAGCGTATGGGTTTTCAGACGTTGGCCTGCCATAATCTCCTTCATTCCAAAGACGAATGAGCGGAGATGAACCGGTAGCGTGATTGTAAACCACATCTATAATTACGGCAATTCCACGTTTGTGAGCTTCATCAACAAATTTCCTGAAAGCGTTTGGCGTACCGTAAGCTTTGTCGAGTGCCATGTGGAATGCGGGATTATATCCCCAGCTCAGGTTTCCGTCAAATTCATTGACTGGCATAAATTCAATGGCGTTGATTCCAAGTCGATCGAGATAATCAAGCGTATCTATAAGAGTTTGGTAGTTTCGGGCTTCCACAAAATCACGAATCAGCAATTCGTAGATAACGAGTTCATCCTTGGCCGGGCGCTCAAAATCGGTTACTTCCCACTCATATTCTTCCTTTACCGTTTGCACTAAAGAAACTGCAAAATCAGTTTTTCCTGATGGATATGGTTTTAAATTAGGAAAAGTTTCCTCAGGAATGTATTGATCGTTTGAAGGATCAAGAACTAATTCTGAATAGGGATCAGCCACACGAATTTCTCCATCCACAAAATACTGAAAGACGTATTGTTCATCAGGACTCAGGTTTTCTAAGGGCAGCCAGAAATATTGACTGTTTTCATCTACAACATCCACATTCATTTCATAATCAGGATGTGGCTCCCAGTTGTTAAAATCACCAATGAGATAGGCGAATTCCTTGTGTGGAGCAAAAAGTGAGAGATGGATGGTATTGTCATCCACAATAGTAATTCCATCTTCCAGATTAGCGGGACGATCGGTATCAACTTTTGCGGAAGGTGTAATTACAAAATAGTTTGCGGTATCAGCTGCTTCTTCAAGCGATCCCACCAGTTTTAAATCCGTTTTTACGCCGGCGGTTGCTGTATAATCATACAACAGCGTGTCATTCTGAACAGAAGCCAGCTCGTTATTATCTTCATCAAGCAGACTTAGCGTTACCGCAGATGAAGTATCAGAGGCAATACCCCGCAGCGTTATGGTTTCACCATCTGTCCCAAATTGATAGCTGTTTTGAGTATCGAACCGAACCGTAATTCCTGCTTCATATACCTCAACGAGAATGTCATTTCCACCCTCAGCTTTTGCTTCGCGGGAACCATCGGAGTTACGAAACACAAATGCCATTTTTTGGACAGTCTCTCCTTCGGGAACACTATAATATTCAGCGATACTTGGTGAAATTTCCAATTTGTATAAATTGGGTTCAAGACGCTCAAGCTTGATTTTATCGGGATTTACTCCCCAATCAGCAATGACGTATTTCCAATCGGAATCGGTTGTGCTCTGGTCTGTAATAACACCTGTATGCGCATACACGTCACCGGTGAAATCTTCGAGTCCGCCTGAGCCTTCTGTGGCATCAAAAAAGATGGTGACAGATTTATTTGTCGCCGGGAATGCCGGATCTGTGGACACAATTTGCGCTATACCCGGAATGGACAGGGAAAGCGTTAATAATATGGTAATTAGATATTTCATGATTTAGTCAAATTTATAGATTGTAAAACTGAATGGTGCGAGTTTGATGTGCATCCCGCCCTCTTTCCACTCTGTTTCCAAAGTGTTACCCAATAATTTGGTTATGGTTTTTTGTTCGTGCTTTGCATGGTTGATTGTCAAAGATTTTGTTTCTGCTGAACGGTTGGCTACAAAAATTACAGATGCTTTTTCTCCTGAATCTTTTTTGGTGATCGACCGCTCAAATGCCAACAGATCTCCAGCCGCGTGCAAAACAGTTACCTCACCGTAAATAATTGGTGGTTCCGACTTCCGCAGCTCTGCAAGCTGTTGATAATGTTGATGCAGATCGTGATTAAATGAGACCTTGTCTTGTTTTTTGTAACGACTGAATGGATGATTCATTTCATCATCATACTCTAATTCAGGCCAAACCATAGGTTTTCTGTCGTCGGGATCATCCGCTCCCCACATTCCGGCTTCAGTTCCGTAATAGATCATGGGCGAGCCCGTCCACATGAACTGAAAAGCGCTGATCACTTTTTGTAACTTAATTTCACTTTCGTTGGGTTTCCTGACATCGTATGTGTCTTCAACCTGCCGGATTTTTGATCCCTCTTTAAAATCTCTGTTCCGATTTACAATCATGCTTGCCAGGCGCTCTGTATCATGACTGTCCATCATGTTCAAAAGCTTCAGGTTCGTGGGGTGATCGAAGTCATTAAGCAAATGGGTCAATTCTATCCGAAACGTATTTGCGTCTGTTTCCTGCTTAATGAAAAATTTATGCGTGGCTTTAGTGAAGCGATAATTCATCACGGCGTCAAACCCGTATTCTTTGATGAACAAAACCGCCCGGTCATCCCACACTTCGGCGACTGTTATAGCCTCAGGATTTATATCCCGAACCAGTTTGTGCCAATCGAGCCAGAAATTTTGTGATACATCCTCTGCCATATCGAGGCGCCAGCCATCAATTCCGTCTTCGGGATTTCCATCTCCATTAGGATCCATCCAACGCCGTGTGATTTCAAAAATGTGCTGTTTCGGACCGGGATTCATGTTTTCATCACTCTCTTTAAACTCCGGCAATCCTTTATATCCCCACCAGCCGTGATAGTCGAATTCATTCTCTTCAGTAGCGGAATCATCAAACGAAATAACGTCGTACCAATCTGCAAATTCCGATTTCTCCTGATGTTTTATGATATCCTGAAATGCCCAGAATTCACGTCCTGTGTGATTGAATACGCCATCGATGACAATCTTAATGTTTCTTGCGTGAGCTTCTTCTATAAGATTTAAAAAAACAGAATCAGCTGTTGTCCATTGCCAAGTTTCAGGATCGGCGGGTTTTTCAGATTCAATGATATTGGTGTCTTTTGCCGGATCTGTTCCAAAGAATCGGTCGATGTGTCGATAGTGAGTGGCGTCGTATTTATGCATGGTACGAGCGTCGAATACGGGATTAAAATAGATAACATCCACGCCAAGGCTTTTCAGGTAATCGAGTTTTTGGACAACACCAACTAAATCACCGCCATATCGTCGCTTTGTGGCAAAATCATAGAAATTGGTACTAACTCTTTGTTCCCAATCTTCACGCTGATACCAATCTTTGGTCCACCGACTGATTTCCCAATTCTCACCTTCTCCTATGTGTTCAGCTGTGGGGTTATTTTCATCAGAACCATTTGCGAATCGCTCTGGAAAAATCTGATACCAAACCTGTCCATTGAAATTGTTTTGCGCGTGCAGGGAAAACGGAAAAAAGCTGTTCAGAGACAGAATCACAACAATAAGTGTACAAATTCGGAGCATAACAGCGATAAATTAGTCGATTACGGGCTCAAAATTCTGTTCACGAATAACCAGTTCCGGGGAGAAAACGGTATGTGAAATATTGCTTTGCGGACTGGAAATGCGATTAATGAGTTTTTCGAGAGCCAGACTTCCCATATCGTACATAGGCTGACGCATAGTAGAAATTCCCACATACTGAGCGAGTGGAATATCATCAAAGCCAATGAGGGGAAGTAATTTGCCGGATTCTCTCATCGCTTTCATTGCGCCAAGTGCCTGAATGTCGGATGCGCAAAAGCAAGCATCCACTTCAGGGAAGTTATGTAGAATTGTCTTCATCGCCTGATAGCCACCTTCTTCAGTAAACCCATCACGGTAAGATTCATCACCCGTTACTATATATTTCGGATTCACCAATCGACCGGAATCTTCGAGTGCTCGTTTATACCCTTTCACACGATCAATAATTGGTTTCGCGTTGGGCGAGGCGGAGATCATGCTGATAGTTTTGAATCCTTTTGTTATTAAGTAAGAAGTTGCCTCATAAGCCCCTTCCACACTATCAACTGAAACAGAGTCAAAATTTTGATGATATTCATCAACTAAGACAACTGGTACATCAAGTGATTTAAGACGTTGCCAGTATTGCGTATCCTGATGAATAGAGATGAGCATATAACCGTCGGCCATACCTTTTTTCAGGACATATTCGACCTGTTGTGCTATTTTTTGTTCTGAATTATCAGATGTGATGTTAAAGATGTTCAGATCATAATTATACTGAGCGAGCTTATCCTGAATTCCGCCAAGAACTTCCATAAAGAAGTAATTGGAAATAACAGGCACCAAAGCCATGATGATATTTGAATTCTTGCGGGCGAGGCCCTGAGCAAATGCCTTGGGGTGGTACCCAACACGGTCAGCGATTTCGAGGATTTTTACACGTGTTTTTTCTGAAACACTTTTACTGTTGTTAAAAACCCTCGATACCGTTGCGATGCTAACACCTGCTTCGTTCGCGATATCGTATATAGTAGCCAATGGAATGTAAGCGCTTTCGTAAAGAAGTTAAAAAAGAGGATGCAGCCGGTTAAGACTGCATCCTTCTATGAAACGAATGATGATAATCTTATTTAATAAGAGTCATCTTCTTAGTTGAGGTGAAATCACCTGCTTCAATACGGTAGATATATGTACCGGATGCTAATTTAGAAGCATCGAAGCTTAATGTGTGAGTTCCCGCGGCCAATTGACGGCCATTAATCAGAGTTGCTACTCGCTGACCAAGAATATTGTAAACGGCCAGTTTAACATTGCTGGTGTTAGCCAGGCTAAAGTTAATGGTTGTAGCAGGGTTGAATGGGTTAGGATAGTTTTGCTCGAGAGCAAATTTATCCGGATTCAGAGAGGTGTTATCCTCACTTGAAAGATCATCATAATTAGGCATGTTTTCGTATGGAAGATCTCCTGCAACCCAGTCGAGAGTAGGCAGTTCGTAAGAAGCGCTGTACTGTCCTGCGAGGAATTCTTCACCATCATCATCAATAATGAAGGTAGAAGTTGGCTGGAGATACTGATAGTAACGACGTCCTGCGTCGAATCCACCACCATTTCGAACTACTTCGCCAGTTGCGGTAAATGCAGAACCATATCCAACATTAAAACCAATATGGTTAATAGTTGGCAGATTCAGAGCCATGGTAAGTTCATAAACCATATCTCCGTCTTCATCTGTCATTCTTACCTTTTCAGCTGCTTCTGCGTTTCCACCGATTGTTCCCGGAGGCAAGCCCTGAGTAAAGGCAAAGTATTTGGTTTCAAAATATACCCAAACTGAGTCAGACGCCGGATTGAAGAGAGTTCCTTCATTTACATCAGAATTTGTAGCATTTGTCATATCAACACTGAATGTTACTTCAGTAGCACCACCATCGACGTTGAAGTCGGCAAGCAGTCCCGCAAAAGGAACACCATTGAAGAAGTGAGCTCCAACGAGTTTAGGATCTTCGTTGTCGTCAAATACATACTGACGGTTACCGCCACCTGTTACACCAGGCTCTTCGTAACCAAGATCTTCTTGCTCATTAGGCTCAAGAATATCAACGCCAGAGAAATAGTTTTCACTTGTTTCATCAAAGCGTGCATCAGGATATTGAACGTAGTATTTATAGTTAGCGGTTGCACCAACTGCTTCAGTTACTGTGTTTGTAAGCTGATATTTACTTCCAACACCTGCAGGAGTCATCAGATAATCTTCTGCTTTGCCCCATGCATTCATACTACCGCGAACATATACTGAATCATAACCTGAGGTGAAGAATCCAAGGCCGGTAAGTACGGCAAGATCAACCTCAAACTGTAACGTATGGTCGATGATTTGAGCATTGGTAGGACGACGATTGTTGAAGAATTTCCACTGGAAAGTGGTGTCCTGTTTGGTAAGAGGACCAACTTTGTTGTCGCCATCTTCCCAGTTAACAGATTCTCCGCTTACGTATACAAACTTATAAGCGAATTCTCCAGCTTCACCGGCTTCTAATGTGTCGGGCACATAAAGAATACCAGAATAGAAAAGGTTATCACCTGCTCCGGCTGGATCTTCTTCTTCAAGAACGAGGAAGCTATCGCCCCAGTCGTTAACACTACCACGAACTCCAACCTGATCGGCTTCAGGATCGAAATCCCCTGTTTGTGCCTGAGCACCCATATTGACACGGAATTTGATTCCAACAGAATCCGTTTTGTCTTCAAATGGATTTGTTCGTGTTTCATACCAAAGAGCAAGTGTAGTATCTCCGGCGAAATCTTCAGGGAGAATCACCTGACGGTTATCACCTGATTCCCATCCGGTTTCTGAACCGTTATACGCACCATTGTCGGCGTCAAATCCGGCAAATAGTTTGTAATTAAGCGTATCACCAGGACTCATTTCAAATTCAAAGTTCCAGTAATCACCGCCAACGTTTTCACCGACAGCTGAACTTGCGGCATCCCAGGTAATTCCATACTCAACACCAGCTGAATTTGGTCCTGAAGCAGCACCACGCACTTGTAAGAAGTGGTAAGTCTGAAGTGTATCAGGCAATGTAGAAGTATTGGCTATGAAAGTAACATTTACTGGACCAGCAGGCTCGTCCGTAG
>Ga0306910_1000417_pt1 | contig 21140 bp, 17 predicted proteins | sample AntRauMFilla2698_FD_190438 | JGI IMG/M metagenome (GOLD analysis project Ga0306910, IMG submission 190438) | Saline lake microbial communities from Rauer Islands, Antarctica - Metagenome Filla 2 #698 (v2) (version 2) | ecosystem: Environmental > Aquatic > Non-marine Saline and Alkaline > Saline ... | reverse complement strand
TGTGGACGTTGCCATTGCGCAGGGCGCAGCGTTCCAGCAACCCGAACTGGTTGAACAGGAAGTTTGGGTGGTAGCAGGTGCAGTCGAAATGTCCGTTCCAGGCAGAACCTTCCTGGTCGCCATGGGTCGGGCTGACCGAGCTGTCCATATCCAGCACGATATACTTCAGGCCGTTGCGGTCATGAAACCGGTCGATCCATTGCCCGTTCAAGTCGGCCAGCGCCGCCCGGTTCTCGGCCAAGGCCAGCGTCTCCGTCTCGAACCGCCCCATCTGCGAGGCCGAGGCCGCCTGCGCATCGACAGCCCTGCCGCCCACGACCTGGCGCATCACGGGATCGAGCGCGAGACGGTCGGCATCGTTGACGTCCTCGTATCCGGCCAGCCGCCCGAACACTGACTGCCGGAACAGCCCGTCGAGCCGATGGATGGTGTTCTTGCCGGTGCGGTTGTCGCGCAGCGCCTCTGACGCAAGGCCAGACAGTCCGAGCGCGTCATCGAGCTCGCGCATCACCAGCAAGCCGCCGTCCGAACTGATCTGCGCGCCTCGAAACTCCAGCCGCACCCGGCGGTCAAAATCGACCCGATCACCCCGATCCGAACTCGCACCCTCTGGGTGACCCATAAAACACGCCCCTAACAGACATCAACACTATGTTTTATATCGGAAATAACGGGTTCAGGACAGCGAAATCAAAGATTTACTTGGGGAATGCGGGCTAAGAGGGTTTGGGCTCCCCTATGGCCACAATCAATAGCCAATCGATAAGTTAGTAGTATCTGATCACATTTAAAGACGGCAGCTTGAGGGTAAAATTACGATACCAAAACAATAGATATAGCTTCTTTAAAAAAAGAGGGCCTTCAAAAGTAGATAACTATGAGCCTGGCTTCGAGCCAAGTTTCATGGTGCAACAAAAAAAGAAAAAAAGAGTAGTAGGTAAAATGCAAAGAAATAGCAATGTGCAGGAGCTGTTCCGAAATAGAGCTTGTACGGTGATTTCAGCGATGACGGTAACTATGACGGCAATGGTCACTCCAGCTATCGCCGATGCTTTCGGACCGGGTTTTAAATCCAGTTGGGAATTCAGAAGCGACAATGATCGCGCTGTTCGCTCTGGTGTTGTGGACCTTATCGAGCGCAAGAAAGCTGGCATGTATGAGGCCCCTAACTACAATATAAATAACACCACAAATGTTGCGGGTGATCAGATCGGCTGCGATGTTGTTTCGACGACCATTGGCAACAGTGGCAGCGCCAATGCAGAAGGTCAGGCGGGGGCCCCGAGTGTTCTCAATTCTCCTGCGGTTACCGCCTCCTCCTCGGGCAATATCGCAGGCGGTGAAACGGGCGGTCCTTTGAACGCGGACAACGGCGGCGGGAGCAGTTCGATAAATACATCTCAAGGCGTTGACGGATCGCAACAAACCAGCACGGTTGGTGAATCACAGCAGGGTGGAGTCACGGGCGACGTTGGGGGCAGTCAAAGCGGACTGGAACAGACCGCACTGAACGATCAATCGATCAGCGCAAGCCCACTCAACAGTTCGGTGGCGGACTCTGCAGCATGCGTTTGGCGGTGAACTATGAGTCGCTTTGCCAACTATTTCGCCCTTTTGGGGGCAATTGCCCTTTCTGGATGCTCGAGTATCGCGGACTTTTCCTCCTTCAATCAGGGCGGGGGAGGTATTCGGGTTCTTACCAGCTCTGATGTGACCGAAAACCGCACGCCGGTGGACGATGCTTTGCTGTGTTATGGCAAGGCCTTGTCTCGTGAACGGGGTACTCAAGCGCCTATCGGGATCGGTGTGGGTGATGTCCGTGACTTCACAGGTCGAATTACTGACACCGATGGTGCGCCAGTTACGCAAGGGGCGGGTCTTATGGTATACAGTGCTTTGGCGAGCCTTGGATCGGGGGTCCGCATTCATGAACGGCTTGACCCGCGTATCGCCGAACTTGAACTCGGCTACATTGACCGCCAGCGACTTGGAGACGGGCGAATGCACGAGGTCACACCTGGCGCCGACCCGGCTCCTTGGATTCCCTATCTCGGCGGGTCGATCCTCCAGAGCGACTATTATATCGTCGGTGGGGTAACCGAACTCAATCACACTATCGCCACCGGCGGCGCTGAGTTCAGCATCGGCGGCATTGGCGCCCGGACGCGCTTTATCGTCATCAACGTCGCGGTCGACCTACGCATCGTCAATACGCAAAACCTAGTCGTGGAACATGCGGTGTCACTGCAAAAGCAGGTTATCGGAAAGGAGATAGACAGCGACGTCTTTCGTTTCTTTGGAACGCGCCTCTTCGATGTCAAGGCCGGTGGCAGGATGACCGAACCCTTGCAGATGGCGGTACGTTCCGTGCTGCAACTGACGACACTCGACCTTCTCGAGACAGTGTCAGGCGTGCGAAATGAAGCCTGCGTGACCCAGGTTCAACCCGGAATGGAACGTGGCCTTTCGCGCCCATCGGGTCTTCCGGCGTCGCGGTCCTGGCCACCGGACGGAGGAACCGCCGTTTCGGCAGCGATTGCGCGCGAGGCCCGGGAGAAGGACGCAGCCAAGCGCAAGGTGGCGCGGGAGGGCAATGGAGCGGCGACGCCTACCCCTGCGACCACCCCCACCAAGACATCCGATGCAACCCCGCCTGAGCTGCCAGCGGATACAGGGGCTGTTGTGGTCGGTGCGGCCACGAATTCGGATGCGGCCGCCGGCGTCTGGCAGCGGCTACGGGAGAGCCATTCCCAGCTTTTCAACGGGGTTCGGGCCGACATGGTCAGCGTGAACCGCGAGGGCGGACCATTCCTTGTGGTGGTGCAGCATCCACGCACCGCTGCCGCCGAATTCTGCGAAACGGCGCAGGCGGCAGGCATCGAATGTGCGGTCGCCCCGCCCGAAGTTCTTGCGGCCCGCGCCCTTGCGCGACGCTCACCATGAGCGTGCGGCACAAACAGATTTCGCCAGGGCACTGCTTGCTCCGGTGAGGCAGGATCAGCGTACGCCGGGGTACGCTGATCTTAATGACACCCGGCCGTTCGACAACTAACAGGAAGACAAACATGACTTATTCAAAAAATGCGCTTCGGCGTGTAATGTTAGCGAGCACAGCCCTTGTGGCGGTCGGCTTCGCTTCAAGCGCTTCGGCGCAGAGCGTTATCGACACAACCAATGGTGCCATGACCGTTGCTGCCGGTCTCGACGGCTTCATCTCGGCCACCAGCCAGATCGCCACCGGCACCTCTGCGACGGCAACCGTGACGGCAGCTGACAGCCAGATTGATCAGACCGACCTGACCGATATCTCCACCGATCAAACGATCTTCGGGGATGCGGCAACGGCGGTCGCACGTCTGAACCAGGGCACCAACACCCTGAATATCAGCGCACCGGAGGATGCAGACGCCATGACGGGGTCCACCAGTATTGCGGCAGCATCTGATGTAACGATCAATGCAGCCACCGGCATCGCATCGCAGCAGAATCTCATCGGCAGCGATGTTGGCGGTAACGTGACTGCCTTAACGGGCGCAACAAGCGCACCTGTGACTTTCTCAATCGACCTTAATACGCCGATCCTTTCAGGCGACGTCATCAACAGTGGTAATGAAGCCGTTGCTGATGCGCTGGCGAACGATGTGATGAACACGCTGACTGTGTCTGGCCCTGGCAACGGTTCGCTCGACAGCCCGGCAGCCATCGCTAACCTGCAGACGATCACGCCGGGAGTGGCGGCAGACGACACAACGGTAAGCGCCGAAGCCTATGGTGATGTGACTGTTGCGATCACTGATGCAGGCACTGCAAGCGCGATTAGCGGCGACATCGGCCTTGACCAGAACACGGTTGGTGCTCGCGCTGCTGCGAACACGGCCGTCAATGATCTGTTCGCCGGGACTGCCGACAGCACCGCGCAGGGCAGCCTGACCGGCACGCTGACGTCGGCAGCCGTCGAGACGACCGGGGCCATTGGAGCTCTTATCGCCGATTTCGGCGTTGCGAACCTGCAGATGATTAATACTGGTGCGAACGCAACAGACGCTCTGTCGATTGACTCGACCACTGTGGGCGTTGTCGCCCTTGGCATCGATACTGCTGCCGATGTGACCTCCGACCTCATCAGCCTCCGCGGCAACTCGATCCTGTCCGATGCGGCAGGCAACACCGCGACCAACCGTGGCATCGTGACAACAAGCGGTGTGAACGGCGTGTCGGTCGGCGTAGCATCGCTGCAGGAGTTTGAGGGCCTGGCAGCCACGCCTGACGTGATTGCCACCGTTACCGGCACTGTCTCAGCTGGCGGTGATGTGGCCGATGCAACGGTTGCAGCCGGCGACTTGGTCGGTGTGGGTGTTACCCTGTCCGACAACACGATCGGGGCTGCGGCCTCGGGCAACGAGGCGCTGAATGTGGCAGCTGTCACCTCCACCGGCTCGCTGGGCGGATCGCAAAGCTATGTCGCGGGTCGTCAGGTTGCCAATCAGGTGGGCATTTCGGCTGTGACCACCGCGGCTGAAGTGGCTCTGAACGTTGTGGAAGCTGATGCCGCATCGACTCTCACACTGAACAACAACGCGGTCTTCTCGACCGCCGCGTTGAACACGCAGACGAACATCCTGCAGAACTCGGGAGCGTCCAACCTTGGCCGTGCCACGATGGTTTCGACCAGCCAGCAGGAAATCACCGGCGGTTCGTCCTCGGCGCTCGTGACATCGTCAAGGATCGCGGCGATCGGCACGACAGACTCGCTGGCGACAGCAACGCTGACCGGCAACACCGTTCTGGCCTCGGCCACCGGCAACGTGTCGACCTCGTCGATCACGAACCGCAGCTCGGGCTTCAGCTTCTCTCGCTGATCTTGACCTGCGTCGGCGCCGCTCCCCCCAGGGGCGGCGCCACATTTTCCAAAATTCATCCCGCTTACCCGAGGCGTGCAGCCCTTAAAGTTCAGGAGTTTGACCCATGTCGCTAGCCCTTGCCCGCAACCTCGATACGGGCCTTTGGACGATCACTGATGAGGCTGATCTGGAACTTGTGATCACGACGAATCGGGGGCGGGTGTTCAATTTCACCTCCGCGCAGACGGTGCAGAGTGTGGTCGAGAACGGCGACAGGTATTTCGCGATCGTTGAAACCCAAGGCCGAAGTGGCGTGACCTGGGCGCGGTTCGATTTCGACGCGACGGGCAGGCAATTGGGTGGCCGCGCGACCGCGCTGGATATACGCGAACTTCTGGCGGTAGAAACGACGCTCAACGCAGACCTGAACAATGATGCGGATATCGGCTTTGCAATCAACGGCGCGGCGCTGAACCGCAATGGCGACACAGTCGAACTCTATGCCCTTTCAGCGGGCGCATTTGGAATCGTCACTAATGTCGGCATGGGTGGCGAGTCAATCGTGCCGCTCCTGGATACCCGTGGAAACCTCTGGTCCGCTGGGGTGGGCCGCGAGGCTGTGGCCGTGCGCGCCGAAGGTGCGGGCTGGAAGATCATGGTCGAGGAGATTCACCGGGGCGCGAAACGCTACTTCGAATTCGATGTGTCAAGTAATGGAACAGTGGCCAGCCGCGCAAGGCTGATGACCGAATTCGAGGCGGTGGCGCTGGAAAGAGAGTACGGCGGCAGCATCAATGGCGAGTTGACCCAAGCGGCAGAACTCGCTGAAGAATTCCAGAAGGCCGCTGCAGCACGGCTGGACCGTGGCAGCGGCGACGCCTCGATCTGGAATATCTCTGCCGGCGGTTTCGGTGTGATCGTGATCGACGCGAATGGTGAAGACACGTTCTTTGCGCTCAAAAATTCTGATGGCACACGGTTTATGCCTGGCCACGACCAGACCATTGTGGCGGTTCGCCAAGAGGGGGCAGACTTCTGGATCATTCTGGAAACCGTGCGCCCGATTTCCACGACCTATATCGAACTCGCCGTGGCCGCCGATGGAACTGTCGCCCCGCGCGGCGAGATCCTGCGCGGCGATGATCTTTTCAACGCCGAGGTCGAATATAAAACTGATGTCAACGATGACGGCGTGATCACAGTGCCTGCGGGTACCACCTTTGAATTACGGCTAGACCCCGAGGCGAACCTGCCGCTAGATTTTTCAGGAAGCCAGGGAACGATCGTCCTTGATGGCGAGGAGTTTGGCAACGCAAATACCTTAACGCTTCTTGGAAATAGCGCGGTTAAGTTGATCAACTTTTCGGGCACCCTTGACGCCTCGGAGATGACTGCGATGGTTACGGTAGAGGCCGATGGCACTACTGCGATCACGGCGCAAACGACCACAGGTGGTATCACCCTGACCGGCGCAGGCGCAGTGACAGTAAACGATCTCAGCACCAGCGTGGATGCGAGCGCCAGCACCGGCGCACTTACGGTCAACACCTTGGCGAGCTCTACCCCGACGATCACTACCGGTAGCGGAACGACGATCATCAACTCGGGCAACAACAACGCGCTGGTGAATGCAGCCTTGTTGACGGATACATTGGAGGTCAACGGCGCGGGCGTGGTCACCGGGACGGGTTTAGGCGTGAACGTGGATGCCGTAGATTTCACCGGCAAGTTTACCGTTACGACGAAAGACAACGCCACCCTGACCACCACCACAGGTCTGGGCAACACGACGATCAATTCGGATGGCAGTGGCACGATCACCGTGGCAGGGGCAGCGCTGGCCTCTACCTCAACCCTGACACTGAACGGATCGAGCGCCTATGCGCCCACGGGCTTGTCGGGCACAACCGTGGCCTATACCGGAAGCGGATCGCTGGATCTGACGCCGCAAGGGGCGCTGTCGCTGAACCTAACGAACAGCACCGGCACGGTGTCGGTGGATACCAGCGCGCAAAATGGCGGGCGCCTGACGGTGACCGGCACACCGGCCACCGGCCCGACGATCACCGGGAACGGTGCCGTCACGTTGCATGTCGGCGTTGCCAACACGTCGCTTGCGCAGGTTTCCGCCGAGGCCGACCTGACCGTGACGATCACCGCTCCGGGCACGACCACCCTGACGGCCGCACAGGCCGATGGATCGACGATGACTGGGCCGACTGCCGGCAGCTTTGCCATAACCGATTCCGCCGCCGAAACGCTCTACGACTTCGCCGGTGTGGCAGTCTCGAATACGTCGGTCACATTCACGTCGGGAGGCGTTCTGGCCACTACCGCGTTCGGCAGTGTCAACCGGTTTATTGTCTCGGGCGACAGCACCGTGACCATGACGACCTCGCAGGCCAGCGGCAAGAACCTGGTTGCAGACGGCAGCAACAAGATCGTTTTCGACCTCGCGAATGGCAACAACCTGAACATGGTCGTCCCGGTCGCGAACATGCCGGCGAATTACGATCTGGCCTTGCAGGCCAATGCGACCGTCGTGATGTTCGTGACCCAGCATGAGAATGCCGGAGCCGTGAGCGGGGCGGGGAACGAGCGGATCATCCTTGAGGGTGGCGGCACGGTGCACGCCCGCCCGGACATCAAAACCTACCAACAGGCTGGCGCTGGTGCGCTTACCGTCGTGGTCTCTGACGAGAACACCGGCGTCAACGTGACCGGCAACTTCGACAACACCATCGTAAATGTCGGAGGTCTGACTGTGACCGGCAGCTATGCCATGGGTGAGGGCGCGAACACGTTGCAGCTGGGCTACGGGGCAAGCATCACCGGTGTGAACGGCGGTGGCGTGACGACGGCCCAGACCGTGGTGGTCGATGGTGCAGCCACGATGACGACGGCGCAGCATCAGGGCTTCACGACAATCACCGGTGGCGGCGGAGCGGACGTGATAACGCTGAACACGGGCGGCGCGGTGACGGCGGTGGCGGCGATCGAGAGCTATGTCTTGTCCGACGCGGGCAATGTCATCACGGTGAACGCGGCCAAGACGGACGTGACCATAACCGGCGGGGCCGGGAACGACACGGTGATCGTAGGCGCAGGCCTTGCCGTGACCGGCACTTATGATCTGGGCGGGGGTGCGAACATGCTCCGGCTTGACGACGGCGCGAATATCGCAGGGGCCACGATCTCTGCCACGGGCGGCAGCTATGCCATCGAGATCGATGCAGGTGCCTCGGTGACCATGACCAGCGCGCAGCACGCGTTTATTTCCACCGCGCCCGACGCAGAGGCGGTGACGCTGTCGGACGCACCGGAAACATTCACGGCCAATGTGGCGGTCGAGAGCTATATTCTGGCAGACGGCGACCAGAGCTTTGTTCTGGCGACCGGGGCGCAGTCTGTGACCACAGGCACCGGCGATGTCACTATCTCGACTGGGGATGTGACCAGCTTCACCACCGGTGCGGTGAACGGGACGGGCAGCACTACGACCTTGCTGGTGGCGCAGAGTGCGGACATCAGCGGGCTGTCGCTGACCAGCGTCGAGACGATCAACCTTGCGGATGGCGTCGACGCCACGATGACGCTCGTGCAGAACGCGTTGATCACAACTGCGGCGGGGACTAACACCGTGACACTGTCGGAGGCTGGTATGGCCGCTGCCGTCGCAGGGGTCGAGGCCTATGTGCTGGCTGCGGCTGGCAACACGCTGACGGTGAACGCGGCCAAGACGGACGTGACCATAACCGGCGGGGCCGGGAACGACACGGTGATCGTAGGCGCAGGCCTTGCCGTGACCGGTACTTATGATCTGGGCGGGAGTGCGAACATACTCCGGCTTGGCGACGGCGCGAATATCGCCGATGCCACGATCGTGGCCACCAACGGCAGCTATACCATCGAGATCGATGCAGGTGCCTCGGTGACCATGACCAGCGCGCAGAACGCGCTGATCGCTTCGGCGGCGGGGACGAATACCGTTATGCTTTCAGATGCTGGGGAAACAACCGGCAAGACGGATGTCGAGACCTATTTTCTGGCGGACGGCGACCAGCGCTTTTTCGTCGGTACTGCAGGGCAGGCAGTGAAAACTGGCACAGGGCTGGTCGACATTGCGACCACCGTGGTGACGGGGCCATTGGACGGATCGGCGGGGACTGTCAGGCTGTTCCTTTACGGTGGCGACATGCTGGATTTCACCGGCGTATCGCTTACCGAAATCGACAGCCTCTTCGTTCAGCCGGGGGGTGTGAAGCTGACTGCTGCACAGGCGGATGGCCTGAGCGCCATCGGGAATGGCACGGTAATCGTGACGGGCTTGACCGAAACGGCCGATTTGTCTGGTTATTCCGGTTCTTTGACGCTGAAGGCGGAGGTCACGGGCACCGTCGACGTGACGGCTAACGCTAATCTAGGGCCGGTGGACGAGTTCGTGGTCGGCGCCGGGGCCACGCTGACGATCAACGCTGCGCAGGCGGACGGGCTGAACGCCACCGGTAATGGCACGGTGGTCTTGACCGTGGGCGACTTTGCGGTAACCGGCAGCTACGATCTGGGCGAGGGCTCGAACGTCCTGCGGCTTGGCGACGGCGCGAATATCGCCGATGCCACGATCTCTGCCACGGGCGGCAGCTATGCCATCGAGATCGAGGCAGGTGCCTCGGTGACCATGACCAGCGCGCAGCACGCGTTTATTTCCACCGCGCCCGACGCAGAGGCGGTGACGCTGTCGGACGCACCGGAAACATTCACGGCCAATGTGGCGGTCGAGAGCTATATTCTGGCAGACGGCGACCAGAGCTTTGTTCTGGCGACCGGGGCGCAGTCTGTGACCACAGGCACCGGCGATGTCACTATCTCGACTGGGGATGTGACCAGCTTCACCACCGGTGCGGTGAACGGGACGGGCAGCACCACGACCTTGCTGGTGGCGCAGAGTGCGGACATCAGCGGGCTGTCGCTGACCAGCGTCGAGACGATCAACCTTGCGGATGGCGTTACCCTGCGCCTGACCGCCGCACAGGCCGATGGCCTCAGTGTTGCCGGAGCCGGGAATGTTATTGTCACCGCACTGGGTGGTTCCGAGGCGGATCTCTCGGGGATCACTGTGAGCGGGGACGTCTCGCTAGATTTCGGCAATTCGGATCCGGTGGTAGGCGAGGGGTTCACTTTCGGCGCACGTGACTACGATGTGATCGGCGCGGGAACGCTGGATGTCTCGCAGGTGACCCAGGATCTCAGCCTCGTGACAAGCTTTGATGTCGCTGCCAACTCGGTGCTGGCGGCGACCGCAGGACAGATGGCGCAGATCGGTATCGACAGCATCACCGGTGACGGAACGCTGCGCGCAATCGCGACGGTCGACGGCGGTACGCTGGACAGCAGAGGCGCCACTATCTCCTCGGTCGTCCTTGTCGGTGGCGCGGCGGCGGATACTTTCGTGTTCAGCGACGGGGTGTCCGTAGAAGGCTTCGATGCAAATCAGCATTTCTTGGATGTGGCAGGTTTTGCTTCTCCTGTAAGGATAGAAGAACTAAGTTGGAGTGGTAGGGGAAGCGACTCGCAGGTCTCTCGTTCGTTTGATGTTGATGAAGTGAATGGAACAGTTTCCTCTGTCGCAACTTCAACAACTCTTTCTTCCACTCAAGGGATGTTCTCCTGGTTGGCGACGACCTTTGATGTCGCTGGCGACTATCGGTTCAGTTATTCACTTACTACAGATCAGGGCGAGTTTGCTACCCTAGGAACAACCGGCAGCAGCAGCACAAATCTGCTATCGTACGATTTAGCGTCGGCGCCATCGACAAGAACTGGCGAGGCGACGTTTATCATGCCTACGAACGAGACGTTACAGTTTGATTTTCGTGTTACGGAGACAGGTGGAAACGGAGACATGACCCTTGTATTGGCACTGTTGGGCGGACCGGATGCCCCGCTACTTTTCGATGATATCGCTCGAACTGATGTCGAAGGTGACGCAGTTCTAACCATTGATGGCACTTCGCTGGCCCTTCTGGATGTCAACGCGAAGGACATCATGTCGGACTGGTTCATCTTCGCCTGACAGACCCCAGTGGGCGGGCCTTGCATCTGGCCCGCCCAGAAGCGCCTTTCCAAACCCGTCGGTGTCACACGATAGAAGTTGTCCATCGAACTCGCGTTGATCTAATGGGATTAACTGCCTTCCCACCGAGATGCCGCTATTGTTGCGGTCAATGGTTTAGAAGAAGGAGAATTTTGATGGAAATAGCGGTTTTTGGGATCGACTTGGGCAAGACGGTGTGCAGCGCGGCGGGCATTGATGACAGTGGCGCGGTTGTCTTCTGAAGGCGCATCCAGCGGTTCAGACTTTTGGATTTCCTGGCAAAGCTACCGACCTGTGTTGTGGCGATGGGAGCTTGCGGTGGGGCGTATCACATCGGCCGTTTGTGCCTTGAGTAAGGCCACGAGCCAGGCTTGAAATCGCATCTGTATGATCGACCCTACGTGAAGGTTTGAATCGCCCCAGGTTTGTCGATCACTGGTGCCTTGCGGCTGCCGCGTTCAAAGACTCCGGAGGCGCCATCCAGTAACGCGCGTTTCCATTGGTTGATCATGGTCGGATGTACGCCAGAGCGGCTCGCCAACTCTGACACCGTCTCTTCGCCTTTCAGCGCCTCCAGCGCCACCTTCGCCTTAAACTCAGGACATGCTGCTTTCGTTTTGACATCTTCAATCTCCTTCGTGGTGAAGATCAACAGACAGCAAATCGGGGCTTACGTCAGTGTCCAGTCTTCGGGGAGCATATCATAAAAAAAGCGCCAGATACTGTCCACGCAATGGGGAGCACCTCAATCAGAGGGCACAATGGTTCGCCACACAGCATGTTGGTGTACGCACGCGGCATTGGCGGTTCACCTTGTTCAAGGGGGCATGGAAGCTTCTTTTCTAGGATCGTCGTCTTGTGTTGCTTGCCACGGATAATCCCTTCCGTCCCCATGACCTTCATCAGCCTCGCGACCGTGTATTGCGCGACGTCGAAGCCTTCCAGCCGCAGTTGTCGCCAGACCTACCGCATGCGGTAGACTTACCAGTTCGCGCCGAAAGCGCGCTACAGGTGGGGGCGAAACTCTTCATCCCGTTTGGCGCGATCTAACCGCCGCGCGGGGTCGGCCCGCCGCGTCAGGTGATCATAGTAGTTGGCAGGGCTGATCGACAACAGCACTTCGACAGGCAGTCAAGTATCCGTTTAGGTCAAGGACGATGTGGCTGCCCGTCACAAGCTCAGCGTAGCAAGTTGTCTGCAAGAACGATGATGCAATGCATAATGGCAGTGCTGGTCACCTTCTTTGCTTCCAATGTCTCAGTCGAAGCGAATGTCAACGATTGCAGGCATGTAAATGGCCCTCCGAATGGATGCGCGATCGCTGGTAATCCGCTTCTTGCCTGGCCATATGCCAGACTACTGCGTCTTTGGCGCGAGTCCGACCAAACGGTTCATCATCTTGCTGCCCAGATTCCCCAGTCCCGGCATATCGAGCAGTAATTTCGTTTCTGTGAGACGTTTAGCGCATGGCTTTGTTGATGGCGTGGATGCCCCTCCCGACGGCATCGCAATGTGCCATTGTGGTGAGTCTTAAAGCCATCACAAAAGAAAGGAGCATCCATGTCCGAAGTTACTCTCATCGGTATCGACCTGGCAAAGCGTGTTTTCCAACTGCACGGTCCGTGCAGTGACGGTCCAGTTGCGTTTCGCAAGAAGCTGTCGCGGGGGCAGTTGCTCGCGTTCGTGGCACAGCAGCCCACGTGTCTGATCGCCATGGAGGCGTGTGCGACGGCGCATGGATGGGGTCGGGAGGGGCATCCACGCCATCAACAAAGCCGGTTTAACAGGCCGCTGAAATAGTCGACGCAGGGGAACGTTGTTCTGCCGATCGGGTGAATGCGCCCTTCGCTGATGAACGAGGGTCCGGGATTTTCGGCCCCATGAAGTCGCTTCTGGCTTCATGTCCCCAGCAATCTGGGTAGTCGGGCCAGGTTATTGGCCGCCATCGTCAGAATGAAGCGGGATCGCACCCGTTCGACGCCCCGATAGACGGTTTGCGCCGTGCAGCCGACTGTCTTGGCCCAGCCGAAGGCCTCCTCGATCCGCTTTCGATGCTTGATCGACAGGGCGTAGCCCTGATGTCGGGTTGTGCGTCCGTCTATCGCTGAATATCGCGATTTCTGCGCGACATGCGGAGTGACGCAGGCCTCCCTGAGGTCAGAGACGAACTCGGCGGCGTCATATCCCTTGTCCGCCCCAAGCGTCAGCTTGCGGGTGGATCCAGGGGAGTGGCGGTGAACCATGTCGAGCGCGGCACGCCGTTCGGCATGACCGTCAGCCTGGGTCAGATCGCCCTGCACGATCAGGCCGCTGCGGTTCTCCATCAGCGCATGGCCCATGAAGCACAGCGCAGCACCGGTGCCGGGCGATTTCTTGTAGAGCCGTGCCTCTGGGTCCGTGGTCGAAGCGTGTGTCACATTTGAACGCTTCTCGCCTTTGAAGTCGACCTCGGCGTTGCGGTTGCGGTGTTTGGAGCGGGGCATCGGTTCGATCTCGGGTTCGGATTGGGTGGGTTGAATGTCAGGGTCGATGGAAGGCGTTGGCGGATCATTCGGCTCCTTTTCATCGGGCGGGGAGCCCTCCGCTTTTGGCTAGAAACTCTTCATCGAGGCCCAAGCCTTGATCAGTGTGCCGTCGACCGAGAAATGCTCATCCGATAGCAGTGGCGCCACCTCGCGGTGCGCGAGGATTGCTGCCATTACCTTACGCGACATGTCGGTCGTCAGCAGCCGGTCCCGGTTCTTGGTGAACACCGTTGCGACCCAAACCGGATCGTCGATGCCAAGGCCGACGAACCATCGAAACATCAGGTTGTATTCCATCTGTTCCATCAACTGGCGCTCGGATCGAACAGAGAACAGGATCTGGATCAGGCTGGCCCGGATCAACCGTTCGGGGGCAATCGAAGGACGGCCAAAATCGGCGTAGAGCGGGGCAAACTCGCCATCAAGGCTGGCGAGGGCGTCATTGACCACCTGCCGGATCTTGCGCAGCGGATGCTTGGCAGGGATGCGCTCCTCAAGATCGACATAGCTAAACAGCGACCCACTCTTCTCATCCGTCCCGCGCATCTTCACCCCCGACATTGCCATACGGAGAGTGAATCATGTTCTCAATTTACTGTCGAGGTGGGACTATTTCAGCAGCCTGTTAGACGTTGAATTTCACTCAAAACTGACTCGATAAAGGTAAGAATTTTGAATGGGAAATGACCCATTTGCGACGGTTCTGTCGCAAATATTTTGAGGTTTAAAAGTCAGCAACCATTGGATGCAGTTATGCTGCGAGCGCTGCAAACTGCTTGAATGGTGAGACCCCGTTTTGACCCAGTTGGCCCTTGCGGATCGTATGGGCTGTCTCAATTACGGCCAGCGTGGATGATGCCGAATGCAGCGCCTTGAAACCAAGCATGGGCCGAGTAATTCTTTTGATGAAACGGTGGTCCTGTTCAACGACATTGTTGAGATACTTGAATTGGACAATCTTGATAGTCTTTCCAGAACCGGTGAACTTGAGGATTACGTTTAGACTTTGCAAGCCAGCTAGATTGGCACCGCTCTTGTCGATTGCAATTCGATCTGGGAGACCGTTGGTGCCAACGGCACGCTTGAAAAACCTTCGCGCAGCGGCGGTATCGCGGCGCTCTGACAGCATGAAATCAAGGGTTTGGCCATCGCGGTCGACCGCACGGTAAAGATATGTCCACTTGCCGCGAACCTTGATGTAGGTTTCATCCATGCGCCAAGAAATGGCGGTCGGCCTCTTTCTGGCTTGGGCATTTGCTGCGATCAGCGGCGAGAATTTCACCACCCAGCGGTTCAACGTGGCATGATCGATTTCGACGCCGCGTTCAGCCATGATCTCCTCAAGATCCCGATACGATACACCGTAGCGGACATAGAAAAACACAGCGTAAAGGATCACGCTCTTAGGGAAATGGTTCCCTTTGAAATCAATCGTCACGGTTAGGTGCTCGCTTTCAAAAACAAAAACACATACCTACAACGCGCGAGCCAGTCTAACCAACCGCGCAAACTTTGCGACAGAACCCGGCCGGGCAGTCTTCTTTCCAGAGACGCCCGTTCTTTCGGTTCGGGATGATCGGAACGGCACCGCGTTCGATGATGGCCTTGTGGCAGCGGCGTGTGTCGTAGGCGCCGTCGGTGGTGACCGTGCCTATCTGCTCGCCTGCTGGGATCTGGCCGAGCAGGTCGGGCAGCACGGGGCTGTCGCCGTCGCGGCTGGGGGTGAATTCCACCGCTCGGATGTCAGATTTGGCCGGGTCCATGGCCAGATGGACCTTGCGCCATTGGCGTCGGCCTTGCAACCCGTGCTTGCGAGCCTGCCATTCGCCATCGCCGAGGAACTTGATCCCCGTGCTGTCGACCAGCAGGTTCAGCGGGCCGTCCGCACGGCGATACGGGACCTGCACGGCCAAGGTCTTTTGCCTGCGGCACAGCGTGGAAAAGTCCGGCACGGGCCAGTCTAGGCCGGCCAGACGCAGCAGGCTGGCCACCATTCCGGCAGTCTGGCGCAACGGCAACTTGAACAGGACTTTGACCGATAAGCAGAACTGTATGGCCGCATCGGAAAACACCGCCGGACGTCCTGGTCGACCGTCACGCGGCGCGCGCCAGGTCATGCCCTTGTCAACCCAGATGAGCAGAGACCCCCGCTTCCTGAGTGACGCATTGTAGCTGGACCAGTTCGTCGTGCGATAGCGGGCGGGAGATGGCTTGCTCATGCACCGCGTCTAACGCCATGGATTCGCGAAGTGAATCCTTAGTCGTCATACTTTTGCAACAACGCCCTTCAGGTGCATTCGTGACAACTCATGGTGCTGCGCGATCTGTCGCTTGGTCCACTTCTTTTTGTCTTTTAGCCACATCCAGCGGCTGCGCTTTAGGGCAGGCTCTTCGCGCACCTCGGCCCGCCGAACCTCTTCAAGTGCTGCATTGGCCAGTTGGATGACGTGGAACCGGTCGAAGGTGATAGCCGCATTCGGAAGATGGCGCCCGACACCGGCAATATAGGCCCGGCTCATGTCGATGCAGGCGGCCTTGATGGCGTCCGGATCGCCTCGATGGGCGTGGAGGTCTTCGGCGAAGGTTTTGATCGTGTCCGCGTCGCGGCCCTCACAGGCAAAGAGCAGTCTGCCCGCATCGAGGTCATGAAACAGGGTGATGTAATTGTGCCCCCGCCGCGCTGCTGTCTCGTCGATCCCGACAGCCCTCACATCACTGAAGTCCTCTAGCTTGCGCGCCGCCGGAACGTAGTGATCAAGCACGCGCCATATCCTGTCGTCCCCGATCTCAAGGAGATCTGCAATGGCCTTCACCGGCATCTCGCGCGCAAGAGCGATCACGAAGGCGTCAAAAAACTGGCTGAAACCGCTGCCACTGCGCGCCCAGGGAACCGGGATCTGCCCTGTCTTGCCGCATGCGCTACAGGCAACACGGGGAACGGAGGCGTGGATGAAAGCCTTGTGCTCAAAAAAGCGCAGATGCTCCCAGGTCCGGGGCCGCGTGTCATGGACCGGCTGATCGGCTGCGCCACAGGACGGGCAGGCAAACCGCGTGCCGGGCTTGAAGCGGACCTCGAAGTGGATCTCCTTTGCCTAGGTATCGAAGCGCACGTCGGAAACGCTCCAGGGCGCTTGCAGGCCAAGCGCCATCGTGAACAAGCTCGTCTCGGCCCCATGGTTCCTCTCCATCTCCTAATCTGTGGGAACGATATTCTACCTTGGGACATCGCAGACGCAAACAGATCCGGCGCGTCAGGCGCTGCGATATGTGCGGTCTTCGCGCCAGACGCGCCTCACGTCGCGACCACAACATCTAGGGGCACCCCGAACAGCACCCCAGACGTCAACCCACACAAATCGCGAAGGGACCAAATCTTTTGATAAACATATTTATCTACGGATTAATTGAAAAGTGAGAGTAAAATCGCTTAAGATAGTTTACGGCAATAAACCACTAACTAGGAAAATCGAAATGAATAAGAAAAAAGTCGCACTACTATTTGCAGCCGCAACAATGTTTTCACCCATGATTGCATCCGCACAAAGCATTGCTGTTGCTCTAAGCGCTACATTTACAAATAACGATGGTCAATTAGCATTTAATTACTCAGATGCCGACACTTTCATTGTTGATGTTCCAACAACGATCGCTGTCGCTGCAGCCCTTGGAACAAATGCCGCAGCGAACTCCGCATCTGGAGATTTAGACGCTGGTCAAGCGTCCCTCTCTAACGCAGGTGGTGGTGACGTTTCGACTTCACAGCAAGACTTGACTGGCGATGCAAACGGATATACGTCCGATATCCTTTTCTTCGTTGACGGTTAAGTTGCCGTGGCTACTTGTTCGACACGTTGGGCATGATAACCGGTGCTGACCTTTACTGGTCAGCACTTTTAGAAATATTTTATATTCAAGAAATGTATCAAATTTGCCTGTGTTTACTTAAATCGAAAACATAAAATTTGCCTGCGTTTACTTAAATCGAAAACATAATACGTGAGAATCTTAGTTAAACCGAAGGCCCTGCGGACGGAAGGACAGAATGAGATATAATTTACAAGACTACAAAATCTCGTTTGAGAACAAAATTAGTATCTTCTCTGCAGCCTTCATAGTAAGCGCCTTTCTGCTAACTGGAGTGGCAAATTCACAGGCAGTAGAGCAAGAAAAGAACCAGAATGCCGTCGTTGGTTCGATTCCGGACGGGATTATTGAAGAACTTCGTCCGCAAAGAACGGATAGTAGTTCTCTCACAACACGTTTTAGCCTTAACGGGACTGTTTTTGACGCTGGTAGCTTGGCGTCTGGAACACTCGGATTTCAAAGTGGCGAGAAACGAAACACGTTGCCTACTGGCGAAATCTCCGTGCCATTCAAAGTGGACATAGAATCAAGCGTCATCGACGGCGTTGGTGTTCGGCGTCAATTAGGCTGGTACGCTCAACTAAAGAGTTTTAAGCGCGAGAGCACTGTTCAGTGGGAGCGTGAGACTCCAGTAACTCTGCTCGGATACAATCTTGATCTTACTGTAACTGGTAATTGCGTGATTCCAAATGCTGGCACTGACGCAAGTGATTTGTGTACATACACTCCGGGGATTTCGGTTGCTGACACAGACATAGATACAGAGACGCTCGTTCCAAACAGTTTCCGTTTTGACGCTGACTTCGGGAGTACAATCAGTCAAAGCACATCAGACGCATTGAGACTTCCCGGATTTCAACGAGGCGTCGCTGATGAACCAGTAGGAATTTCACTTCGGATTCCAAACAGTGGTGATGTCGTCGACCCCTCACGGATGCGACAAGTGAGCGCTGATCGGACAGAAAGTGGTGTCAATAGGCCAATATTGACGCTTTCGCGTGTTGATCAGACTGTACGCAGTAGCGATACGCGCGCTTCTCTTGACCGCACCGTTCGCGGACTTGTTTTTCTGGAACCAAAAGAGTGGGATTCATACACATTTGCTGCGCAGCTTGCAGCGTTTGTCCTGCCTAAGTGGAATGGTAAGATAAATTCCGATGAAGGTTCACATCCCCGCAACGATATTAGCAATAATCTGTTTTTTGCATCAAACAACTTGAGATTACCGAAAGATAGCTTAACGATGTTTCAAACTGGTGCAGGTTATGTGAAACATTCCAGTGTGCCTGTACGATTTGCAAAGGAAACGCCAACCGCTTTTTACAACAGTTTCTGGCTTGGCGTTTCACCTGTCCGAACAGTAAGACAGACAGTTTCCACGGCTCTTACTCGAGTTGGGAAGCGAACAGTCATCTCTGGGAATTACAAAGAAGGTGGGACATTCGGATCACTTGAGGATGTAACTGGGCAGATTTCTATCATCGACATCCTAGCCAATGAAATTGATTCCTTCAACATCGGGGAAATCGTCGATGTTTATGTACAGGCTGGCTTGGAAGTTACAGAACAACCCGCAATCAGTAAAACTATTCAAACTCAGGTTTCCACATTCGCATATGTTCCGCACTTGTCTCTCAGCGGCAACCGTACGAATGGGAATTCTGTTTTGCGCTATTACGCGGGAGCTTTGGACCCCAGCGATTCAAACTTTTACTTTGGCGCCGACTATTCTTACGTTTCTGACAATGGTGTAAAATTGAGCGTTGGCGCGGTTAACTACTCAAATCCTAACTATGATTACTACAGCATGGCCGAAGCGGATGTGTCTCGTTCGTTTGCAGTGGGTAAAGGAGATGTTTTGGCTGTCGGTCTCTCCGGAAAGGTTGAGTTCGACCGCCCATCTTTAATACCAAGCCTCGCGGCAGTTTCCAATGGAAGTGACCGGATTGAAATGCATGGAAGCTACAAAGCAGATTGGGGTGCATTAATTGCACGCGCAAAAGCAAGCGGTATTCGCAAAGGTCCATTGGAGCGAAGCGTTTCTGTTGGTGCTACCTTCCCTTTATCAGATCAGACACAAATTTCTCTTCAAATAACTCCATATTCGGAACTCGACGCATATGTTGTAGCTGGAGTTGGTCTGAAAATTCCACTAACTTCAATAAGTGGCTCGCCAGTGTTCCAAGCTCAATTTGCAAAGGTGAAGTATAACTTAGGTGATGATGCATTTGGACAAGGTCAGTCTGTAACTGAAAACACATTTCAGGCTTCCTTTCAGTACCATTTTTGAGAGCAATCAAACGCTAAACAACAAACTTGGGAAAATTACCTTATGCAAAATTGTCTTTTAATTAGAACCTCTTACACTACGTTCGCGGTGGTATCTTTGATATTAGTGAGCACTTCTGTATCCTCTTGGGCTGAACCATCGCCAAGTAATCAATCGATTAATAGAGAACTTACGACTAATTCAGACGTTATAAGAATTGAATTAATTATTTTGAAGGAAGCGGACGATTTACGTTCCATTAGTATTTCTTTAGGTGCAGGTCCTTCTGGTTCGGAACTCTCTGGTAAAAGTGGGTATATTACAGCTGAGGGTATTGGTGTGCCAGTAGACACAGAGAATACTACTCCTACTCAGATAGCTGTTGGAACTTTTAGCCAAGTGGTCGTCTTTTCTGAAAGCGATAGATAACATTATACCGTGCTTACGCCAAAACCCAAATTTTTTCGTGAGTGACGACCCTGAAGCTATCTGACGGTATTGCCATATGTGTACGGTTCCTGTTTAGCAAGGTTTTTTTGACGCAGTGATCATCGCGGGTTTCGGTCATGTGTCCGGCCTTTCTACGCGGCACTGTTGGCCGCTGGCCCTGATGAAGTCCGCGTGCCAGGTCCCTATCAAGTTGCCGGACTACGTCTGTCCTGGCAATACCACGGGGTGTTCTGGCTGCGGCGTGCTTTGATCATCATCACGTCTATTGCCCTTGCATCTCAACGTCCAGCCGGCGAACAATTTACACCACGTCCTGGGACATTACCCGTCTTTCCAAGTATGGCTTCAAGGTCTCGATGAGTGGCAAAGGCAATTGTTACGACAATTCCATGGTGGAAACGGTCTTCAAAACCATTAAGGCTGAGCTGATCTGGCGGAACCGCTGGGAAACACGCCGTCAGGCCGAGGGCGCGATATTCCAGTACATTAACGGCTTTTATAACCGGCGCCGTCGCCACTCATTGCTCGGCGGCAAAACCCCCTTGGCTTTCGAGCGAAAGGCCGCATAAGTAAGTTGAGAGGTCGGAACGTAAGCGCGACAAGACCATGGTGAACCTGACCTTTTCCGGAGCCGACCGCTTGAAGGTAAATTCCGTGGTGTCCTGCAAGATCAGGATGGGATCGTCGGTGGCCTGGAGGCGCAGGCAGAGGCGGCAAAATGACCCTCAAGGATCTTGTCTTCGCTGACATTCCCATTTGAAAAGACACGGTACGCCGCCTTGGTGTTCGACCAGTCTTGGAACGCCGTGGGCAACGATTTTCCCGGACGATCACCAAGGGCCGCGAGCATTGCTTCGAGCCGCCGGTTCAACCGAACATCTCCCAAATCGCATCTGGCAGTTTCCGTTTCCACCCAATTTTGTCCCATATCTGCACCTCATTTATTCGGTACCACATGACGAAGCATGATCGTAAGCGCCTGATTGATACCGCAGGTTATGCGGCTTGACTGTCCGTTGTGGATGCCAGCGGTGCCCAATTCCACGGTAGTAATTCATCGAGCCAGTTGATTTTGTGATCATGGATGCGGTCGAGAA
>Ga0306910_1000414_pt1 | contig 21174 bp, 35 predicted proteins | sample AntRauMFilla2698_FD_190438 | JGI IMG/M metagenome (GOLD analysis project Ga0306910, IMG submission 190438) | Saline lake microbial communities from Rauer Islands, Antarctica - Metagenome Filla 2 #698 (v2) (version 2) | ecosystem: Environmental > Aquatic > Non-marine Saline and Alkaline > Saline ... | reverse complement strand
CAAAAGTAGTTTGGTATAAAATCGGCGAAGAAGTCAGACGGAAACGCCAAGTAGTAGAAATTATTAATGGAGTAGCGAGGGTAACTTATAACTAATATGAGAGAACTAAAATTTAGAGCGTGGCTTACAGATAGCGAGGGAATAACCTACTCAAATGGAAGTCACATGGAATACAATATCACTCTAGTCGGGGGGAAATATGCAGATGTAGAGTCGGGATGGGATATACAAGGAATTTATGATTATCCTGTTATGCAATACACAGGACTCAAGGATAAGAATGGTGTAGATATTTACGAGGGGGATATAGTTAAATGTGTAGCCAAAAATGCCCATAAAGACGAATCTGGATTTAGAGAAGTGGGGTTTTCAGATTTTGAATGGAAATTAAGAAAAATCAATGAATATTCAGAAATGAAACATGCACTAGGGTTTAACTGGAGAGGTTGGGAAAGTCTAGAAGTAATCGGAAATATTTATCAAAATCCCGAACTATTAAGAAATACTTACCAGTTGAAAAACAACTCACGACACAGCTAATTTAAGCAAAAGGTACATTGATACCAATCAGAACATTAAAACGCACCACGAGGCACACAGAGCCTCACACATAGGCATACAACTCCTACCACAAGAGTATAAACTAGGCTTATAAGTTAGTAACCAAAAACAATATGTTATCAAGCGAATTAAAGGTTGAAAAAAAGGAAGCTATGGAATACGAACCATTGCCAGAAGATATATACCAAGTAGAGCTATTAGACATCAAATCACAGGTTATACCAACCTTTGATACTAAGAACAAGCCAGACGAGGAAAAGGAATATGAAACTATATTGAATTATCAGTTTGTACTACTAGACGGAGAAGATGACGGAAAAAGCCTAAGAGGTAGAAATATCTTTGAAAACTTTGTACCAACATACCTATACATTTCAAGTAAGAATGGAAAGAATAAACTGTACAAAATTGTTGAGGCACTTCTAGGGCGAGAACTATCACCAGAAGACGAAGCAAAAATGGATGGTGACTTTTTGAACGCACTTGTAGGAAAGCAACTACGAGTAGGAACTAAAATCACACAGAAAGGAGATAAGACTTACTCAAACATTGATAAGTATCTCAAGGCGAACACACAGCTACCACAACTTACTGACGAGGAAAAGGAAAAGGCGACAGTCAAGGATAAGGAAGTAGAAGACGCACCAAAAGAAAACAAGTCTACACCGATTGAAGAAGACCTAGACGGAATCAATTTCTAAACTATGGATAACTTTCAAGCGAGAGTAAAAGACGGTGCTATCAAGTTTGACCTTGTCTATGAACGAGAGGAGTTTAAAAACTACCTTTTGAGCAATGATGGGGATTACCTTGAGATTACTGGTAGGAAAAAAGGCGACCAGAAGAGAACTTCTAGCCAGAACAGAGGCATGCACAAGTATCACCAAGACATTGCACGAATGTTAAATGATAGTGGAATATCAGTACCTGTATTCTTGGAGGGCTTAGAAGTAGACTTCACGCCAGAGATGATAAAAAACATCTGGAGGAAAATAGGAAAGAAAAAGTTTAATCGTATAAAAACTTCCGAGTGGAATAAAAACCAAGTAACCGAAGCGTACGATGAGTTTAATAGACACACAACGCTACATGGCATACACCTACCTTTTCCCTCAAAGGAAATGCAAGGCAAGGCACTAGACGAGGCGATTGAGTACGAAGAAAACACATTAGAAGAAAATAACTGGAAATAAATATGTTCAATAAAAATGTTAAAGAAGAAGAATTACAAGAATGGATTGATATTATCATGTCGTTTAAGAAAAACGCACACGAAGATACATGCAAGCAGACAGAAGAAATGTTTTTGCTTAATAAGAAAGTAGATGCAATTCTGCAATATTTAGGCAAAGAGTATTATGAAGAAACCATTACGGAGTCAGGACTTGTAGATTTAGAAGTTTGCGATGACTGCAATGAAAACTACTACGAGGGAAACGCTTGGTTAGACGAAGACTTAAAAGCACCTAAAGGTAAAAAGAAAGCATCTTCAAAGAAAAAGCCTCTTAGGTAATTAACCGTTCGAGACTTGTTTCGTGGTGATGTGTATATTATATATCACTTATACTTTTACGCAAGGTTTTCTTCTATTTTAGTACTAGAATTAGCAAGTAATCCTATTATCCCTCGGCTCTTGCCCACAAATGTAATCTATTGTTAGTTTTCTTAGTGTGGGCAAGAACAGGGGTGTAATAAAAATATATGAGTATTAAAAACTATTTAGAAAAATATAAACGACAAGGCAGAATTGACTTTATTCAAGTTCCTTTGGATTGGGGTAGAAGTTACAACGAATTTATTATATTTAGTCTTGAACATAAAAAGTTTTCAAGGGTATTCTTTGATAATAAGTATCGAGAGGATACCTTTACACCAGATATAAAAAAGTGGAAATGTGAGCTTGAAGAACTTGCAAAGGGGTTAAATGATTTGGGTATATACAACACAAGACAAGAGCATAAAGAAAAGCAATTAGAGGTTGATTTTATCGAAAAATACAACTGTGGATAACTCCACTTGTACATTATTACATAGGTGTTATTATATAAATGTAGCCAAAGAGTTACATTAAAACTAACAGAAAACACATGAAAAACTTACTTAAACACATTGACGAGGATATGGATAAGGTGACAACTTGGAAAGAAAGCCAAGACACGCTTACAAACATAATGCAAGACGATGAATAATACTATAAACCTACTACTCGTAATACTAGCTGTAATGGTTGGGCTAGTAGCTATCAACTACGGACTAAACAAGAACGAAGCATACGAGTGTGAAAAGCTAACTAAGCAATCACAAGAACTTGAAGGCTTTTACTGGACAGACTGGCAAGCAGAAATGTGCAATGGAGTTATGTATCGGAATTACGAACAAGCTAATAACTAATTATGAAACGACTCAAAAAGATTTACAGCATTGCTAAAACAGTATCACTTGTAGCCATCATAATCTTTATAGCACTACTCGCTACTAACAAAGGACTATTCACAACAGTGGTAACAAACGAAAAAGTAGTACAACAAAAGCAAGCTCGCATCACAGAACTCAAACAGGGCGAGCAAGGACAAAAGGTATTGCAACTATGGGCAGAGGAACAGTACGCACTAGAGCAAAAGGCAGAAGCAGAGGAAACACTAGAAAGGGTAAGAGCAGAGTCATTGTCTTTAGAATAAACCCTCACGCACTTGCATTACTAGACGCACTAATAGAAACAGAAACGCAAGGTGTAAAGCGAGAGGGTCAATCAGGAGAGCTGGCAAGCTATACGCAAATGCTACCAAGCACATGGAAAGCTATAGCAATAGATACAATCGGTTATGTACCAGAGCTAACAGAAGTCAACGAGAAGTATGTAGTAGCCAGGACACTAGAGAAATGGGTAGCTAAAGGGCTTACAGACGAGCAAATATACTTAAAGTGGAACTCTGGACAGTACAAGGTACACAAGCAAGGAATTAACAAGTGGGGTCAACGATACGACACAATCGCCTACACACAAAAAGCACTAAAGAACTTACAATTATGAAAATAGAAAGGTGCGAATATTGTATGCACGCAAAAACTAAAAGCAAACCTCACTTTTGTGCAGGAAGTGAATGGATAAGAACACAAAACAATGCTAAGAGAAAACAGAGAGATGCTGTGGTCGAAGTGGTCAAAGGAAGACGACAATAACCTAGCAAGGCTTATAAAAGAAAAGTGTACCAATGAAGATATAGCTAACGAGCTAGGAAGAAGTCCACTAGCAATCAGAACGAGAAGGACAAAGCTAGGCATAAAAGTACCAAGAAAAAAGAAGATAGAAAGAGTACAGAAATACTGCGTTGCAAAGGACTGTGACAATCCATGCAGAATGAGTTTCTGCGAAAGAGCGTGTGAACAATTTACTAACAAAAGCTACGTGAGCGAATCAAGAGAGGAATACTTAAAAAGATTAAAGAAAAACAAAGAAAGATGCAAAAAGAAGTTACTATAAATTTAAATTTAAAAAAATATGAAAACATCAACAGGAGATTATTCAACAGGAAATTGGTCAACAGGAAATAGGTCAACAGGAAATTGGTCAACAGGAAATAGGTCAACAGGAGATTATTCAACAGGAAATAGGTCAACAGGAGATTGGTCAATTTCAAATTATAGTACAGGACATTTTTCAACAGAAGATTATTCTGGGTATGGTTGCTTCGATAAGCCTTGCACAGTAGAGGAGTGGGATAATGCAGAAAAGCCATATTGGTTATATTTTGATGTAACAGAATGGATAGAAGAAAGTGATATGACGGACAAAGAGAAAGAAGAAAATCCTAATTACAAAACAACAGAAGGATATTTGAAAAAGTTAGACTACAAAGAATCATTTCAAAACTCTTACAACAAAGCAACGAGATGGAAACAGTTAGCTATAAAGAAATTACCTAACTTCAATGCTGATAAATTCTTTAAGATATCAGGTATAAGAATTGAAGAAGAATCATTATCAGGACAAGAAGTATCAGTTACGATTGGCGACAAGGTTTATAAGGCTATAATAACATGAGCAAAAAAGCAATAAAATTATTGATACCAATCAGAAGAGGTTGCGCAACTAATTAAATAAACATGAAATACAAACTAACAACAAACACAAAAGAATGGGCGGGAGTTACTCTTTATCAAATTGAGTATCTAAAGTCTTTTGCAGGAATTACGAAAGGTGACTTAGGAGGGTGGATTGAAAGTGAAAGTAACTTATCACAAGAGGGAAATGCTCGTGTATTTGGCAATGCTCGTGTATTTGGCAATGCTCATGTATCTGGCAATGCTTTTGTATTTGAAGATGCTCATGTATCTGGCAATGCATATGTATCTGGCAATGCTTTTGTATTTGAAGATGCTCATGTATCTGGCAATGCTCATGTATCTGGCAATGCTCGTGTATTTGGCAATGCTCGTGTATTTGGCAATGCTCATGTATCTGGCAATGCTTTTGTATCTGGCAATGCTTTTGTATTTGAAGATGCTCATGTATCTGGCAATGCTCATGTATCTGGCAATGCTCGTGTATTTGGCAATGCTCATGTATCTGGCAATGCTCGTGTATCCGCAAAAGCAAACTTTACAAAAGGTCATTTTATCGGAGGGGATGACAGTGGGAAAATTACAGATATTACAGATAAGACTGGCTCAACTTTCTGGAAAAATCAATATGTACTTGGTGAGTATGAAATAACACCTATTGAAGAAAAACCTACAAGCACACTTACCGATGAAGAGCTACTTGCAGAGTGTGAACGAAGAGGGGTTAGTACTAAGATAACTAAATAATATATGGATAAGCCACGATTTGAATTCAAGGAGAGTACACACAGCTATACATTAGACGGAAAAAGACTAACTGGCGTTACAACTGTGATTGGTGTAGTAGAAAAACCTGCCTTGATTGGTTGGGCTTCTAATATGGCTATAGATTCAGTGATAAAAGAAGCAACCTATGACAGAAAGGAAAACATATATAAAGTCAGTAAGCAATCACTCGAAGGCTCTCGGAAGGCTTGGTGCAGAAAGAGAGATAGTGCAGGAGATATTGGAACAATGGTTCATAACCATATTGAGAATTATGCTAACAGTAAAATATTCAAAGGAAAGTTCTTACCAATTTACGAAACAGAACAGGTTGAAAAAATGGTCGGTAAGTTTATAGAATGGGCAGAAGAAAAAGATGTAACATTTCTCTTATCGGAACAAAGGCTTTATTCAGAGGAACATTGGTATGCAGGAACAGTTGACCTAGTTGTTGAAATAAAAGGAAAGAAATATATTGCAGATATAAAAACAGCTAGGGATATTTATGATATGAATTATGTTCAGATGGCTGGCTATGAGATTGCTCTTGAAGAACTTGAAAAGATAAAAGATTGTGCAGGCTATCTTGTAATCAATATTCCTAAAGAATTAAATAAGGAAGGAGAAGCAAAAATTAAGATTGGAAGTAAGACAAAAACCAAACTCTACAAGGAAGCCTTCTTACATTGCCTTGCTCTCTATAGATTCATAAACAGAAAGAGTTAGATTTTACTAACTTTTATTATTTGATATGACCTATAAACATTAAAAACTGGAAACTAATAAATAATATATGAGCACTTATAACAAACAAACAAAACACCCAGTTACAAGCAAATGGGAAGTAGCTACTTGGGATGATGACTATTATGGAAGACATCGCCATGGTGTCGTGTCCTCCCATGGTGATACCTTTGACCCAGAAAAGATTAAGTTAGAAACCAGACAAGAAAAGATAGAGGAAAAACAAGTCAACCCTAAAGAAGAGATAGGAAAAACAAAGATACAGTTTCACCTAGTACCACCAAGAGTACTCAAGGAAGTAGCAGAGGCTCTTACAGAGGGTGCAACAAAGTATGGTGCATATAACTTCCGAGAGGCAGGAGTATGCTACTCAACATACTACTCAAGCACACTAAGGCACTTAACTGCGTGGTTTGAGGGCGAGGACACAGATAAAGAATCAGGACTTAGCCATATTACAAAAGCAATCGGAGGACTAATAGTACTTAGAGATTCAATGATACAAGGTAACGATACAGACGATAGACCTGTTTATGCACCTAAAGAATAACTTTACAGAACTAGATAGAACTATATGGCTGTATCACGAATTAAGAATAAAATACCTAGCATACACACTAGGTCACGCAATAGGTAGAGAGCAGTACGAGCTAGTAGAAAGAGATTATAAGTTTTTAAAGATGATACCAGAAGATGTGCAAAAGGCACGCAGTATGATATAATAATAGTATATATGACAAAGCGACAACCAGAACTCAAACGATACCTAGCACCGACATCGCTTACAGTAAAAGATATTATGTCAACATTAAAGGTAATACGAAAAGAAAAAGACTTTCTAGATTGGAAGTTAGTAATATTTGGCTTTGGCTACTTCAAGTTCAAGCTATGCCGACAAGGAGATATAACTATCCCCAACAGGACTAACAAGCTATACCCAGTAAGGATAGTATTCGTACCATCAACGACATTAAAGGTGGAAATATGTAAATAATATGACATTCACTGAAAAGAAAACACAATCAGGCTATGAGTACGAAACGGAGCAATTCGTAGGAACATTCAAGTTTAACTCAAAGGAACAGATACAACCATCAACACTTGATAGCCTAGTGCTTGTACTATCCTCATCAGCAAGCACAGAGGGGCAAACAGAACACAAAGGTCAGATTATAGAATACACTTTCACAACAAAGGACTTGTGGGAGGAGGAGGAAGAATTAGAAAAAGATAAAAAATAAAACTATGTTCAACGAAGAAAACATCAAAACACTAGAAAACATTTACGCAAGAATCGAAACCAATAAAGAAAGGCTAACGCATGAATACTCAATAGCACTGGAAAACACAAAGGACAACGACTTTGATATTGAACGCAAAGGAGTAAAGTCTACAGTCAAAGGAGCAACGCTATGGTACGAAGTACAAAATCTAGGTAAGAACTGTGAGGCATCAGAAACACTAAAGCCATTGTACCCACTTGTATTCGAGCTAGCAGAAGAACATGATGTATTGGTAAAGGAACTTGAAACATTCTCAAATACAGAGTTACACATTAATCCAACAGCAATAACACTTCTCGACATTGTAAGAATTGTTAAAAGCGTATCAGAAAATAACAAATAATTATGAAAACACACCCAGAACAACAATCAGACAACTTTAAGAGAATACTAAAACTTGTCAAAGAAAAAGATAGAGATGAAACGCTTGAAATATTAATGGAAATTGCAGGCATAGCACACCACGAGGGAATACGGTCAATCGTGACTGCTATGGCTCAGCAACAATAAAATAATTATGAAAAAAACAAACAACAAATCAGATAAACAATTACTAGTAACGCTACTACTTGCAATATTTGTAGGAGCATTCGGTATTCACCGATTCTATGTAGGGAAAATAGGTTCAGGAATCGCTATGCTACTGCTTACACTTTCTTTTATAGGACTACTCGTAACAGGTATATGGGCATTGATAGATATTATAATAATTGCAACAGGAAACTTTAAGGACAAAGAGGGGAGGCTCGTGTTATAATAAGAGTATATGGCTCGACCAACACTCTACACAAAAGACACAGTAGCACTTGCAAAACAGTACCTTGCAGACTGTAAGGACAAGTACACAGAAGTACCTATCTACACAGAAGATGGTGATGTTGTTCTAGATGAGAATGGAGTACAGAAGACAAGACTGAAAAAGATAGTTAATTTACCAAGTATTGCAGGTCTAGCATGTTACCTAAGAGTATCAAGAGAAACCATATATGACTGGGGAAGTCAAGAAGAAAAGGCAGAGTTTTCTTACATCTTAAAGCTAATACTAAGCGAACAAGAGCAAAGACTAACGAGTAATGGTATATCAGGAGAATATAATCCTGTTATGGCTAAACTACTTATGACTAAGCATGGCTACTCGGATAAACAGGAGCTTACTGGAAAAGATGGCAACCCACTTGAGTCAATCCACAAGATAGAATGGGAGGTTATCGCTAGCCCAAGACTAGAAAATGAGAAATAAGATACTAGAGCCTTACGCACCTATACTCACAACAAACAAGAGGTATATCCTTATTGGTGGAGGGCGTGCTGGAGGTAGTTCTTACTTCGCTAGTCAGTATGCAATGTCATCACTTATATCAAAGCCATACTTCCGATGTGCAATCATGCGGTATGTACTCGGTGATGTTCGTAACTCTATATTCCAAGAAATAGTGGATAGGCTCGAGGAGAACGAACTAACAGGAGGCAAAAGCACCATTGATGTTAAAGAGCATACGCTTACAATCAACCTTAATAAAAATACTATTAATGGTATTGGATTCAGGAAGTCATCAGGCGACCAGAAAGCAAAGTTAAAATCACTCGCAGGATATACCGATGTGATCATCGAGGAGGCAGAGGAAGTATCAGAGGAGGACTTTCTACAGCTAGACGATTCACTACGAACGATTAAGGCAGACATTAAGATATTCTTACTGTTTAACTTTCCTCCAAAGGAACACTGGATAATTAAAAGGTGGTTTAATCTTCTCGACATTGGGATAGATGGTTTTTATAAGGCAGAGCTAAAAGACAGTGAAAAGGACTCAACGCTATTTGTATACTCAAACTACCAAGACAACCTACACAACCTCAACCAGACTACGCTAGATAACTTTGATAAGTATAAGCGAGTAAACCCAGACCATTACCACAATATGATTATGGGATATGTACCGTCAGGAGCGAGAGGTCGTATCTTCAAGGACTGGCAACCAATTACAAGCAAGGAGTTTGACGAGCTTGATTATACTTCGTTCTTTGGTGTTGATTATGGGTTTTCTCAAGATAGTGCAGCAGTATGCGAGATAAAGATGCATAACGATAATATTTATGTAAAGGAGCTTATCTACGAAACAGGACTCATCAACAAAAGGCTATCGGAGAGAATGGAACAGGTAGGAATACCAAAGTACTCAGAGATATTCGCAGACGGTGCAGAGCCAAAGTCTACAGCAGAGCTACAGACCTACGGGTGGAACGCTATTAACACTACAAAGGGGAAAGGCTCACGAAAAGCAGGTGTTGATTTATTACTAGGTAAGAATGTTTACTACACCGAGGACAGTGTAAACCTTATCAAAGAAATGCAAGGCTACTGCTGGGCGTTGGATAGAAATAAGAATCCTACCAACGAGCCACAAGATGGTAACGACCATTTGTGCGATTCACTTCGAGGAGCAATATTCTCAAAACTCAAACAACCTTTTATCGGTGTGGCGTAATATGGTATAATATTTATATATATGAAAAATCCATTTAACTTCTTTAAGAAGTCAGCAGATACTCGATATTCTCTTTATAACTCACTCGGTAGGCACAGTGGCGATTATAAGCTCAACCCAACAGACGGACTTAATTGGAACGAAACTTCACTGTACCTTAACAAAGGTATTTCAAAGCGAGCAGAGAAAGTATCAGAAACAGAATTTGTTATTAAGAACATACGAGATGAAAAGGTAAACACTATTCACTGGCTCAATGACTTACTCTCACGACCTAACGACTACCAAACAGGCAACATCTTTTGGAAACTAGCATCTATCTATCACGATACAACAGGCTTTTGTGTTATAGAAAAGATAACCAACAACTCAGTGTTCACAGAGAACGCAATCGTTACTGAACTACATATCCTCAACTCAACAGGTATCACAATCAACTACGAGAGGAACGAAAAGATGAGTAGAATCAAATCATTTACATACACAGATACTCACAGTGGTATTACACGAGATGTGCCTTTTGAGAATACTATCTACTGGGTAAACCCTAACCCAAAGAATCCACTAGAAGGTATTTCAATATTAAAGGCAGGTATGCAATCACTTCTTGCAGATAAGGAAACATCGAACCAACAAATCTCTATCCTTAAAAATGGTGGTGTTGTTGATGGCGTGTTCTCATTCAAGAATGTCCTTAACCCAGAGCAACTAACAAGACTCAAACAAGATTACAAAGAGGGATATACAAACAATGAAGCAGGTTCGCCTCTTTTCCTCGGAGGTGACGCTACTTACCAAAGACTCGGACTCAATATTAACGAGCTTGCCTACATCGAATCAAAGAAACTACTTGCAAGAGATATTATCGCCATTACTGGAGTACCTGCATCAGTTATGGGTATCACAGAAGACCAAACATACGCTAACGCAGACGCCTCTATCCGAATCTTTCTACGAGAAACAATGAAGCCTATTATTGCCGAGCTTGTAAATCTACTTGATTGGAAACTAGCACCTAAAGATGTGACTATCGACTTCGTAGACCCTACACCAGAAGATGTTGAAGCTAAAATACTATTAGTACGGGCAAGTCATGACGTCAACGCTGTGACACTCAATGAGAAGCGTGAAATGCTAGGACTAGAGCCTGTAACAGACGGAGATGAAGTAATACACCAGAACGCCCAACCAATAGTAAAGCAAGGTATTTTAGTACACCCACTACGAAACAAAGACTTTCGACAGGTATACCACGCCAGCCACATGAAAAGCCTTGCATCAAAGCAAAGACTATTCAAAGCTGAATTAAAGAGCTACTTTAACGCCCAGAAGAAAAGAATTGTCGCCTCAGTGCAGGCTAGAAAACAAGTGAAGGTGAAAACCCTCGCAGAAGAATTGTTTAATGTAAACCTTGAGATTACTCTCATGACTCCAATCCTTGCTACAATGAAAGATATTGTGATGGAATCAGGACAGGAAGTCATGGACATATTCAAAGTTGATAGAGCTTTCAACTACTCGACTGCAATCGACACTGCGGTAGAAAAGCGATTTAAGTTCTTTGCAACTACTGTAAATGACACAACAGCAAAAGACCTATCAAAGCAAATATCAGAATGGTATAAAAACAACGAAACTACAAAGCAACTTGTTGACCGAGTGGGACTTGTATATGACAAAGTAGACGACTATCGACTAGAAACTATCGCTAACACTGAAACATCAGCTATTAAACAATTGGCAACAATGGAAAGTTATGAGCAGATGGGACTTAAGACAAAGATATGGGTATGGTCACCTGGAATAAAGGGAGGTGTGCGAGATAATCATCAAGCTATTGACGGAGAAGAGCGACCAATCGATATGCCTTTCTCAAATGGACTGATGTATCCACTCGACTCGTCAGCAAGTGCAGGAGAAACTATTAATTGTGAGTGTTCGGTGTAATCATTATGATATAATTAAACTATGAAAAAATTTCTAACTATAAACCAAAAGACTTTTCAAGACTACGAAGTGACAAACTACGAAGAACTTTGGAATAAGGTAAAGTCAACCCACAAAGGACTTTCTATAGAAGTACCCGTTGAATTTGAAAAGACTGTTGTCAAAGGAGCAGATGACAAAGACGAGGATGTGTACACAATGGTAATGTCAGATGATAAAGAAGACCGACATGGTGACTTCGTTATGCAGAACTTTGACCTTAAGTTCTTTAAGAAAAACCCTGTGCTTATAGACTCGCACAACTATTCATCAATCACGCACATCATAGGAAAAGTAAACAACGCAAGAGTAGAGGATAACAAACTAAAAGGTGAATTACAGTTCTCAAAGGCTAATCCAAAGGGAGTACTCGCACAAGCAATGGTAGTCGAGGGAACTCTATCAGCATCAAGTATTGGTTTCATACCAGAAGCCTTTGACGCTAAAGGACGAATCACTAAGTCACAACTACTAGAGCTTTCTATGGTAGCAGTGCCAGCTAATCCACGCTCAACAATAGAAAAAGCTATTGAGGAGATTGTAGAGGATGCTATAGACGAAGTAGTAGAAGAAAAGCAAATTGAAACTGCAACTATTTTTGATAAAAGAAAAGCACTACTCAACTCAATTGCAAAAGCAGTACAAGACATGGAAGTACAAAACCTTGCAAAGCACAAAGTTAAGATTTTACAATCAATCCGACAACTAAAATAATATTTACAATTAGGGATAATCGGTATACTAATCTGCTCACCGACAGACCCGTATTATATAAGTTAACAATTAAATATGAGTAAATTACTAAAAATGCTCAAGGCTCTACAGCTTAAAGGTTTTGCAACTGCATCAGAAAAAGCAGAAGTAAAAGTTTTGGTTAAAGAACTTGAGTCAGAAGACGCAGAAGTAGTTTCAGAAGAAATTTCAGCAGTAGCTGATCTTCCTGAAACTGACCCAGCAGACGAAGTTGAAGTTGAAGAAGCTGTAGAAAAGGCTTTCAACAAGACATCAAAGAAACTTGAGGAATCACTTTCAAAGAAACTAGACAGCTCAATTTCAGAAATGAAATCAGAAGTTGAAACTTGGGTAAAGGCACAAAAAGACCTTGCAAAAGCAGGTGCAGGTTCACAAGAAGAAAAGATTGCAGAAAAGCACGCTAAGTACAACACTTTCCTAAAAGGATTCACAAACGCTATCCTTTCAGGAGATGATACAATGGCTAAGGAAATGACAACTGACAAGTCTGGTTCTCCATTCGCAGGATATGCAGTGGACACAGAGCTTTCAGCTGAAATCCGACACCTTACAACTGTATTTGGAGTTGCAAGACGAGAATTCTTCGCAACACCTCTTTCAAAGAACGCATACGAAGCTAACGCACTAGCAACTGATGTAACAGTAGGCTGGGTAGCAGAAGCAGCAGTTATTCCATCAACACAAATCGTACTTGCACAGCAAGAACTAAAGTTGAAGAAACTAGCAGCAATCGTAACTCTTACACGAGAGCTTATCGAAGACGAAGAAATTGACCTATTCTCATTCATCGCAACACGAGTTGCAGAAGGATTCGCAAAAGCAGAAGACAAGGCTTTCTTCATGGGAACAGGTTCAGGAGATACAGCTAACGGAGGATTCACAGGTATTACTGCTAATGCAGGAGTTCCAGTTGTAAACCTTACAGGAGCACTATCTACAATCACAATAGATAAAATCTACGAAATGCAAGATGTACTTCCAGAGGGAGCACATGCTAATGCAAAGTATTACGGAAACCGAACGATCAAAACTATTGTTCGACTTCTAAAAGACGGAGACGGACGATTCATTTACAATGACCCTATCAACAACAGTGGCTTCGCTACTCTTGCTGGAAAGCCATTTGTATCTGTAGAAGTTATGACAGCAGCATCAGATGTTGCCGCAACTGACGGAGTATGTCTACTTCTTGCAGACCTTAAAAAGTCATCAATCCTAGGATTCAAGAACGGACTAGTAGCAGACCGATTCAACGCAGGAACAGTACGAAATGTTGCTGCAGACGCTGACATCAACCTTATCACTACAGACCGAGAGGCTGTACGATTTGTGTCACGAGTTGGAGCAATCACTATCTTGCCAACAGCGGCAGTAGTACTTGCAACAGTAGAAGCATAATAGTTTGACTATTAATAGGTCACAGGGATAAAACCCTGTTACTTATTTAGCAGTGAAAATGATATAATATATATATGGCTTACAAATACACACACAAAAAAACAGGAAAGAAAGTAGAGTTTGATAAACCTATTGACCCAAAGTTACGACAAGAGTATCGACTGACTTCGTTTATTAGTAATACTAAAATGAAGAGTGACGAGATAATCAAGAAAAAAAGTGAATAAACTATATTGTACAGTCGCCGACATAGCCAACTACCTTTTGCTAGAAATAGCAGACGATTTTGAGCCACAAGTAGAGCAATGGATTCAAGGAGTATCAGCTCACATCGAAAAGGTAACTGGAGTAGACTGGCTAGCCGACACAACAGCAAACGCTAGACTATTTAATGGTAATGGGTGCAATATGCTTAATGTAGGACACTTTATTGGTACGCCTGTTGTAGAGTTCGGTGATGACTACGCAGAAAACTTTGTAGCGACTACCAACTTTGTAACAGTTCCTTTCAATGGGAACGCAAAAACAGATATCCTCATGAAAGATGAGGTCGTTCCACATGGAACAATGAATGTGCGAGTTACTGCTAAGTGGGGATATGCAGAGGAAGTACCAGACGACATACGACACGCCTGTGTTGTTCTTGTTTCAGGTATTGTTCTCGCTAATACTAACCAAGACGGAGAAGTAGAAAGCGAAAAGATTGGTAACTACACAGTGAAGTACAAGAGCGACAGTCACAAAGACGATTCAACGCTTGCAATGGCGACACTACAGTCACGAAGGCGAATAATAATATAAAAATGATTTCAAGAAACTACACAACTACATTTACTATACAAAGGAATGTGTGGACTACAGCAGACGGCTATTCGTCATCAGAACTTGGAACTATTGGAACTTTCAAAGGACATATCCAGCAAGCCTCACCAGAAATGGTGGAGAACTTAGGACTTAACTTTACTGTTCCCTATATAGCTTGGTGTGACCCCTCTACAAGCGTCAAATTGGGCGATACGCTCGTTGTAGGGACAAACAGGTACGATGTACGCTTAATACAAGATAACTCCTTTATAGGGGCAAATAAGCACCTTGAACTTATATTAGAGAAAACTCAAGAAAACTAATATGGCAGTAAGCATGAAGATAGACAGTGAGAAACTGACAAGGGCAATCCAAAAGTTTCCCCAAGAGGTAAAAGACGCCACTGATATTTTTCTAGTGAGGGCTAATTCTTTCTATAAAAGCTCTATCGTGCAATCGCCTTGGAGGCTTAGTAGTGCAGGTGGTGGTTCTCCACTCGACTCAGGAAACCTAAAGAAATCTCACGAGTATAAAATAGAACCTTTTAAGTTAGTGATTAGTGTCAACGAGAGAAAGTCGCCCTATGCAAAGTTTGTACATGACGGTACTTATAAAATGCAAGAGAGACCTTGGCTTGATTACGCAGTAAAGACTCAGGAGAATAAAATAAACTCCGAGGCGAAGAAACTTCTACAAACGATAACAGACGAGCTAGGCTCATAATGATATAATATAAATATATGATAGAAACACTTATAACAGAAATACGAACAGCGTGCGAGGCAATACCTAACATACAAGAGGTATATTCTTACCCTTTACAAGACGACCCTCGTGCGTACCCTGCGATTATCGTATACCCAACAGGCGTAGAGAATAGCTTTGAAACTAATCAGGAGAACTTTAAGATTTATACCTTCTCAATGTTCGTTGTAGTAAACATTGCAGGAGCTACAACCCAACAGGTATATCAGACCATATTGCCAAAAACATTTGACGATGTAATGCAACACTTTGATACAAACTGGAATCTCAACACAATAGACGGTCATAGAGTATGGGCTAAGGTATCAGCTAATACTTTTGGACTTTCTATCGAACAGAAAAACAAAACAGCGTTTGTTGATATGACACTAGAGATTAAAACGCTTACGAATAACTAGGCGTGGTATAATATAGGTAAGTATCGCAACATAGATACAATTAAAAATTAAATTATAAAAATATGGCAGAAATTATTGGAAAACAAATTGAGCTCGGAATTTCTATTGAAGGAACAAGAGGTACACCTGTAGCGACAGCATCAAAATGGGTAAAGAATGTTAGTGCTGATGTAATGGCACGAGCAGAAAAGGTTATTGACGATAACTCTCAAGGAGTTATGGAAGACTCAACCAATTCAAGAGTAATCAAGAAATGGTATGACGGAGATATTGCAGGTATCGTACACGCCGATGTTGTAGGGTATTTGTTCTTTAATGTGTTCGGACAGGTAGACACAACAACAGTTACAGGTGCAGTGCGAAACCACGCATTTTCTATGTTGCAGAATATCCTACACCCTACACTTTCTCTTATCGCTAAAGACGGAGGAGTATCACAAGAAGTATTCGACACTGGAGTTGTAAATACACTAGAAATCACAGCATCAACTGATGACTTCGTACGATTCTCATCAAATCTTATGTTCGCAGAAGCAACAACAAATGCAGACACAGCATCATACGATACAGAATACGACTTCATCGGAAAAGACATCACAATCAAAATAGCAGCAACAGAGGCAGGTCTAACTGGTGCGACAGCAATCAAAGCAAAAGAAGTTGGTATCACTTTTGATACTGGAGCAATCGCAGACTTCTCTTTTGGTTCATTCTCACCAGATAACTATAACTCAAAGCTATCTATTAGTGGAAACATCACAAAGAATTATGTAGATGACACTTTCAAAGACTTGTTTACAGCAGACACAGCAGTCTACATGGAAATCGCTATCGTAGGAGAGGCAGTACTTGCAGGAGGTAACTCACCAAAAATTGTTACTCTACTTAACAAAGTACAAATTCAAGGTTGGGAACGCTCAGGAGGTAATGATGACCTCGTTACAGAGGAAATCGAATTCAAGGCTTTCTACAACAACACAGACGCAGAAATGGCGACAGTATCAGTACAGAACTTAACAGATGTTTACGAAGTATAATCAAAATAATATGCAAATCGACTTAACAAAGTACAAGGTAACTACAAAAGACGAATTATCATTCGGTGACATGGAAGATGTCCAGATGGAAATCGGTAGCGAATCAAACCTACTAAAAGGAAACGCAAAACTTACAGAGGTGGCAGTCGTATCAATTCTAGACAATGACAATAACGAGGTTAAGTATTCAAACGAATGGCGAAGAAACTTGTCTATTGTTGACGGTACAAAACTATCACAAGAGATACAAAAACTGATTGCAGGAATCGAGCAGGCAGTAAAAAAAGCATAGGGGGTAGCTCTTTAGTGTGGCAGTTAGAGGGTAAATCCCCCCCGTCAAACATGGTTTTGATGGAGATGCTTTCCACAGAGTATGGGTGGACACCTAAAGAAATACGAGAGTTGAATGTCGTTGATGTTAAATGCTACACGCAAATAATATCAACAAAAAGAAAGCTCGAAAACAATAAGCAAAAACGCAATGGCAACAAATAATCTAAGCATCATACTCGACCTTAAAGACAATGCATCTAAAGCGTTGCAAGGTTTTGAGGGTAAAGTAAAGGGGCTAAAGTCTGAATTCAAAGGAATGGCAGCAGTTGGAACTGTGGCATTTGCTGGAATCGCTGCTGCTGTTGGAACTTCACTGAAGGCATTTGCACAACAGGAACGAGCTGACAAGCGTTTAGAAACATTGATTAAAAACGTAGTTGTTGCTACAGGTGAACAAGTAGAAGTTTATAAAGACAGGGCAACATGGGAAAAGGTAGTAACGAGGGAAGTGGAAAAAAGTGTGCTGGCACTTAAAGAACAAGCGAGTGCGTTGCAAAAATTGGGTGTAGTAGGTGATGAAGTAACTTCATTTGGTCAATCCCAACTAGCTACTTTTGCACTTCAAACTGAAACTATTTCAAAACTGACTCCTGGAATGCTTGACTTAGTGGTAGCTACTAAGGGCGTAAACGCAACCCAGGAAGACATGATTAACATTGGTAACTTGGTTGGTAAAGTTATGATGGGGCAAGTGGGTGCTTTATCACGATTGGGAATTACTTTTTCTGAAGCACAGGAAGAGATTCTAAAAACTGGAACAGAGATGGAAAGGTCAGCCACCCTTTCAGATGTACTCGCACAAAACTTTGGTGGTTTGAATGAAGCTGCAAGAGGTACTGCAGAAGGAGGTATGCAAGCTCTTAAAAACTCCTTCGGGGATATGCAAGAGATAATTGGTTCAGTATTTGTTCCACTTCTTAATGATTTGGTTCAAAAGATTGCTCCCGTTGTTGATAAAATAGCTTCATGGGTTCAGGAAAATCCAATACTGACAAAAAATATAGCTCTAGTTTCTTTGGCGGTTGCAGGACTTATTGGAGGTATAGGTACACTCGGTCTACTACTGCCTAAAATTATTGCAGGATTTGGATTTATTACGACCGTGGTCGGAGCACTAGGGACAGCACTCGCTTTTCTAATGGCTAACCCTATTGCATTGATATTAGGTGGTCTTGTGTTGCTTGGTGCTGGATTATATTTACTATATAAAAACTGGGATAGCGTAGTTCTTTTTGTAAAAGAATTGTTTATAGGACTCGGCAACTTCTTTGCTAACTGGTGGACTGGACTAGGCGACTCAACGCAAGGTTGGCTCTTGTTGGTAGGTAATATACTAACAGGTGGGCTACTAGGTTGGATAAGATTGTTTATTGCAAACTTTGACTCCATAAAGGCAGTCTTTGCAAGTTTGTTTGCAAACATGAAAGATGGCTTTGCTATAACTTGGGATTCTATAACTGACATATTTAAAAAGGCTATTGATTTCATAATGAAACTAATGGCACCACTTTTGCGACAACTAGAGAACTTAAAAGAGGGAGCATCTATAGTCGGTGGAAGTATAAAGGGGGGTCTTGGAAAAGCAAAGAGTGGTATTGGTGGTTTATTTAGCTCAGGAGGTAACTTTCTAAAAAGAACAATGAGTGTAAATGATGCCATTATTTCACCAGACGGTAATATTATTACCACACACCCAGACGACTATTTAATCGCTACCAAAAACCCATACTCACTTGGTGGAGGTGGTGGAGTTGTGATTAACATCACAGGTAACTCATTCATGGGAGAAGACGACATGGCAGAAAAGATTGGTAATAAACTTATGAGCATTGTTAAACTTAACGCACAGGTATGATAATTAACATAGGAGGTGTTGATAGGACATCATCAATTCTCCTATCCTCGCTTAAAATTTCAAACAAGATAAACAACCGAGTAGACTCGTGTGATTTTCGTATAAAAAAGCAAGACAATAAAGTATACAGACCACAATTAAATGATGAGGTGATCGTAACCAACAACAGCGTGGTAATCTTTGGGGGTGCAATCGTAAGGATAGACGAATCAGCAAACGCAGGTAATCAATTAGTATTCAATATTAAGTGTTCAGACTATTCTCAATACCTTAAAAGAGAACTTGTGACAAATAGGTATGAGAACACGACACTTATTGCAATCGTTAACGCCCTTGTGACAGACTTTACAGATGATGGTTTCACAACTAACAATGTAGTACTTTCTAAGACTATCAAATCATTTTCTTTTAATGGACTCACTGTAACAGAATGTTTTGACAAGCTCGCAAAGTCTTTGAACGCCTACTGGTATGTAGACTACCAAAAAGATATTCACTTCTTTGCTCGTAACACAGAGGAAGCACCTTTTAACATAACCGATACATCAAAGAACTATTTTTATGAGTCGCTTGCAATCACAGAGGACATCACGCAACTACGAAATAAAGTAACTGTTAGAGGTGGTACTAATCCAAGTTCAACGCCTCGTACTGAAACGACAGTGTGTCAGGACGCCGACCAAGATGTATATCCACTAGGTTATAAGTTCGCAGGAGAGCCTATTGTAGAAGTAAATGATGTTGTGCAAACTGTAGGTGTTGAATACCTTAATGATGACGCTAGTTTTGATGTTATGTGGTCATACCAAGAAAAGTATATCCGATTTACCGCAGGGAACTTTCCAAGTGTTGGAAATGTAATTGAAGTAATTGGTAACATTGAAATACCAGTTGTGGTTCGTATTACAAACGACGACAGTATCGCCGAATACGGTATCTTTGAGTACCAAGTATCAGACAATACAATCTCAACAAACGATGAGGCAATCGAAAGGGCTATAGCAGAGCTTGATAGTTTTGCAAACGAACTCAATGAGGGTTCATTCAGCACAGCAAATCATGGACTCAAGGCTGGTCAAAGACTGAACATTAATTCTACGATACGGGATAAGGATATTGATATTATTATTCAGTCAGTCACAGCAAAACCAATCGACGCTTTCGGAGAGCGTGTTGTTTACAATGTAGACTTTGCAACAGTAAAGACTTTGGGCATTATCGAGTTCTTACAAAACTCACTTATTAATGAAACCATTACAGAGGACGCACAGGAAACTCTACTTAACTTTATTCAACAGCCAACAGAGATAATGAGCGTAGTCGATACTGGCGTGCAGTTAGTAGAGCAATCTTCAGCTCCCTACAAGTGGGCAGCGAATGATGCAGAGGATAATCCCGACACTTTTGTTTGGAATTTCTCTACTTGGTCATAGACCTGTGATATAATGAAACTACGATGCAGATAGAAAACGCTGGAATAAAAGGAGAATTTAAAGTAACAAAACTCAACGCACAAGGTGAGGTTATTTATGTTACCGATTGGCAAAAAAACCTTGTTGTATCATCTAACGGATTTGGTAGAAACTTGATAGCAAGACGACTCGCTGGAATTACCGCAACACCTATCGCAATCACACAGCTAACACTATCAACAAATGCTACTACCCCGACCGTTGCAGATACTTCGCTTGGTGGTACACAGGTTGATACTGATGTGCAGTTCATTACAGTAAGCACAGGAGGTCAGGCTAATGTGATTGACTTCTCAGGATTCTTCACAGATGGTGAGTTGGCAAATGGAACTTACAATAAAATCGGGGTAAAGATGGGAACTATTCTTTTAACAAGTGCATTGCTCGATACTGCTATTGTAAAAGATACAGGAGAGCAGTTTCGGATTGATTATAAAATTAACATAAACTAATATGGCTATTAATGTCGGAA
>Ga0306910_1000405_pt1 | contig 21527 bp, 19 predicted proteins | sample AntRauMFilla2698_FD_190438 | JGI IMG/M metagenome (GOLD analysis project Ga0306910, IMG submission 190438) | Saline lake microbial communities from Rauer Islands, Antarctica - Metagenome Filla 2 #698 (v2) (version 2) | ecosystem: Environmental > Aquatic > Non-marine Saline and Alkaline > Saline ... | reverse complement strand
GTTCGAGAAAAGATGGCGATACCGAAGCCGTTATTAAGAAATTGTCTGAAATGTCAGGCTGGGATGTCATCAACCTGAGTGATTACGCTTTTGGCTTTTACGACTATGATCACAATAACAGAATGGATGATTATTTGCCGTTGATGACCGATATTCTCGATCAATACGACACGCTGATTTTTGCCACTCCCGTTTACTGGTACAGTATGAGCGCGATTATGAAGACCTTCTTTGATCGCATCACCGATCTGTTCACCATTAAAAAAGATCTCGGCCGAAAACTGCGCGGAAAAAATATGGCCGCGTTGAGTTGCTCACATGGAAATAATTTAGGAGATGCTTTCTGGCTTCCGTTTTCAGAATCAGCCAACTATCTGGGTATGAATTATTTGGGGAACATGCATATCATTACCGGGGAGAGTTTCGATGAAAAAATATTGGGTTTTATTGAGATGATTGAGATGATTGAGAAGGATCTTTAATTAATAAATGATCACATTTAAAGTTGTCAGAAACATCCCTGAAATTGGGCGGATTAGTTCATATTAGAAATCTACTGACAATATTAGTAGATTATTTTTTCAGGATTATCATCAATGCAAAAACAGTACGATCTATGAATGTTCAATCTGAAAAATTAAGAATTATCGAATGGGTAATCTCCCTGAATGATACTGACATGCTCGAGCGAATAAAATCTCTTAAAGAAAAGACGGGGGCGAATACTGATTTTTGGGAAGAACTTTCTGAAGCTGAAAAAGCCTCTATAGAACGTGGTTTAAAAGACAAGGAAGAGGGCAACGTATTATCTCACTCCGAAGTCCGCTCTAAATATGAAAAATATCTATAACATCATTTGGACGCGTGAAGCTGTAAGCAACCTTGATGACATTACAGAGTATCTACTTGATTTTTGGTCTGAAAGAGAGTTTAAAATATTCATAGAAAAGCTTGAGAAGCTACTGGCTCTAATTTCTGATACACCAACTATATTCCCAGCCTCAAAGAAACGCAAAAATCTCCGACGAGCAGTTTTGAGTAAACAAACCACTATATACTATTCTGTCGAATCTGATGCTATTACAATAATTTCTTTGTTTAATAATCGGAGAAATCCGGATTCACTCGATATTTAATTTTTCCTTTAATTCCACCAAATAAAAAAGGCGACAGCAGCTATCTGCCACTATCGCCTGAATCGGAATAATTTTTCTGTCAGTTACCTGGTATTAAACTGCCTCTAAAAACCAACTTTCAACTGCATCAGGAAATTGCGCTCTGCTTGCGGGTAATAGAAGTTCTCGGTGACAAGTTCACCGCCCCACACATAAGAATACGTGTAGCCGTTCGCCTCATAAAGTTCACTGAATAGATTGTTTATTTTCAATGCCAGCGAAATATCGTTTACAAATTTCCCGGGATTCCAACCAGCACGGAATGTAATATCGTTGACTAAATAGGGATCTAAAGAACGACTATTCTGCCCGGTATTATCGAGATATTGACGGGAGACGTACTTTGTGATCCAATCGAGCTCGAAATTTTCCCACACCAGAGTAACAATAGACTGACCTATTACCGATGGCGAGAACGCAATTTCGGTGTTGGAGTAACTCACGGTATCCTGCTGCGGAAGCCCGTTTACGTAAGCCAGATCGTAGTTATCGTAATACTGATTGTACTCGTCAATTTTATTCTGTGAGAGCGTCAGATTTCCGCTCCACTCCAGCCAGTCGGTGATGCGGATTCCTGCCTGAGTTTCAATTCCCAAACGGTAACTGTCTTCCACATTTTCACGAATGTACGCGCCCACATCGTTGATCTCTCCGGTGAGAATTAACTGATTATGGTAGTTCATCCAGTAGCCGTTAACCGCCGCCATCCAGTCTTTCGACTGATATTCGTAGCCCGTTTCCAGATTGTACAACGTTTCCGGCTCGGGAAAATCTCCTCGTACGCTGTTCACATATTCTTCGCGTGTTGGCTCTTTATTTCCCACCGAAAATGAGGCGAATGCTTTCTGACGATCAGAAAAACGATAGGTCAATCCCGCCTTGGGATTAAAAAACGTGAGCTGATCACTCAGATTTATCTCCTGCAGATTATTGAAATTATCGCGGTCGAATCCCAAAAACTGGTAATCCAGATAACGCAGCTGCATATCTCCGTAAAGGAGCATTTTATCATCCAGCAACTCATATTCAGCTTTCACATAACCAGACAGATCTAATTTTTCCCCGTCGTTATCGTAGTAGTTATCACCATTTTCGCTGTCTCCGGCAAAGCGAGCCCAGATGACCTCACCAAAGTGACGCCCTTCATAATTGTTAGCGGCAAATCCGGCTGTAAGCGCGAAATCCTCATTAATTTGAGATTGCAGAGAACCTGTCATTCCGTAAAAATCGTTATCCAGCCATTTCTGACGAATCAAATCACTTGTGTTAATCGTGTCGTTTCCAGCATACACAGGACCGATGTTGTAATCAGCAAGATCATCATCTTTACGATAGGTTTCGTAATAGCCTTCGCCGTGTGTGTAGTGCGTGGAGAGATTTACTGATGAAGCATCATCCTCCCCAAATACATACGAATAGTGCAGCTGATAGTGATCCTGACCGTAGTTATCCGTCTCGTTATCGTAGGTATAGAAGTTGTACGTTCTGCCGCTGTTCAGGATGTTTTCAGCGTCTTCCGCATCAAGTCCGTTGCGGGCTATATAGTCACGAATGGCGGCTTCATCACCGTCAATAACCGCTTCGGGTGTTCCGTACCACGCCTGATAGGTTTTCTCCTCTCCCGAAAACACAACGGCTTTCAGCAGGTGATTATCTCCGTGCCAGGCAGCATTGAAAAAGTAGGATTCCAGATTGGATGAAGCGCGGTCAATGTAGCCGTCAGTTTTAATATTGGATAGACGCCCGTCGAACGACCAGCCGTTGCTCAACAGTCCCGTACCAAATTTTACCGTTGATTTCTGTGTGTTGTAACTGCCAAGTCCGAGCGAAACATCTCCGTAAGGTTCTGGATTCAGCGTAGTGGTTTCTATGTTGATGCTCGCTCCGAACGCTGCCGGACCATTGGTGGATGTTCCCACGCCACGCTGCACCTGAATAGACTGAACGGAACTGGCCAGATCTGGCATATTTACCCAAAAAACACCGTGGGATTCAGCGTCATTGATGGGGACTCCGTTTACGGTTACGTTTATTCGGGCCGGATCGACGCCACGAATTCTAACTCCGGTGTACCCAATTCCAGCACCGGCATCAGAAGTAGAAACCAGCGATGGCGTTTGTGAGATCAGGTATGGAATATCCTGTCCGAGATTTTCAGATTCAATGAATTCACGATCAACTTCCGAATAACTCATCGGGGTTGACTCTCCCACTCGTGTTGCTTTTACGATTACATCTTCACTTACAAGGTTTTCTGAAAGTAAGAAAATCGTGTTTTCACTCTGCCTTGAAAGTGTTTTCGCTGTGTTTTTGTAACCAACATAACTGATGGTTACAGTTACCGGAAGCTCAGAAACCTGAAGATCAAATCGCCCGGTTTCGTCTGTTGAAGTTCCTTTTTGAGCTTCTTCTCCCAAAACCAAAATAGTAGCCCCAACAAGATTTTCCTTGGTCTGAGCGTCTTTAATCTGTCCCGTTACCGAAATAGATTGCGCGTTTGTTAAGATTGGAATTGTGATAAACGCGAACAAAAAAAGCAACGTTTTAAGCAGCGTCGTACCTGCGTTGTTTTCTTTTATGGATGATAAAGTCATGGTTTTTATGGTACCAAACGTGTTTCAAAAAAAGTTTTTGAAACCTGGAGGCACTGCGAAAAGGGAAGGCGAATCAGTCGGTGAGTTTGAAGTAATATGTGACTGAGATTCACTTTCATTGTTGGTTCCCTCCGCCAGCATTACCTGGATCAGGTTAAGGGTATGATCTCAGTCCGTCGATTTTCGAGCGGACACCCCTACCAACCGTTCTTGAACGGATTGGCTGTCTGGAAGGTACGGAGGGCAGATTTAAGTTGAAAGGGGGAATTTAGATTTTTGTGGATGGGACAGAAATCCATCCTGAGCTTGTCGAAGGGTGGCGGGACGGGCTTAACTAAAGCACCTATGTTTTAAACTAAATCAGGAAAAATGGATTCATAGTCTTGATTTGAGTTATTCCCAGTCATCCTTCAACTGCTCGAAGACTCGCGCTCAGGATGGATTTTACTTTGATCGTTAATTCATGCAATACAGGTCGATTCAATTCAAAACATTTCTATAAATTGTTATTTACCACAAGAAACAGAAACAAATTATTCAAAATCTCACTCCAGTCTCGCTACCGGATACATTTTATGTGTTTTTTCGTAATACGGAGAGCGTTTATAAAGATAATTGAGCTGAGCTCGGGGCGAAGCGGCAAAAGCGGAATCTTCCCTCTGCTTTGTTTCAAAATCTTCTTTTAATTTAGGATTCAAACTCAACAACTCTTCTGCAGTCTCCTCAAACACGTACGATGAGAAATACTCTTTCTGCTGGAGAATAGAATCGAAGAAATTCCACGCGAAAAAACTGTCGTGTGCCCGGGGCTCTAAGGTTTCTATGATGTAACGAATAGCCGGCTGACGAGGATTTACAACCACATCTCCCGCGTAAAATTTCCATTCTCGTGTTTTTTTTCTGATCTGAACATCGGAGTGAAGATAATGGCCTTCATAGGGATAATTCGTCGTTTCGTAATCTTCTATGTAGTAATGCGTTACATGAATAGTGGTGTCATTTTCCAATTCACGCATCTCAACCTGATTCCATCTGAGCCGCTCAAGGACTTCCGTCCAAGCCTGCGGAATGATGTAATATTCCGGCACTTTGACTTTTACGTCTGCCTTATATGTGTTGTAATACGGTATGGTTTGGGTGAATGGTTTCTCCCTGTCGTATTTAAGTCTTTTATGGCCTGTAACATTGCTCTCTTCATACTCCGCTTCATATCCCTTGAACAGAATGGAGTCTGCTTTTTCAGGATTTAATTTCCAACTAACGGAAAGAGAGTCGGTCGCCATTAAAAAATTAATCTGCTCTCGCTGTGCTTCCCGGATCTGGTGACTGTTTTTCCGGGCGAATTCTGCTACAGCGTCCATGAATTGATACGTTGCTGATACCCGATCCTTAAACGGTTTAAACATGTGGGTTTCAGAGATGAACGACATGGAATTATGCAGTGCAGCGTATCCTGATGAGTAGCGGGGTGTGTCTAAAAATCCAAATATTCCGTCATCGGGCGTCCCGCGCGCGTACACATACGGCGTTGGTCCAGTGCCTTTTCTCGCGAGATAATCATAAAGCCAAGGATCGAGCATATCTTCGAGATAATCTCCCAAAGGGCCTCCCAATTTATCATACTGCGTGCTGATGAGCGTGAGCGTGTATTGATAATCGGCCCCGTTTGTAGTGTGATTGTCGATGAAAACATGTGGACGAATAGTTGTGAGAATTTGATTCAAACTCTGCGCGTTTTTTGAATCTGCTTTCACAAAATCTCTGTTCAAATCGAGATTTCTTGCATTTCCCCTAAATCCATGCTTTTCCGGCCCGTTTTGATTGGCCCGGCTGAATCCGCTTCTATTCAGCGCCCCACCCACGTTATACACAGGCACAAAAACGATGGATGTTTGACTAAGAGTTTTTTTCCTGCGATCGTCATCTTTCAGCAGATCTCTCGCCCACATCATAGTGGCGTCAATTCCCGCGGGCTCTCCCGGATGGATTCCATTGTTGATGAAAATCAGCGTCTTGTATTCTTCTCTGAGTTGGTTGATATCAGCTATACCCGTTTCTGAGATTATGCCCAGATGCAGTGGTTTACCGATGTCAGTTTCTCCTGCTTCAACAAATTGAAAATGGTTGGGAAAGGCTGATTCCAGGTTTTTATAATACGTAATCACCTGATCGTAACTGGCCGACCAATTTCCGGTGGCATCGTTTTCAAATGGTGTGGGAAGGGATTGTTGTTGTGCCTGAGTTTCCTGAAACAAAGACAAACAACTAATCAAAATGATAAGTACAAATAATCTCATCGAAAGTAGATAAACAAGGGTTAAGCGCAGGGATTTGATCGGATTATAGCTGAACTGGAGCTGATCATCCACCTTTTCAAAAATCGTAAGATATTATCCGAAGCTATACTCTTATTCAAAAGAGTTTCTTCAGAATTAATACCTACTCTTTATTCTTGTATTTCGCCTGAAGTGCCTGAGCCACATTATCGGGCACAAAATGATGCAGATCTCCATCCCAATACGCCACTTCGCGCACCAGTGTGGCTGAAACAAAGGTAAGTTCTTCATCCGGCATCAAAAACACGGTGTCGATTTTATTATTGAGCCGTCGGTTCATGAGCGCCATTCTGAATTCGTACTCAAAATCGGAAAGCTGTCGCACTCCTCGAATAAGCGTATATACGTTGCGATGTTTTGCATAATCGACCAATAATCCTGTGAATTGATCAACCTCAACGTTTTTTGCCCACTCTTTTCCCTCCAGGCATTCTTCTATGAGTTTGATTCGCTCTCCGGCATCAAAAACGTACTGTTTTCGTGTGTTTACCGCGATTGTGAGAATCACTTTATCAAACATCTGCGTAGCGCGTTCCAAAATATCCAGATGTCCATAGGTGATGGGATCAAACGATCCCGGATACATTGCAGCGCGTTTCATAAGCAGTTTGTCAGATGTGGATGTGATTATGATTCCTGAACAGGTTGATCGAGAAAGATCGTCACTACCGTGCGACCATAAGGTTTAGCGAAAACACAGTGGGGATGATCAGCAAAATCGTAGCGGGCATCGTGTTCTAAAATAAACCATCCGTCTTCAGCCAGCCAGCCGTTTTTAATAATCATATCTGGCAGATCGGGAAGTTCAGGCAGATCGTACGGCGGATCGGCAAACACAAGATCGTAGCCTGTAGCGGGTGATTGCAAATAGGTAAGTACATTAGCCCGAACGGCCAAAACTTGCTCATCAATCTCAAATTGTTCCGCGTTTTTCTCAATTGCCTGAATACAAGCGGGGTTTTCTTCAATAACCATTGCGAAACCTGCTCCTCTCGAAATCGCCTCAAAAGCCAAGTTTCCGGATCCGGAAAACAGATCCAACACTTTTAGCTTATCAAAATAGCGGCGGGCGTCAATAATTCCGAACATGCCCTCTTTGGTGCGGTCGGATGTGGGACGGGTGGTTACATTTTTGGGAAGTTTAATACTGCGGCCTTTCAAACTTCCTGTAATGATGCGCATAGTACTTATTTACAGATTTAACGATAATAAAATAGCGGGAAAAGCTGACTCGAGGCTGAATGAGTACGTTTTTTCGTCGGCGCCAACCTGCATATTCTCAAGCGTCTCAAATGTATTTATGTCGGTGTGATGATCCCACACCCCCTTCAACGTTTGTGAGATTTGCTTTACCTGAGTACCAAAAACATATGTTTGATCGTAAAAACCATTCATCCAGCTTAAGTTTCTGGCGTTCATCAGCCACAAATAGGGTAAGTCTTCAGGTTCTTCATATTGCAAATAGGTGGCGCCACGTAATTTCCCAAGCATATAAGCCGACACGCTTATCATCCCCGGCACGCTGTGAATCATCATAAATGAACCGTTATGCTGTGCGTGCTGAATCCAAGACTGCCCGATTTCATGATCACTCACAAAATCAGCGGTGTGAGCGTGTTCTGTTAAACGCTGAAAACCATCCATGATCATTTTGTTGCGAATGACCAGAAATTTGAAATCGCGATTACTTAAATCGTACCAAACGGTTTCTAAAGACTGACGATTTACCCCGTTCATTAAAATGCGCAAATGGGCTTCGCGCTCATCGGGTTCGTCGTACACTAATTTGGGAAGCGTTGTCCAGCATTCATGGTCAGGCACTGTACACATTCGCATGTGTCGAAACTGATGATCGCGCTTAAGGCGGCCCAGCATTTCATAAATTGCGGGAAAATAATCGTCGCTCTGCGTTCTAATTGCACGAGCGACGTTAAAGTTGAGATCGTAACAGCCCACATGCTCTAAACGAGCCGACTGTTCCGGGTTATGCACGGCGTAATAAAGGTGATTTGCTGAAAAACAAAGACCTAATGTTTTAAACAATTCGCCGGACATACCTAATTACTCCCAGCTGGCAGCGTTTAACTGAGTGGTACGTTCCAACGAGCCGATGCGGTCTTTCGTGGCCGGATCCTGGAGCAAGTAGATGTTGGGACGAATAGTATCGTTCAACGTGTACTCAAACATCTGTTTAGGAGGACGAATTGTGTATATAAGCGAATCAAGATAAAACGGCTTATTCTTGAATGAACCATTATACGAGGTATCAGCAATAGCCAAAAGTGCAGAATCTTGCTTTACATAAGCAATAAGTGAATCGAGCGAACCCGGAAACTTGTCTGTTTTCGATTCAACAGTTATAAGCAGGTCACGAATATCAGACATTCGCTGATGAGTCATTTCGGTAATCTCCTGTTTCTGACGCTGCTTTTCGTATGGTTCAACAATTGAGAGATACAGCCAGTAGCCTAAGCCAAGAATGACAACCAGTAGAAATCCGCTGATCATCTTATACTTTTTTTCAATATCCATCGTGGGCAAAAATTTCGGTTGTTAATGCAAGCATTTTGAAAGTGTCCTGCGAAAATACACGGCAAGCGGTTGACATGCAACTAATCAAATGGGGGATTGGAGTTTTAATCCACTCCTTCAAACTGTATTAATATCCATATTTCAATTTAACCCGAATAATTCACAAAAAATGTGCAATAGTTGTACAGATAATTGTTTTAATTCAAATGACCGATAATCAGCTTGTCAAAATCAGACTCTGTGCTTCGTTGAAGCTAAAAAACATCCTGATCGCTGTTTCAAGGTGAGACCAATTAAGAAGTAGACTGTTTCAGGAAAGAATATGAAAGCGGACGTGAAGTTGGTGGCCGATCATCCTTGCAAGCTTCGGTACGCAGTTTCATAATATTTTCGGGCGGACCGAGCACAATAAGAGTGTCTTCATTTACCAGCCTGTGATCACCTGCCGGATTGAAAATCATCTCCTGATCTGCCTCATTAATAATCGCCACAATTACAACCATGTACTCTTTTCGGATGTGCGCCTCAGCCAGTGTCATCCCTGCAATCCGGGAATCTTCGCCGAGTTTTATCTCCTCAAAAACATGATCTTCCTGCTCATCTTTATACAGTTTATCCATAAACGCATCCACATTAGGACGTAAAATAGCATTAGCCATCCGGTCGGCTCCAATCTCATACGGAGAAATCACCTTGTCAGCCCCGGCCCGGTAGATCTTCTTGATATTTTGCTGTTGATTAGTCCGCACCAGAATAAACAGATCCCGATTTATATCCCGGGCAACCAACGTAACAAAAACATTATCCTGATCGCGTGACAACGTACAGATTAAAGCACGTGCCCGTCCGGTTCCGGCTTGATTTAATATATCCTCATTTTGAGCATCACCCTCTACGTAGGGAAATCCTTCGGCGTCAATTTCATTAATGATACTACGCTTCTGCTCTATAATTACAAGTGGCAGATCAGCGTCTTTCAGTACTTTTGCAATACGGCGGCCAATGCGCCCGTATCCGCAAATGATGTAATGATTTTCCATCTTTTTTATCCTGTTTTGTATCACTCGTTCTTTAAAAACCTGAAGCTGTAGCAGCATCTGTGTAGTCTGTGAGGCGATATACGCAATAATCCCAATCCCAAACAGTGCAATAAAAATCGTAAACATCCGCCCCTGGGTGCTCAACTCTTCAAGCTCACCAAATCCAATAGTGGTAATAGTGATGAAGGTCATATAAAACCCCTGAAAGAAAGACATCTCCTCTATATAATGATAGCCGATTGTTCCCATTACAAAAACAACTACCAGAAGGACAGAAGCTATTATGATGCGAAAGCGCAGGGTATCATTAAAGTTAATCTTGAACTCAAACACAGATTTACACTACGTTTTTTTCACGATTTATTTATTTGATGCGAACGTTTCCGAAAATACAGAAATGTCTTCCTCTTTCCCTACAACATATATGGTGTGTTTTTTTTCGAGCTGAACATGTGCTGATAATCTGACATGCTCCTCATCTTCATGGTTTACCAAAGAAACCACCGTTACTCCATATGTGTTTATTAAATCGAGGTCTTTCAATGTTTTCCCCGCTAAATCAGGCATCTCTTCCACTGAAAAGTGCTTCATGTGCAAATTCTTAGGCATATTTTTAATCTTTTCAGCTACCGCAGATCCATGCGAGCGTAAGAATTCATAATCAGCTTCGCGCAGATTCAGGGCAACATCATGCTTTTCGCTGTCCTGCACGCCATAACGATCCAGAATCTGAGTAAATATGGAGATGGACGTTTCAAATTCTTCGGGAATCACTTTGTTAGCCCCGAGCTTTTGCAGAATATTAACTTCAGAGACAAAACGGGTTCGGGCGATCACAAATACATCTTTTACGTGCCGGTGAATACTGTCAACCACACGACGCACAGCCTGGGCTTCAGGAATAGAAACGACACAACAAGAAGCTCTTTCCACACCAGCGTACTTAAGAATTGACCACTGTGTGGCGTCGCCGTAAATAATGTTCGTTCCCAGAGCTTTTTGCGCACGGACGGTGTCGGGATTTAACTCTATCACCAAATAGGGAATATTAAGCAATTTCGCGGCTTTAACCACCGAGCGGCCAATTACTCCGTATCCAACCACCAACAAGTGTTCATCTAACTGCGACTCCGGCAATTGTTGCATAGCCGAACGCTTTTGATCTCCCATCAATGAAAAATTATCCCGTACATAATCGGAAAGCCAGAATAAACCCGGCGTAATTACCATGGAAACAAGGCAGATGGAAAGAAAAATCTGGAACGCCGTATTGCTGATTACATCATTGGCAAAAGCCACCGTGGTAAGCACAATTGAAAACTCTCCCACCTGAGAGAGCATCAAACCAATGGTCAGTCCTCGTTTCCATTCGTAGTTTATCATGCGCATCACCAGAGTAATAAATCCGGCTTTAAACAGCACAACAAACAGAACTCCGCCTAAAACATAGAGAGGATAACTTGCCAAAACGGTTATGTCGAGCAACATTCCAATCGATACAAAAAAGAAGATGGTGAAGAGATCGCGAAAAGGCTCAATATCAGAAATAGCCTGATGCACGTAGGGTGTTTCAGCTAAAATCAATCCGGCAAGGAAGGCACCCAAACCAAGAGAAAGCCCAAGTTCTCCCGAAAGAAACGCTACGCCAGCGCAAATTCCCACAATTACAATTAAAAACAACTCTTTGCTTTTCAATTTAGCGATGGAGTCGAGCAAACGAGACATCACAAAACGACTTAATAATAAAACCCCTAAAATAATGGCCACGGCTTTTAATCCGAGCATTGACAGATCATAATACAACGTATCAGATCCGCTGTTGATGGCCGGGAGCACCAACATCATGGGAACAATGGCCAAATCCTGAAACACCAGAATTGCCATAGAGGCCTTACCGGGCGGAGTGGCTAATTCCCCGCGATCCATAATTGTTTTAAGCACAATAGCTGTACTGCTCAGCGCCACAAACATTCCGGCAAAAATCCCAAGCTTCAATTGACCGAATAGCGCAAAAAGTCCTGTTACAACCAAAATGGTCCCGATAACCTGCACGCCTCCGCCAATAAATACCTCTTTCTTAATTTTGGCAACTGACCCTATCGAAAACTCCATCCCGATCGTAAACAGAAGGAGAACAATTCCGATTTCGGCCATAATTTCAATCGTTTTCTCACTCTCGATTAATCCAAGTCCGAGCGGGCCGAGTAAAACTCCGGTAAACAGAAAAGAGATCATCGCCGGAATATTGAAATAGCGGGTTATCCACGCTATAACAGCTCCAATGCTGAAAATAATGGCAATATCTTGTATAATTGGTATTTCGTGCATGAATTATGTTTTTCCTGTCTTGTAAAAATGTTCTTTAAAAGTAAGCACATACAATGAAAATGCAGTATAAATCGTTTACTTATCAATTAGTAACAACATATTTTTTATAATCGGCACTAATTTTGTGATTTGAGGTATGGCGTAGCCAACTGAATTACGCAAATCAGTTTTATAACATCATCGTAATCTTTACTTTATACCGTTGATTATATCTTTAACAATCTCTTACATGAACACGAAAATCAAGTCTTTTTTAACTATTCTATTGCTCTGCACCGCTTTTATGGCTTCACCGGTGGTCGTATCCGCTCAAAAAACGCCCCCTGATGCTGAGCAAACACAGAAGAAAAAAAACGATGGCGGCTGGTTTAGCTGGATCACCAATCTTTTTGGCGGAGGAAAAGATGAATCAGAGGCACAACCTGAGGAACTCGGTGAATCGGATGCTTATAAGGAACTCACAAAAGATGAGCTTAACTTTGAATTCATCCGCATGAGCAAACAGCATAACCACGACTCAATGGCCCAACTCCTACGACTCGGCGCCAACATAAACGCCAAAAACCGGCAGGGAAGAACCGCGCTTATTGATGCGGCTCGCAGTGGTGAAGTTGAAACCGCCCAGTGGTTGATTCGTCGTGGAGCAAGTGTGAACGCAAAAGACATGTACGATGGAACTGCTCTGCTATACGCCTCACGCGAGGGCCACCGCGACATGGTCAATCTTCTCGTTCTGAATGGAGCACGAAGACAATTTAATTGATTTATGGAATGAATCAGTTCGGTTAATAGTTAAAGTGTTCAGAATCCAAGTACTAACTAAGTATGTATGAAACCTGAACAGAAAAATAAAATTAAACACTTAGCCAAGAATCCAGAGGCGTTTGAGGAGTTAAAATCACTGTTTGAACACGTGATAAAAGAACGGGATGAGGCAAAAAAACATCTGAATTTATTAGAATCAGCAATCAGCAATGATTACGATTCTATTATTATTACAGATCTTAACCTCGAAAACCCGGGTCCAAAAATCATCTATGTAAACGATTGTTTTACCAAACTCACCGGATACTCTAAAGAAGAAGCGATCGGACAAACCCCACGCATTCTTCAGGGACCAAAAACAGAACGTGCCACACTCGACCGGCTAAAGAAAAATCTCAAAGAAGGAAAATCATTCTTCGGTCAGGCTGTAAACTACCGCAAAGATGGGTCTGAGTTTATAAATCAGTGGGATATTCATCCATTATACAACGATAATGGAGAAATAACGCACTGGGTTTCTTACCAGCACGACATAACCAAGCGCAAGTTTGCCGAAGCTACGTTTAATGAGACCGAGATCGAGTTTGATAACCTGATTGAATACTCAAAACGAACGCTGCTCGATATAAATAAGAATGGCGTCATTGTTCAGGCGAATAAAGCTTTCCGGACGCTCACGGGTTTCGATAACGATGAATTGATCGACACACACCTGAATGATCTTGTAGCAAAAGATGATTTAGATACTTTGGTTGATCTACTCGATTTTGACGGCGCATCAGACAAAAAGTTTGAACTCGTGCTCAAGACAAAAAATGATATTCCTGTACAGGTTGAAGTTGATCGGGATATTCACCCGCTCAAGTCAGGTGAGCTTATCCGCCTTACGATTCAGAATGTGAGCATGCAGAAGAAAGTGCTGAAAACACTCGAGCAACGCCTGTTTAACGTTGGAGCACTGGTAAACAAAAAGACTGAGTTTTCTTACGCCATCACATTTGAAAACGATGTGCCTAAATTTACTTATCTGTCCGACGGATTTGAGCAACTCACCGGTTATACACGCGATGCATTTTTGCAAGATGGAAACTGGGAAAAACTCATAGCCCCGGAAGATGCAGAGAAAGCGAAGAAACATCTCTCAAAAGTAATTGATGGCATCGACACAGTTGATGAATTCCGCCTGTTACATAAAAACGGAGATCATATTCGTGTTCTGGATTATGCTCAGATCGATCTTTCCGAGAAAGATAAAGGCAAAATCAGAATTACCGGTTCTATTGTAAAAGCTGAAAAAGAGCAGGAAGCCTGATAAATAGCTTTCGCTTCTGTATCTTATTGCAACAGAAATATTTCTTTCAAAGAATTGCAGTAAGATCAGTTAATACATGAATCACAAAACACATTTCAGAACTGAGCTGACTTCATTTGATCGGCTCAGTTCTTTTTTTTGCACAAAGTGCTAAAACTGCGTCAAGTTGATTGATTTGTACCTGAGAAAACACTTTTTCTTATATCTGAACTCGTAATTTGAGCCTGTGAAATGGTGGCTCAATCCTACTATCGTAAATAAAATTTGAATTCCTTACGGGGATTTTTTTGATGATTAAAAGGTGAATAATCCGGGTTACGTAGTACCTGTTGGCTTTAAGTGATTTCCATTTATGATCCTCCGTATTTCCACAATTTTCTTATATTTATAATAGTAACCAAGAAAAAGAGATATGAACGAGACTCAATTATATCACAAAATCAACGCTCTTTCCGATGACTTAAAGAAAAAGGTGGAGGATTATGTGGGGGATTTAGAAGCTGAGATTCAAGAAGTAAACGAAAAGGGGAAAAATCAAAGAAAGCTTTTCGGATCAGGGAAACACTTAATAAAATATATTTCTGAAGATTTCGATGAGCCTTTAGGTGAATTCAAAGAATACATGGAATGAGATTTTTAATTGATACACATGTATTACTATGGTACTTATTGGGGGACAGCAGAATTTCCGATAGAACGAAATCTATTTTGGAGAGTAAAGAGAATAAACTATTCCTCAGCAAAGCAAGTTTATGGGAAATTGCAATCAAAATGAGTATCGGAAAACTATTGCTCAATGTTTCTTTAACTGAGCTATCCTTTTTTCTCATAGACCAAGGCTTTGAAATTTTAGATTTTAATATAGCTGATTTAGAAAAACTACAATCTTTGCCTTTCATACATAAAGATCCTTTCGACAGACTAATTATTGCTCAGGCTAAGACGAAGTCTTTAAAATTAATATCGTATGATTCTAAAATTGAAGAATACTTTACCAAATAAGTAAATTCAGGAAGCCTGATAAATAGCTTTCGCTTCTGTATCTTATTGCAACAGAAATATTTCTTTCAAAGAATTGCAGTAAGATCAGTTAATACATGAATCACAAAACACATTTCAGAACTGAGCTGACTTCATTTGATCGGCTCAGTTCTTTTTTTTTGCACAAAGTGCTAAAACTGCGTCAGGATGTATTCATCCTCGAGCAAAACTGCCTGTACCCAGATATTGACGGACACGATTCCGCTTGTCAGCACCTTCTCATTACTCCCGAAAATGATCCCCAAATGCTGGCCGGATACAGTCGTATTGTTCCGCCTGGATTGTTTTTTAAAGAAGCTTCCATCGGCAGAATTGTAGTTGATGAGAATTGGCGGGGAAATCAAACCGGGCGTTTTTTGGTGGAAGAATCGATGCAAGTCACGAAAAGACTGCACCCTGAAAGCGGAATAAGAATTACGGCTCAGCTGCATCTTCAGAATTTTTACGAAAGCCTTGGATTCAAAAAAGATTCTGACCCTTATGATGATGCCGGTATCCTCCACATTGAAATGATTTTAGAAGAATAAAAGTTATCTGTACACATGAGAACTGAAAAACCTTCCGCGACAACCGATCTCGACCGCTTTATAATTGTGGGCGATCGGGTATTGTTACGCCCAAAAGAGCTCGATAATCAAACAAAAAGCGGACTTTATCTGCCACCCAATGTTAAGGAGAAAGAAACTGTACAATCGGGCTATGTTTTAAAAACAGGTCCGGGTTATGCCGTTTCTCCCCCTAACACAGATGAACCCTGGAAAGAATCTAATCAGGAGCCGGAATATATTCCACTGCAGGCTAAATACGGCGATCTCGCTGTTTACTTGCAGAGCAGGGGGCAAGAGCTTGAGTTTGAGGGAGAAAAATATGTGATTGTCCCGCATTCGTCTATTTTAATGCTCATCAGGGATTTTTAAGAAGGTTTTTCGCAACCACATCATCAGATAAACAGGAGAAGTATTATGAGTTTAAACCGACGATCATTTTTAAAAGTAAGCGCACTTGGATTTGGCGCCGCAGCCACCTCATTTCTTCCCGGCGTTGTGAAAGCGATGTTAGCAGACGGAAGCATTACCATGATGCGGAATAACGTAGGATTTTATACCAATCGCGGCGGCACAATCGGCCTTTTGACGAATAATGATGGATCCGTCGTAGTCGATTCTCAATTTCCTGAAGCTGCGAAGGCACTGCTTACTCATCTCAAAAACAAAGAAGCAGCTGATATTGCGGCGCTCATTAACACCCACCACCACGGAGATCACGTTGGCGGCAATAGTGAAATCGGGGCAGAAGCGGGAGATATTATCGCGCATGAAAATGTACTTGCTCTGCTGAATGAAAACGACAGCAAGGTGGCCAAACCAACCAAAACCTACTCTGAGACTCACTCTTTTGATGTAGGAAATGAAACTATTCGCCTGATGTATAAAGGCAGAGGCCACACCAAAGGCGACTCAGTAGTTCTATTCGAAAACGCGAACATTATTCATATGGGTGATTTGGTTTTCAATCGCGTGCATCCGTTTATCGACCGCCCCGGTGGCGCATCGATCGCTAACTGGCAGAATATTCTCACCGAAGTGCACGATATGGCCTCCGATGATACACAGTTTATCTTTGGTCACGGAAGTCCCGACGCCGGAATTACAGGATCCCGCAAAGACCTGATTCACCTGCGCTCCTACTTCGAAGCCGTTGTAGAAACTGCTCAAAAGGGGATTGTTACGGGGATGTCTCGTGATGAAGTGACAGCCAAGAGTGAAATTCCCGGATTCGAAAACCATGTTTCTTTTGGTGACAGACTTTCCCCCTCCTTCGTTCTCGGCGTGGCATATGATGAATTGTCGGACGGATGATAGATTTCGCTCAGTTTTAATGTTAAATTAGGACAATATCTGCAAAATCAACTTGTCAGTTTATGGCTCAACGATTCCTGATATCAGCACTACTACTATTAGTTTCTTCATCTCTTGTGAATGCACAGGTTGTGCTGGATAGTGCCGGAATTTCTGACCATTATTTTGCGGAGATTCACAGTCAGGTATCATCAGCCTATGCACCGCAAGCGATTGATTTAGGCGTTTCCGGCGATCAGTTTCAAGAATGGGATTTTTCGGGCATTGTGGTTCCGGAATCAGATACATCCCGTTATCACTTTTACCCGGCTGATCAGCTTTCTCCGGATCAGCCTGAACTTGCACATTCTGATTTCTACAGAGAGATCAACACCTCTTCAGGCGAAGGATCTGAAATTCGACGTGTTTTTATTGATGTTCGCGAATCGGGCGTGTTCAATACCGGTATGGAGTTTAAGTTTGAAACTGAAGAGTTGGATTCCTCATTTTATTCCATCCCCGATAGTCCGCAGCTTGTTTTTCCACTGCCGCTCACGAACGGAACACAACGTGCTCAAACATCAAAAACGGCGCTGTTCACCAACAGCGGAATGGACAGTTTACTACGAACCGTATCTATCTCAGCCGACGCTTACGGAGAAGCGTTGTTCCCGGATGAGCAGGTACGATCGGTTGTAAGAATGACCAACGCCATCACTGAAGAGCGCATTTCCTATAATCGCGACGGGAGTACCGATATTGAAACCATATCCATAAAAGAAGTTATGTTTTTGGCCAAAGATGGTTCATCCATTCAATTTACGGTCGATTCACTATGGACAGCGGGCGAAACTGATCCCAGGAATATTCAGGTTGATTTCACCGGCGAAGTAACTCTTGTGTCACTGGAATCTCCCTATCAATTGAACGGGCAACCCAAAACAATATCTCTGCTTGGAAATTATCCCAATCCTTTTAATCCCGCCACAACAGTTGAATTCATTCTTCGCGAAGCTTCTCCCGTTACTCTTGAGATCTTCACTCTGCACGGCCAACAGGTGTACCGCGAAACGGGTATGCTCCTGCCCTCGGGACACCATTCTATTCGTGTTGAATCACGCAACTGGCCATCAGGTATATACTGGTACCGCATTTCAAGTCAGCTTGAATCTGCGACCGGGAAAATGACGCTGATTAAATAGTTGTCTGGGTTCGATTTTTGTTTGGTGGAAAATATCCGATTAAAAACATCCTGAAGGTATCAAACCACATCGGTGACGATCCATCCGGAGCTGTTTATCTCTCTGGTGCGCGATAAAATGCTCTTAGAACTGAATAATATTGAAAGATGAAAAAAATTCGATAGCTGTATTTAAATTTAAACTTCAGCGGGATTTAGAGCCATCGGCTCGATTCATTTTGTAAGCCGGAATTCCGGGTTAGAGGATTAGTCGTACTTACAGCACTCAAGTTCTGAAATAATCAACAAATTTTAGTCTTTTATCGCGGGAAATCTCACGTTCAATTCCCCACAGTATTTCAAATAGAACCAAAAATTCGAATTTCTTTCAATAATATCGCCCTCTACGGAACGGCCAGCGTTCTCTTATAGTTTTATTAGCAGATTGATTGAATGCAACAAATTAATCAATCCTCCATACCCCATAGCAACATCTAAGAAAGGCAGGATAATATCCTGCCTTTCTTGTTTTATATGCCCTTCTAAAAGTCAAAACAATCCGAATTGCTGAAAATTTCGTTTATATTCTCAGTCTCCTGACGTTAGTTCTTCAAATAATTTTTTCAATTGAATCTTCTTAGGTGAGATGTTAGACAGCGCGCAAACTGAAATACGCAAACAACGCAAGCTCAAAGCAGCTTATCTTACGTTAATTACCGGAATTGTGCTGCTGGGAATTAAGTTCACCGCCTTTTTTATTACCCAATCAGCCGCCATTTTTTCTGATGCCGCCGAGTCGATTATAAACGTGGCAACGGCTATCTTCGGAATCGTCTCTTTAAAAATCGCCCTGCGTCCACCTGACGAAGATCACCCTTATGGACATGGAAAAGCCGAGTACTTTTCTTCGGGATTTGAGGGATTACTGGTCATAATTGCAGGATTTGTGATCGGATTTGAAGCAATGCGTGGCTTTTTCAATCCTGCTGAACTTTCATCACTCAGCACCGGCCTTCTTCTGATTGTTGGAGCCGGAGCCGTAAACGCGTTTCTGGGCTGGTACCTTATTTCGACGGGAAAAAAATTCAGCTCCCCCACATTAATTGGCAGTGGTTATCATGTTCTTTCTGACGCGTACACAAGTTTGGGCGTTTTAATCGGACTTATTTTGGTAATGGCCACCGACATTTGGTGGTTTGATCCCCTCGTTGCTTTATTGGTTGGAATTCAAATTATCTGGCACGGATTTTCACTTATAAAAGCTTCCACCTGGAGATTGATGGACAGCGCGGATGAGGATTCAGAGAAGAAAATATCGAAAGCATTAGAGAGAGAACGAGAAACCGCCTGGATTGCTCCTCACAAGCTGCGTAGCTGGCGCTCGGGTGATCGGTTATTTGTTGATCTTCACGTAATTATGCCTTTCTATTTCAGCGTGGAACAGGCACATAATATTGAGCACAATATTCAGGAAGTGATACAACATGCGTTCGACGAACAGGTTGAAGTTCTCATTCACCGCGAACCTTGCAATCCCGATTGCTGTTTTTTGTGTGGCGTAACCGACTGTCCTGAACGCTCACATCCGTTTAGTGGTTTGAAGAAGTGGAACAGAGACGTGCTGAATCAACGCCTTGATGCGCAGCTGTCATCTTTTAAATCGGGTAACAATCAGGAGTGAGCATCATTCAAAGAGAACTTCAGCGTTTTCCCGGAATTCAGACACCCTTTTATCTTCAAAAAAACAGATGAGGTACCTGTTATTTTTATTACTTTCTGCCGGACTATCATGTTCATCAACTAAGGACAGCGTGGAAAAACCATATCATCATACCGAGAACGGCTTTCAAAATAATCACACTATCGACAAACATGGTTTTGGCGATTTTCTACGCTGGCAATGGGATACAATCGGCAAAAACCAGACCAGGGTTGAATATCAACTCGATGGAAATGACCCGGATTTTATTCTCAACAACAGAACAGAGCCAACGGTTACATGGGTGGGACATGCCACTTTTTTAATTCAGTTCGATGGATTGAACATTCTCACCGATCCCATCTTTTCTGAACGATGCTCTCCCTTTCAGTGGGCCGGACCGAAACGTACCACACCGCCGGGAATTGACTTTGAGAATCTCCCTGAAATTGACATTGTGTTGATAAGTCATGACCACTTCGATCACCTTGATGAAGGAACCGTTGTCAGGATGAGAGAAAAACAACCCGATAATCCACCCGCCTACTACGTTCCACTCGGAATAAAAGCGTGGTTTAATGATCTGGAAGTTGAAAACGTGACAGAATACGACTGGTGGGATAATGAAAAGCATGACAATGTATTAATTCACTGCGTCCCCGCCCAGCACTTTAGCGGACGTTCACTTTTCAACCGAAATGGTACACTTTGGTCGGGATGGGTGCTTCAGTTTGAGTCAGGATACACGATGTATTTTGCGGGCGACACGGGTTATTCACCCGATTTCAAGAACATTGGAGACCGCTTCGGTCCTATGGATCTTTCCTTTATTCCCATCGGAGCCTACAAACCACGTTGGTTTATGGGACCTGTTCACGTCGATCCCGCACAGGCTGTTAAAATTCATGAAGATGTTCAATCTAAGAAAACCATTGCCATGCACTGGGGCGTATTCGGACTGGCAGATGAAGATATGGACGAGCCCCCAAAACTGTTGAAAGAAGCACGCGATTCGGTTGGAATTGAAGAGAACGAGTTTTTTGTAATGCGCCACGGGCAGATGATCAACCTGAATGAAGAAATTGAGATAAAAGATCCTCTGGCAGATTCTGTACGAGTGGAATAAAATCAAATTCCCCTGACTGATGAACCTCCAAGGTTTCTAAAACCTTGGAGGTTCATCAGTCAGGGAATTTGCAGCAGTAGATGCGACAACATTTCCGCAACGCGATCACGTTGTGAGAACCTGCGACCTTACCGTCCCGAACGGTACGCGCTACCGAGCTGCGCTACGCCCCGAAAATATGTGATTCAATACTTGCTTAAAATACAAAAGCACAAAATAACACTCCATTCATATATCAGCTGTTGGGTTTTATTTTTAGCATACATAAAAAAGCCCCGCAGAACAAAAAGCTCCGCGAGGCTGTATTGGCGATAGAAATCCGTACTAACTATGATTTCTCAGCTTATCCCTGCTGAGTTCCGTAGAATCGTTCTCTTACAATATTACCGCCTTCCCAGTACTGAACAGCAACCTGAGGAAGCTTCAAGCGGTCGCCGCCTTTAAACGTGACATCCATAACCGATTCCACAAAGGTTTTTCCCTCTTCTTCGTTAGCTCCCACAGCGGTAATATCGATACCGTGAAAAGCTTCCACGCTGCCGAAAAATTCATTTTCACGAA
>Ga0306910_1000403_pt1 | contig 21592 bp, 12 predicted proteins | sample AntRauMFilla2698_FD_190438 | JGI IMG/M metagenome (GOLD analysis project Ga0306910, IMG submission 190438) | Saline lake microbial communities from Rauer Islands, Antarctica - Metagenome Filla 2 #698 (v2) (version 2) | ecosystem: Environmental > Aquatic > Non-marine Saline and Alkaline > Saline ... | reverse complement strand
CAAAAATGTTGGTTCGAGTGAGTTCTCAAAAGATGATTCTTCAGATGCTCCCAACACGCGCAAATTGGTAATTCCATTCTCTTTCAAAAGATCGAGCTCGCGTTTCAGCCGCTCTCTGTTGCCCTCTTCACCAGATCTTCCCAAATACGCACCGTACCAGAAATTGGTTCCAACAAACGTATAAGGATTTCCTTCTAACAGAAACTGTCCGTCTTCAACTTTGACAAATGGTGATTGTGATTCTTTCTCTGCGCAGCCAAAAAACAGGCCTGTGAGAATCAGAACATACAATACGAGATATTTTCTCAGGTTTTTCATCTTATTGATTTATTGAAATGGATTGAATCATGGCAGATGTGCGTGGATTCTGAGTTTCTAACCGAAGTGAAATTCTGAATGAGGAAAAACTCTCCGTCGGATCAAATTTCAGGGTGTTTTTTCTTGCCGAAATCGGTTGTTCGTAGATTGCATCAGTCCGGCCGTCATCATTGTGATCAACTTCGAGAATCAGCGTTAAATTCTGATCGGTTTTGTCGGTGAGGTCAAGCTTTTTCCAAGCTATTCCGATTGGGCGTTCGTAGACTATGTACAGAATATCATCTTCGACAGCCAGATCGGCATCGCCTGTTCCAAAGTTATTCCCCTCATCTCCGGGCTCATCCCACTGTTGACCCTGATCGGGTTTTCTCGGTCCGAATACATCATTCTGAAGTTTCCATCCGAGCGGAAATTCCTCGGGCGTGGTTGAGGCGTATCCGATTTTATAATCGAAGTGGACTCCGTCATCAAAAAACATATGCCATGCGTTGTTGAAATAACTCAGGTCAGCATCGCCCGTGTGATCTCCCACCTCAAGGGCCAGTCCGTGCGATGTCCACTCGCCCAAAGGATCTGTTGCGGACAGATATTGCAGATTGTTTCCATCTTCGTTGAACAGGTAAAACAGTGAATCGTCGTACACCATACCGGGATCGTGTCCGACCATTCCTTTAATCGGGCCGCGATTTTCCCAGTTTATAAAATCGGTACTTGTCCACATGCGGCTATGGTGATCGCGTGATTCGTCGGGAGCGTACCAGACGCCACCAACTTCAATCCAATCGTTTGGAGCGTGAAATCCTTTGAATTCTCCTTTATCAATGCCTTCATGAATCGGAAACGGATCGATGAGCGTAAAGGGATTTTCTCCCCGCGTGATCGGTGCCAGGCTATCGGCCACAGCTGCGGCCCAGCCACCAACGGCCCAACCGCCCACATTGAAAACCAAGAGCCATTTTCCTTCAAATTCTCCCGTTCCGCGCACTATAGACTGATCATTTCCCTCAAGTTCAACCGGAAGCTGCAAAGATTGTTCAGTGGCAAAAGGCGAGTTTTTCGGAGCTACAAGAGGATTTCCTTCAAACTTACGCCAGCCGGCATCCATATTCTGCTCTTGTCCATAGTTTTTCACATTCAAATCAACCGACACACTTTTCCCGCCATTATTCTTAAACCAAACGGATGTCCAGTCGCCTTTTTGATAAAATTCAGATGTTCTTTTGAACTGCTCATCTGTTTTTTTAAGCAGAAGCGCACCATCTCCCAGAACATCAAAATTTCCACCGTTATAATCATTTTCTCTGACTTCAGTCTGATTGAATTCAGCAGAATTTCTTTCCCATTCCCCGGTGTCTGAAATTGTGATATCCACAGGTTTCTGTACACAACTGACTATCCCGAAAAGGCATAGAAAACATAGGCTAAGTAGCGTAGTTCGATCCATTATTTTATCAGTGTCATAGATTTTACCATTGTAGTTCCATCGTAATCCATTTTGTAGATGTAGATTCCACTTGCCACAGATGACGCATTCCATGAAACCGAGTGGGTTCCTGTGGAGAACTGTCTGTCAGCCAGCGTTTCAATCTTTCTACCGGTAATATCATAAACCGTAATTGTGACATGTCCTGTATTTGACAGCGCGAACGGAATATTTGTTACAGGATTGAATGGATTCGGGTAATTTTGTGAGAGGGATAGTTTTTGAGCTAATGTATTTTCTTCTTCCACAGAAGTACTTTCAGGAATTTCCAGCTCAAGATAATCCACGTTCATGTAGCCCCAGCCCGATTCAAGGGACAAGCTCGTAATCGGTGAGGTTGTGGTGATGGTTGTGTCTTTTGTATTCCAGCGTTTCTCAGAACCGTCAAAAGTGACCTCTATAATCTGTTCGCCTTCGTTTATATTAAGATTTTGCTTTTTGGCGTCGAACGGCAGGAAATAGCGAATACGAACTTCAAACTTCTGAGAGTCGCCGAGTCCAATATTATTCCAGCGCATGGAACCCGACTCTTCCATTTTGATAAATCCATCGCCGCTGATAATCAGGGATTGTTCCACAAAGGTGAGATCTCCGCTGGTATCCGCCGCTTCGGCTTCAAATCTGCGCAGTCGAATATCATCATCCACCGTAATTGTTCTTTCTTCTGTTTCGAATGTGAGCCCGGTATCGTCCACTGCTTTTAGTGAGACAGTATAAGTGCCCTCTTCATCGAGTGAATCGAAATTGAATACTCCGGTAGATTCATCGAGTACGCCCACGCTGTCGCCGTCCATTTGGACAGAAACGTACGTTAAATTTCCATCCGCATCGGCTGCTTCTCCGCGAATAACCAATGGTGATCCGGTTTTGACAGAAAGATCAAATCTTGGCGAAATAAACTGAACTTCAGGAGCACTGAGATCAGACTGTAGTCCGAATATTTTAAATTCCCAGAGTGAGAATCCGAATTCTGTTCCTCGGCTAATTCCGTTCATACGCACATATCGGGCAAGATGCGGTCCTTCAAACGCCAGAGAATCAATTCCTCCATTTCCCGAGCGTTCTTCGTACACCGTTGTCCAGTTTTGGGCATCTGTTGAAACCTGAATATCGTACGATTCGCCGAAAGCCACTTCCCAGTTGAGCAAAACGGCTTCCACTTCAAAAAGTGATTCAAGATCGACGTAGATCCAGTGATTATCTTCATAAGGACTCGACCAGCGCGTAGTTGCAATGCCGTCTGTCACAAAGTTGGGATTTGCATTTCCCTCACCTGATTCGTTGGCCGAACTTATTGCCTTCTTTCCCAGCGCCCGGTTCAGCTCAATCGGGGCAACCACGTTGATTGTCACCGAAGCTGTATCCGCGATATCTGAAGTGTCGGATGTAGCGATAAATTCATAACGCATATCGGTTAAAGGACTTACGTACATTGAGTCCTGCACATTCACTTCTGAACCGTTCAAAGTAAGCCGATTGGCAAAAATAGTTCTCCAGCTCAATAGAGAAGAATCTCCCTCTGCGATGTTCAGTTTTGAGGCGCTCAGAGATGTGATGGTAGGTCCGGCGGCGCCCAATGTTATATCGCCCGGATGTAGTTCATACATATTTTGCATTTCTCTGAGGGCGTTAATCCAACTTTCAGCAAAATTATTGTCTGACCACGACCAGGCCAAAGCGCCTGCATAGCCACGATCATACAAATTCTTATACATTCCGTCTCCCACATTACCATTGGGCACATGAAACTCACCCACTACAACCGGCTTATCCAGATTCCAGTGACCGACATCGTGCTGAAATGGTGAGAGTTCGGCTCCGCCCCAGTCATAATAATGCACCATGTAAAAATCGAGCGTTCCGTCCTGATCACCGCCCGCGGAAACGAGTTCAGCATCAGAATAGTAGTTTTTAGAATTTCCGTTAGACGTTTGTGCCAGCGAATGAAAACTCCACGCTCCGTTAGAGACCAGCGCATTTTCATTTGTTCTGTGGATTGCTCCGGCAATTTTGTTCACCACAACCTGAACATCGGACATATCCACTTTATTTGGCGTCCATCCGTTAAATTCGTTGCTCATGCCTTCCGGTTCGTTAAAAACTTCCCAGGCGGCAAGTGCGGGATGATTCCCCAGTGCTTCCACCATGGGAATCAAAGCATTGTCGATGTAGGTTTGAAGTTTGTCTTCATTTTCAAGCAAACCACGATTTTTAGCAATTTGGGTGGAAGTCAGCCCCGTTTGCGAGCCCGCTCCCTGAAGCATATCAAACGACCACAGACACAAAATCAGACTGATGTTTTGATCGTGAGCTTCGTCGAGAATCGCTTCTAAATCCGCGATTGTTCCCGCTCCCGGACCGCTCACCTCATCTCCGCTCCAGGCCGGCGTATTTGTTCCGTTGATGTGCACCCAAAAGCGCAGCACATTTCCATTGTTCGCTTTGACATCTGAAAAGACATCATTAAATCCTGAGAGCGAAGTGGAATTGGGTCCAACATCATGGGCAAAGTTTACCCAGGCAATATTTCCTCCACTCATAAAGATATCTTTGCCATTCACCGAAACGCGATCAGACTGTGACCAAGCGGCGGTGTGCAGCGATAAAATGAAAACAACGAATAAAGTCAGTTTAGAAAAACTCATATATATTTATGATTTGAAGAAATCGTTAGTTGATTCTGCTCATATCATCCGCAGTTACCGGATTCTGTACATCTGACAGCTTTTCACATCGGTTCATGATCTCCATACAGGCTCTTCCGCCATGATATGGGCCTTTCCACTCGCGAATTTTATCAATTTGGAGCGGAACGCCATGTTCATCAACACATTCGTGCCATTCGCCATGCTCTCTGTCAACCATTCTGGATGTGATATAATCCCACAGCCCTTTTGCCGCATTCAGATAGTTCGATTCATGTGTGAATTCAAATGCCTGAAGAAATCCTACTGCTCCCTCAGCCTGCGGCCAGTAATCTCTGACTTTATCAACAGAACCGTCGGCGTGCATTTCATTGATCAGGCTTCCGTCTTCATTCATTCCGTTTTCCAGAACTGCATCGGCCATTTTAAGCATTTTTTTACGAAGAGAAGTTGTCAGATCTTCATCATCAATAACTTCAGCGGCTTCCATAATCAGCCATGAAGCTTCAATGTCATGACCGAAACTTTTGTCGAATGTTTTAGGAGTCCAGTCAACGTCCATGAACTTGACCATCGAATACATACTGTCATCAATGATATGATCTGTAAAAACGTGGATGAGTTTTTTGATCGCACTTTTCAACTGTTCATCAGGCCAGTAACGATAGAGATTGGTATATCCCTCTAAAACATGAAGATGCGTATTCATGCTCTTGGGCTCGTTGATATCTTTTTCGCTTAAACGCACATCATCAAGCAATTTCCAGTCGCGCGAGAAACATTCATAGTAACCGCCAAACTCAGCATCATATCCGTGCTTCTCCATCAGATTAAAAATCTCTTTAGCGAGCCGGAGCGCTTTTTCGTCTCCAAAAGCTCCAAAGTATTCTGAAAACGCGTACACCGCGAATCCCTGAGCGTACATGTGCTTTCTGTCATCCCTGACCGTTCCGTCAGCGTTTAACAACCAGTAAACTCCGCCCTGACTTTCATCCAGAAATTGATCTTGTACGTAATCACAGGCTCTTTTTGCCAGAATTTCTGACTCCATTGAGTCGAACTGACGATGTACTGATGAGAATGTCCACAGAATCCGTGTATTAAGAATAACGCCTTTGGGAGCGTCTTTTTCCGGCAGGTTATCATGATTTATGCGTCCAAAAAATCCGCCTTGTTTTTCATCCATTGTATGGTCGAACCAGTACGGAATGAGATTATTGAACAGCTCGTACCGCGCGCTTTCCCGTATTAAAGTTAACTGCTCGTCGAAATTCATTTTTCCTCCTCTGAATGTGACCGGTTTCTTTTTATCAGATTCAGCCGTGACTCCACTGAAGTATTTGACAGATAACCATCTTCCGGCGTATTGAGGGCATAATCAACCAGCTGTGCTATGGAAGTTGTGGCCACGTGAATCCGGGTGTCGGATGAAGCGTAATAGATAGAAACGTTGTCGTCTTCATCCCGAATCCAGCCATTGCTGAACACCACGTTTGAGACATCGCCGATGCGCTCATCCTGCTCCGGAGCAATGAGATGTCCCGCAGGCAGATGCGTCACTCTCCACGGTTTTTCCAAATCCGTAACAAACAGATAGAGCGTGTAGCGAAGTCCCGCAGCCGTATTTCTAACGCCGTGGGCCAGATGCAGCCAGCCAATTTCCGTTTTAAACGGAGCCGGCCCCTGCCCGTTCTTAACTTCTTTGATAGTATGATAAATTCGTTCATCAACGATCGATTCGCTCTCCACAACGGGATGTTCAATATCATCAACCAGTGCCCAGCCAATTCCACCGCCCGAACCGGCTTCGATAAAATCATCCTGGGGACGTGTATAAAATGCGTATTTCCCGTCAACAAATTCAGGATGCAGAACTACATTTCGTTGTTGTTTTGATGGTGTTTTAAGATCAGGAAGACGTTCCCAGTTTTTCAAATCTTTAGTTCGAACAATTCCCGCCTGAGCGATTGCGCTGCTCGTGTCGTGCGGCCCGGCGTCAGGATCTTTGCGTTCGGTGCAGAACACGCCGTAAATCCATCCGTCTTCATGTTCGGTGAGACGCATGTCGTACACATTTGTATCGGGTTCTTCTGCCTCATCAAGGAGAATCGGATCTTGTTTGAATTCGAATCCGTGATCGGGGGATGAACTTTCAGCGAGCGCGAAGAATGATTTGCGGTCGTTTCCTTCCACCCTTGCCATTAAATAATAGGTGTTATCCTTTTTTATCGCTCCCGGATTGAAAACCGCGTTAATACCCAGACGCTCCATCAGAAACGGATTCGTTTCCGGATTCAGGTCAAATTTCCACTCAAGCGGAATATGATCTTTTGTAAGAACGGGGTTTTGATGACGCTTATAAATTCCGTTTTCGCTTAAAACCGCTGGGTTTTCTTTTGCAATTCGTTCCCGATACAATTCTTTCAGTTTGGCTAAACGCGACTCAAATAGCGACAGGTCAGTTTGGGTCAGTTCTTTTGTACTCATGGCAGCTCTTTTGGTACTATAATTTCAGTTTGAATCCACCCGATGGATTCCGTGTTGTGATCTTTGTTAGAATAATGCGGAAGGCTTTCAACCCTCCGCATAGATAGGTTTGGTGCTTGTAAATTATTTGATGAGCGTCATTTGACGGGTAGAGACAAAATCTCCGGCTTGCAAGCGATAGAAATACACGCCTGATGCAAGTCCTGCTGCATCAAATTGCATGGTGTGTCTTCCTGAGGCAAGTTGGTCTCCGGAAATCAACGTGGCAACACGTTGTCCAAGAATATTATAAATGCCCAGATTCACGCGAGACATCTCACCCAGATTAAAGTTAATTGTTGTAGTAGGGTTAAATGGATTCGGATAGTTCTGCGCGAGGCGGAATCCGTCCGGCGTCAGGATATCTTCACTTGAAGTACCGAGACCTTCAACTCCAAACAGCTGAACTTCATCAATTTTTACCGTTCCGGAACCGGAGTAGGTGATTGTGATGGTGTTATCACCTTCTTGCAGGCTCACATTATCAACGGATGCTTTTGTCCATGAGTCGAGCGAACCATTTAAAGCAACAGCTGTTGAGGTGCCGTTTACAGCAACATCGATGTTGTCAGATCCGTCGGATAGATATTTCACATCCACAATAAGACTCGGAACTGCGCTACCGTTGTAGGTAAATTCGATGGTACCAGAACCACTGAATGTCGCCATGTAGTCGCCACTGGCAACCAGTCCGCCTTCGGGAGCTATGTAGCTTCCGCCGTCAACCAGTTCCGCTTCACCGGGCCATAATGTTGTGACTTCATTTTCTGTTCCGGCTTCCACAATTTTCACCCACTGATACTCCATATAGCCCCAGTTTTTCTGAAGCGTAAGTGAATTTGATCCGGATTCAAAAGCCACATCTGACACGGTAACTTCTGTCCATGAGGTTCCGTCCTGTTCTTCACCAATGGTGAAATTAATGGCGTCTCCTCCGTTAACAATCATATCTGTAGCACGGCCGACGCTGGTGTCGTTGTACCATGTTCTGTGACTTACAATTACATCGTAAGTACCGGCGGCACTTACATCAAAGCTGTCCCATACAATATTTCCGCTCGCTTCAATACGGGCAAGGTTTCTTGCGGGAGCGGCTTCTGCGGCCACATCTCCGGTAAGAGTGGCGGATTCAGCCTGCAGAGCTCCGAGGAATTCTGTTGTGATTTCACCCTCAAATAATCCTTCAATAGACGCATACTGATCGGCTTTATTTGCTTCCCAGTCAGCTTTTTCGGCGGGGAACCAGTTGAGATCTCCCAAAGGATATCCACCGATAGCGGCAGATTTGAGCGTGCTGTTTGTGTAGCTCAGATCTTCAGGAAGCGGATAGGAGAAAGTAGCTTCCAAAGGCTCTACAGTTGGCTGATCGGGATACCAATAGCCATATTCTGTCGGCTCAACACCGTTGCGAACATTGGTTATAAACTGAATTCTTGACTGATGATTATCCGGGTATGTTGCAAAGTCAGGTTCCTCTTCATCAAACATATTTTCGGTTACAACCATATTGGGATTCGCGTTGAAGAGCTCAGTGGTAAGAACATTCAACAATGGCTGCTTGCGAATATTAAACGTGTCGTTATCGGTTGTATAATAGGTTTCATACTCCGATTCGAGGAAAAAGGAGTTGTTAGCGATAGCAACTTTACGCGCCAGATCGCGGCCATATCTTCCCGGCAGACTTTGGATGGTAAACATACCTGAATATTGCTCATCATCAGACTCCAATCGGTCCTGGCTGATTTCCGAACCTGCTTCTCCTTGCCAGTAGCCGTTTAAGATCAGGTTATTGGTAAATGCACCATCTATAACCCAAGAAGCAAGTAATACCTGACGTCCTGAATTCACAAACGTGTTCTGATTTACCCACAGTGTATTCGGCGCACCGCCTTCAATCTGCATAGGGAAACCATTTATGTTCAGGAAGGTGTTATTTTCAACCCAAACGGTATCCACATCTGCCCAGACAGAAAATCCACGTCCGCCCCAGGGCTGTGTGTGTGATGCCATGTTTCTGAACGTGCTGTTTGTGACAAACAGATCGGAACCGGCACCGTAAACTCCGAAAAATCCCCACTGCGACTTTTCAAAAACTACATTGTCGAATGTGATGCGCGCATCTGCGGCCTGAATTTCATACAGTTCGTAAGGATAATTTCCGGCGGATGTGACATTTGTCAAAATAGCGTTCTTAACAGTAAGATCACTTTGCGCGGATATTACTTTTCCAACCACGGTGTTATCTTCTCTGTGAATTGCCTGTATTACCGGAAGAAAAGCATCTGAATTGTTTGGATCAGGCTTTTCACCTACAATATTCAGGTGCCATCCTTCATTTACAATTGATTCCTTTACGTAGTAAAAAGCGCTCGATTGCAGCTTATAAACACGATTAAGATTTAGCCGTTCGCCACTGTCGTTTGTATCAGCGACAATTGTGTCATACAGCGAATTTTCTAATACTGCTCCTTCGCCACTCAGCCAGTCAACTACCAGTGTATCGTTTTGGGCATTACTATTACCCACTCCGACAACCAATATGACCAACAACAGAGACCAAAGTGTTTTGTACGTGTACTTCATATGTAACCTCAGTTATTATTGATTATGTGCATACATTTTACTTGCATGCGTTTTCGTGATTTTGTGATTCTTTACCTAAAATTTTGCCCTTATGCCCAGGTCAAACGTCACACCGTAAAACTGCTCATAGGTTGGATATTGACCGTATTTAGACATATAGTTTTGATCATTTTCGTTCGTGATGTTGTTCAAATTTGAGTAGATCTCAATCTGATTCGTAATTTTCTGTCTCAGTGATATATCCACCCGGTAAATGTCATCGGTGTATTCATCATCTTCATCCACAAAGACCAATTCTTCGTTTTCATTTTCTGCTAAATCTCTGCCCCCGAAATTACCTGTAAACACATCTCCCTGATAGTAGAAGGATACACGGCCGGAAAAACCTTTGTAGTCGTAACCCAATGTTATATTTGCGACACTGCTGGGCTGACTCGGAATACGCATAGTGTTGGATGTGTCACGTATAACCGTTTCAAAAAACGGGTCACGAAGAGGACGAGGAACAATTGGAACTCTCTCATTTATGTAGCGCGGATATTCCGTTTCAGATTCTATGAGAGTAAGATTAGTGCTAAACACAATACCTTTCAGGAATGATGGCAAATACCAAAAGTTGGTTTGCCAGTCAAACTCCATTCCTCTTACATAGGCCGGTTTTTCAGAATTGATATAGGTGTTAATGCGTGGCTGACCTGAAATATTCGGTAGATTCAATTCCGGCAAAATATCCTGGCCTTCAACAAGGGGAAAGCTCACAAATCGAATCAGGTTGCTGATTTTTTTTGAGAAAGCGGAAACAGTAAAGAACCCTAACCGATTTTCATACATCGACACAGACAGATCCAGATTTTGAGATACCGAATTTCTGAGATTGGTGTTCGGAGCATTTACATAGGTTCTGAAGGCGCCTATAAATGTATTGGGAGCGAATTGTGAGAAATCGGGTCGCGAAATGGTTTCTGTGTACGCAAAACGCACATCCATCCAGTCGGTTGGGTTTACTTTAACATGTACCATCGGCAGAAGGTGATCGAGAGATCGGCTGGCCGTGGTATCAGTAGAGTTTGGCAATTCACCCGCTGCTGTGGGGCTGCTGAATGAAACAAATTTGGCGCTGTACTCCGTTTCGTCCTGCTCCACGCGGAATCCCGGAATCACGGTAATGAGTTCGCCATAACTGACTTCAGCCATCGCGTAATAGGCCATGTATTCTTCTGTGCCCTCATAATCCTGATTCACTGAGCCTTCTGTGTGAATCAACATGTTATTCTCGTTCAAAGCATCCGTAACCATCCGCATCTGATTCTGGTCGATGACATAACCAACGGGATAATCGCCATCGAGAAAGTTGGATCGTGAGTAATTTCTGTTGAAATAAGTGAGCGGAATGTTGCTTGTGCCGTCAATTTCTTTTTCAGGAAAGAGGTCGGCAATGATGAAACGCCCTTCCCGTCCACCACCATACGATAAATCACCATCGGCAATTTCTGTTCTGTCGTACGAACGCTCTTTTGAGCGAAGCTTAGCACCTGTCTTAACATAGCCAGAAATGGAATTGGTGATAGAAAACGGCACCTCAATATTAGCCTGATAGGTCCATTCAGCATCTTGGGTAAATTCAGACGATTTATTGAGATACGTCAGAAAGGTATCATCCATTTTGTTGCTGAAAAGTCCGGGAATTAACTCGGGATTCCCAAACTGATCTTCCAGGGTAATAGTACCACCCGGCGCAGCGTTTAATCTCTCCTGAAACTCCCAGTAATAATTATCAGGTGCATCACGATCAGACTGACTGTACGCTATTCCAACATCATACTTAATCAGATTAAAATCCTGCTTCATATTTGATGAAAACTGATACACGGAAGTTGTGCTTTCAAACTCGCTGAGCGTATAGTCGTGATACACACGAGTGACATCAAAACGATTGGTGTGTTCGAGGCCGTCGTTTTCAATTTCGTTGTAAATTCCGTTGAGCATAATTTGTCCCATTGGAATGCGGTAATCGAGGATGATATTTCCACCAAAGCGTGAGCGAATCAACTCACGTTCTCTCAGATTGAGGTTTCCAGTCGCCTGTTGCAAAATACCACCGCGATCCTCATTATTAAAAATAGAGTAGCTGGCAGAGAATACATCGGCTGTCCGATTATAACGATCCAAGTTAACGTTTAAAATCACACCTAAATCATTATCTAAAAATCGTTTTCCCACACTTCCCACAAACTTGAAATTCCCGTAATCTTCCTGAAGCGCTGTATAGCCGCCCTGCAATCGAAAATCTGAATAAAATTCTTCGGGAGCGGTTTTCATTTTCAGGTTTACGCTTCCGCCAATAGCATCTGCGTCCATATCGGGCGTAATCGCTTTAAAAACCTCAATTCCATCGAGCATGCTGCTTGAGATAAGCGAGAGATCCACGCTGCGATCAGATGATCCCGATGAAGGAACCCGCACGCCGTTAATTGTGATATTGTTGAATTTTGGAGAAAGTCCCCGAATAGCAATTTTATTCGCCTCACCGCCATCACGCTGAATTGAAACTCCCGGCAAACGCCCAATCGACTCTGCCGCGTTTACATCAGGCACCTCCTGAATTCTATCCTCTGAAACCACGCTGACAATCTTATTTGATGTCTTTTGCTGATTGATAGCCTCGCGCTGGCCCTGAGCCTGCACTGAAATTACCACTTCCTGACCCTCAACACTTATCGCGTCTAAATCTATAGTTACGTCATTCTCCTCATCAGAATTAATCTCTATGGTAATCTCCTTCTTCTCATATCCCATATAAGAGACAACAAAAACCTGTTCTCCAACCGGCATACGCGGCAATCTGAACTGGCCTTCAAGATCTGTGGCGGTACCTTTACTTGTGCCCTTTAAAATAATATTCGCGCCCGGCAGCGTTTCCTTTGTTTGGGCGTCACGAATTACGCCGGTGAGTACACCCGATTCAAGAGCTGTTTCATTTTCAACTGAAAGCGTTTCCAGCGATGAATCTAAGACAGCGCCGGCTTTCACGTTTTGCATCCCTGCCGAGATCGTGATCCATCCCATTACCAACAGGGTTAACATGCTGCGAATACTCAATATATTTACCATTCTTACCATACCGCGTTTACATTAGACGAACAAGACAAAAAGCGCTTTTTAAAGAACCTTACCAAGTCAATAAGCCATTTAGTCAATTCATTTGATCTATTCTGATAGAATATTAATCAATTCATTTTATTAAATCAAAATTTATTTGTCATTCAAATTGATTAATTAAAAATGTCACTCTAAATTTGCGCTCAAAGTTACTTATTGCACCTTTTTAATACTTCATTTTTGTCAAATCATTTTATAAATTCAGACAGCTTTAAAATTTATCGCACTTTGAAAAGATTTTCATATTTCTACCACATCACACACTATGCTCACCGGTACTAATCTAACTTATACCAAGGATTACAATTTTCGCATCGTATTTGAGATCATTCGCCTCCACGGACCTATTTCAAGGGCTGAAATTGCCAGAAATTCATCATTAACAGCGCAGACCGTCTCTAATATTGTAAAACGCATGCTTGATGATGATTTGGTTAAGGAGGGAAAAACGGTTAAAAGCAAAGGTCGCGGAGCCCCATCAGTGGTTCTGGAGATAAATCCTGAAGGCTCCTATTCCATCGGACTCGATTTCAACCGTGATCACCTTACCGCACTGCTGGTTGATTTAACCGGACGGGTAATTGACCGAACCTTTATTGAATTAGATCAACCCGCACCTGATGAAGCGATCTCTTTGATGAGTGATGCTGTAATCGGATTGATCAAAAAGAAACGCATACCAAATTACAAAATAAGCGGAATCGGAATTGGATTTCCCGGCCCGATTACGATTAATCACGGCAATTCTGTGACAAATATTGTGAATCCAAAGGCATTCCCCAAATGGAAGGATGTGCCAGTAGTGGAGTTGCTCTCAAAAAAAATAAATGTCCCTATTTTCCTGGAAAATAACGCTTCAGCCGCTGCTTTAGGTGAACGCTGGTATGGTGCCGGGCGCCAAATTTCCACATTTCTCTATCTTCTTTTCGATGCCGGTCTCGGTGGTGGCTTGCTTATAAACGGACAACTGCACGACGGAGCTCATTCAAATGCCGGAGAGGTCGGATATCTGCCCATCCCAAATCACCTCAAAACCCCGCTCACCGACGAAGGACTTCCCCACATTGGTCAGCATTTTAACCTGAACAAACTGTACGAACTGCTTCAGAAAAACGGGTTAACCGCCTCCCGTCCCGACGATCTGGTCACTTTACTCAACGAAAAAAACGAAATATTAATCGACTGGCTTGAACTGGGGATCAAAATGCTGATCCCGGCAATAGTCACCATCGAATATCTTATGGATCCGCCTGTGACCATTATGGGCGGGCGACTTCCAACGCCATTAATTCAGTATTTAAAAGACGGAATTATCGATCAGATTGCGGATTATCGGGTAGTTGAGAATCATATCGGCTCCGATCTGGAAATCGGCACGGCCGGTGAAGACGCCGCCGCGTTGGGAGCAGCCACTTTGCCCATGTTTGAGCTGTTTGCACCCCAGACCAAGGTGTTGAATAAGAAGAATGGCAAGGGTTGATTTGTGATCATTTTTTAATGGAGAACTTCATCACTCACAAAAACTGATCAATTACTCTGATTCCAGTCATCCGGCACAACAACTACGCGTGTTTTCTCAATCAGATGCCCACCACCCTCATCAGTCGACAAACCAGCCACCATTTGCGGATACTTACTTCGTTTTATCACGCTGCTAATCTCATCCCCGCTCAAAATCTCCGACTCATTTCCTGCTCTTGCCGGCGATAACCATTCAAGTCTGTGAAGCGGTTTCCATCCCTGCTCAGACTTTTGTGCTTTCAGATACGCATCCCATTCACTCGGATAACACCACTCTCCTTTCACACAATCTTCGTTGATTTCATCAGGCAGATCAGGTCCTTTTTGTGACTTTTTCCAGTGTATAAAAATCATCCCTTTTAACAGTATCGCTGCTTGCCAATCACTATTGAGCAATTCTTCAGAAAGTTCCGTTTCAAGCTCTAATCCCTCCTTCTTCCAATCCCTCTGCAGCCACTGACTCTGTTGATTGACCATTTTATGGTACTTCAGATCAAACCTGTCGCTTGGATTCGGCCCGACAAAAGAGGAAAGTTCAGATTTGTCATCAGCCATGAGGTAAAACTTCACGGCCATTTCGAGATGTACTAATTGTTGGTTGATTTTCAGGAGAAAATCCAGTTCTCCCGAGGTTTGACCTGTTGCGTCTCTTATCTGTACACCTTTGTCCAGAAGTTCAACATCAGGATGTTTCTCCGCCCAATACTCAAAAAGACATTCCGCGTAATGTCCCAATCGATTGTGGGATGTGCATTTGAGATCACTTTGATTTTCACTATGCGAATCCAGATTCAACCTATAAAACTCACCACTAAATTCCGTGGCAAAATCATTCATATTTTCTATGATCAACACATTTGAAGATAGGTCTAACGTTGATACAGAAATCAATGATGGGCTGTTTATCAACCACTCAAGATCTCTTTTTTGCTGATTATTGGACACGGGTTGTAGGGTTTTGGGTGTTTTCTGAATGAAACATACACGTACGGAAAGAAGATAGATTAATAACCTAACCGGGAATTACTCGCGTTTACGATAATACAAACCTTTCCAATCCGTCACAGCTGGTGAAAACGCATCGGCATTTTACAGATTTTCTGGAATAATTTACTATCTCTGTTTTGTTTACCGGTTTACAAGCGGAATTAGATTTCCCTGACGATTTTATGTTCTTCATCAATCGACATAGAGCCAATTTGAAATTGCGAAGTTCCAATTTGCTTTCAATAGAAAATTCTTACTTACAGAATCTGCTGCTGTAGAACGCGCGGATTTAACAATCAAACCCGGCAATAAATATTTGAAACGCCTAACGGTCTTTAATTTCGTCTAACGTCAACACCAACGGATGATTAAAAACCTCTATTTTGTGCTCGTGACTGTTATAAAACGTACCGCTAAAAAAGTTTTTAGGATTATCCCGCTCCGGGTTGTCATTCCAGGTCATAAACCATGACCAATAGATGTGGTCTTTCTTCATCGCGTTCACACTTGGAATTATTCCATTTTCAGAAAGTGCCACAATTTTTACTTCATCAGGAGTTTGTTGAGCCTCCATAAAACGCTCTTTTTGACTCCCATAATCGGGCAACGTATCGCCCTGCACCTTCGCGTAAATATCCTCGCTTATAATATCCACGAAATCATCTCCGGGATACCAATCGGGATGCTGACCATTATACACCCAAATTAAATTGTGAATATTGTGATAGTTATTCAGGCGATCAATCATCAGTTTCCAAAGCTCAATAAACGGCTCAGCGCCCGACGCTCCCCACCAAAACCATCCGCCCGAAGCTTCGTGCAGCGGTCTCCACAAAACAGGAACGCCCGCTTTTTCCAGTTTTTTTAAATCCGCCGCAATTAAGTCAATATCGTCAAGAAGCTGTTTTTTAATTATTGGGTCATTCAGATCAATCCGAAAATCCGTTCCCTTTGTGTAAAAAGCCGTTGTTTTGTTACCGGGATCTCGCCAGTGCCAGCAAAAACTCACTAATCCTCCGCTGTTCCAATACTTTATGGCTTCCTCAACCTGATGAAGCCCATTTCCGTCATCTTCATCGTTTTTGTGGTAATTCATGAAATCATAGCCCATCATAGCAGGATATTTTCCCGTTGCGTCAAAAACCCGTTGAGCCATGTTGGTTTCATCGTTCCAGGTAAGATCCATTTGACCGGAAAGAATCTTCTTCCCATATATATTTTTTAAATAAGTATATAACTGTTTCGTTTCCTCATTCGCTTCTTTATCAAGAAGATCCGTGTTAACATCATACATCTGTGCGTGCAACGGTACTGTCCCGAAAGCCAAAACAAGACAGGTAAGCAGAAAAGGAATAAGATTGGTTGCGTATTTCATAAAACAAATGGATTAATAAAATTTTCACTAATAAACGAAATTGAAGCTTCTATTTCCAAATCAAAATGATGCAATAACACTATAAATGAGAAAAGAATGTCATAGATGAGTCTTTATTTGAAAAGGAATACCCGGTTAACATACCCTTCACTCTTCGTATTTTGTCGTCCGTCACCAATGGCTTATTTCAGGCAAAAGCTAATTATTAGAATAATAAAACCTAAATACCAACTTCCCGGAATAACTGTTATCTCGCCAGTTATCCGTTCATACCCTAAATAATCTGATTCTCTACAATTACAGCGTTGACTGCGGAGTGCGTTTGAGATTCGTTATCGATCAATACTGTGAGATATTCCAGTATTTACCGAACTCATAGAAAGCTTTGAGCTAAACTGAAATTGCTCTTCGTTTTATTATCTTTGGCGCCTTATGAATGAATATTTCAGGTCAGTCATCTTACAGAGTACAGGCGCTTCTTCTTTAGTTGAAAAGGAGATGGTCCAGGAATTGTGGAGTGGTTATGGGAAAATCACGCGAGTCGCACTGGATAAATCTTCTCACAAAAGTGTAGTAATAAAACACATTCAATTAGCCACCGACAAAAATCATCCACGCGGATGGAATACAGATATTGGCCATCAGCGAAAGCTGAAATCGTACGAAGTTGAAACTTTGTGGTATGATAAATACAGTAAAAACAGTCTCGCTCGTCTGCCGCACTGTTTGGCCATTGACAAGCACGAGGATGAAGTTTTAATTGTGTTGGAGGATTTGGACGAAGCGGGCTATCCCCTGCGTAAACAGTCTGTAAATTGGGATGAAATAGTATCCTGCCTCGATTGGCTGGCAAAGTTTCACGCAAGCTATCTGGGAAAATCTCCCGACGGACTTTGGAAAACAGGAACGTATTGGCATTTAGAAACCCGCCCTCATGAATTGGAGGAACTGGAAGATCAACGACTAAAAGAAGCAGCTCCGCTCATTGATGAAAAATTAAATTCCAGTACCTACAAAACGTTTGTTCACGGTGACGCCAAACTGGCAAACTTTTGCTTTTCGGACGATGGGCAGGTCGCCGGAGTAGATTTTCAATATGTCGGCGGCGGATGCGGTATGAAAGACGTGGCCTACTTTATTGGCAGCTGTCTTAGTGAAAAAGAGTGTGAACGTTTAGAATCGAAGATATTAGAAACCTATTTTGAGCGGTTACTGAGTGCACTTGGGGAAAGAAATGATGCACTGGAACGTGAATGGCGAACGTTATATCGCATAGCATGGGCGGACTTTCATCGCTTTCTTAAAGGCTGGAGTCCCGGTCATTGGAAGATTAACAGTTATAGCGAACGCGTTACAACTGAAGTAATTAATAATCTATAGAGATGGACATACTTAAACTTTCCGATATCGCAATAAAAGCAGCTCTTTCCGCAGGAAAAATCATTCAGCGCCATATGAATGATGATGTGAAGGTCGGGAAAAAGCACACAGGGACAAGTCGATTTTCTGAAGTTGTAACCGCCGTAGATAAAGCGTGTGAAACCGAAATTCTCTCTCACCTGCTCCCAAGCTGTGAAGAATATGATCTGGCGCTTTTATCAGAAGAAACCGAGGATGATGCCAGCCGATTCGAAAAAGACTTTTTCTGGTGCATCGACCCGATGGACGGAACACTTTCTTTTATCAATAAACAACCGGGGTTTTCTGTATCCATTGCTTTGGTCGAAAAAGACGGTACGCCCTGCATCGGAGTTGTGTTCGATCCCAGCTCTCAGACTTTATACCACGCTGTAAAAGGACACGGCGCCTACAAGAATAACAAGCCTTGGGAAATTCAGCACACCAATAATCATTTGACCTATGTGACAGATCGAAAACTTTCGGAAACTCCTCGCAAGGCCGAGATAAAACAGTTGCTCAATGGTTTTGCAAAGGAACTGAATTTAGATGGCTTCAAGGAGATGTCCGGAGCGGGTGCTGTATTAAATGCCATTCGTGTATTGGAACATGGTCCGGCGTGCATGCTTAAATTCCCCAAAAAGGAGAAAGGCGGCGGAAGCATCTGGGACTTCGCGGCCACGGCTTGCATCTATCAGGAACTGAGACTTCCCGCAACGAATTTTGAGGGTGGTAAGCTGGATCTGAACAGGAAAGATGGGACGTTTATGAATCATGAGGGCGTTTTTTACTCCAATCTGCGGATTGATTGATTAATTGAAGCAACTTCGTGGCAAAACCCACTCAAAGACTTCAGAAGTCGCCGTTCCGAAGCCCAAAAAATCACCTTAAAGCATTGTAAATAATTAAAATGACTTCGGAAGTCGAAAGCCCGAGCACGAACACAAGGTTTGTTTTGCCTTACCTTAGTTGGCAGCCGATTTCCGAAGTCCAAAGCCCGGCCAGCGCCCTCATCTTCTAATTCCTGCATTCAGTGGGACGGCAGAGCCTCCGACCGGCCGGCGGACCGGGAGGGTTTAAAAGAAAACTTTGTGCAATTTTCTTTCAAATAAGTGCAATTATTTTCTGTTACTTTTGCATGTTTCTGTATCTTCTTGCAATAAAACATTTTATAATACATCCATCAGCCTGCATCCATGACAACTCTATTAGTACGCCCGTCACACAAAACGGTGCTTTTTTTACTTCTGACCATGTTTCTTCCAATCAGTAGTTTCGGTCAGGTTGGTGAACTTCTCTGGGAAGAAAATTTCGATAATCTCGATAATTGGATCATCGATACCGGCAATGGAAGCTGGGGCTGGGGAAATGGTGAGCTTCAATATTACAGTCCCGATAATGTATCCATCTCACCTGTTGAAGACGAAGAAGCAAATAATGCGCTGAAGATTGTAGCTAAGAGAGAATCCGGATCTGAAATTACGGACCAGTGGGGAAATCCATTAAACTTTACATCAGGCAAAATAAATTCGCAATCAAAAGTAAGTCTTCAATTTGGAATGGTTGAAACCAGAATTCAGGTACCTGAACTGGAAACCGGAGGATGGCCTGCATTTTGGCTACTCGGCACAACAAATGCCGCGTGGCCCTATAAGGGAGAATTAGATATGATGGAAATGGGGTTCCGGCAGGAATCACGTGACAGCAGAGGTCAGAATAATGCAACTGAAAACAATATGACCGGTGCCAATGCCATATTTTTTGCCGAAAGTGCAATAGTTCCCGGAAATGAAAGTGGAGCAGCGAGCTTTGCTTTTGATCAGGAAAACGCGAATCCTTACATCAATACAGACAATCCACTTAATGATCGTTTTTTGACTTACCGAATGTATTGGGACAGTACCGCAGTAAAATTTACTGTTATTGATGATAGCGTAGAATATGATCTTTTTGCGGAACCTTTGGAAATTGGTGAGGAATCAGAAGAGTTTTTAGAACCTTTCTACTTTCTGGTTAATCTGGCCATCGGCGGGACGTTAACTGATGCCCATCAACTTGGTGACCCCGGTAGTGGTGAAGCTGTCAGCATGAATTTTCCAGCTGAAATGCTGGTCGATTATATCAGAGTTTATGAATGGAATGATCAGGGAAATGTAACTCTTGGTCCGCCGGCAGCCAAGACAGAAACGTATGGTTTATTCACTGACTCCACAGAAACGAATGAAGCACTTTTCCTTGATGACCCTGCCAATATTTATGTGTGGGAAGGTACCTTGACAGATGGTTCAATTGCCCCCTTTGAAGGAGAAGAAGTGATTACATGGAAAACAGCCGGATCGGGTTGGTTTGGTGCAGGAATTCAATCCGTCCAGCCAATTAACTTATCCGGATTTTCAGATGGCACATTGAATTTCCACATCAAGATGCCGGCAAACGTAGCCTTTCAAATCGGTGTTATTGATACCTGGGGAAATCAAAATTATGTTGAATTCCCGGCTAATCAGACCAAATATGGACTTGAGAGAAATGGCGAGTGGGGTCAGGCGAGTATTCCAATAGCTGACCTGCGTGGTCTTTATATTGATATGCGTATGCTTTCCTACCAATTTGTGATTTTGGAAGTAAATGGAATGAGCGCGGAATTCGCTTTGGATAATATTTACTATGATAATGGTTTGATCAATTCAACAGAAGACCACCCGATCCATAGAATTCCATCTGGTTACACACTATCCAACAACTACCCTAATCCGTTTAATCCGGTTACAACTATTCAGTATGAACTAACTACTTCCGAAGATGTAGAATTAAGTATCTACAATCTCAAAGGACAAAAAATAGCGACGCTGGTGAATACCTCCCAAAACGCGGGACATCACACTGCTCTGTGGGACGCTAAAGGACAGAGCAGCGGAATTTACTTCTACCGATTAACCACTGGGAGTGGATTTACAGAAACGAAGACGATGGTGTTGATTAAGTAGGTAGGGATTTTATTATAAAGCTTATCAAAGCTGACATAGTAGTATTTATCTATGGTCCGCAGCTCAATATATGAAGACAGCATTTCATTTTGAAAATGAATGCTTTACCCTCAAAAAAGGCTTCAAGATAAATTCTTACATGTTATAATCTATCAGAGAAGATTCTTACAACATGACCAAGTTACAGAAACGTATAACCTGTTCTACCTACTACAAAATTTTTCGGGATAGGGATTCTCAAACACAAACTGTTCATGTTTGAAAAAATGCACAGCTTTAAAATAAAAAAGGCTGCAAGATAAATCTTACAGCCTTCTGGCTCCGCAGTTCGTCCCGACGTGCGAACCTTTTTTCGAATAAAATGGCCCATAATCATCGATAAGCGACATGGACAGGAGTTTGCTTACAAGTTTGACAGGGAAAAACTACTCGAAAATCACTCCTTTTTGAAAAATGCGAACTTTTCATTTTCGCTCGGAATATTAGCTCCGGTGCATACCGAAAGAGGCTTTTAAGATCGAAGATCTAAAGAGCGACAACGAAGGATTTTTCAGTATCTGTTGGACTCTGGAAAGGATAAATCCAAGGCTTCAATTGCCAGAAAATTTGGGGG